>Ga0163144_10001770_pt1 | contig 50595 bp, 44 predicted proteins | sample OliLak19BULKMAT1_FD_123175 | JGI IMG/M metagenome (GOLD analysis project Ga0163144, IMG submission 123175) | Freshwater microbial mat bacterial communities from Lake Vanda, McMurdo Dry Valleys, Antarctica - Oligotrophic Lake LV.19.BULKMAT1 | ecosystem: Environmental > Aquatic > Freshwater >... | reverse complement strand
CGCGGCATGCTGGCATGGAGGAACGTCTTGGCCTGCCAGAGATCGAGATGACGCCAAACCCGCTCGCCCTCACCATGATCACGCACGTTGCACTTCGCCCGGCAAACGACGCATGGCAACTTATTGTGGCAATGCGCGATCAAGAGGTGCGCTTCCTCCTTCTCCACGTCCACATCGATGCGGCTGATGTATCAGGGGTGACGCAGGTGCAGAAGGGCGGTGTAGGTCTCGGGGTCGCTCATGGGTGCGAGGATGAACGTACCCACGGAGGTGCCAGTAGAGCCGCTATTTCGCAGCCGTCGGCTTCGCTCGCCGGCAGGCCAGAACCTTGGTCCAAAAGGCGGGATCGCCCCACATATACATGTACGACCAGTGGTCGCCGTCGGGGATGACGGTGACGTCGATCTGCTTGCAGCCAGCCGTCTTGAGCGCTGCCGCCATGGTTTTGCTGCCCTCGATCGCCCAGTCGGCGTCGTTGGTGCCATAGCCGATGAAGATCGGCAGGTGCTTCAGCTTCTCCGCCGCTGCCGGCGCCGGATCGGGACGGCGGCCGGATACCGGGATGATCGCCGCCCAACGGTCCGGCGACGCCAGCGCCAGCGCCCAGGTGCTCGACCCGCCGTAGCTGAAGCCGGTGAGGAAGGCGCGGTCAGGATCGACCTTGAGTCCGCGTGCGATCTCATCGACCAGCGCCGGCACCACCCGGTTCATGGGATCGGATTCCCAACCCATGTCGCCAGGACACTGCGGCACCAGGCCGACGAACTGGATCTCCTTGCGCGGATCGGTGATCTTCGACTTCTTGCTGTTGGCGAAGCGGGGATCGACCACCAGGTTGCGGGCGAGCAGCATCTGCAGGCCCTCGAACTTCAGGCCATCGCCGCCGCCATTCCCCTTCTCGCCGTAGTTGTGCAGGATCATCACGACCGGCATCGGCTCCTTGGCCTGGAAGTACGCCAGGGGCAGGAAGACGCCGACCGGCATCCGGAAGCTGCGCTTGCCGACGGTCACCTGGTAGGCGACTTCGTGGAAGCCCGGCGACTTCGGCAACGGCCGCGCCGGATCCAGCGCGAAGGTCACGGTCTCGCCGGCCTCCATCTGGGCCAGGACGATGAGTGAGAGAAGAAGTACGCTGCGCATGGTCAAGCCGCCGAACGAGGTTCGCCCACAAAACGCCTTGTTGCAATGCTGTGACCGTGGAGGCGCGCGACAGACGCGTCAGGGTCGGGACCCTGCCGACGAACGCACCCGGAGCGCGACGCCTGGCGGGTGGCGAAGGTGCCCCTATGAACGTGCCCGGTCCAAGGAGCGCACATGAAGGGCATCATCCTCGCCGGCGGCGCCGGCACCCGGCTGCACCCGCTGACCAAGGTGATGAGCAAGCAGCTCATGCCGGTCTACGACAAGCCGATGATCTACTACCCGCTGAGCGTGCTCATGTTGGCTGGCATTCGCGAGGTGCTGGTCATCTCCACCCCGCACGACCTGCCCGCGTTCCGCGCCCTGCTCGGCGACGGCGCCCGTCTCGGGATGCGCCTGGACTACGCGCAGCAGCCACGCCCGGATGGCCTGGCGCGCGCCTTCACCATCGGCCGCGATTTCCTGTCCGGCGGACCGGCGGCGCTGATCCTCGGCGACAACCTGTTCTTCGGCCACGGGCTGACCGAGCAGGTGCGAGTCGCCGCCACCACCACGCACGGTGGAACCATCTTCGCACATTGGGTGCGCGACCCGCAGCGCTACGGCGTGGTCGACTTTTCCGCCGATGGTCGCGCCCTGACGATTGACGAGAAGCCAGCGCAGCCGCGCAGCAACTGGGCAGTCCCCGGACTGTACTTCTACGGCCCCGAAGTGTGCGCCGAGGCGGCGCGTCTATCTCCGAGCGCGCGCGGGGAATACGAGATCACCGACCTCAACCGCGCCTTTCTCGCCCGCGGTGATCTGCGCGTCGAAAAGCTGGGCCGCGGCATCGCCTGGCTCGACACCGGTACTCATCAGAGCCTGCTCGATGCCGGCAACTTCATCCACGCCATCGAGGAGCGTCAGGGCCTCAAGGTCGCCTGCCTCGAGGAGATCGCCTGGCGCAGCGGCTGGATCGGCCCCGCCGAGGTGCGCGCCGAGGCCGAGGCCATGGGGCGCAGCGCCTACGCCGACTACCTGCGCGATCTGCTGCGCCGCGAGAGCGAACCGTGAAACGGATCGACACCGCGCTGCCCGGAGTGTTCCTGATCGAACCAGTGGTCCACGGCGACGCCCGCGGCTTCTTCATGGAGACCTGGCGTGCCGACCGCTTCGCCGAACTGGGCGTGGCGCACGGCTTCGTGCAGGACAACCACTCGCGTTCGACCCGCGGCGTGCTGCGCGGCCTGCACTACCAGCTCGGCCGGCCGCAGGCCAAGCTGGTGCGTGTGGTCGTCGGCGCGGTCTTCGACGTCGCCGTCGACGTGCGCCGCGGCAGCCCGACCTTCGGGCGCTGGACCGGCGCGACACTCTCCGCCGACAATCGACTGTCCATCTACCTGCCGGCCGGCTTCGCACATGGCTTTCTCACTCTCAGCAATGTCGCTGAGGTGGCCTACCGCTGCTCGGACTACTACGCGCCGGAGGAGGAACGGGGGGTGATATGGAACGATCCGGGCATCGGGATCGCTTGGCCGGATGCGAGGACAGCGCCCCTGGTTTCATCCAGGGATTCCGGTCATGGAACACTGGCCACGCGGGCACTCGGCGACCTGCCGTCCTGGCTGGCGCCGGCCTGAGCGCTTGGTGCTGCCGGCACCGAGCCCGGTCGGGCGGCCTTGCCGCGGTTGGTCGACGGCCTACGGTTCGCGCCGGTTGCTCCAACGCGGGCTGCAGAGGTACCTCGCATCGTGATCCGCTTCCCGCCCATCCTCGATCGCCGCATCCGCTTCGCTCTGGTGGGCTGCGGCCGGATCTCACCAAACCATGTCGACGCCATCGCCCGCCACAGCGACCGCGCCGAACTGGTCGCGGTGTGCGACGTCGACCCCGCCGCGCTGGCGAAGACGGCGGAGGCGACCGCAGCACGTCCCTTCCCGTCACTGCGCGCCCTGCTCGACGGCAGCAACGCCGATGTGGTCGTGCTCGCCACCCCCAGCGGCCTGCATCCACAGCAGACCGTGCAGATCGCCGAGGCCGGCCGGCACGTGATGACTGAGAAGCCGATGGCCACGCGCTGGCAGGATGGCCAACGCATGGTCGCCGCCTGCGATCAGGCCGGGGTTCGCCTGTTCGTGGTCAAGCAGAACCGTCGCAACGCGACGCTGCAGTTGCTGAAGCGAGCCGTCGACCAGGGTCGTTTCGGCCGGATCTACATGGTGACCATCAACGTTTTTTGGAGTCGGCCGCAGTCCTACTACGACTCGGCCGCTTGGCGCGGCACCTGGGAATTCGACGGTGGCGCCTTCATGAACCAGGCCAGCCACTACGCCGACCTGCTCGACTGGCTGATCGGACCGATCGAGAGCGTCCAGGCCTACACCGCCACGCTCGGCCGCGACATCGAAGTCGAAGACACGGGAGTCGCCGCCATCCGCTGGCGCTCGGGCGCGCTGGGGACGTTCAATGTCACCATGCTCACTTGGCCCAAGAACCTTGAGGGCACCATCACCGTGCTCGGCGAGAAGGGGACGGTGCGCATCGGCGGCTTGGCGGTAAACCAGATCCAGCACTGGGAGTTCGCCGAGCCGCATGCCGACGACGCGCTGATCAAGGATGCCAGCTACCAGACCACCTCGGTCTACGGCTTCGGCCACCCGCTCTATTACGACAACGTGATCAAGGTGCTGCGCGGCGAGGCCGAGCCCGAAACCGATGGCCGCGAGGGACTGAAGTCGCTCGAGGTGCTGGTGGCGATGTATCTCTCGGCGCGCGACGGGCGGCGCGTGCCGTTGCCTCTGGAGTACTGACGGTGGCCGTGAGCGTGCATCCCACCGCCATCGTCGATGCCGGCGCGCAGATCGGCGACGACACCCGCATCTGGCACTGGACGCACGTCTGTGCCGGCGCCCGCATCGGCGGCAACTGCTCATTCGGCCAGAACGTCTTCGTCGCCAACCGGGTGGTCATCGGCGGCAACGTCAAGGTGCAGAACAACGTCTCGATCTACGACGCGGTCACCATTGAGGACGACGTCTTCTGCGGGCCGAGCATGGTCTTCACCAATGTTTACAACCCGCGCTCGGCAGTGGCTCGCAAGGATGAATACCGCCCGACCCTGGTGCGCCGCGGCGCCACCCTCGGCGCCAACTGCACGGTGGTCTGCGGCGTCACCATCGGCGCCTACGCCTTCATCGGTGCCGGGGCGGTGGTCAACCGGGACGTCCCCGACTTCGCGCTGATGCTCGGCGTGCCCGCCAGGCAGGCGGGCTGGATGAGCCGCTTCGGCGAGCGGCTCGCCCTGCCGGCTGGCGGCGACGGCGAGGTGCGCTGCCCGCATACCGGCGAGCGCTACTTGGTCGAGCACGGGCGCTGCCGCCTAGTGGACCCTGACTGATGTCCACACCGTCCGCGATCGATTTCATCGACCTCAAGACGCAGTACGCGGCAGGCAAGGCCGAGATCGACCGCCGCATCCACGCCGTGCTCGACCACGGCCAATACATCATGGGCCCCGAGGTCGCCGAGTTGGAAGGCCGCCTGGCGGAACTGATCGGGGTCCGCCACTGCGTCACGGTCGCCTCCGGCACCGATGCCCTGCTCATCGCGCTGATGGCACTCGGCGTGAAACCCGGCGACGAGGTGATCACCACCCCGTTCACCTTCATCGCCACCGCCGAGGTCATCCTGCTGCTCGGCGCGGTGCCGGTGTTCGCCGACATCGAATCCGACACCGGCAATCTCGATGCCGCCGGAATCGAGGCGCGCATCACCGCCCGCACCCGGGCGATCATGCCGGTTTCGCTCTACGGCCAGTGCTGCGACATGGATGCGATCAACGCCGTCGCCGCCCGCCGTCGCCTGCCGGTGATCGAGGATGCCGCGCAGAGCTTCGGCGCCACGTATCAGGGACGTCCGAGCTGTCGCCTCTCGACCATCGGCTGCACCAGCTTCTTCCCGTCCAAGCCGCTGGGCTGCTATGGCGACGGCGGAGCGCTGTTCTGCGAAGACGACGGCTTGGCAGCGGCGGCGCGCGAAATTCGCGTCCACGGGCAGTCCCGGCGCTATGTGCATACCCGTGTCGGGATTGCAGGCCGCATGGACACGCTGCAGTGCGCGGTGGTGCTCGGCAAGCTTGAGCGCTTCCCCGCCGAGGTGGCGGCGCGAGCGCGCATCGGCGGGCGCTACGCCCACCTGCTCGACCAAGCCGGCATCCGCCACAGCGTGGTCAGGGCCGGACGGACCAGCGTGCACGCCCAGTACACGGTGTTCGTGCCCCAACGCGCTGCGGTGCAGGCGGCGCTCACCGCAACTGGCATCCCCACCGCGGTGCATTACCCGGTGCCGGTGCATCGCCAACCCGCCTACCGGCACCTCGCCACCGGTGACGCCGATCCCTGCCCGCGGGCCAGCGCTGCGGCCGAGCAGGTGCTCAGCCTGCCCATGCATGCCAGCCTCACTGACGCGGTGCAGGACCGCATCGTCGCTGTGCTGGCCGACGCGCTGACGGGGATCGGCTCCGGATGAAGGTGCTGACCGTGGTCGGCGCGCGACCGCAGTTCATCAAGGCGGCAGCGGTGTCGCGGGCCCTCGCCGAGGCGTCGAGCGATGGACAGAGCGGGCCGGTGGACGAGGTCATCGTCCACACCGGCCAGCACTACGACCACAACATGTCGCAGGCGTTCTTCGACGAATTGGACATCCCTGCGCCGCGGCACCAGCTCGACATCCATGGCGGCGGTCATGGCCGGATGACCGGCCGCATGCTTGAACGCCTGGAAGAGGTGCTGCTCGGCGAGTGCCCGGACTGGGTGCTGATCTACGGCGACACCAATTCGACCCTCGCCGCCGCCCTGGCCGCGGCCAAACTGCGACTGCCCGTGGCCCACGTCGAGGCCGGCTTGCGGTCATTCAACATGGATATGCCGGAGGAGGTCAACCGCATCGTCGCCGACCGCCTGTCGACGCTGCTGCTCTGCCCGACCGAGACCGCGGCCGCGAATCTCGCGCGTGAAGGGATCAACGCCGGCGTGCACGTCGTCGGCGATGTCATGTACGACGTCGCGCTCGCCAGCGCCGACCTCGCCGGGCGCAACAGCCAGGCGCTGGAACGCCTGGGCCTCGCCGCCGGCGGCTACGTGCTCGCCACCGTCCACCGCGCCGAGAACACCGACGATGCCGTCCGGCTGTGCGGCATCGTCGAGGGCCTGGGGAGGCTTGCCGCCGAACTCCCGGTCGTGCTGCCGCTACACCCGCGCACCGCGGATGTGGTCGCCCGCACCGGGCTGCGCCTGCCGGAGGGCGTGCTCGCCTGCGCGCCCCTGCCCTTCCTCGACATGGTCCAGCTCGAACGCCACGCCCGTGTTATCGCCACCGACAGCGGCGGGGTGCAGAAGGAGGCCTACTTCTACGGCGTCCCCTGCATCACCATGCGCGACCAGACGGAATGGGTGGAGACGGTGGAGTTGGGCTGGAACATTCTGGTCGGCGCCGACCCGACGCGCATCCACCACGCCTTCACCGGGATCGCCGCCATGGCCCGGCGGGCGCGGCCGCCGGTCTACGGTGACGGGCACGCGGCGCGACGCGTCGTCGACCTGCTGCGCCATCCCCGCGGACACTGAGCGCATGGCCCACATCCTGGCCTTGTCATTCTCGGCCCTGTCCAGCGATCCGCGCGTCCGCCGACAGATCACCGCGCTGCGCCGGCGCCACACCGTGACCGCCCTGGGCTGGGACGACCCGAACATCGCCGGGGTTGCGTTCCACGCCTGCCCGCGCCCGCGCCGGGGAGTCCCGCACAAGATTCGCACCGCCTTCGCCATCGCCTGCGGTCGGCACGACGCCGTGCATTTCGCCGACCCCGGCGTGCGCGCGGCCGCTGCGATCATCCCCAGGGTCGCCTGCGATCTCATCCTGGCCAACGACGTACCGGCGCTGCCAGTCGCGGTGCGCACCGGGCGGGCGCTGGTAGTCCCGGTGGTGTTCGACGCCCATGAGTACGCGCCGCGGGAATGGGAAGACGTGCTGCGTTGGCGATTGGTGATGCAGCCGCACATCGTCGACCTCTGCCGCCGCTACCTGCCCGGGGTCGCAGCCATGACCACAGTGTGCGCCGGGATCGCCGAGGCGTATCACGCCGAGTTCGGCGTCGCGGCGACGGTCGTCACCAATGCCGCGCCATATGCCGACCTTCCCGTGCGCACAGCCGATGCGGCCACCATCCGTATGGTGCACCACGGCGCCGCCATCCCCTCGCGCCGCCTCGAACGCATGATCGCGGTGGCGGAACGCCTCGGCCCAGGCTGGAGCCTCGATCTCATGCTGGTGCCCAACGACGCCGCCTACCACCGCTGGCTGGCCGAGCGCGCCGCTGGAACCGCCAACGTCCGCCTGGTGCCGGCGGTGCGCCTCGACGACATTCCGGCCACGCTCAATGCCGGCTACGATCTCGGTCTGTACCTGCTCGAGCCGGCGAGCTTCAACAACCGCTTCGCCCTGCCCAACAAGATCTTCGAGTTCGTCCAGGCCCGGCTGGCGATCGCCGTCGGCCCCTCGCCAGAGATGGCGACGCTGGTACGCGCCCACGGATTGGGCGTGGTCGCCGACGATTTTTCGGTCGACGGCATGGTGCGCAGTCTGGCGGCAGTCGATCGCAGTCGAATCGCCGGCTGGCGTACAGCAGCCAATCGCGCGGCACGCATGCTCAATGCCGAGGCCGAGGCCGAACGCATCCTCGCCGTCGTCGACGCCGCCCTGGCCGGCAGCACCAGGAAGGGCTGAGCGATGTGCGGCATCGCCGGTCTGGTGACGAGTGAGCCGGTCCCAGGCACGACACTCGCCGCCATGCGCGACGCGCTTGGGCACCGCGGCCCGGACGATCGCGGCTTGGCGGCATGGCGGCGCAATCCCGCCGGCGCCTGGCAGGCCTGCGCGGACGACGGGCCGGCGCACGTGCAGGTCGCCCACACCCGGCTCGCCATCCTCGATCTCAGCCCAGCCGGCCACCAGCCGATGCGCGACCCCTCCACCGGGACGACGCTGGTCTACAACGGCGAGGTCTACAACTACCGTGAGCTGCGCGACCAGTTGGTGAGCAAGGGGCATCGCTTCGCATCGAGTAGCGACAGCGAGGTGGTGCTGGCGGCATGGCGCGAATGGGGCACGGCGATGTTCCCGCGCCTGGTCGGAATGTTCGCCCTGGCCATCGTCGACCCGGATGCCGGCCGGCTGGTCCTCGCCCGCGATTTCGCTGGCATCAAGCCGCTGTTCGTCGCCCGCCGCCAGGGCCGGCTGGCTTTCGCCTCTGAGATCAAGGCGTTGCTCGCCGATCCCACCCAGGAGCGTCGCGCCGAACCGGCGGCGATCTGGCACTACCTGGCGGCCGGGCTCACTGACCACCTGCCGACCACCTGCTTCGCCGGCATCGAACGCTTTCCGCCGGGATCGTACGCCATCGTCGACCTCACCCGCCCGGAGGCGGGCTGGCAGACGACGGCGTTCTGGCAGCCGGTTATCCGGCCGGTGCGCGACATCCCCTTCGCGCAGGCCGCCCGTGAGGTGCGCGACTGCTTCCTGGACAGCGTCCGGCTGCACCTGCGCAGCGACGTGCCGGTGGGCGCTGCGCTCAGCGGCGGCATCGATTCCTCGGCGGTGGTCTGCGCGATGCGCATGATCGAACCAGGGCTTGACCTGCACACGTTCAGCTACGTCGCCGATGATCCGGCGGTGAACGAAGAACGCTGGGCCGATCTGGTCGTCGCGCACACCGGCGCCCAGCACCATCGGGTGCGCATCCGCGCCGAGGAGCTGCGCGACGGCATCGACGACCTCATCCGCCAGCAGGACGAACCCTTCGGCAGCACCAGCATCTTCGCCCAGCGGCGGGTGTTCGAGGCGGCGCGAGCCTCCGGCATCCGGGTGATGCTCGATGGTCAGGGCGCGGACGAGATCCTCGCCGGTTACAGCATGCATTTGCCCGCGCGCCTGGCCGATTGCTTGCGCGCCGGCCGCCTCGGCGAGGCGGCACGCCTGGCCGTCGCCATCCGTCGACGGCACCCTGGTCTGCCTATGTTGACCGGCACGGCGGCGCAGCTCGCCGGTGGTGGCAGCGCCGAGCGTCTGCGCGGGTGGCGTTGGCGGCGGCGCACCGGCCGCGGCGTCGTCCAGGAATGGTTCCGCACCCGCTGCGGCTGGCCGCCGCCGCCCGCGCAACATGGCGGGCCACCGCTGGTGCGCGACCTCAGACGCTCCTTCACAGTGACCCTCCCTACGTTGCTGCGCTACGAGGACCGCAACGCGATGGCCTGCTCGATCGAGAGCCGAGTCCCCTTCCTCACTCCGGCGATGGTCGACCTAGCCTGGTCCCTGCCAGCCGGACATCTGGTCGCCAGGGATGCCACCGGCAAGTCGGTCTTCCGCGCCGCCATGCGCGGCATCGTGCCCGACGCCATCCTCGACCGCCGCGACAAAATCAGCTTCGCCACCCCCGAACTCGCCTGGTTGCGCGGCCTCGGCGATTGGCCGGAACAAATCCTGTGCGGACCGGCGGCACATGCCATCCCTTGCCTCGATGCCGCTGGAATGCTGGCGGAGTGGCGGGCGGTACGCGAAGGCGCCGTGGCCTTCGATTGGCGCGTGTGGCGGTGGATCAACCTCGTGCGCTGGTCGGAACTGCATGGCGTGCGCTGGGACTAAGGCGCAGGCGGCCGGTGGCCAAGCGCTTCTCCCCGCCGGCCGGGGTCATAGCATACCGTGCCGATTCGCTGCGTTCCCGGGCTGCGCCGCGGCCGAAGACGGATCGTTTGCGCCGCCAGCGAGGTCACCCATGCCAGCCGCACAGCCGCAGCCAGCGCCACTTCGCGCCAGCGTGCACGCACCGGCATGATCCCGATCACCCGCACGTGCTTCGACGACGCCGAGGAGCGTCTGCTGCGGGAGGTGCTGGCCAGCGGCTGGGTCGCGCAAGGCCCGATGGTCGAACGTTTCGAGATTCTGGTCGCCGCCGCGGTCGGTTGCCGGCATGCCGTCGCGGTGACCTCGTGCACGGCCGGCTTGCACGTGCTGATGCTGGCGATGGGCGTGCGCCCTGGCGACGAGGTGCTGGTCCCGGCATTCACCTGGGTCGCAACCGCCAACGCCGTGGAACTGGTGGGTGGGACGCCGGTCTTCGTCGATGTCGATCCCGCCACCTACAACCTCGATCCCGCCGGCTTGGCCGCGGCGGTCACCGCACGCACCGTCGGTATCGTCCCAGTGCATCTCTTCGGCCTGTGCGCCGATATGGACGCGGTCACCGCCCTTGCCCGCGCCCATCGCCTGTGGGTGGTGGAGGACGCCGCCTGCGCCCTCGGCTCGACGTGGCGTGGTGTCCAGGCCGGTGCGCTCGGCGAGGCCGGCTGCTTCAGCTTCCATCCGAGGAAGAGCATCACTACCGGCGAGGGCGGCATGATCGTCACCGCCTCCGATCGCATCGCTGCCCGGTGTCGGTCGCTGCGCAATCACGGCGCCGAGATCGGTGCAGGACACATGGCGGACTATCCCCGCCCGGGGTTCAACTACCGGATGACCGACCTTCAGGCTGCGCTTGGCGTCGCCCAGATGGGCAAGTTGCCGCACCTGCTCGCCGAGCGACGACGCGTCGCTTCCGCCTATGATCGCCTGCTGCGCCACTGCGACGAATTGGCGGTGCCGCACGTACCCTCTGGTGCCGGACACACCTGGCAGAGCTACGTCTGCCTACTCCGCCCACCTAGTAGCGGCGGCGACCCGCGTGCCGCCCGCGATCGCTTGATCACCGCGCTGGCCGCCGAGGGGATCGCCACCCGCCAAGGCACGCACGCACCGGTTCTGCTCGGCCATTACAGGGACAAGTATGCCTTGTCCCCTGCCCGCTTCCCAGGAACGTGCGCAGCCGATGCGCTGAGCATCGCTCTGCCGCTCTATCCCGGACTTCCTGACGCCGACATCGAACGCGTCGCCGGGCGGCTTCTCTTCCACTACCAAGGCACGTTCCAACAGTCATGAAGCGCATCTTCATCACCGGAGGAGCCGGATTCATCGCCTCCACGGTCATCCGCCATCTGATTGACCAGGCGCACATCGTCATCTTCGACAACTTCCATCGCGACAGCCATTCCTCCTCGGCACTGGCCGGCCATCCCAACATCACCGTGGTGCGCGGCGATGTGCTCGATTTCCCGGCGGTGATCCACGCCATGAGCGGTGCCGACACGGTCATCCACGCAGCTGCGATCGCCGGGGTCGACACGGTGATCCGCATGCCGGTGGAAACCATGCGCGTCAATATGCTGGGCACCGCCAATGTGCTCGAAGCGGCGCGCATCCACGGTGTGCGCGAACGCTTCATAGACTTCTCGACCTCGGAGGTGTTCGGTCCGATGGCCTACCGGGTCAGCGAGGAAGCGCAGACCGTGGCCGGTTCGGCTGGCGAAGCACGCTGGACCTACGCTGTGTCCAAGCTCGCGGGCGAGCACCTCGCCAAAGCCTACCATCACCAGTACGGCCTGCCGGTGGTGTGCGTGCGGCCATTCAACGTCTATGGACCGGGCCAGATCGGCGAAGGTGCCGTCCAAGTCTTCATCCAGCGGGCCTTGCGCAATGAGACCATCCACATCGATGGCGACGGCAACCAGATCCGTGCCTGGTGCTACGTCGACGATTTCGTCGATGGCCTCCTACGCTGCCTGGATCGCCCCGAAGCCATCGGGCACAGCTTCAATATCGGCAATGCCCGTGCTGTGATCACCGTGTTGGGGCTCGCTGAGACGGTGTGCCGGGTGCTCGCCTCGCGCTCGGAGATCGTCTTCGATCCACCGCTGTCCGCCGACATCGCCATCCGCATCCCCGATGTCGACAAGGCCGCGCAAGTGCTGGGATTCCGCGCCCGCATCGACCTCGAAGAGGGGATCCGGCGCACCGCTGACTGGTTCCGCTCCCGGTCGTGAACGCCGTGCCCTACCCTCCTTTTCGCAGCCATGGCGACGGCTCGTTCAGCCGCGATCGCTTCCGTGCACTCGGCGATCCGGTGGTTTTCGAAGCCGGTGTCCTGGTCTTCCACCCCGAGACCATCCGCGTCGGGTCTGGAGTCTACGTCGGCCACCGCGCCATGCTCAAGGGCCACCCGCGCGGCGAGATGCTCATCGGCGATGGCTGCTGGATCGGTCAGAACGCCTTCCTGCATTCGGCAGGCGGGCTGACCATCGGGACCAACGTCGGTATCGGACCCAACGTCAGCATCCTCACCTCGCAGCACGGGGAGGATGGCCGATCGGTACCCATCCTGCGCAGCACCCTGCATTTCGCTCCGGTGGTCATCGGCGACGACGCCGACATCGGCCTGGGCGCCGTCGTGCTGCCCGGCGTCACCATCGGCCGCGGTGCCCAGATCGGGGCCGGTGCGGTGGTCGCCACCGACATCCCTAAGTATGCGGTGGCGGTCGGCGTCCCGGCCCGGGTGCTGCGCCTGCGCGCAGAACCGCCGCCGCCATGATCGCCGTGGTCGACTACGGGATGGGGAACGTCGGCTCGATCCTGAACATGTGCCGGCACCTCGGCATCCCCTGCCGGACGGTCGCGACGGTGGTCGAGTTGCGATCGGCGGACAAACTGGTGCTGCCGGGAGTCGGCTCCTTCGATGCCGGCATGGAGCGTCTGCGCACCCTCGGGCTGGTTGAAGCGCTGGGCGAAGCGGTGCTCGGCAGACGCACCCCGATCCTGGGCATCTGCTTGGGCATGCAGCTCTTCACCCGCACCAGCGAGGAGGGCAACCAGTCCGGCCTGGGCTGGCTGGCCGCCGATACCAGACGTCTGCCCGTGCAGGCGGACGACGGCACACGCTGCCGGCTTCCGCACATGGGCTGGGCGGAGGTCGCAGCCCGTGCCGACAGCCAGCTCTTCGCCGGCGCCGGGGCGGACGAACGCTACTACTTCGTACACTCCTACCGCGTGGTGTGCGACGACCACGCGCTCGCCGCCGCCACCGCCGAGCACGGTGTGCGCTTCACCGCCGCGATCGAAGCGCCGCCGATCTTCGGAACGCAGTTCCACCCGGAGAAGAGCCATCGCTTCGGCATGCGGATCCTGCGCAATTTTGCCGCCCTATGACCATGCGTCCGCGCGTCATCCCCGCTCTGCTGCTTGCCGACGGCGCCCTGGTCAAGACCGTCCGCTTCGCCGATCCCGCCTATGTCGGCGACCCCTCGAACGCCATCCGCATCTTTAACGACAAGGAAGTCGACGAACTCGCGCTGCTCGACATCCAGGCAAGCCGGCGGGGAACGCCGCCGGATACCACGCTGATCGAACGCCTGTGCGGCGAGTGCTTCATGCCGGTCGCCTATGGCGGCGGGATAACCAGCGTCGCGCAGATGCGCGATATTTTCCGCTGCGGCGTCGAGAAGGTCATCCTGAATACCGCCGCGGTGGAGTCGCCGACGCTGGTGCGCGAAGCCAGCGAACGGTTCGGCTCCCAGGCGGTGGTCGGCGCCATCGATGCCCGTCGTCGTCCCTCCGCCGACGGCTGGGAGGCGTTCCTGCGCAACGGCACCCGCGGCACCGGCCTGGAGCCGGCCGCCCTCGCCGAGCAGTTGTGCGCCGCCGGTGTTGGCGAGATCCTGCTCACCGCCATCGACCGCGAAGGCACCATGGCCGGTTTCGACCTGGACTTGATGCGTTCGGTCACCACGCGTGTCGGTGTGCCGGTGATCGCTCATGGCGGGGCAGGTGATGTCGATGACTTGCGGCGAGCGGTGACCGAAGGCGGTGCATCTGCCTGCGCAGCCGGAAGCATGGTGGTCTATTTCGGTCGGCGCCGCGGCGTGCTCATCAACTTCCCGTCACCGGCCGAGCTCGACCGCGCATTCGGAACCGTCGCGACTTCCCATCCCGTCCCCTCCATCCAGCCCGCCGAGGCGCCGGCGGCGGTCGCATGCGCCAGTCACGCGGAGGATGCGACAGGGCGGCGGGAATGCGTTCGCTGCCTGTACGGCACCCACAATGTTCCGGTGATCAGCTTCGACGAGCGCGGCGTCTGCAACTACTGCCAGACGCTCGATCAGCTCGAACGCGAATATCCGCGCGGGGACGAGGGCTGGCGCATCCTCGAACGCCTAGCCGAGCGCATCCGCCGCGAGATGCGCGGCAAGCCCTACGACATTGCCGTAGGGGTGAGCGGCGGGTGCGACTCCTCCTACATGCTGGTGCTGGCCAAGCAGCTCGGCCTGCGTCCCCTCGCCGTCCACTTCGACAACACCTGGAACTCCAAGATCGCGGTGGAGAACATCCAGTGCATGCTGCGCAAGCTCGATATCGACCTTTACACCTATGTGGTCGACAACGATGAGTACGATGACATCTACCGCGCCATGCTCGCGTCGGGCACCCCCGACGTGGAATCGCCGACAGATCTCGGACTGGCATCAGTCTTGAATATGGCGTGCGAGAAGCACGGCATCCGCTACATCTTTGAGGGCCATTCCTACCGCACCGAGGGCATCTGCCCGCTCGGCTGGTTGTACATGGACGGCCGCTACATCGCCCAGGTTCACCGTCGCTTCGGGCGGCAACCCATGCGCACTTTCCCCAACATGCCCCTGCACCGCTTCCTGTGGTGGACCATCGGACGGCGGCTGATGAAGATCCGCCCGCTCTACCATCTCGACTACCGCAAGGAGGAGACCAAGGCGATGCTGGCCCGCGACTTCGGTTGGCAGTGGTACGGCGGGCACCACCTGGAGAACCGCTTCACCGCCTTCTTCCACACCTACTTCTGGCCGCGGCGCTGGGGCATCGACGGGCGTCTGCTCGGCCACTGCGCCCTGGTGTGGTCCGGGCAGATGGAGCGCGCCACCGCTCTCGCCGAGATCGAACGCCCACCGGCCTACGATCCCGCCCTGATCGAACACGTCCGCCAGCGTCTGGGCTATACGCCGGCTGAGTGGGAGGGCGTGATGACCCTGCCCAAACGCACGTACCTCGACTATCCGAGCTACAAGCGCATATTCGAATGGCTACGCCCGGTATTCTGGGCGCTCTACCGGGCACAGCGCGTGCCCAAGAGCTTCTATCTCAAGTATTGCCATCCGTATAAAGGCAAACCCTTCACGGGTCATCAGCCTGTATGGGGTCAGCCTGTGCCCAAGATCGAACCACCGTGCTGATCCGCTACCCACCGAAATCCTTGCGCCACACAGCCATTCTTGGCGACGCAGGTGGTTCGGGCGACGCGAATACGCAACCGCAAGCAGCGCGGCAAGGGCGAGGATCGACTTCAGGTTGCGGCTCGGACGCGCTGCGTGGCAACGACTGCTAGCCGCTGAAGTATGCGCATCTGCATCGCCCCAGTCGACATAGCCAGTTACTACGCCGGATTAAAGCAGGGTTTTGACGAAGCGGGAGTCGAAGCGTGGTTTTTCCCCTTCTCGTGCAACCCCTACTCGCGCTACCGCCCTGGCGCGCGCTCGACTTGGCTTGAACGGTTGGTCTTCGGTGCCGCAAGGTCCCCGATGGCGGCCAGGCACCACGCCATACGTTGGCTTACCTCGTGCCTGCTGCGCCTAGTGGTGCTGATCCGGGTGCTCTGCGCCTGCGATGTCTTCGTCTTCGCTGGCGGCATGACATTCTTCCGCGGCCTCGAATTGCCCCTGCTCCGTTTCCTGCGCAAACGGATTATCGTCGTGTTCAATGGTAGCGACAGCCGTCCGGTCTGGATGTCGGGATTATTCATCCATGGCAGTCAGGCGATCAGCCCTGGGAAAGCCATCGCCATGCTGCGGCGACAGAGGCGCATGCTGCGCTGGCTCGAATTCCATGCACACGCATGCATCGCCCATCCGCTCAGCGCTCACCTGCATCGCTTGCCCTTCGTCAACCATCTGGCCATCGGGCACCCCTGTGCCACACCGGCCGAGCTGGCATCCACCAGCGCGCCACCCGCCGACGCGACCTGCCCTCGCCCGCTACGCATCGTGCATGCGCCGAGCCGGCCCGAGCACAAGGGCACCACACTGATACGCCTTGCAGTGGATAGCCTGCGTGCTGATGGCCTCGGCATCGAGTTCATCGAACTGATAGGACGACCCAACGCCGAGGTGATCAGCAATTTGGCAACCTGCGATATGGTCATCGACGAACTGTATTCCGACATCCCCCTGGCTGGTCTGGGTACCGAAGCCGCACAAGCCGGCAAGCCGGCCATCGTCGGGGGCTACGGCCAGGACGAGATCGCCCGTTTCGCCGCCGGCACCAATCTGCCGACTGCGCTCTACGTGCATCCTGCGCAGGTGGCCACGATCCTGCGCCAACTCGCCAACGACCCTGCAGCGCGCACGCGCCGGGGGAGCGAAGCACGCAACTTCGTGCGCACGGCCTGGAATCCATCGGCGATCGCCCAGCGCTTCCTGCGCATCGCCCGCGGACGGACACCGCGCGCGTGGCTGGTCGACCCGGCTGGCTTGCGCTACTGGCAGGGCTGGGGCGCCAGTGAGGAGCAGGTCCGGGTGTTCATCGCCGCTATCGTGCGATACCGCGGCGTCGCTGCGCTCGGCATCGGACACAATCCCGGCCTGCAACGCACGCTTGCCGCTTTCGCCGACCGCGAGCCCAGGCGGTGATCAAGCGGTTCCTTCGCGATGGGCTGGTCTATTCCGTCGCCAGCGTGGTGATCGGCGCCAGCGGCGTCATCCTCATGCCGCTGCTCACCCGGCGCCTCGGCCCGGCCGACTACGGCGTGCTCGACCTCTGCCAACTGCTGGCGACGGTGGCCGCGTTGCTCGCCACCGGCGAGATCCAGCAAGGGCTGGCGCGCTATCTGCACGAGGCCGAAGGCGGGCGCGCAGCCCTCTGCCGCACCGCCCTAACCGCCACCGCGGTCGGCGCTGCGCTCGGCTGCGCCGCCATTGCCGTCGCCGCCGGACCGCTGGCCCAACTGCTCACCGGCAGCACCGCCCACTCCGGCGCCGTGCGCCTCGCTGCTCAGAATCTGCTGCTTGGAGCGCTCTTCGCTGCGCTGCACCGCCAGTTGCGCTGGGGACTGCGCCCATTCGCCTACCTGGCGGTGGCCGTCCTGCTCGCCACCACTACCACCGTGGTCACCATCACGCTGCTCAAAACCGGTCTCGGGCTGCACGCCGCCCTCTGGGGGCAGGCGGCAGGCTTCGCTGCCGGCGGAATTCTCGCCGCCGTCCTCGTCCGGCATGACTTCGCCGGACCCTTCGCCTGGAGCTGGCTCAGGCGCATGCTCGCCTTCTCGGCGCCGCTCGTGGTGTCCAGCCTGGGCATGATCGCACTCACCCACGCCAACCGTCAACTGCTCGGCTGGCTGATCGCGCTCACGGAGGTGGGCATCTACGGTGCGGCCTGGCGCATCACCGGCCTGGTCACGGTCTGCCTGGGCGGCTTCCTTGGCGCCGTCACTCCGCTCATCTATGCCCACTACCGCCAGCAGGGAGCGCCGGATCAGATCGTTCGCATGCTCGGCTTGTTCCTCGCCACTGCCCTCACCGGCTGGGCGCTGCTCTGCGTCCTGGCGCCGCAGGTGGTTGGGATCCTCGCTGGTTCGCGCTTTCAGCCCGCATCTGGCTTGGTGCCGGCGCTGGTCATCGCCGCGATCTGGGCTTCGCTCTATGTGTTCTTCCCGGGGCTGGACATCACCAAGCGGACCTGGCGCATCGCCGCCATCAATGTGACCGCCGGTCTGGTCAATGTCGGGCTGTGCCTGGCGCTTATCCCGCACTGGGGGATGCCCGGCGCCGCCTGGGCCACCATGCTGTCGTCGATGCTGCACGGGCTCGCCTATTTCCGTGCCGGACAAGCCGGCTTTCCCGTGCGCATCCCCGCACGGCTGTGGATCGGACTCGTCGCGGCCACCGCCGCCGCCGCCGTCGCCGGCCTGCCGGCTGCGCAGGACCTGCTCGGCCATCGGCCGGTGGCCTCCGCCGCGGTGGGGGCCGCTGCCGCACTCGGGCTGGCGCTCCTGGTCTGGCCCTACCGTAGCGCCGTGCGATGAGCGCCGGGGCGCACGTCACGGCCGCCCGCACTGGTACTGGCCGCCCGCCCAGCGTGCTCTTCGCCCTCCCCGACACCGGACGAGGTGGTTCGGCCATCAGCCTGGCCACCGCCTTGGCCGTCTGGCCCGCCGGTGCCTACGACCTGCTGGTGCCGGCGCAGTCTCTACTCGCCGGCGGTGCGGCGGCAGTACGTCGGCGCTTCCCAAGCGCGGTGCAAATCCACCCCGCCCTGCTGCCTTTCGACGGCTGCTTCGTCGGGGCCGAGGGCGGCCGGCTGCCGCCGCCGATGTCGCGCGCCTACGCACGCACGCGTACCCTCGCCGCCGCCCTCGACCGCGCGCGCCAGCACCGTATCGGCCGCGGCTACGACCTCGTCCACCTCAACTCGCTGGCGCTCAATCCGTGGCTGACCGCCGGGATCCCGTGCAGCATCCACGTGCGCGAGATCGTGCCACGGCCGGGTCCGGCGCTGATCGCCCGGCTGCGCCGCGCCCGCGCCATCGTGTTCATCGACGAGGCGACGCGCCGGCCCTTCTCCGGCTTTCCCGATCTGCTGGCGTGCTCCACCGTCCTGGCCAACCCGGTGGACATGCGGTCGGTCGCCAACGCCGACACCACTGCGCTGGCGGTACGCATCGGCCGGCCGCTCGACCAAGTCGCCGTCTTCGCCCTGCTCGGCACCCAGAACGACGACAAGGGCACCGCCTTCATCGTCGAGCAGTTCGCCACCCTCGACCGAGACGATTTGCTGCTGCTGGTCATCGGCGACGGCAACCGGGCCTACCTCGAACGCTGCCGTCACCTGGCAGCCAGCACGCGGACCGCGGTGTTTCTGCCCCGCACCGATGATCCTATGCCGGTGCTGCGCCTTGCCGATTACGTGCTGCGCGGCGAGGCCATCGCCTGCCTGGGACGCACGGTCAGCGAAGGACTCCACGCCGGCTGCGGTGTGGTCGTACCGGGCGAGGAAGGCGACCGCGCGCGCTACCTCGCCGGCGTCTCCCGTTTCGCCGACCGCGTCCACCTCTATCAGCCACGCGACGGCGCCGCCCTGCGCGCCGTGATCACCGCCCTGGCCGGGCGCAAGCGCCACCAGCGCGAGTTCCTCAGCAACGCCGAGCCCTACGTCGCCGCCTTCCACGCCTTCCTGGCCGCCGCCGCCCACCGACCGCCGCCACCACCGAGGTGACGCGCGAGCCCTCTGCCTCAGGGCGTTGGCGGCACCGTCAGCCCGCGACGCCGGGTTCCCTCGCGGTCGATGGTCGCGCCGGGCATCCAGTCGCCGCAATCGAGGTACCAGCGCACGGTCGCGGCCAGGCCCTGGTCAAGGGCGACGGCCGGCCGCCAGCTCAGTTCGCGCGCAATGCGCGCCGCATCAATGGCATAGCGGCGGTCGTGGCCCGGGCGGTCGGGCACGAAGGTGATCAGGCGGTCATGCGGCGCCGCGGTCGGGCGCTCGCGATCGAGCGTTGCGCAGAGCGCCCGTACCAGGTCGAGATTGCTGCGCTCGCCCTGCCCGCCGACGTTGTAGGTCCGCCCTGACCGCCCGGCGCGCACGATGCGGTCGAGCGCGCGGCAATGGTCGTCGACATGCAGCCAGTCGCGCACGTTGCCGCCGTCGCCGTAGACCGGCAGCGGCTCGCCAGCGAGCGCCTTGGCGATCATCAAAGGGATGAGCTTCTCCGGGAACTGGTAGGGCCCGTAGTTGTTCGAGCAGTTCGAGATCGTCACCGGCAAGCCGAAGGTGTGGTGCCAGGCTCGCACCAGGTGGTCGCTGGCGGCCTTTGAGGCGCTGTAGGGACTCGACGGATCGTAGGGGCTGTCCTCGCTGAAGGCGCCGGTCGCGCCCAGCGAACCATAGACCTCGTCGGTGCTGACATGGTGGAAGCGGACGCCGTCACGGTTGCCCCAGGCCTGCCGCGCCGCCTGCAGCAGGATCATGGTGCCTTCGACATTGGTGCGCAGGAACACCGCCGGGGCGTCGATCGAGCGGTCGACGTGACTTTCGGCTGCGAGGTGGATGACGGTGTCGATCGCCTCCTCGCTGAACAGGCGGTCGACCAGCGGACGGTCGCAGATGTCACCGTGGACGAAGCGGTAGCGCTCGGGCTGATCGCGCTCGATGGCGGCGAGATTGCCGCGGTTGCCGGCATAGGTCAGCGCATCGAGCACCACGATGCGCAGGGCGCGATCGGTGACCAGCAGGTGGCGCACCAGGTTGCTGCCGATGAAGCCGGCGCCGCCGGTGACCAGCACCCGGCGCGGAACATGGTTATCCCTGACCTGCTCAGCCATCGGGGTGTCCTTCCAGGAAGTGCTCGAGCGCCTGGCGCCAGTCGGCCAGCGCTGGCAGGCCGTGCAGGCGCAGAGCGCGTTTCTCCAGCCGCGAGTTGGCCGGGCGGGGCGCCGGTCGCGGGTGCTCGGCGGTGGAACACGGTCGCAGCGCGCGCGGCAACCGGCGACACGCGGCGATGGCGGTCGCGAAGCCGTACCAGGTCGTCTCACCTTCGCATGAGGCGTGCACAGTGCCGGTGATGTCGCCAGCGATGAGGTGCACCAGCAGATCGGCCACCACCGCGGTCGAGGTCGGGCTGCCACGCTGATCGTCAACCACCGGCAGGGGCGCGGCCGAAGCGTCGGCAGCCAACCGCAGGATGCTGTGCAGGAAGCTCGGCCCGCCCGGGCCGTAGAGCCAAGCGGTGCGCACGATCAGGTGATCGGGGCAATGCGCGCGTACCGCCTGCTCCCCGGCCAGCTTGCTGGCACCGTAGACGGTGCGCGGCCCGGTGGCGTCCCATTCGTGGTAGGGGCGGTCGAGATCGCCGCAGAACACGTAGTCGGTGGACAGGTGGACGAGCCGGATACCGCGCCGGCCACAGGCGGCGGCGAGCACCCCCGCGCCGATGGCGTTGGCGCGGAAGGCACGGTCGGGATCGCTCTCACAGGCGTCAACCGCGGTGCAGGCCGCGCAGTTGATCACCACCCGCGGCCGCACGGCGTCGAGGACCGCCGCCACCGCGCTGGCATCAGCGATGTCCAGCCGATCATGTGCGTAAGTAGCCGCCAGGCCTGCGCCCAACCGCCCGACCAGGGTGCGTCCGAGCATGCCGCCAGCACCGGTGAGGAGCAGATTGCTAGCCATCGCCCGCGGACTGTTGGCCTTCATCCCTGGGTGCAAGGCGCGTGTGCTGGCGCCGGGGCAGTGAATGGACACCGTGGGTGATGCGTGCCGATCGCCAACCCGGTTCCGCCGTCGCCATGACCACCGCCATCATCATCCCCACCCGCAACGGCGCTGGCCATCTTCGCCGACTGCTGCCGGCGCTGCGCGGTCAGCGACCGGCCCCAGCGCAGATCGTGGTCATCGACTCGGACTCGACTGACGACTCGGCTGCGATCGCCCGCGAACACGGCTGCATCGTCGAAGTCATCCCGCAGCGCGAGTTCAACCACGGCGCAACCCGCAATCGCGCCGCCGCGCTCGCCGATCCCGCCACCAGGGTGCTAGTATTCATGACCCAGGATGCGCTGCCCACCGATGCCGCTTTCCTCGCCGAACTGGTGGCGCCAGTCGCGGCTGGCGAGGTCGCGGCTGCCTACGCTCGCCAGTTGCCCTATCCGCAGGCGACGCCGCCCGAGATCTTTGCACGTACACGCAACTACCCTGCCCAGGCGCATCGCCGCAGCGCTGCGGACGTGGGCGATCTGGGCATCCGCGCCTATTTCTTCTCCAATGTCGCCTCGGCCATCGACCGAGCGGTATTCACCCGACTCGGCGGCTTCCCGGTCGGGTTGATCATGAATGAGGACATGCTGTTCTGCGCCCGCCTGCTCGCCGCCGGCGGCAGCGTCGCCTATCAGGCCTCAGCGCAGGTGTTTCACAGCCACGACTACTCGATCGCCCAGCAGTTCCGCCGATATTTCGACATCGGCTGTTTCATGAGCGACCATGCCGGCGAAATGCCGGCGGCGCGATCCGCCGGTGCTGGTCTGCGCTTCGCACTCGGGCAACTCGGGTGGCTGATCAGGCAGGGCCACCTCTGGTGGGCCCTGCGTTGCCCGTTCGAGACTCTTGCGAAGCTCGTCGCATTCCGCCTCGGTCGCTGGCACCACCGGCTTCCACTGAGCCTCAAACTCCGATGCAGCATGCATGCCTTCCATTGGACTGTCCGTGAACCCTGAAGCCGCCGATCTGCCCGTGGCGCTGCGGCCGGCGCCGTCCGCGCTGCGGCTACGCCGCGCTTCGACCGCGCTAACGGTATGGACCCTGCTCAGCACCGACCTGCTCACCGCCAGCGCGGTGTCTGCGCTGACGGTGACCGTCAAGCTCCAGCTCGATCCGCAGCTTCCCCTGGTGCTCTACCTCGGCCTGTGGCCGGCGCTGCTGGCGCTGGTGGCCGGCTACGCCGCCCTCGGCCTCTACCCCGGCATCGGCATCGGCCCGGCCGAGCGACTGCGCAGGACCACCGTGGCCACCACGTTGTTCTTCGTCGGCCTGGCCGGGGCCACCTTCCTGCTGCGCGGGGCCGAGATTTATTCGCGCGCCATCTTCCTGGTGTCCTGGGCGCTCTGCCTGGTGGTGGTGCCGGTGATGCGCGCGGCAGTGGAGGCGGCGTGCCGACGCCACCGCTGGTGGGGCATCCCGGTGGTGGTGATCGGTGGCGGTCGCACCGGCCGGCGCGCCATCGAGGAGCTGCTGCGCAAGCCGGACATCGGCCTGCGTCCGGTGGCGGTGCTCGACGACGATCCCACCATCGGCGGCGACCTCGCCGGGGTGCCGGTGGTCGGCCGCCTGCAGGACAGCCTTACCGCACGCGCCCACGGTGCCCGCCACGCCATCATCGCCATGCCCGGCCTGTCGCCTGAGCAGCTGGCGGCGGTGATCGACCGCCAAGGCCAGGTCTTCCGCCGCCTCTACGTGGTGCCGGTGCTGCCCGGCGCGCCCTTGCTGTGGGCGACCACGCGCGATTTCGGCGGCGCCCTCGCCCTCGAGGTGCAGCGCAACCTGCTGCGTCCGCAGGCGCGCGTGGCCAAGCGCGCGCTCGACCTGGCGATGTGCCTGATCGGCTCTCTGGTGGCCACGCCCGTGGTGCTGGCCATCTGCGCGCTCATCCGGCTGACCAGCCCGGGTCCGGCGCTCTATTCGCAGCAGCGCATCGGCCAGGGCGGGCACGCCATCCGGGTATGGAAGTTCCGCACCATGGTGCGCGACGCCGACACCGTGCTCGCCAACCACCTCGCCGCCCATCCCGACCTGAGAGCGGAGTGGGAGGCCAGCCACAAGCTGCGCGATGACCCGCGCATCACCGCCATCGGCGCCTGGCTGCGCCGCACCAGCCTCGATGAACTGCCGCAGGTGTGGAACGTGCTACGCGGCGACATGAGCCTGGTCGGTCCGCGTCCGATCATCACTGCCGAGATCCCCAAGTACCGCGAGCAGTACGCCTACTACCTGCGCGTCCATCCCGGCATAACCGGGCTCTGGCAGGTGTCCGGACGCAGCGACACCACCTACGACGAGCGCGTGCAGTTCGATACCTACTACGTGCAGAACTGGTCGGTGTGGCTCGACCTGGTCATCCTCGCGCGCACCGTGCTGGTGGTGCTGTTCGGCAAGGGGGCGTATTGAGCCAGCCAGTCGAAGTGCTCGAACGCTGGCACGAAACGCTCGATCGGACGGATGCGCCCCGGCCTGCGGTCATCGGTCGCTGGTTGATGCGCAGCGGATCGGTCCTGTCACTCGCCGCGATGCCGTTCTCGCTCGCGCTCATGCACGCCGGTCTCGGGATCGCCGGGCTGGGAGCGCTGCTGGCGCGGCCGCCCATCCATCGCCTGCCAGGTTTCGCTCTGGCCGCAGCCTTTGCCGGCTGGCTGGTGCTGTCGGTCCTCGTCAATGGGCAACGTCTGTCCAATCTGGGGCCAGCGTATGTCTGGCTGGCACTCTACCTGGGCATGGGTGTGTTCAGACATGCACGTACACGCAACCTGGCGCTGAGTCTGCTGCTGGTGACGGCCTCGGCGGCGACGCTGATCGGAATTGCCCAGTTCATCATTGGCCAGGGCGATGATCATCCGCTGCTCGCGAAATTGCACATAGACCCGGCCGGACCCCGACGACAAGCGGCCAAAGGCGCACTGCCCACCCACCTGCATCATGGCTTTGCCATGGCCATGGCAGCCCTCGCCCTGTGGTATGCGCTGCCACCGGGTGCGCGATGGCAGCGCCGCATCGGAGTGTTGGTGACGCTCGGCGGAGTCATCTCATCGGCCAGCCGAGCCGCGCTCGCGGGACTGATGACCGGGATCGCTCTCGCCGAAACCAGCAACGGCTGGCGCCGCGCGCTGCGGGCCGGGGTGGTGCTCGGCCTGCTCGCCGTCGCCAGCCTCGGTGGGCTGATCGCCACCAATCCCGAGCGGGTCCAGCGAATGCTCCGCTTCGAGGACGGGCGCTGGCCGATCTGGCGGGTCAGTGCCGCCATCGCCAGCGAACGGCCATGGTTCGGCACCGGTGGCACCAAGACCTTTCGGGCACGGTATGCCGAACTCTACCCGCGGCTCGTTCCCGACATCCCCGATGAGTTCGTCGCCCGGGGAGGGGCCGGTGCGCCGCATGCCCATAACAGCTTCCTCGCCCTGGCCGCCGAACACGGCGTGCCGGCAGCGCTTCTGCACTTGGCACTGCTTGCCTGGTTGGCCGTTGCCGCATGGCGGGCACGCGACCGGCTTGGGCCCGGAACCAGGTTGGTGCTGGCAGCCATCGCCGCGGCGATGGTCGGCGGCCTGTTCGAGAATTACGCCGGCAACAGCACGGCGATCTACGCCCTCTGGCTTCCAGTCGCACTCGGCTTCAGCCTGCGTGCGGCTGACTCGACCGTCGTGCAGACCGCGGATCCATGACGGCAGCGCTCCCTTTCCGTCGACTCGGGATCGCAGATCGTCCCACCACCATGCTCCATCGCTTCCCTCTGCTAACTCTGCTCGCCGCCGCCCTGGTCGTCACCCACGCCGGCGAAACCATCCTCGACCGCGTCGATCTCGGGCCGCTGGTGTCGGCGTCGCTGATGGATTCGCTGACTGCCAAGCTCGACAACACCACCGGGGCATTCCCCTGCACGGTGGTGCCGCACGGCATCGCGGTGCGCCTGGCACCAGCGTGGAAGGCGATCATGGCCTACGACACCGCCACGGCCTGCCCGATGGGCGGCTGGACGGCGGGGGCGCTGAAATTGCGCGGGGTGGCCTTCAACGTCGAGACGCGCGGGCCGAGCACCACCATCGTCGGCACCGCGCTGTTCCGCTGCCCGACCGGTCCGGGCTGGGCGTCGCCGACGGGCGACCTCGCCGACCCGCGGGCGGACAGCGTGGCGCCGAATCCGCGACCGGGGGTCATGCCGCTCGACTGGCTGCGCTGGCGCGGAGTGCATCTGCACGGTGAACGGGTGGTGCTGGCCTATGACGTGGGCGCCTGCGCCGTGCTCGAAAGTCCGGGGTTGACCGCCGGCGGCGAGGGGCTGACGCGCACCATGCGCTGCGCCGCGGGGACACGGTTGACCGCGGTGCTGGCCGATGCAGCGGCGGCCGTCGTCGTCGATGGACTGGCCGCGACCGCGGGCGGCTGGGCGGTGCGCCTGGCGCACGCTCCCGCCGGGGCGACGCTCCGGGTCGCCGATGGCCGGCTGCTGCTCGACTTTCCCGCGCGTCAGCAGCCGGCGACCTGCTGCGTGCTCTATGCCAGCAGCGCCGCCGAGGCGCTCCGGCTCGCCACCGACCTGGCACCGCCCGATGATCTCAGCGCCCTGATCCGCGGCGGCCCCGGACGCTTCGCCGAGGCGATCACCGTCGCCGGCACGCTGGGCACCGGGGACGGCGCCTATGTCGTCGACAGCGTGCCGCTTCCCGCCGGCAATCCGTGGTTGGCGCGCCTGCGTCCGGGTGGCCTCGACTTCTTCAGCGATGGCCGCGCCGCGGTGTGCTCGATCGAGGGCGACGTGTGGGTGGTGTCCGGCCTCGACCGCGACCTCAAGACGGTGCGCTGGCGGCGCTTCGCCACCGGCCTGCACGCGCCGCTGGGTCTGCGCATCCTCGACGACGTGGTCCATGTCGCCTGTCGCGACCAGATCGCGCGGCTGATCGACCGCGATGGCGATGGCGAGGCCGATCAGCACGAGTGCGTGAGCAACGCCTTCGCGATCACCAATTCGTTCCAGACCTTCTCGTTCGACTTGCAGAGCGACGCCGCCGGCGATCTCTACACCGCCATGGCGGCACCGGTGCGCGCCGGTGGCCGTGGTTACCACGCCATCACCGCCCACCACGGGTGCATCCTCAAGGTGGCCCGTGACGGCAGCCGCTGTGAGGTCTACGCCACCGGGCTGCGCGCGCCCAACGGCCTCGGCGTCGGACCCGACGGCACCGTCACCAGCGGCGACAACGAGGGCACCTGGGTGCCGCTCTGCCCGCTGCATGTGCTGCCACCAGGCGGCTTCGCCAGCGTGGTCGATACCGCCCACCGCGCCGATCCCGGCACGCCACCCCAGCCCAAGCCTTTGCTGTGGTTCCCCAAGCAACTCGACAATTCCAACGGCGGCCAGTGCTGGGCGCCGGCCGGCGAGCGCTGGGGGCCGCTCGGCGGGCAACTGCTGCACACCTCCTACGGCACCTGTTCGCTGATGGTGATCATGCGTCAGACCGTCGGCCCCGTACAGCAGGGCGCCGCGGCGCGACTGCCGCTGTCCTTCGAGAGCGGGATCATGCGCCCACGCTTCAATCCGGTCGACGGCCAGTTGTGGGTGTGCGGGTTGAAGGGCTGGCAGACCACGGCGGTCAAGGAGGGTTGCCTGCAGCGCGTGCGCTTCACCGGCAAGCCGGCTTGCCTACCGGTCGGCTGGAACGCCCGCGCCGGCGGCATCGATGTCACCTTCACGGATGCTCTGGCACCGGGCGCGGCCAATCCCGCCAACTGCGCGATCGAGGCGTGGAACATCGCCTGGTCATCGGAGTACGGCTCGAAGGAATTCCCGCTGTCCGGGCCAGCCGCCGAAGGCGCCAGCACCACCGAGGTCGCCGCCGGTGCTCCCGCGGCGGCCGGAGTCGCCCGTCAGAACCGCACGCGTCTGACCGTCACCGCCGCCGCGCTGTCCAGCGATCGCCGCACGCTGTCGTTGACGGTTCCGGATCTGGCTCCGGCGCACTGCCTGCGTCTGACCTACAAGCTGGATTTCGCCGCCCGTCCCGGGATCAGCGGCGAAGTGCACGCGACCATCCACGCCTTGCCGTGACCCCCGGAAACGACGACGCCCGCCGTCCGGGTGGACGACGGGCGCGGTCAGCTTTCAGCAACTCAGCAACTCAGCAACGACAACCGCCTGACCGGCGATCACTTCGCCGCGAGGGCCTTCTCGATCTCCGGTTCGAGCGCCACCGGCTCGGCACCGGAATCGTGGCGCGAAAGCACGCTGCCATCGCGGCCGATGAGGAACTTGTTGAAGTTCCACTTGATGTCGCCGGGCTTGGGGCCCTTGGTGGTGAGGAACTGGTAGAGCGGATGGATGTCCGCGCCCTTGACCACGATCTTGGACATCATCGGGAAGGTGACGTTGAACTTGCTGGAGCAGAACTGCTTGATCTCGGCGTCGGTGCCGGGCTCCTGCTTGCCGAATTCGTTGGCCGGCACGCCGACCACGACCAGGCCCTGCTCCTTGTACTTCTGATAGACGGCTTCGAGGCCCTTGTACTGCTTGGTGTAGCCGCATTTCGAGGCGACGTTCACCATCAGCACGACCTTGCCCTTGAGCTGGGCGAGCGGGAAGGGTTTCCCGTCGATGTCGTTGAGCGTGAAGTCGAGCGCGCCACCACCGGCGGTGCCGGCGGAATCAGCGGCGTGGGCGAGAGTCATGGCGAGGACCAGACCGCAGGCGAGGACGAGACGGACGAGCATGGGGATCTCCGGGGGGTGGCGCGACGGCGCGCATTAATTGGTCGCGGACGGCGAGGGCAAGCTGTCGACCCTGTTCGGCAACCCTCGGATCTCACGCGCTCCTCATCGCCATCGTCGCCGGCAGCGGCCCTGCCGGCTGCCCGTGCGCCGGCTTTCCGGCATCGACTTCGTCGCCGTCAGCATTCACGTCCGCCACAGTCGCGCCGACAGCTTGCGCACCTGGACCAGCTTGGTCGTGGGCATGTCCTGGCCGGCGATCAGGCGCCGCCGGAAGTCGCGTGGGGAACACCGGTAGGCGTTACGGAAGGCGCGCGAGAAATGGAAGGCGTTGTCGAAGCCGCAGCGCTGCGCGATGTCATTGATGGCGGCATTGGTGCGCGCCAGCAACTGGGCGGCGCGGTCGAGGCGCATCAGGCGCAGTGCGGCCACCGGGCTGACCCCGAGCTCGGCGCGGAACACCCGGCTGAGGTGGGCCGGGCTCATCTGCGCGGCGCGCGCCAGCGCCGGCAGCGCGACGGAGCGCAATCGGCCGCCGACCCAGGCGCGCTGCACCTGCGCCAGCACGCGCTCGATCACGGGATGGCGGCGGTCATCGTCCTCGCCGGCGCTGCCCAGGGTACCGCTGATGAATGCGCCCAGGGCTTGACGCAAGGCTCCCTGCGCCAACTCCTCCCAGCCCGGACCGCGGGTGCCCAGCAGCCAGGCGAGGTGATGGAAGAGCGGGCGGATGATGTCGTCGGCAGGCAGGTGGCGCAGCAACGGCCAAGTCTCCGGCGACGGGAAGGCGTTGGGCAGCGCGTCGATGGCGAAGTGGAAATAGCCGTGACGGGTCTGACGCGCCGCATCCCAGCGGAAGGCGTCGCGCATGCCTGGGCGGCCGAGCAGCACGGTTCCCGGCGGCGCCGGCAACAGCACGCCGTCGCACTCCCACACGCAGTCGCCGTCGACGATCCACACGAACTCGTAGTCGCGCAGGGTGCGCGGACCGAACGTGGCGCCCGACGGATAGGTCGCCAGTCCGTGCATGTGGAAGGCGAAGCGAAGCGCGGCGAGGGCGGTCAGCGAGCTGCTCATTGGCGTGGGCGCGATGATAAGAAAATCCAGGTTCCTGCCAATCGGCGTCATTCCGGCCTCAGCCGACGTGCTACCGTCACCTGGCGTCCACGATCGATGAAAACCATATCCAGCGCCTATGACTGCCTGTCGACAGTGCCAGCGATCAGCAACGTCGCCGTGCGCCGCAATGGCGAAAACGGATATCTCGTCGTCTCCGGGCTGGTCAGCAGGGCCGCGCCGACCCCGGCGTGGGTGCGGGAACCCCGACACCAGACCAACAGTCCTGCTATCTCGGGGTAGGTATCCCACGACATGTCCCTGCGCGCCCTCCTGATCCGCACCGCAGCGAGTCTGCTCCTGGCCGGCATCGCCGTCCTGCCCGCGACCACCGTCGATGTCTCGCCGCTGCCGACGACGGTGGTGTTCAACCGCGACATCCGACCGATCCTGTCCGACCGCTGCTTCACCTGCCACGGCCCCGACGCCGGCCAGCGCAAGGCCAAGCTGCGGCTCGACAGCGAAGAAGGCGCCTTCGCCGCGCGCGAGAAAGGCGTGACCATCGCCAAGGGCAAGCCTGAGGCGAGCCTGCTCTGGACGCGCATCATCGCCACTGATGAGGATGAGAAGATGCCGCCGGCCAAGACCGGCAAGCCGCTCAGCGCCCGCGAGAAGGAACTGCTCAAACTGTGGATCGCGCAGGGAGCCGCGTGGCAGGGACACTGGGCGTATCAGCAGCCGGCACCGCGCTCGACCGGCGGCAATCTCACCGAGGCGGTCGATCGACTGATCGGCCAACGACTGAAGGACGCCGGACTGACGGCGGTGGCGGAGGCGGATCGCGCCACTCTGATCCGCCGCCTGTCACTGGATATCACCGGCCTGCCACCGACGCCGGCGGACATCGACGCGTTCGTCGCCGATCAATCGCCGCAGGCCTGGACGAAGCAGGTCGACCGCCTGCTCGCCTCGCCGCACTACGGCGAACGCCTGGCGCAGTTCTGGCTCGATCTGGTGCGCTACGCCGACTCGATCGGCTACCACAGCGACAATGCGCGCGAAGTCTCGCCCTACCGCGACTACGTCATCAAGGCCTTCACCACCGACAAACCGTTCGATCGCTTCACCCGCGAGCAGCTCGCCGGCGATCTGCTCAGCGATGCGTCGGTCGAGACCCGGGTGGCGTCGTGCTACAACATGCTGCTGATGACCACCGAGGAGGGCGGCGCCCAATCCAAGGAGTACATCGCCAAGATGCTCGCCGACCGCGTGCGCAGCGTGTCCGGAGTGTGGATGGGGGCAACCGTGGGCTGCGCCGAATGCCACGATCACAAGTACGACCCGTACAGCGCCAAGGATTTCTACGCGCTCGGCGCGTTCTTCGCCGACATCAAGGAATCCGGCACCGGCAGGCGCGATCCCGGCCTCACGGTGCCCAACGCCACCTTCTTTCCCGCCGACGCGCGCTCCGCCCCTGCGCCGGCACCGCCCAGCGCGCCCGCACCGCCCACCACACCCGACCAGAAGGACGCAGCCGACAAGAAGGGCGCGCCCGACAAGAAGGATGCGCCGCCCAAGGACACCACCACCTGCTTCGTCACCGTCGCCACCGCTCCGCGCCAGGTGCGCGTCCTGCCGCGCGGCAACTGGCTGGATGACAGCGGCCCGCCGATCGAGCCGGCGACGCCGCACTTCCTGCCCATCAAGGCCGTCAGCGGCCGCCGACCCACCCGCCTTGATCTCGCCGACTGGCTGCTGGCCAAGGACAATCCGCTCACCGCGCGCGTCTTCGTCAACCGGGTGTGGAAGCTGCTATTCGGCACCGGACTGGCGAAGAACCTCGACGACTTCGGCGCCCAGGGCGAATCACCGTCGCATCCCGAACTGCTCGACACCCTGGCCGTGGCCTTCCGCGACGGCGGCTGGCAGGTCAAGCCGCTCATCCGCGCCGTGGTGCTCAGCGAGACCTACCGGCGCAGCTCGCGGCCGAGCAGCGCGGCGCGCGCCCAGGACGCCGACAACCGTCTGCTGGCGCGCCAGGGGCGTTGGCGCATCGACGCCGAGTTCGTGCGCGACAACGCCCTCGCCATCTCCGGCCTGCTGGTGCCGCGCATCGGCGGGCCGAGCGTCAAGCCCTACCAGCCGGCCGGCTACTGGGACGCGATGAACTTCCCCAAACGCACGTGGACGGCGGACCAGGGCGACAGCCTCTACCGCCGCGGCCTGTACACGCACTGGCAGCGCACCTTCCCGCATCCCGTGATGATCGCCTTCGACGCGCCCAGCCGCGAGGAGACCTGCGCCGAGCGCCCGCGCTCGAACATCCCGCAGCAGGCCCTGGCCCTGCTCAATGAGCCGGCCTTCGTCGAGGCTGCGCGCGGACTGGCCGAGCGTCTGCTCGCCGCGCCGGGCGAGGACGCCGTCCGACTCGCCACCGGCTTCCGGCTGGCCACCGCGCGCAAGCCCGACGCCGCCGAACTGCGCGTGCTCAGCGACCTGCTGTCGCGTCACCGCGCCGCCTTCCGCGCCGACACCGCGGCGGCAGGACGGCTGCTGGCGGTCGGCGCCAACCCGCTGCCCGCGACACCGGCGCCGGCCGAGGTGGCGGCGTGGATGTCGGTGGCGCGCGCCATGCTCAATCTGCACGAAACGGTCACCAGGAACTGAGCATGCACGACCTCCGTGGTCTCACCCGCCGCGCCCTCCTGCGCGACAGCGCCATCGGTCTGGGTGGCACCGCCATGGCGTCGCTGCTGGGCGCGAACCTGCCCGCCGGCGAGGCGCCACCCGGCCTGGGGGTGGTCGCCCCACTGCATCACGCCGCCAAGGCCAAGCGGGTGATCTGGCTGTGCATGGCCGGAGGCGCCTCGCATCTCGAGACCCTCGATCCCAAGCCGAAGCTGATCGAGCTGGCCGGAAAACCGATGCCCGAGAGCTACACCAAGGGCCAGCCCATCGCCCAGTTGCAGGGTCAGGCGCTGAAGATCCTGCCGCCGCAGTACGCCTTCCAGCGTTTCGGGAAGTGCGGCACGCAGATCTGCGAGCTGTTCCCGCGCATCGGTGCGCTGGCCGACGATCTCTGCGTGGTGCGCTCGCTGAAGACCGAGGCGATCAACCACGATCCCGCCCACACCTTCATGAACTCCGGCTCGTCGATCTCGGGGCGGCCGGCGATGGGGTCGTGGCTGTGGTACGGCCTGGGCAATGGCGCCCAGGATCTGCCCGGCTTCGTGGTCATGGTCTCGACCGGCAAGGGCGGCCAGATGCAGCCGATCGCCGCCCGCCAGTGGTCGGCCGGGTTTCTGCCCAGCCGCTTCCAGGGCGTGCAGTTCCAGTCCAAGGGCGATCCCGTGCATTACCTCGGCAACCCCGGCGGCATCGCCGGTGAACGCCAGCGCGAGGTGATCGATGCGGTCAACGCGCTCAACCAGTTGCGCAACGGCGCCGTCGACGATCCCGAGATCGCCACCCGCATCAGCCAGTACGAGATGGCGTTCAAGATGCAGACCAGCGTGCCCAGGCTGATGGACCTGTCCGACGAGAAGCCAGCGACGCTGACGTCCTACGGCGTCAAGACCATCGACGGTTCGTTCAACGCCAACTGCCTGCTCGCCCGCCGCCTGGCCGAGCGCGGCGTGCGCTTCATCCAGCTCTACCACCGCGACTGGGACCATCACGGCGGCATCAAGAAGAACATGCAGACCCTGGCCGGCGAGGTCGACCAGGGCGCCGCCGCGCTGATCGCCGATCTCAAGCAGCGCGGCCTGCTCGACGACACCCTGGTGGTGTGGGGCGGTGAATTCGGACGCACGCCGATGGCGCAGGGCGACGGCCGCGACCACCACATGAAGGGCTTCTCGATGTGGCTGGCCGGCGGCGGCATCAAGGGCGGCATCGTCCACGGCGCCACCGACGAACTCGGCTACAACGCCGTCGAGGACATCGTCCACGTCCACGACCTGCACGCGACCATGCTGCATGTCCTGGGCATCGACCACAAACGCCTGACCATCCGCGCCCAGGGCCGCGACTACCGGCTGACCGACGTGCACGGCGACGTGGTGCGCAAGATCCTGGTCTGACCGCCGCCCGGCCCGGCCACTGGCCAGGCTAGGACGGTCCGCTAGCGTCCTGCCCGCCGTCGCGGCAGGAGCATCCATGGGCAACTACACCATCTCGGTCATCGCCGGTGACGGCATCGGTCCGGAGGTCATCGCCGAAGGGCGCGCGGTCCTCAGCCGCATCGGCGAGCGCTGTGGCCACCGCTTCGCCTACACCGACCACCTCGCCGGCGGCGCCGCGCTCGACCGCCACGGCGTGCCGCTGCCGGCCGACACCCTCAAAGGGGTCAAGGACTCGCACGCCCTGCTCTTCGGCGCCATCGGCGGGCCGAAATGGGAGAGCGTGCCGCATCACCTCAAGCCCGAAGCCGGGCTGCTGGCGCTGCGCAAGGAACTCGGCGCCTTTGCCAACCTGCGCCCGGCGGCGGTGCATGACGAACTGATCGACGCCTCGACCCTGAAGCCGGAGGTGCTCAAGGGCACCGACCTGCTGGTGGTGCGCGAACTGACCGGCGGCATCTACTTCGGCCCGGGCGGGATCACCGGCGATGGCGCCCACCGCGTCGGCATCAACACCGAGGTCTATTCCGTCCACGAGATCGAGCGCATCGCCGTGGTCGCCTTCGAGGCGGCCCGGCTGCGCCGCAAGCAGGTGTGTTCGGTGGACAAGGCCAACGTGCTGGCGTCGTCGCAGCTCTGGCGCGAGGTGGTCACCGCCACCGCCAAGCGCTTCCCGGAGGTCAGCCTCAGCCACATGTACGTCGACAACGCCGCCATGCAGTTGGTGCGCAACCCGCGCCAGTTCGACGTCATCGTCACCGGCAATCTGTTCGGCGACATCCTCTCCGACGAGGCGAGCATGCTCACCGGCTCGATCGGCATGCTGGCCTCGGCGGCGGTGGGCGGCCCGGTCGGCTTCTTCGAGCCCATCCACGGCAGCGCCCCGGACATCGTCGGCACCGGCAAGGCCAACCCGCTGGCGACCATCGGCACCGTCGCCCTGCTCCTGCGCTACGGATTGAAGCTGCTCGCCGAGGCCGATCTGGTCGAGGCGGCGATCAAAGCCGTGCTCAAAGCCGACCTGCGCACCGCCGACATCATGCAGCCCGGCCGCCGTCTGCTGACCACGCGCGAGATGGGCGCGGCGGTGGTGGAGCGCCTGGCGGGCTGACGGGAAGGGCGCCGGGCGCACTGCCACGTGCTGTAGCGGAGGGTCGCCGCCCATATGTCCTGCCAGGGAGGTCCGTGCGCGCTGATGCCACAGCCCGACCGAAAATGTTGCAGCCCTGGGCCGGACCGCTTTAATCGCCGCCCATGATGCAACTCAAGCTGATCGCCCTATGCGGGGGCGCCGCCCTCCTCGTCCTGTCCCTTGGTGGCTGTGGCAAGACCAGCCGCCAGCTTGGCTATGCCAAGCTGCAGATCGCCGAACAGGAACGGCAGATCGCTGAACAGGAGGCGCTGCTGGCGGCCCAGGCGGCAGAGCTGGATGAGCTGCGTCGACGCGGCGTACAGCCCGGTCCCGTCGGCGCACCCACCCCGATCACCAGAAGCGATGGCGAGATCGGCGAAGGCTGGCGCGGCAAGGACCACGTGCTGACCATCAGCAATGAACTGCTGTTCAAACCCGGTTCGGCCGTGCTCAGCGACACCGCCAAACGGGTGCTCGACAAGGCCATCGCCATGATGAACGCCCAGCACAAGGGCGATCAGGTCCGCGTCGAAGGCCACACCGACAACCAGCCGATCAAGCGCAGCAAGGACAAGTGGGAGGACAACTGGGATCTCTCCGGCGGGCGCGCCCTGGCCGTGCTCCGCTACCTGCAGGATCACGGCATCGCCGCCAAGCAGCTCGGCTTCGCTGGCTACGGCATGGAGAAGCCGGTCGGCCCCAACGGTTCCCCGGCCGCCATGGCCAAGAACCGCCGCGTCGAGATCGTGGTGATCACCGGCACCGCCGGCAAGTGACCGTGCCGGGGGATCGGCGGCGGATCCCCCGCAGCAGCCGTCAGCAGGATGGTCATGGCGACCACGACCATCGGGATGGGGCGCCAGCCCTACGCCGGTGATGGGCGATCCGCGTGAGCGCCGCCCGGGCAGCGATCTGCTCTGGGTGCTGGGTTGGATCGCCACGCTGTGGCTGGTCGAACTGATCGACGTCGTCTTCACGGCTGGGCACACGCGCGTGGTGGTGCTCAACGGCCCCGGCCTCCTTGACCAGTTCGGCGTACGACCGCGTGAGACCCTCGGCCTGTTCGGCATCCTGGCGGCGCCGTTCCTGCATGGCGGCTTCGGCCACCTCATCGCCAATTCGCTCGGTCTGCTGCTGCTCGGCTGGCTGAGCTGCCTGTTCGGCCGCACCCTGACGCTGGTCGCGGCGATCTACGCCGTGCTGATCGGTGGTCTGCTGACCTGGCTGGTAGCAGCCCCTGGCACGGTGCACGTCGGCGCCAGCGGCGTGCTCTTCGGGCTCATGGGCTTCCTGCTGCTCAACGGCATCGTCCGCCGCAACCTGGGGGCCTTCTTCATCGCCTTGGCGGTGCTGGTGCTCTACGGCGGTTCACTGCTGTCGAACCTGCTGCCCAGCGAACAGGCCAACGGCCTGCGCGTCAGCTGGCAGATGCACCTCGGCGGCTTCGTCGGCGGCCTGCTGGCGAGCTGGCACCTGCGAGCCGTGAAACCGCAGTAGCCGGCCGCTTCGCGGCCGGCTGTGCGGACGTTCGGACGTGCGGACGGAGGTGCAGACGTGCGGACATGCGGGCCGAACGACCGAACGACCGCACCGCCGTCGGCGCGAAGCGCCGACACTGGCGCCCTAGCGCCAGCCGCCACACTCCGCGCCATGCTCGCCTGGCACCTCGGGCTGCGCTACCTGCGCAGGCGGCGCGCGTCCTGGCTGGCCCTGGCGTCGGTGGCGCTCACCGTGGCGGTGTCGGTCGCGACCATGGGCATCACCCATGCCTGGCTGGAGATCGCCCAGAAGCAGGTGCGCGCCAACCAGAGCGATCTCACCGCACTCGATGGCGGCTGGGTGACGGACAGTCCGGGCCTGCGTGAACGACTGCTCAGCACGCCTGGCGTGCGCGCGTCGTCGCCGTTCATCGAAACCTATGCCCTGGTGGTGCCACGCGGGCCCGATCATCGTCCGGTCTACGCCGCCGCCGTGCCCTGTGAGATCGATGGCTTCGACTGGCAGGCCGACTCTGGTCTCGGCCGATTCCCCCCGCGCCTCCTGCATGCGTCGCCGGTCTTCGACCTGCGCGCGCCACCACTGCCGAGCGACCAGCGTGGCACCGCCTTCCTCACTCCCGCCTGGCGTGACCGCCTGGCACTGATCGGGCTCGACGCCGTCGCCGGCCTCGGCGCCGCGCCGCTGCCGCCATCGCCGCGCCCACTGCCAGGCGTGATTGTCGGCCGCGAGATGGCCTACCTCGCCGGTCACAGCCTGTGGCCGGGACGCGAGGTGCAGATCGTCGTGCCCAGCGCCGGCAGCCTGTCCGGTGGACGCCTCAACGCCGAGATCGCCGACATCCTCGCCTCAGGAGTCTACGAGACCGACCGCGTCGGCCTGCTCATGCCGTTGCCCCTGGCGCAGCGCGTCACGGGACGTGACCAAGGCGAACGCGGTGCCCAGGTCACCGGTTATCGCCTGGGCTTGCACGCCGGTATCGGCATCGACGCCGGCAAGGACGCGGTGGAAGCGTCCACCGGGCTCTACGCCCAGACCTGGATGACCCGTCGCGGTGGCAGCCAGGTCAAGGCGCTCGAACAGCAGCGCAACCTCATGCTGCTGGTCATGCTGCTCATCCAGTTGCTGGCGGTGTTCATCGTCTTCGCGGTGTTCAGCACCCTGGTCGCCGAGAAGCGCCATGACATCGGCGTCCTGCTCGGCATCGGCGCCACCCGCGCTGCCATCACCGCCGCCTTCCTCATCGCCAGCGTGGTCAGTTGCGTGCTCGGTGGCCTGATCGGCTGGGGCCTGGGCTGGGCGTTCCTGGCCGGGATCAATCCCTTCAGCCGTTGGAGCGGATTCGAGATCTTCCCGCAGGCGGTGTTCTATTCCGCCGACACCCCGATCAGCTTCGACCTGCGCTTCCCGCTGCTGTTCGTCGGCGTCATGGGCGCCGTCGGCCTGCTGGCGGCGGCGTGGCCGGCGTGGCGGGCGGGACGCATCGAACCGGTGGCCATCCTGCGCGAGAGCGGCTGATGGCGCTGAACGTCACCGGCCTGGCCAAGGCCTATCCCGGACTCAGCGTGCTCACCGCCGTCGATGTCGCCGTCGCCGATGGCGAGACGGTGGCCATCCGCGGCGCCTCGGGCACCGGCAAGAGCACCCTGCTGCACTGCCTCGGCCTGCTCGACCACGCCGATGCCGGCCGCATCGTGCTTGGCGACATCGACTACGCCGGGCTGCACGGCGACCGCGCCGCGGCGGTGCGCGCCCGACACATCGGCTTCGTCTTCCAGGCCTTCAACCTGCTCAGCGAATTCGACGTGCTGGAAAACGTGCTGATGAGCGCGCGCACCGCCCGCCTGCCGCTGGGCGCCGCCAGCACCCGGGCCCGCGCGTTGCTCGATCGCACCGGCCTGGGGTCGCGCGCACACGCCGACGTGCGCACCCTGTCCGGCGGTGAACGCCAGCGCGTCGGGCTGTGCCGGGCGCTGCTCACCCGACCCGCGCTGCTGCTGGCCGACGAACCGACCGGCAATCTCGACCCTGCCACCGCTGGCGTGGTGATCAGCGAACTGCTCGACCTCGCCCGCCAGAACGGTTCCAGCGTGGTCATCGTCACCCACGACCCGGCCATCGCCGAGCGCGCCGATCGCCGCTACGAACTCCGCGACGGGCGGCTGCAGACCGCTTAGCCGGTGCGGGCGTGCGGCCGTTCGGCCTGAACGAACGAACGCCTCCAACCCGCTTCAGCCTAAACGCGGCAGTTGGGCCACGATGCAAGGCGGCGACAGAGGGAGATTCCTGGTGGAACGACCGACGGAGCCAACGCCGCAGCGTGGCCCAAATGCCGCGTTCAGGTTTAGAGCACGCACAGCCGTCGATAGAGCTCGATGTACTCGCGTGCCACCCGCGTCCACGAATGATCGCAGCCCATGGCGCGCTTCATCGCCGCCCGCCAGTCCAGGGGGTGGTGGCGGAACAGGCCGAGGGCGCGGTCGAGGGCGCTGCTGAAATGGCCGTGGTCGATCGGACCGAAGGTGAAGCCGTTGCCGACGCCGGTCGAGACGTCGACCACGGTGTCGGCAAGGCCGCCGGTGAAGCGCACCAGCGGCAGGGTGCCGTAGCGCAGCGAGTACAACTGGGTCAGTCCGCACGGCTCGTAGCGGCTGGGCACCAGGAAGAGATCGGAACCGGCGATGACGCGGTGGGCGAGCGCTTCGCTATGCCCGTACCACACCGCCACCTGGCCGGGATGACGCGACTGGAGGACATGCAGGCGGTGTTCGAGGTGATGGTCGCCACTGCCGAGCACGGCCAACTGCATGCGACGGTCGCGCAGGTAGGGCTCAACCACGTCGATGATCAGGTCGATGCCCTTCTGCCCGGTCAGCCGGCTGACCACGCCGACCACACAAGTGTCATCCTCGATCAGGCCCAGTTCCTGGCGTAGGGCGCGCTTGCACGCCGCCTTGCCCTCGGGTTTCGCGGCGCTGAACGGCTGGGCGAGGTGGCGGTCGTGCTCGGGATCCCAGGCCACGGTGTCGATGCCGTTGGTCAGGCCGCTCAGCTTGTAGGCGTGCTGGGCGACGATGCCGTCGAGGCCGTATCCGTATTCGCTGCGCTGCATCTCGGCGGCGTAGGTGCGGCTGACCGCAGTCACCCGGTCGGCGAAGACGATGCCGGCCTTCAGCCAGTTGAAGCTGCCGAAATGCTCGCACTGCACCGGATTCCACAGCGACGCGTCAAAACCGGCCAGCCGCATGACGTCGGGAGCGAAGACGCCCTGGAAGGCGAGGTTGTGGACGGTGAGCACGCTGCGCGTCGCCGGCAACGTGCGGGTGAAGCCGCGTTCGAGCAGGGCTGGGATCAGTCCGCACTGCCAGTCGTGGGCGTGCACGATGTGCGGAATCCAGCCGAGCAGGCCAGGCAGGGCGAGCACCGCCTTGCAGAAGACGGCGTAGCGCCGGGCGTTGTCGTCGTAGGTGGCCGACTGGCTCGGGCCGTAGATGCCATCGCGATCGTACAGTTCATTGCAGGCCAACAGGTGGCAGGGCACGCCGTCGATGAGCACGGTGCCGACGCCGACGACATGGTCGATCCCGCCGCTCTCGATGGTCAGCGTCTGCGCATGCCAGGTCAGGCCGCGCGCCTGCGCCGCGGCGATGGCGCCGCGATAGCCGGGCAGGGCGATGCGCGCATCGCAGCCGGCGCGACGCAGCGCCGCCGGCAGGGCGGCGACGACGTCGGCAAGGCCGCCGGTCTTGGCCAGCGGGTGCGCCTCGCTGGCGGCGTGGAGGATGCGGAGCGCGCTGGTCATGCCGGCCTCGGTCGCCGCGGCACGGTTCCGGTGCGGCGGTCCGCTGTCCTACCGTGGTCGGACCGGCCGCGCATCCACCAGCCGGCGGCTCCCTGCCGTGGCGGCCGGGGGACGGGACGCGAGTGCCCCGTCCGAGAAATTCGCTGCATATGGCGCCGGCCCCGTCGTTCGGCTTCAAGGCGCGCGTACCTTGCGGTAGCTCTGCTACCGCAAGGTACGCGCAACGCCGCAGACGAGCGGCGCGGCCAAGTCAGATGCAGTGAATTTCTCGGATGGGGCACTAGCATCCCGCGCCATGCCGCCGGACCCTCTCGTTAGTGCTGCGCCGGCCGCCGGCCGCCGGGTCTACCTGGAGACCTTCGGCTGCCAGATGAACAGCGCCGACAGCGATGTGGTGATCGCCCGTCTCGCCGAGGCCGGCTGGCGGCGCGTCGACGGCGTCGCCGAGGCCGACCTGATTCTCTACAACACCTGTGCGGTGCGCGACCACGCCGAGGCCAAGGTGCGCGGCCGGCTGGGTGCGCTCAAGGCGCTCAAGCAGAGCCGACCGGCCCTGCGCATCGGCGTCATGGGCTGCATGGCGCAGCGCGAGAAGGCCGACCTCATCCGCCGTTTCCCGCACGTCGATCTGGTGGTCGGCACCGACCAGTTCGCGCATATGCCGCAACTGCTCGATCGCCTGGGCGGCGAAGAGCACATCGTCGCCACCGATTTCGGCGACTTCGAGGACGCCCAACCGGTGCCGGCGCGCGCCGAAGGCGTCAACGCCTGGGTGCCGGTGATGCGCGGCTGCAACTACAACTGCACCTACTGCGTGGTGCCCTTCACCCGCGGCCGCGAGAAGAGCCGCACGCCCGCACAGATCGAGGACGAGGTGCGCCGCCTGGTCGCTGCCGGCCACGTGCAGATCACCTTGCTCGGCCAGACCGTCGACGCCTACGGCAAGACTCTGGGCGACGGCTCGACCCTGGCCGGCCTGCTGCGCCGCCTGCACGAGATCCCCGATCTGGCGCGTATCCGCTTCGTCACCTCGCATCCCAAGGACATCACCGATGAGCTGCTCGACGCCGTCGCGCAGCTGCCCAAGGTCGCCAAGCACCTGCACGTGCCGGCGCAGAGCGGATCCGACCGCATCCTGCGCATGATGGGTCGGCGCTACACCGTCGACGACTACCGCCGCTTCGTCGAACGCGCCCGCCAGCGCATGCCGCAGGTCGAACTGCTCAGCGACTTCATCGTCGGCTTCCCGCGCGAAACCGACGCCGACTTCGCCGACACCGTGCGCCTGATGGACGAGGTGCGCTTCGCCGGCGCCTACGTCTTCATGTACAGCCAACGCCCGGGCACCGCGGCCGCGAACCTGGCCGACGACGTGCCGGTGGCGGTGAAGAAGGCGCGCTGCAACCACCTGCTCGACCTCCAGGTCGTCCACCAGGCCGAGCAGCACGCCGCCCTGCACGGACAGATCCTGGAGGTGCTCGTGGAAGGCCCCTCCAAGAGCGACCCGCAGATGCTGCACGGCAAGTCGCTGGGCAACCGCAACGTCGTGCTGCCACGCAGCGACGCCGATGGCTCGGCCCGCGACCCCCTGATCGGCCGCATCGTGCCGGTGCGCGTCCAGCGCTCGACCGGTCTGACGCTGTTCGGCGAGGTGGAGCCGGTAGCGGGCACTCCGCCACCGCGCTGACCACCTCCCCACGCCATCCCCCATGCCCACCGACCACTTCGCCATCAACGGCCGCGTCGTCCCCGCCGCCGAGGCGCGCGTCAGCGTGCTCGACCTCGGCTTCCTGCGCGGCATCGGCGCCTTCGAGACCTTCCGCACCTATGGCGGCGGCCACCCGCACGCCCTGCGTGAACACCTGGCCCGGCTGTGGGAATCGGCCGCGTCCTTCGGCGTGGCTCCGTGCTTCGCCGAGGCCGGCCTGCGCGCGTTGCTGCCCGACCTGCTGCGCCGCGGCGGGCACGCCGAAGGGCGTTTCAACCTGGTGGTGACGCCGGGCGAGCATGTCAGCGGCGTCTTCGGCGCCGGCACACCGACCTGGGTGGTGATCGCGCGCGAACTGCACGCGCCAGCGGCGACCGCCTACAGCGATGGCGTCGCGGTGATCACCTTCCCGGCCCAACGCCACCTGCCCACCCTGAAGACCACCAACTACCTGGTCGGCAAGGCCGGCCTGGCGCAGGCCGAGGCGCAGGGCGCGCACGAAGCGCTCTATGTCGACCCCGACGGCTATGTCACCGAGGGCGTCACCTCGAACGTGGTGGTGGTGCAGGGCCGCCGGCTGATGACGCCGGCGGTCGACTGCCTGCCCGGCATCACCAAGGCCGGCCTGCGCCCGCTGATCGAGGCGCAGGGTCTGACCTGGTACGAATGCAAGCTTACCCGCGACGACCTCTATACCGCCGACGAGGTGTGGATCACCTCGGCGGTGCGTGAACTCATGCCGGTGGTGCGCGTCGACGGCCGCGCCATCGCCGACGGGCGGCCCGGCCGCTGGGCGCAGACCGTCGGTGCGCTCTACCACGCCGACTGCGTGGCCAGCGCGCGGCGCGATGCCGGAGTCGCGTAGTGGCTGCCACCGACACGGGTCCCCGCCTGCTGCCGGGTCCAGCGCACTTCGTGGTGATCGAGGATCCCGCCTACCTCCCCAGCGGAGCCGGCGAGCACTGGTACGTCGAGATCGAGAAGGAGGGTCTGAACAGCGAACGCGTCGCCGAGGCGCTGGCCGCCCAGTTCGGCCTGCGCCGCGACGCCGTCGGCTATGCCGGACGCAAGGATCGCCACGCCATCTCCCGCCAGTGGTTCAGCGTCCATCTGCCCGGAGTCGCCTTCGACGAAGCCCGGCTGAGCGGACTCGCCGATCGGCTCGCCGGCGGCCGCATCGCCGTGCACACGATCAGCCGCCACAAGAACAAGCTGCGCCTCGGCCACCTCGCCGGCAACCGCTTCCGCCTCGGCCTCGCCGGCATCGACGCCGCCCAGCACGCACGCCTGACCACCGCCCTCGACCGCCTCGTCCGCGACGGCGTCAGCAACCGCTTCGGCAGCCAGCGTTTCGGCGTCAATCAGGCGACCCTGCGCCTGGCCGAGGCCTTCGGCCGTGGCGACCACGCCGGCGCGGTAGCCTGGATCGTCGATCCCTCCGGCGCCTGGCGACCAGGCCAGGACCTGCCCTCCGGCTTCCGCCACGGACCCGAGGGCCGCGTGCTCGGCGCCCTGCGCCGTCGGCCCGACGATTTCGCCGGAGCGCTGCGCAGCGTCGGCCGCGACCTGCATCAGCTCGCCGCCTCGGCCGCGCAGTCGGCGGTGTTCAATGCCGTGCTCGCCGGCCGCGAGGCCGCTGGTCTGCTGCACACGCTGCGCACCGGCGACCTCGGCTGCACCATCCGCGGCGCCCCGTTCGTGGTCGCCGAAGCCGACCTCGCGGACAGCAACCGCCGCGCCGCGCCTGGTGTCCTCGACTGCTTCGCCACCGCCCCCCTGCCCGGCGACGGCCGGCTGGTCCCGGCGCCGCCGGTGGATGCCGAGGAACGCGCCTGGGCGGCGGCCACCGGCATCGACTGGACCTGGCTGGCTCCCGGCGGCGCGCTGGCCAGTCCTGGCGAACGCCGGCCCGTGGTGTTCACCCTGCGCGCCCCGCCGCAGCTCAGTCCGCTCGGCGATGATCCGACCTGGTTGGAACTCGCCCTGCCTGCCGGCGCCTACGCCACCGAGGTGCTCGATCAGCTCGGCATAGAGGTGCCGGCCGATCGCCGGGGCTAACCCTAAACGCGGCATTTGGGCCACGCTGCGGCGTTGGCTCCGTCGGTCGTTCCACCAGGAATCTCCCTCCGTCGCCGCCTTGCAGCGTGGCCCAACTGCCGCGTTGAGGCCTCATGTGGGCCACGCTGCGGCGTTGGCTCCGTCGGTCGTTCCACCAGGAATCTCCCTCCGTCGCCGCCTTGCAGCGTGGCCCAACTGCCGCGTTGAGGCCTCATGTGGGCCACGCTGCGGCGTCAGGCCCCCGCCAGCCCGACCGGATGCCACCGTCCGGGCAGGCGTCCGAGCACGCCACCGATGGGCAGCGTGGCGATGGCGGTGAGCAGCGCCGAGATCGCCATCGGCCAGGGCTCCCAGACCGCCATGCCGGCGAAGAGGAGATGGTCGGCGATGGCTAGCACGGGATAGGCGAGCAGCGCCCACGCCGCCCAGGCGGCGCCGCGTGAGCGGAACACCAGGCCACGCACCGGCAGGAAGGCCAGCGCCAGCAGCAGGAACGCCACCGACCAGAAGCACGACACCCGACCCGGGAGTTCAGCCAGGGGATCGGTGAGATCGCGGATCGCACCGATCAGCCACGCCCGCGCCACCACACCGTGCTCGACGCCATCCACCACCGCCCACGCGAGCAGGGCCACGACCAGATCGGGACAGAACGCGTAACGCGCGAACACCGCGTGCTGGATCAGGCAAAGGACGAGCGCGACCACGGCGAGGACGACGAAGCGCACGCGGGGATGCTAAGGCGACTTCGGCATCAGGAAGGGTCGCCCCAGTTTTCTTAAGGACCTGCCTCACGCCCCAGGACGCCGCCAACAGCGCTCGCGGCGGATCGAGGGCGAGATGCCGACGGCTCGCAGTGGTTGCACCGGGTCCCACCGTGTGTGCCTGTGTGCGCTCGCAGCGGCGGCACTTCCCGCCGCGTCGTCCGCAGGACGCCGATGCTGCGCGCATGCTCGCTCGTCTGCTGATCCTGGCCTCCGCCCTCGCGGGCGTGGCCGCGGCCGAACCCTTTGGCGCCACCGGCGCGTTCAGCAACGGCAACGGCCGGCAATTGTCCGCCGATGCGGTTGCGGGCCGCATCGCCATCGCCGCCGAGGACAAGGGCGGCCGCAACATCTGGTGGCACGTGCGCCTCGACGGATTGCCGATCGACCGGCCGGTGACGCTCGACGTGCAGGGCCTGGGCAAGGAGGCGGGCGACTGCCAGCCGGTCATCTCCTACGACGGCACCACCTGGGAGCGCCTGGCGCAGCGGGCCTCGCCCTTCACCTTCACCGCCCGCCAAGCCCACGCCTGGATCGCACGCAACATCCCGTATCCCTACGAACGCGCCACTGCGCTCTGCGAAGAACTGGGTGGCAGTCGCCATGCCACCGCCCGCGAGCTGGCGCGTTCGCAGCAGGGCCGCAGCGTACCGTTGCTGGAGATCACCGCCGACCGCGCGCCGATCGCGTCCCGCCGCCTGGCCTGGGTCATGGCGCGGCAGCATGCCTTCGAGAGCCATTCGTCCTGGGTGGCCGAGGGCCTGGCTCGCTGGGCGGTATCCGATGCGGCCGAGGCGGAGCGTTTCCGTCAGCGCTTCCTGCTGCTGGTCGTCCCGGTCATGGATGTGGACAGCGTCGCCATCGGCGCCGCTGGCAAGGATCAGCCCGCTGACTTCAACCGCGTCTGGGGCGTCGCTCCTGCTCTGGGCCGGCCGGCAGTGGAGGCAGCCTGCGCGCTGCTGCGTGCCACTGCAGCCCGGCAGCCTTTCGCCGCGCTGCTCGACCTGCACGACCCCTATTTTTCGGATGACGGTCACTGGTATCCGCCGACGGCGGAGCAGCCCGGGCATCCGGCCGCCTTCCGGGCGTTCCTGGCCGACTATGTCGCGGGCTTGGCCCAGGCGCCCAACGCTCCCGCCACGGCCCTGATGGCGGCGTCGACCACCGGCATCAAATCGACCACCGCGCGAGCCTGGGCGGCACCCCTGCTCATCGCCGACGGCTTCGCAGTGACCATGGAGATCGCGCACGGCAAGGATGCCAAGGGCCGCTTCATCACCCGCGAGGGTCTCGTCGCCTTCGGCGCCCAGATCGGCCGCAGCCTGCTCGCCCAGGCGGAGGCGGCGCGGCGCTGAACTGCGTTCATGGGAGCGCCGACGACGACCGCCCCCTCCTTCCTCGTCATCGCCTCCCCCTACCGTCTCCGCCCATGTCCACGCTCTGCGCCGGCATCGACGAGGCTGGATACGGTCCGGTGCTCGGGCCACTCGCCGTCGTCGCCGTCCATGTCCGCTGCGACGATCCGGATCGTCTGGCCAGCGCCTTCACCGGCACCGGGGTCACCGACAGCAAGCGTCTGCATCGACCCGGCGACCTGGCTCCGCTCGAACGCGTCGCGCTGGCGGGCATGGCCTGGCTCGCTGGCGGCCACCATCCCGTCACGGCCGCCGAGTGCTTCGCCGCGCTGGGCGAGGACGCGGCCGCGCGTGCCGACACGCCGTGGATGGCCGGTGCCGAAGCCCTGCGCCTGCCACTCGCTGCGCAGCACATCCCGACCTGGCAGCTCGACGGTCTGGCGCCTAGCGGCGTCAACGGACGGCTTCTCCATCCCGTCGCCTGCAACGCCGCGCTGGCCAGTGGGCGGAACAAGGCCGATCTCGAACTCGCCACGGTGCAGGATCTGCTGCGCGCCCTGCCCGCGCACGCCCGCGGCGCCGTGCTGGTCGACCGCCTCGGCGGTCGACGCTATTACCGCGACGCGGTGCAGGCGGTGTGGCCGCAGGCACAGGTCGTGGCGGAATGCGAGTCCGAGCGGCTGGGCGCGTATTCCATCCGCCACCCCGCTGCCGTGGCGGCCACGGCCGACGCTGCCTTGTGGTCGGTCGCCTTCCAGGTGGACGGTGAGGCCGCCAGTCCGCTCACCGCCCTCGCCAGTTGCCTGGCCAAGTACGCGCGCGAGCTGCACATGGCGCTGCTCAATCGCTGGTGGAGCGCCGACATCCCCGGCCTGAAACCAACCGCCGGATACGTCACCGACGCCCGACGCTGGCTGGACGCGATCGGCGTTGAACGGTGGCACCCCCATGCACGGCGACTGGTGCGCGATAACAGCGGCGTGGCGACGCCGCCGCTTCGTAGCGGTGTGGCACACGGAAAATTATCGTAAATACAGTAGTGGCAAGATACTAACTGCTGGTCGATAGGCGATTTCAGAATCGGTTCATCTCGCCAAGGTGTTCCGATTGAAGCAAACACGTCGATCGCTAAGGTCCCCACCCTGACGTGGTGCCGGTGCGCAACCGATGCCAGACGGCGATGCAGCCCCGCCCAGGGTAGGACGAAAGGACGACGGCATGGACGCGATCGGCCCCCTCCAGTTGCGCGTCATGCACTTCATCTGGCGACAGGGAGCGACCACGGTGCGCAGCGTCCACGCCGCACTCAACGCCGAGCCCGATGCCGTACCGCTCGCCTACACGACCATCCTCACCGTCATGCGCACCCTCGCGCGGCGACGCATGCTCGAACAGCGCTCGCTGGGGCGCCACCACCTCTTCACGCCGCTGATCGGCGAAGAGGCCTACAAGCTCGGCGTGCTGCGTCAGATCCGCCGCGACCTGTTCGACGGCGACGTCCACCGCCTGCTCGCCCATCTCGCGCGCGACGTGGAGATCGCCGAAGACGTGCGCGAAATCTTTGCTGCCGGACCGGTGCTGGCCCGATGACCGCGCTCGCGCTCGGCGAATCGGCGGTGGTGCGCGCCCTCGATGCCCTGCCGGGCTGGCAGGGCGGCGCGACGGGACTGCGCCGCGATTTCATCTTCGCTGATTTCTCCCGGGCCATGGCCTTCATGCAGGCCAGCGTGGTCGGCATCGACCGCCGCAATCACCACCCCGAGTGGAGCAACGTCTTCAATCGTGTGTCCGTCCGCCTCACCACCCATGACGCCGGCGATCAGGTGACCGCCCGCGATGTGGAACTGGCCGGCTTCCTGGCCGGCGTGGCCGAGGCTTTCATGCCGACGCGGACGGATCGGATCGTCGAGGGAGGGAGGACGCAGGACACGGCGTGATCATCACGCCGACTCAGCGATCAGTGGGCAACGCGTGGTGCAAACGCGGCTGGTGACGCCCTCTGATCGAAGATCGGCTGAACGCCGGACTGCGTCCTCCCGAACTCTGTTTCAACGCCGCGGCTTCCCTTTCGCCGCCAAAGCTGTTCGCGTCCATCACCTCGTCTACGCGCCGAATCACCGCGATCACGGCACCGGCGCCTACTCACGACGACGCGATCCGGCGCGGCTACGACCAACCGTCCAGGGTCGTGGCGCCCACTGGTCCGGGACGGGGCGCGCGGACGGTGGCGCGGTTGCCCGGCTCTTGCCGGCGCTCGCCCGCCCCGCTAACTGCCGACGCATGGAACTGGCGCAGCTCAATGCCGCCAATGTCGAAGGCGTCGAAGGCTTCCTGGTCCAGGTCGAGGTCAGCCGAAGCGAGCCGGGCACCGGCACCGGCCGCACCACCGTGGTCGGACTGCCCGACGCCGCGGTGCGCGAGTCGATCGATCGGGTGACACCGGCGCTCTTCGCCAGCGGCGTCACCCACCGACCCGGCGACCACCTGACCGTCAATCTCGCCCCCGCCGACCGCCGCAAGGAAGGCCCGGCCTTCGATCTCGCCATCGCGCTCGGCTTGGCCGCGACCATTCCCGACAACCGTCTGCCGCCGTTGCCGCGCGACACGCTCTTCTGCGCGGAACTCGCCCTCGATGGCAGCCTGCGTCCGGTGCGCGGCGCCCTCGCCTGCGCCCTGGCCGCGCGCAGCGCCGGACTCAAACGCGTGGTGGTGGCGCCGGCCAACGCCCAGGAAGCCGCCGTCGTCGCCGGCCTCACCGTGCACGCGCCCACCACCCTCGCCGACGCGATCGACTGGCTGCGCGGCGGTCTGACGGTGGCGCCGGTGGTGACCGCCGAACCGTTCGTGTCGCTGAATGTGGGCGGGCCGGATCTCACCGAGGTGCGCGGTCAGGAGCAGGCCAAGCGCGCCCTCGCCATCGCCGCCGCGGGTGGCCACAACCTGCTCATGCTCGGTCCGCCTGGTTCAGGCAAGACCATGCTCGCCCGCCGGCTGCCCGGCCTGTTGCCCGAACTGACCCTGGAAGAGGCGCTCGATGTCACCCGTGTGCACTCGGTGTCGGGCCTGCTCGCCGCCGGCCACGGCCTGGTGCGCCAGCGGCCGTTCCGCTCACCGCATCACAACGTCAGCGGCGTCGGCCTGATCGGCGGCGGCTCGGTGCCACGACCCGGCGAGGTCAGCCTGGCGCACCACGGCGTGCTCTTCCTCGACGAGCTGCCCGAATTCAATCGCCCGGTGCTGGAAGCGCTGCGCCAGCCGCTGGAGGATGGCCACCTGACCATCAGCCGCGGCGGCGGCCGCCTGCGCTTCCCCAGCCGCTGCATGCTGGTGGCAGCGATGAATCCCTGTCCGTGCGGCTACCTCGGCCATCCCACCCGCCGCTGCGTCGATCACCAGGACGCCATCCACCGCTACCGCAGCCGCATCTCCGGCCCCCTGCTCGACCGCATCGACCTGCACCTGGAAGTGCCGGCGCAACGCCCCGACCTCCTGCACGCGGTCGCGCCCGGCGAAAGCACCGCCGTGGTGCGCGCCCGGGTGGTGGCGGCTCGCGATCGCATGCTCGCCCGCCAGGGCTGCGCCAACGCCGCGCTCGGCCCCAAGGGCGTCACCGAGCACGCCCAACCCGACGACGACGGCCGCCGGCTGCTGCACCAGGCGGTCGAAGACCTCGGCCTGAGCGCGCGCGCCTACGACCGCGTGCTCAAGGTCGCGCGCACCATCGCCGACCTCGACGGCCGCGCCTCGCTGAGCCTCGACGACGTCAGCGAAGCGATCGGATATCGGGTGCTCGACCGGCCGATGGTGTGAACGGAGGATCGGCTTCGATCTCGATGTGCAACTTTTCGGGAATCGATGGATGGCCGCCCGGAGGTGGTCCGTACTCGGGCCGGATCCTGTAGGTCACCCGATGGCACTCCCGAACGTACTTTCCGGTAACCTGTTCGAGATCCCGGACCAGGAACTGGTTGATTGTTCGTCAGCAGGAAGCTGTCGTCATCCCAAGAAGGATCGTAGCCGATCTCTGAGGGGCCTGGCGACATCCGCACGGCTCAAGGTTACCGCGGTCTTTCGAATCCCATGCCCATCGGTCGATCAGGTGCGCTTAGCCTCAACTCTCATCCCACTCAAGGGCGGCAAACATCTTGGAGAACGAACGGAATAAAACTTTGTTCATGGACTCGAGGCCGGACACGTAATAGTCCCACCAATAGATCGTCCCCCCTTGTCTTCGGACGCAGGTCCAGAAGAATCGCATGATCGCCATAGCGCTAGTCCACCCGATCCAAGAATTCGACCACCCGGTCGTCGCTCCACTCGAGCGCGGCCATCAGGGCAGAGAATGAATCGAACATCTTGACCAAAGATTCGATACCAGACACTTGATAGTTCCACCAGTATATGGATCCCTTCGATGCATGGCGCAGATCCAGCAGTATCGAGTATCCACCTTCATCCAGCGCGATGGGAATCAGCCCGGACGGAATGTGTTCGCTGATGAAATTGATGCTCTCGGTGATGACGGTTTCCGATTTGTCGTTCGTCGACAGGGGATGCCATCGACGGATTCTCAAGATCGGATTCTCGCATCGCATGAGATCGCAAAGTCCAGGATTGTTGTCCCGCAGGAATCGTGCGTAATCTGCCGGCAGTCGATGGCCAATCTTCGACTCAAGCTGAGCGATGTCGTCCTTCCCCAGAGCCGGGCCCGTTCTGGCCCGTTTCGTGTCCCTTAGACGCATGGCGATCATTACGGCGGCCGCTTATACGCGGGCATCAGGAATGATCAATTCATGATTGGCACGTCATTCGTAAGCGTCCGAAGTAGCCCACTAGCCGAGAGATGTTTGGTGGCATGATGCCGGGTCCCAGGTCCTGCCATGCCCTCCGCGCCAAAATTTCCGTCATCGTCATCAGGCAAACGCGAGCGTCGCGGCGAGGCCGCAGGCCGAGCCTTGGTCGCGGCGTGGCAGGCCAGCGGTTTGCCGCAGGCGACGTTCGCTCGTCGTCGTGGGGTATCGG
>Ga0163144_10001769_pt1 | contig 50599 bp, 56 predicted proteins | sample OliLak19BULKMAT1_FD_123175 | JGI IMG/M metagenome (GOLD analysis project Ga0163144, IMG submission 123175) | Freshwater microbial mat bacterial communities from Lake Vanda, McMurdo Dry Valleys, Antarctica - Oligotrophic Lake LV.19.BULKMAT1 | ecosystem: Environmental > Aquatic > Freshwater >... | reverse complement strand
TAGCTCGATTTTGCCGATCGCTTGGGCAGCATCAGAATGAAAAAATACACCGCGATCGCGACAAATCTTACCAATTTCTGCCAAAGGCTGTAACACGCCAATTTCATTATTCGCCGCCATGATTGAAACCAGAATCGTATCCGATCTGATCGCATTACTCAAATCCTGCAAATTCACTATGCCCAGAGAATCCACAGGCAAATAAGTAATCTCAAAGCCCAAAGCTACTAAGTAAGCGCATGGATCTAGCACCGCGCTATGCTCTGTTTGTAAGGTAATTAAATGTTTGCCACGGGAAAAATTTGCCTCTGCTACGCCTTTAATAGCCAGATTATTTGCCTCAGTTGCGCCACTGGTAAAGATAATTTCCTCTGGGTTAGCATTAATTGATTTTGCCATAATTTCCCTAGACTGAGCGATCGCCGCCTGAGCTTCCCAACCATAAATATGGGAAGAACTAGAAGGGTTGCCAAAGGATTCGCAAAAATAGGGGATCATTGCCGCCAATACCCTAGGATCGAGAGGAGTAGTTGCCTGGCAGTCAAGGTAAATTGGTTTGGCAGTCATTGCTACTTTCCGCAAATAAGAAGTTAAATTATTCTAAAAAATAATCAATTTAGGCATTGCCACAAGCACTAGAGTGCGCTACTCTTGGGGTCGCAAATCCTAAAATATATGTATAAGTCCATGGGGTCATTCGCCCATCCTTTCTCTACCATACCCTTTAACCCATCTTTTAATGTGGAAAGCCATCAAGTTGACCTAGAGCGCTACTTGCTCGAATCTGCCACGATTAACCAAGATCAACTGACCGTTGCCAAAAAGATTCAGCTTCGCCAACAGGGTCCCCTTTTGGTAGTTTTACTGCAACTTAGTTTTATTGACCTGCAACAATTTAGTCAACTCTTGGATTGGACAGTCAAAATGCGGAGCAGTTCAAATTAAAAATTTGGGGCAGATGACCGTCCAGGTAGTCTAACTTTGGGCAATAGCTAGACAGGAATTAAGCAATTGTTTTCAAATAAATTTATTATAATTATTGCTATTAGACTGACTAATTTTGTCTCCGTCCGCCAGAGTCTAGAATATATAGCTAGATATATTTCTTTGTGATATTATCAAGGACTGAATTTAGATAAATCAAAATTATGGCACTGTTGCAAGAACGCAAGCAAGAAATATTTGCCTCACACCAAGCGCATCCAACTGACACTGGCTCTTCTACTGTCCAGGTAGCGATGATGAGCGAACGGATTAGTCAATTGAGCGGACATCTTAAAATCCACCCCAAAGACTTTTCTTCCCGTCGTAGCTTACTCAAACTGATCGGTCAACGCAAACGCCAGCTAGCATATATTCGCAGCGGCAGCCTAGAAGCATATAAAGCGTTAATTCTCAAACTGGGAATCAGAGGCTAATTGATTGAAGTCTAACATCGCTAGATTTGACCAGAAAATAGTAAGAGGTTAGTCATAGGTGGAGCGAATTCCTTTTGAACCTGTAAAAAAGAAAAAGAAGGCAACTAAGCCAGAAGCTAAGTCAGATAACATGGCTAAGCCTAGGTCAAGCCCTGCTCAAAAGCCCTTAAAGCCTGTACCAAAAGTCAAGCCAAGCGCTCAAACCTTTAGTAAAGATACTGACAAAAACTCTGTAAAGAAATCTGTGAAAAAAACAGATCGAGATTCAGGCAACATTCCTAAAGTGGTGAGCGATCGCATGGTGAGACGTTCAGTGCTATTTTGTGGTATCCCGACAGGGCTTGGGTTTGTAGTATTGATTGCCAGCTATCTAGTAATTTCAAAGCACTTATTTGAGATTCCCAATGCTTTAGTTTTACTAGGAAGCTTAGGATTTACAGGTATTGGGGTTTTGGGCTTGAGCTATGGTGCACTATCTGCCTCATGGGATGAACATCGCCTAGGAAGTTGGTTAGGTGCAGCAGAATTCCAAAAAAATCTGAGCTACCTTAGTGCTGCCTGGAAGAATCAAAGTTCTTTGCAAAAGCCTTCTTCGGATACAGATTAAATGTAATATACTCTCTTCCCACCATCAAATTAGACCTTAGTTACATGGGGTTAAGGGGTGAAACCCCTTAGTGGGGGCGAAGCCCCCACACCCCCAACATATGTAAATCTTGACTGGGAAAGGAGTAGCTATCAGTCTTCTTAAATGCTCAAACTTCAAAATGGCTAAACATAAGATATTTGACTAAACTGAAGCTAAAGCTGAAAAATCTGAAGGAGAGCTCATGATTGTAGTAATCAAATCTGGAACTGCTGCCGTTGAAATTGATCGCATCTGTGACGAGCTAAAAACCTGGGGACTTTCGCCCGAAAAAATTGTGGGCGCTCACAAAGTAGTGCTGGGGCTAGTAGGGGAAACCGCAGAACTTGATCCAGATCGGATTGAGAAGGTGAGTGTTTGGATTGAATCGGTATTGCGGGTAGAGCAGCCTTTCAAGCGTGCCAGCCGTCAGTATCGCAATTACCAACCTGGAGCGGTAACTATATCTACTCCAAACGGTGATGTAACTATTGGTGAAAATCATCCCTTAGTGGTTACTGCTGGTCCTTGTTCGGTGGAAAATGAGGAAATGATTATCGAAACGGCGCTACAAGTGAAGGCAGCAGGCGCACAATTCCTTAGAGGTGGGGCATATAAACCACGTACTTCTCCCTACTCATTTCAAGGACATGGTGAAAGCGCTTTACCTTTGTTGGCAGCAGCACGGGCAGCTTCAGGCTTGGGCATTATTACTGAGGTGATGGATACTCCCGACATTGAGAAAGTGGCAGAGGTGGCGGATGTATTGCAAATTGGCGCTAGGAATATGCAAAATTTTTCGCTCTTAAAGCAAGTGGGCAAGCAATCGAAGCCAGTTTTGCTAAAGCGGGGGATGGCAGCTACGATTGAAGATTGGTTAATGGCGGCAGAATATATCTTGGCGGCGGGAAATCCCAACGTGATTCTTTGCGAGCGTGGCATTCGCAGCTTTGATCGCCAATATACTCGTAATACTTTAGATCTCTCGGCAATTCCTGTTTTACGCAAGCTTACTCACCTGCCGATTATGGTTGATCCTAGTCATGGCACGGGTTTATCTGAATATGTGCCGACTATGAGCTTGGCAGCGATCGCCGCAGGCACAGACTCCCTGATGATTGAAGTGCATCCCAATCCTAAGCAAGCGCTCTCAGATGGGGCACAATGCTTAAATTTTGAACAGTTTCACCAACTAATGCCCAAGCTCAAGGCAATGTCTGATCTGGTAAACTCTTTTGCCTAATTTCGATTAATTCTTGTTCTAGCTCAATTACTTTTTCCATTAACTTCTGATTAGAAAGCATTAATTCATTAGCGCGACTGCTCAGGTATGGGTCAGATTCCCACCAGTTGATGCCAATTTCTCTTGCCTTATCTACTGAAGCGATTAAAAGGCGGATGCGAACACTCAAAAGCTCCACATTGCCGACCGAGACGGTAATATCCCCCGCCACGACAATGCCCTTATCCAATACCCTTTCTAAAATGTCCGCTAGACTGGAGCCGCCTGCGCTTTTATTAATGCTGGACTGATTACTCGGTTGGGTAGCCATAGGTTTAGATCAAATTTGCGGTACTAGATCTAGGCGATCCAAAATTCTGGTCAATAATTCGGCGGGAGATGGCTCAGTGGTGACCTCCTGCTGATCACCAGTATGATCTAAACGAGAGAGCAAAACATCACCACAAAGTTCACGGAAGTCTTCGCTATTGCTAATTGTTGGAATATTATGCTCAAAGCAAATCTTGGCAATCATTAAACAGGCGCGCAGACTAGAAGATTTGTACTGATGGGTAAATTTACGAAAGTTCCGCACCACCTTGATGATTGCGTCTGCCTGCACAGGTGAAATGCCAATCCGACTCGTGAGGATCAAATGCTCGGTTTCAACATCCGCTTCCCCTACTTCAATCGTGATTACCCGATCCATGAGTGCATCTTGAGTGGGGTGTACCGCCGCATATTCCTGGGGGTTGGAGGTAAAAATCGCTCTGAAATTTGGATGTACTCGCACATAGTCCGATTGATTGCTATCGGGAGGCAGGGCAATTAGCTTTTCCTCTAGCACTCCCAACAGCGCATTATTGGTTTCGGGGCGGGAGCGATTAAATTCATCGTAAATCAGGGTAAAACCTTCCTTGGCTGCCATGGTCAGGCGCGAATCTACCCAACTTTGGCGCAGATCATCTTCTATTTTCAGGACTGAGTGGATGTAGTTATCGACTACTTTTTTGCGCGAGTAGCCAGACTGAGAGCCAATTAATTGGGATGACTGTAAGTCTTCATCACCATAGAGTAAGACCATAGGACGACCCAACAAACCTGCTAAGTGCATGGCGATCGTGGTTTTGCCCGTACCAGCCGCTCCGCGTAGATGAATTGCATAGCCCGACTGAAGATAACGATAAGCACGCGTTACAATTTGTGTGGTAAAACTGGTACTGACAAATTGGCGAGAACTGGCTTGGAGAACAGTACTCATTTAGCTTCAACCATTTTTAGCAACACATTCAGCACTTCGGATGGATCGATCTGAAGCGTATTAGAGCCTTGTGCTAGTAAAGATTTGACTACTTCGCGATCGCTCACCAATTGGGCTAAAGGCATAGGGTTGTCCAATTTGCTCACATAGCTCAAGATAAATCTTTCGATTTCGACAGAATTTAACTCTGAATTGACTAGATTGGCAAAAGCGATCTCTGCCTCAACGGGATCAAGAATCAGCGCAGGCATTGCTTCGGGATTGGGGTTATCGCCAGGCACTTGAATTAGGCTGGGGCTGGTTGTAACTTGAACGGTGGGACTAGGAGAGTCGCCCCATATATAGCGCTGTATCTCCTGAATTTCACGGCGAATTCGCTGCATCAGTTGAGCAGTAGTTTGGATCCGAGCTTGGCGATCGCGCTTTTCGGTCACAATTCGATTTTGGCGGATCAGTGCCATTTGCAGCCTAACACTGGCTACTCGCACAATTAATTCGGCTAGACGAGCTTGAGTATTGACTTCTGCCTGAAATAAACGGGCTTTACCCAGAGCAACTAGATGGGCATTTAATTCTCGGAATTGCTGCTTTAGGTTTTGGGCTGTTACCTTTTGTTGTACCTGAAACTGTAGCAAGCGATCGCCTACGTAGCGTTTACGTTTAACTATTTCCAGTTGGCGATCCCTGGTATCAAGGCGGGCAGTAATTATGCGTTGCTGATTTTCATAATTTCGGACTGAATGTTCCGCTTTAGCTATCTGTTGGCGATTTTGCTCATTGGCTAAACGTTGAGTGAGGTAAAGCCTCCCAAGTTCTTGGCGATCGCGATGTGTTTGGGAGAGAAAAGCGGCAGTATCTTGTTGTCTTTGTTGCTGTTCCAAAAGTCTTTGCTGCCTGGCTTCGGCAAACTGCTGCATGAGGGATTTCATTTCAAAGCTCCAAAAAATTTATGAACCAGGTAAATATCAGGCAAGTATTGGGCGGATATTAAGAGTTAAACATTTAGAAGATCCAAAAATAGGACAAGCTCAAAAATCATCAAGAAATCAAATGATCTTTAAGCTGCCCCAACAAAGCTCATCCTAAAAATTCCTAAGCAATCGAAACTACTGCAGCTGGTACTGCGGCAGAGGTAGTTAAGCCTACAGCTTCTGCATACTTAAGGTAAGTTTCTACGGAAGCAATTACGATTCTTGCCTCAATTGTCAACAATTCGATTCCCACGAGCGAAACTCTTACCCAAGCATCGATCACAATTCCTTTGTCCAAAATTCGATCAATTACTTCAGCCAAGCTAGATGAAGAGTTTACCTTTTCGACTGCCATGATTTTCCTGTTGTGTTTTAAACTGCGCTTATATAGTTGCATTATCTGGAGCATTTCGGCAAGCTTATTTTTTTATATCCGAATCAAGCTTCAGTAGTACGGGAAAGCTGCTCATTCACGCGAAAGTTAGTATTTTCAAGCTGTCTAACTACAGAACGGGTAATTAGTTGCCCTACGTCCACTAGGGTTTTGCCTGTGACTGGATTGAGTAGAGGAATTTCACACCGCCGCCCAATCAGAGCCTCAATATCTTGAATCGATTCCACATATACGCCCACGGGCAATTCAATCACAATCCCTTCGCCCAAAACTCTGGCTTGACAGGCTAAACGGGAGTTGGGTTTGCAGGTGGTGATCACTTCGAGGGTACGCTGTTCGCGTCTACTCATCGGGCTAAGAGAATCCATCCCCTGGGCGATAAATACATGACAGGTGGCACACATTCCCCGCGCACCACACTCTTTGAGAATTTTTAGATCGTCTCCCATCAAAGCAGAAAGCAAATTGGCATTAGTGGCTACTTCGGCTTTTTGGGCGATTGGTTCAATTCTGACGGTTTTAGCCATTACTCAGTTCTCTACTTTGGGTTTTAGATCTTAGTTTCATCCATTTTTGCATCTTCTCAGCTTTTGTATAGCTGCTAACGGACACTTGGTAAATATTGATTACTTTCTAGCGGGGGCGAGGAAGGAACTGTTAGCCTGAATACATATTTTGCTTTGAGGATTTTGGCTAATGAGACATTTTCGGGATGAGTGGATTAATGAGTGGTGTCAGCAAAATGGCTGGACAGATTTAGTAATTGAAAGACAGGCAAATTATTGGGCTTTTCCGCCAAATGCGGTGATGCCTGAGCCGATCCCCAGAAAGATTCTGCGTGAGATCAAATCTGAAAAGGGAATGAGCTACGAGGAAAAAAACCTAGCAATCATCACTTTAGCGATCGCTTTGATCGCTGTAATATTTAGCTGTGGCTTTAATTGTCCCATGCCGCTAGTTTTAGCCTTTGCCTTTGCGGCGATCGCTATACCCCAATTTGAAATTGAAGGAATTTAAATTATGAAACGCAGAAATCTATTAACTGGTTTTGGGACTTTCTCTCTCTTTGCCTTTGTGGGATTAGAGCCAAATTTATGGTCAGCCCCAGGGTCAGAATCTGCCTTTGCCCAAACTGCGCCTAAATCTCTTTTTACGCTGCCACCCTTACCCTATGCCTACAAAGCCCTAGAGCCACACATAGATCGAGCCACGATGCAATTCCACCATGACAAGCACCATGCCGCCTATGTTAGCGCCCTAAATACAGCTTTTGCTAAATATCCGCAGTTAGAAGCGCCAAAATCCTTGGAAGCATTGGTGACCAATCTCGATCAGTATCCTGAAGCGATTAGGACTACGATTCGGAATAACGGCGGCGGGCATATTAATCATTCGATGTTTTGGCAAATTATGAGCGCGCCAAAATCAGGCGAACTCAGAGAACCAACTGGCGCGATCGCTACCGAGATTAAAGCTACTTTTGGCAGTTTTGCTGAGTTTCAGTCATTATTTAACCTAGCGGGAACCAGTCGCTTTGGTAGTGGTTGGGCATGGCTAGTAAGAGATAAAGCAGGCAAATTGCAGGTGACCAGTACCGCTAATCAAGATAGCCCACTCATAACTGGAGATTATCCAATTTTGGGCAATGATCTATGGGAACACGCCTACTACTTGAATTATCAAAATCGCCGTGCTGATTATCTTAAGTCTTGGTGGAATGTGGTGAACTGGCAAGAAGTGAATAAGCGTTATCAAACTTCTCTCGGTTAGGCTTAGATTGGTTGATGGGTGCGATAGACCTGAAGAAATTTTTCCATTGCTTCTAGATCAAAGTCTTGGGCGAATTGGCTGATTTTTTGGGCGAAGGGAATCCAATCTTGATTCGTTGTTTCCAATTTGGCGGCATATTCTTCAATTTGGGTAATCCGTCCTTTTTGAATTAGATTATAAATGTGATCTAGTTCCTGTTCGCCTGGTGGAGCGATCGCTTGGGAGGGAATCTCTTTGGCTAAAAGCGGCGTAGCATCCATAATCCATTCTAATTCCAGGAATCGCTTGAGTGCATCTAAGAGTTCTTGAGTTTGAATTGGTTTAGACAAGAAATCATTACAGCCAGCAGTTAAACTTTGGAGCTTGTTATTGTCAAACACACTAGCAGAAGATGCAATTATCGGAATATCTTGCCATTCAGGATAGGTACGAATTTCTCTGGTCATCTCAAAACCATCCATTAGCGGCATTACGAGGTCAGTGATAATCAAGTCTGGTTTGAATTGAGAAATACTGGCTAACCCCTCTTTACCATTGTTTGCTTCCATAATTTGAAAACCCAAAGGCGAAAGTAGATTTGTCAGCAGAGTTCGATTTTCCCATTTATCATCTACTAACAAAATGCGATGTTTATTACCGATATAACCAGTAATACGATTTTGAATAATTGGCTGACTGAGAATTTGCCATTCGCCTGAAAGTTGGAGCGGAAGATCGAGGATGAAAGTGCTACCCTGACCTTTTTTACTTTCTACGCTTATATTTCCACTTAACATCTTCACAATCTTGGTAGTGATTGCTAAACCTAAACCTGTGCCTTCACTGCGTTTGGTAGGATCTCCTACCTGCTCAAATGGCATAAAAATCCGTTCTAGTTCAACTTCCGTCATACCTACGCCTGTATCAATTACCGCAAATCTAATGGTGCTACATTCGCCAGGAGCATAGGCAGGATAATTCTCATTCAATAGCGAAACTCGCAAGATCACACTTCCCTGGTCGGTGAATTTAATTGCATTGCCTAGGAGATTAATTAACACTTGACGAATGCGCTTCTCATCGGCGTAAATGCCTACAGGTAAGTTTAGATCTAATTCTGTCTCAAATAAAAGATATTTCTGTTGAGCTTTTACCATACAGATTCCCATTACTCCATGTAAAAAATTGGGCAGATGGAAATCATGGGGATAGAGTTCCATTTTGTCGGCTTCAATTTTGGAGAGATCGAGAATGTCATTAATTAAGGTCAAAAGATGATTGCCACACTGATAGATAATATCGACACCCTTTTGATCTTCGGTGGTAAGTTGAGGCGATCGCTGCAAAATTTGGGCAAAACCTAAGATGCCATTCAGAGGTGTGCGAAGTTCGTGACTCATATTTGCTAAAAATTCGCCCTTTGCGGTATTGGCAATTTCCGCCGCTTCTTTGGCTTTCTGTAATTCAACTTCGGCTACTTTGCGATCGCTAATATCGCTGGCAATCATTAAAATATAGACATCGCTACCAAAGTCTGTCATTTCCAAGGAAATCAAAACGGTTTTTTCTTCACCTTTTTTGTTATGCAAGTCAACTTCATAGTTTTTCACTTCGCCTAAACCCATTAAAATCCGATTCACAATTACTAAATGGCGGCGATTGATTAGCTTCAACTCTTTGGGCGATTTACCGATGATTTCTTGGTTGTCACAGCCTAAAAATTCCAGAAAAGTTGCATTTACCTCCGCAAAAACCCCTTCAGGAATCTTAATTAAGGCAATGGGATTAGGACTAGAATTAAAAGCAGTGGAGAACTTCTCTTCCGATTGCTTAAGTGCATTGGTGCGTTCCTCTACCCTATCTTCCAGATTGCGATTACTTTCTTCTAAACTACTAAGAGAGCTAGAAAGCTGCCACGTCATTTGATTAAAGGATTCGGCTAGGGTAGACATTTCGGTAATCCATTGATTTTTGATCGATTTAGTAAAGTCACCTTCAGCGATCGCTTTTGCCACCTCTCCCACATTCAGTAAGGGCCGTACAAACCAACGGGAAAGAATAAAACCCAGGATTAAAACCGCCACAATCGAACGAAAGCCGATGAAAAAGAAGACATGACGATCCTGCTCTAAGTTTGCGCCAAAATCTGACTGGGGAATAAGAGTGACCACCAACCAGTTCAAACCACTGCCGTAGCGAATCGGTGCAATTTGTAAGTATTCTGTCGCAAGTTCGGTGGTGATGTCAAACTCGGTGGGCTGAACCAGATTAATTAAGCTTGGGATTTGGGTGCGAATCGCTTCGGCAGCTATTTTTACCCTTAGGTCACTACTTTGATTGGCAAAGAGTCTTCTTGCTCGACCATCTTTAGTCACAAAAGCTTTACCAGATGAGGTTGCTACCAGTTGTCCATTTGGCTCAATGATAAATACCCGCGAGTTTTGGGTAAGTTGAGAATCTTTCAGGAAGTCGCTAACTTGGGTGAGAATCAAATCAGAACCCAGCACACCCAACAACTCTTGATTTTTACCAGTATAGATTGGATAATTGCGGGAAATTGAGAGCATATCTGGTCTCTCTTCCCAATTATAAATACTACTCCAGATGGGTTTACCGACTTTTACGGTTTCGGCAAACCATGCTTCCTGGGTCAGTGGATAGTTTGGCACTGAATTGAGTGGTTTAGCAATATTCCCTCGATCATCAAGGCTAAAGGCGTGGAGTAGTCCTGATTTTAGTCGTGGCGATGACTCATTCCAAGTAAGATTCTGATTGTCTAGTCGTTCGATGCCGATAAAATAATTGTCTTTAGTGCCAAAATTTAGATAGCCAACGGTTGGAAAAACCTTCATTAATTTCCAGAAAAACTTCCCAGTGGTTAAATAATCTTTAGGATTGAGAATACCCATCTGAATTGCTTGGAGCGCAACTAGATTAATTTGTTCGGCGGATTCGAGATATGTATCTAAGTAGTTATTGATTCGGCCCACTGCCATCGTGCGAGTTTGGCTAGAAAGCTGTCTTATGCTATCCTCTCGATTTCGCCAGGAAATGCTCTCAGAAATTGCCAAACTAATTAAACTAAGTACAACGAAAGGTGCCAGGATGACGGCGATTAGAGGAACTTTTTGGGTTTTTTTCTTAGTAACCTTTAGCGATTGATGCGGATTCCTTTTCATTAGTTTCCCTAAGATTTCTCTGAAAGCTGGCGTAACTATCTTAGCTTGATTTTTTGGCTAAGATTTCAGGTATTCAGAAATTTTTAGTTGAATTAAGCGATCGCACTCCTGTCTCAGACTATGACTTTGATGGCGATTGGTTTTTAGCTCTAAGACTTTTACGCCTGGCTCTATCAGAGATTGCAGAGTTAGCGTTTGAAATTCTGTCCAAGTTTGGATCAGGTGATATTTGCAACCGTAAGCCTGCACAATTGGCGCAAAATCTAGTCCGTGAGGTGTAGCAAAAAATTGCTCGTAGGGTGGATCGAATTCAGCGATCGGCAACATCTGGAAAACTCCGCCACCATCATTATTAATTAAAATTATGGTCAGATCGATCGAATACTGTTTCGCTGCCATTAGCCCATTCAAATCATGGTAAAAAGCCAAATCGCCGCAGATCAAAATATTTGGAATTTCGCTTGTCCAACTCGCACCTAGAGCAGAAGAGATTGTGCCTTCGATCCCATTGGCTCCACGATTTGCCAGGAATTTGATTTGTTGCATACCATGAAAAAAAGCATCTAAATCTCGAATCGCACTGCTACTCGCTACATAAATTTGGAGGTGATTGGGTAACCATTGCGCTAATTCATGGTAGATTTTGCCTTCAAAGAGTTCAGCGATCGGAGCCATAAATTCGCTAATTGTCTCTTTGATTAGAAGATGCAGTTGGCTAAACTTAGGATTTTGGGGACGGTGAGTAAGAATTTCTAGTAAGCGATCGCTTAGATCCAAGGCATCTACAGGTAGAAACTGAGTATTTCCATAGGTAGGATCGTTATTAATCGGGCTACCTATAATTATTTGTTGAGAGTCAGGAAACCTATTTAGCCATTTAAAGAAACTTTTGGAAGTTGGCATCTCACCAAATCTAATAATTAATTCGGGAAGGAAATCAAGTTCGGGCGATCGCAAAAAGAAATCATAGGTACTAATAGTGTCACCGCGACAAATTCCCGTTGCTTCGGCAAAGAGGGGAAAGCCTGTAATCTCGGCTAATTTTTTGACTGATTGCTCAAACCCTGGAGCAGCTTGGCTAAAACCGCCTACCACAATGATTCCCGTTTGGGCTAGTTGAATCTGGTTGGCAATAGCTGAAACAGTTGCTTGATCAGCAAGATTAGTTATAAGACTCTGGGGGTGGGTGGGTGGGGCAGCAAGCCAGGATTCTGTTAGGGAGATTATGGGAGCAGCAACTTCTTGATAAACAGGTGCAAGCGGATCGGCAAAGGCAAAATTGAGATGGACTACGCCTGACTGGGGACTTTGACAGATTTGAACGGCTCGATAGATTAGCGATCGCACTTGTTGCAACCGTAACTCACTCATTTCTGGTTTACCCACTTCAAAAAAGTAGCGCACATATTCGCCATAGATTTTGATTTGATCAATGGTTTGTCCAGCACCACAATCCCTTAATTCAGGTGGGCGATCGGCAGTAAGTACGATCAAAGGCACCTGGCTATAGTGTGCTTCGATGATTGCAGGAAAATAGTTGGCGGCGGCGGTTCCAGAAGTACAGATTAGTACCACAGGCGTTTTGGTGGCTTTGGCTAAGCCCAGGGCAAAGAAGCTACTTGATCTTTCATCAATATGGACTAAGGCTTCTAGACTATTTTGTAATCTAGCTTGGGCAGCGATCGCGACCACTAAAGGGGCAGATCGAGAACCTGGAGATATGCAAACGGTCTTTACGCCAGCACGGACCAGCGTATCCGCAACGACGGTACTCCAAATAAGATTAGGGTTACGAAATCTCAGATCTTCCAGCATTTCTATAGGTATCTAGCTCAGGCAGCGTACTGCTTCCAGCATCGCTTTCATTTTATTTAAAGTTTCTTGGTATTCGGTTTCAGGATCGGAATCTGCAACTAAGCCTGCTCCCGCCTGCACGATCGCTTTACCATCCTTGACGATCGCTGTCCGAATCGTAATTGCTGTATTTAATTGCCCTTCAAAGTCATAGTAACCGTATGCCCCAGAATATGCGCCACGGCGATCGCCCTCTAAAGCATGAATAATCTGCATTGCTCGAATTTTGGGTGCTCCACTGACTGTGCCCGCAGGAAAGCAGGCCTGTAATAACTGCCAAGGAGTCTGGTTTTCGGCTAACTCACCCACCACATTACTGACGATGTGCATCACATGGGAATAAAGCTCAATTTTCATCAACTGATCAACCACCACTGAGCCACTGCGACAGACACGCCCTAGATCGTTACGCCCCAGGTCAACTAACATAATATGTTCGGCAACTTCTTTGGGATCTGCTAGTAAATCCGCCGCTAAGTCCTGATCTTCCTGTTCAGTTTTGCCTCTAGGTCTTGTACCAGCGATCGGCCGTACTACGGTTACCAACTTATCTCCCGACTTTTCCGCTTTCACCATGATTTCTGGACTTGAGCCAATTAGCTGCCAGGTGTCAAAATTTAGGTAAGCCATGTAGGGAGAGGGATTGATTGACCTAAGCGATCGGTAGAGGCTAAAAGGATCACCGCTAAAATCTGTGGTTAACCTTTGGGATAACACCACCTGGAAAATATCGCCCGCCGTAATATGCACCTTAGCCCGCTCTACATTTGCGCAAAAATTTGCTTGACTAATGTTACTAGAAAATTCTAAGGGAGGCTGAAGGCTCGGTTCTGACCAATTCATTGCCGTACGAGTTCGATCTAGCGGAGATTTTAGCTTGGCTACTAACCTTTGCAAGCGTTCACAAGCCACTTGATAGGCCTGTTCAGGCTTTGGATATTCCAATAAATTACCGTAAGCGATCGCCCAGATTTTGCGCTTTACCTGATCAAATACCAACAAACTGTCCACCTGCATCCATAATCCATCAGGATTATCCTCAGCCCCACACTCATAAATCGGCACGGTCGGCTCGATCCAGCGAATCAATTCATAACCCCAAAATCCCACTAACCCAGCCAAACTAGGAGGCAACTGCGGCAACTTTACAGGTTTAATTGGAACTAAGCAGTTAGCGAGATGCTCGAAGGGATTGCCTTGAAATTCCTTTGTGCTGTTATCTCTAAAAGTTTGGATCGTCTGATTTCCCCTTGCTTCCAGCCGCCACAAGGGATCGCAACCCAAAATACTATAGCGCCCTACCCTTTCGCCGCCTTCGACCGATTCTAATAAAAAGCTATAGGGCTGCCCCTGACAAACGCGATACCAAGCAGAAACGGGCGTATCTAAATCTGCCACTAGTTCCTGGTAAATTGGAATAAAATTGCCTTGGGAAGTGAGGGCTAAAAAATCTTGATAGTTAAGCGGATTCATTAAAAGATCTGGAGACTCTAGATAGATCTGCTTTTAGAATACCTCATAAAATACATCTAGAGAATACCTAGTATTGTTCATTTTTAAGCGATCGCAACATTCTACTTGCGCCTAATTTAATTGCCTACATGAACAATTTGGGAATGAGATTAACCATATCTAGATCAGGGAAGGTCGGACTAGAACTTATCTCAATGTAGCAATTTCTTTCAGCTTTAGATTCAAAAATATAAATCTTAAGGGCAGAATTACTATAAATCCAGACTTCTGGAACTTCAAGGGCTTCGTAAGCATTCAGCACAGTTTTTGAGGTGACATCAGATTCAATTACTAAATCTGGTGCTAAATCTGGCGGCGGATAAATCGATAGGTCTAAGTTAACGTAGTTCTGGACTTGGGCGGCATTTTGAATATAAAAGCAAGTATCAGTCTCAACTCCAGCTACGATTGGTCGTTTGAGCGTAGTGGAGCCAAAATCTTCCCAATCTCGAACTTGAATGTCCAGAATAGCTTTTACAATATCTGAAATAATCCGACGGGGACGCTCGTGCAAAGAGAGGCTAAATCAGTGGAGAACCTGCAAAGAACACTCGATCTGTTTTGGTTAGTTCACAATTTTATTCAAGTTCATTTCACTACTAAAGTTGTTCCTGCGGTGAAACTTGGTATTCTCAAGATTGGGCTATCTTAGACTCAACTGTTTTCAATACGATATGCCGTATAACTCTATCTAGCTAATGTTTCCTACTTTCCGATCCAACGATACCAGTGCCTATTTATTGGCTATTGCTATACTTCAACTTCCCGCAAAAACTTAGCACTATCCTCTGGTATAGCAGTATTAATATACATTCCACTACCTAGCTCAAATCCTGCGGATTGGGTCACTCGCGGCACGATCGCTAAATACCAATGGAAGTATTCAGCTTGCTTATCATCTGTTGGCATAGAGCGAATCGTATAGTTATAAGCAGGATTATTTAGTCCATAAAAAAGCTTGGCAAGAACGGTTTTGAGCATATAGGCGAGATCGGCAATTTCAACTTCTGAAATATCGCCAAAAGATGAATAATGGCGGCGCGGAAATATCCATATATGGAATGGAGAAAGCGCCGCATAAGGAATGAACGCTACAAAATGCTCGGTTTCCATAACAATTCGTTCTTTGGCATTGAGTTCATCATTGAGCATATAGCAAAATAAGCATTCGCCCATGTCATCAAAATATGAAATTGCTTCAATCATGCGATAGCGAACTTGTGAGGGTACAACTGGAGTGGCGGTAATTTGGGAATGGGGATGTTCGAGTGATGTGCCTGCGCTTTCACCATGATTTTTAAAGATGACAATGCTCTCTATCCGCTTATCTTGACAAATAAGGTTATATCGCTGGCGATAGGCTTTGAGAATATTAATCACATCGTCAATATCCATTAAGGCGATCGTGACATTATGATCAGGATGTTCAATCAGAACTTCGTGATATCCCACACCTGTAATCCAACGATGAATCCCTTCACTATGGCGAAGGCGATCGCCGATAGGAGAGAGGGCAGGATATTTATTTGAAATAATCCTGACCCGCCAACCACGTTCATCTTCTATGCGTAAATATTCAGCTTCAGCAGGGTTTTCGTTGCCCTTACAAAATGGGCAGGACGATTTATAAATTGGTAACTTTAGCGGAATGTCGTCTGGCGATCGCGCAAACTCGTGGGGGCGCTTAGCGCGTTCAGTCGCAAAGATTACCCAATCCTTCGTAATTACGTTTTGGCGTAGATGTGACATAGTTCACCATTTATTAGCTATATAACTTCTTTTAACATCCAAAATCCCGCAAAATATTCTTCGTTTGGACTAGTTTGTACCGCTAAGAAATAGAATCCTTGAAAATTTTATTTAGCTTTCTCAAGAGCGGCTCCTTGCGCGATCGCACACCTGATTTTGACGACCGACTTAAAAAGTTTAGATTTAACTTCTCTTGTGATATATAATTCATAGCGACCTTTAAAGAACTTGAATAGATTTATATAGACGTTACATAAATATTACCTACACGCAACTTATTACTCACTCTTCCCATCAAGCGCAAATTTAACATACAATTTTGTGAGTGCTGTATACCAGAACGTATAATTTGTTTGATTTCGCTCAAAATCTTTACAACCATTTCAACGGTACTGGGATCGATTCTGGCAGGAATTGACTCAACTGTGGCGCATGATCTGACTTATGTAGGTAAGAGAGTATCAGGCGAAGAATTAGCCCAAACACAACTGCGATCGCGCACAAATAATTTAAATATTTTGCTTGAAATTGACCCCAAAGGATTTTGTTGGAAGATCGAGTTGGTCGGGCGCTATTAATCAATCTTCAATTTTGTCAAGTTTTAGAGATAGAATACTCTCCTACACTATTGCTGGGCACTGAATGTATGTAATCTAGGGATGATTGGCGATCGCAATTCCACAATCCAGACCAATTTATCTCTCAGGTACAGTCACTGGTGGCAAATCGCACTAAAGTTTTAGGCGAAAAAGTTTTATTAAAGAATGGCAGAACCTCAGTACGAGACTATATTCCGATTATCCTAGAAGTCTCCTATGCTCATTTGTGGCAGTACTATCCGATAGATTAATTAACTGGACTAACCAATAAATTTGATTTTAGGTTTGGTTACAGATAGTGAAGTTATAGATAAATCAGAAGTTTCAAGCTGCTGCACAATAAGCGGGAAATTCTCTTTGCTTACTTGCTGGACTACTCTCAGCAAACTTGCACTCTCCAAAACCAAGTCTGCCAAATTTAGATTTTGATAGTCAGGACAATAACGACGTAATCTGCCAATTCCCTCGCCCAAGAGCATAGCGGCACCGTTCTGATTTAGATTTTGTAAATGATAAAGTCCCACGGCGATCTGTAAAATTCCTTGATAGAAGTTGCGATCGCTTGGATCAGCGTTATGCCAAATCTCTTCCAATAAATCATGACATACATAATATTCTGCTTGATTGAAAGCGGCGATCGCGTCTAAAAACATTTTGCCAATTGCGAAAATTATATGTATGGCTAAGGGTAGAACAGAAATCTAAAATTTGGGTTAGGATCAGGTTCTGATTCAATTTAATTGTATACCTTACGCGCAAGTTCCAGTTTCATCACCAAATCCAATCCTGTCTTGGGTAAAAGAAGCCCTTGATACTCAAGAAACTCAAATGGCAAAGAACTTTTCTTCGCTTCCATTTATTTATAAACATATTGCCTTAATGCCTGATATTCACTTAGGGAAAGGTGCATTATTAGGTTCGGTAATTGCCACCAAAGATGTGATTACCTCTGCGGCGGAATGGCTGCAGTCAAGACTCCATCACCAATCCAGCAACTTTCGGAAATCTTTTGGCTCAATGTCATATCATCACCGCAGAGCAATTAGCGAAGCTGGCTGGCAATACCTCACCCGATCCAGATTTAGCCTATTTTGTCTCGAAGACGACAAAGTTTGATGCTTACTGGCACGATCTAAAATGAGCACAGGCTTATACAAAAGCGGATTGAGAAGTGATGATGGCAATGCTAAAACAAATTATTGAAAAGCACTTGACAGGCAGGGTCATTCCATCACTAAATTTGCTCTAATTAAGATTCATATCGTAATCAATCAATTCAATCAATTCAACCAACAAGTCAAACATGGGTATTCTAAAATATTGGTCAATCACCATCGTTGATTAAATGCAGAAATTGATAATCCTGAAATTAAGCTGATTACTATACCAAAAATTGCCAACAACCAAGCCATGTATAAACCAACTTTGATTCCAGAACCCGATTTTCTCGCAGAGAAGCTTCACCAACAAAAAGAAGATACTTTTGACTCCTCGACATTAGACCTAGCTAATCCCCAAGTGCTGCTAGAAACATTGCAAAAACTGCGGCAGATGGTAATTAAAGAAGGAGAAGATATTTTTTTACCGTGGCGATCGCACATTCAGCGAGAGGTATTTCTCAACAGTGGACTCAATCTTGCCCATTATATGGCTCTGCGCCGACATGACCTCCGTCCATTGCAAGCCGCTTTAATCCCTTGGGGCTTGTCCTCTCTAGGTCGTCTAGAAGCACGAGTCATGCCTAGCTTAGATGCGGTAATTTCTACCCTAGAGGCAATCTGTCAGGTCAATCCCGATACCTTACCCAACCGTCCTTCGATTCAAGCATTTCTAGCGGGCGATCAACTACTTCACCAACAAGCCGAAGAAATACTTGGTCAGACTAAAGCAGAACGTCAAGTCAGAATTATGGTGACATTACCAACAGAAGCCGCCAACGATACTGAATTTATGCAGGACTTGCTGCGGCGAGGAACCAACTGCGTGCGGATTAATTGTGCCCATGACAATGCCGAAATTTGGCAAGCGATGATTAGCAATCTGCGAAAAGCAGAGCAAGAAACGGGACTTGACTGTAAAATTTTAATGGATTTAGGCGGACCGAAACCTCGACTTGGAAGGGTGTCTGCACCTAAACATAAGAAACGCATTCATCAAGGAGAATACCTGGTTTTAACCCATGATTCTCCTAAAAAGAACCCGAACAATTTTCAAGCAAGTTGTACCTTACCCGAAGTACTAGATCGCTTGGAAGTGGGTGCAACAGCATGGATTGATGATGGTCGTATTGGCGCGCGGGTGGAATCCATCACTAAAAAAGGCGTACATCTCCGTATTACCCATACCGGCTTGAAGGGGAGCAAACTAGCAACCGATAAGGGGCTTAACTTTCCTGATACAGATTTGCAACTCAGCCCACTCACCGCTAAAGATCGAGAAGATTTAGATTTTGTCGCTACTCATGCCGATATTATTGGTTATTCGTTTGTGCAAACTGCCGATGATATTAAGTTACTTCAAGAAGAGTTAGCTACACGAAGGCTTCATCCCAATAAAATTGCGATTATGGCTAAGATTGAAACTCCCCAAGCTGTCAGTAATTTACCAGAATTAATCATGCAAGCCGCAGGTCAACAGCCCTTTGCGGTAATGATCGCGAGGGGTGATTTAGCGATCGCAATTGGATATCAACGACTAACTGAAATCCAAGAAGAGATTCTCTGGCTCTGCGAGGCGGCTCATATCCCAGTGATTTGGGCAACTCAAGTACTAGAGAATCTGGTAAAAGAAGGAATTCCGTCACGCGCCGAAATGACCGATGCGGCGATGGCACAGCGGGCAGAGTGCGTCATGCTCAATAAAGGTGCGTTTGTGGCTGAAGCCGTGACGATTTTAGACGATGTGTTAACCCGAATGCAGGAACATCAATTGAAGAAAACACCTCAATTGCGTGCGCTTCATTCTTGGTAAGTTTTAAGTTAGCGATCGCTCAGAAATCTTTATTAATAACCTAATGAATATGTTTGAAACCCTGTTTACGCCCAATCCCAAACTCGAAACTCCTAATGAAACTTCTAGTGATACTAAAGTCAGCATTCGTCCACGCAAAGGAGTGATTATCGGTGCAGGACAGGTGGGGATGGCTTGCGCCTACTCGATGATCATCCAAAACTGTTTTGATCAATTGATTCTCCAAGACATCAATACAGAACGGCTTGAGGGAGAAGTGATGGATCTAATCCACGGTATTCCTTTCGTTGCGCCTGTTGAGATTAAAGCAGGCAGCGTTGCCGATGTCGGACAAAATGCCGACTTGGTGATTATTACGGCTGGAGCTAGTCAGAGAGACGGAGAGAGTCGCTTAGATCTAGTTGCCCGCAATGTTGCGATCTTTAAAGAATTGATTCCAGATGTGGTTAAATATTGTCCCAATGCTATTTTGCTGATTGTTAGCAATCCTGTAGACATCTTGACCTATGTAACTCTGAAACTCTCTGGATTTCCTGCTGCTAGAGTAATTGGTACAGGTACAGTGCTAGATTCAGCCCGTTTTCAGACAATATTAGCCCAAAAAACGGGAATCGATTCGCACAGCGTTCATGCGCATATTATTGGCGAACATGGAGATAGCGAAGTGCCAGTTTGGAGCAAGGTAAATATTGCGGGAATGCCCCTCTATGCCGAGAACTGCTCTGGCTCAGACAATGCCGAACTTGAAGAGATTTTTGAGCAGGTTAAGAATGCAGGCTACGAAATTCTCAAACGTAAAGGTTCTACTTCCTATGCGATTGGACTTGCCACAACGGAAATTGTCAAAGCGATCTTGCATGGGCAGGAGCGAATTCTTACAGTTAGTTCTCTGGTGAATGATTTCTATGGCATTCAAGATGTTTGTCTAAGCCTACCCTCTGTTGTGAATGAGAAAGGGGTGATAAAGACAGTCAACCTCAACCTCAATCATAAAGAACAACAACAGCTTATCCATTCTGCTCAGGTCTTGCGTGATATTTTTGATACGCTGGCAATTTAATATTATTATTTCAACCTTGAGATTCGGCTAAAAATCAGGCTAAGTTGTAGCATGTAAATATGCAATCAGGAGAAAATTATGATCGAGCTACCCACAACAGATATAAATTTTCAGTTTGTTAAATCCCTTACACTGGTTATTCAATCGCCCACTGCTAGAGAAAAATCCCTTCTGCTTGAAAAGGTGTTAGGTGAAACTTCTGCGCCTTCGACCCAAGAAATGATGCATCTTACTGAACTGGGAGGCGCTTTTGATTTCTGGCATGAAGAACCCGATCTCTATACCTTAAACGATGGAGAACCAATTGTATGGACACAGACTACAAGATAAAGGGAAATGTCGTTTTGGTAAATTTTCCCTTCACTGATCTTAGTCAAGCAAAGCTTCACCCTGCGGTTATTTTGTGGATTGATCCAATCGGTGAAGATGTTTTCGTCTGTGCGATCACATCTCAAAATACCAGTCTGCTTGAGGAAGGAGAATTTTTACTAAATGTTGCTGATCCAGAATTTCCACTAACAGGATTAAGAGTTTCATCAAAAGTCAGAATAACGCGCATTGCTACCCTTGATCGTAAATTAATCCTTCGGGAACTCGGATGTTTGAATAATCAACACGTTCAATAGTAAAATACTAAAATTATCCAGTCTTTTCAGCTTGATTAACCAATGGCTAAATTAATTTTGATTCGGCACGGACAGAGCCTTTGGAATGCCGAGAATAAATTTACAGGCTGGGTGGATGTGCCGTTGAGTAAACAGGGAAGAACCGAAGCGGCGATCGCTTCATCAAGGCTAAAAGATTATCGCGTCAGAATTTGCTTTACCAGTATGCTATTTCGCGCGATTGAAACTGCGATCATTGTCTTAACCGAAGTAAACGATATTTGCGATGATAGAGTGCCGATTATCAAACATGAAATCGAAGATCAAGACTGGCATGGCTGGGATAATTATCAAGGCGATCGCCAAAAAGAATTACCAATTTATCTCAGTTCTATTTTAGACGAACGTTACTACGGCGAACTGCAAGGCTTAAACAAAGCGGAAACCGCCGCCAAGTATGGGGAAAAACAGGTGCTTCTCTGGCGACGTTCCTATAGTGTTCGTCCACCCAACGGTGAAAGTCTGGAAGATACTCAAAAGCGGGTCACTCCCTACTTTGGCGGTCAGATTATGCCCTATCTTCAAAAAGAAGAGAATGTGCTTGTCGTTGCCCACGGCAATTCATTACGATCAATGATTATGAAGCTAGATAATCTTAGCACTGAGGAAGTGACAAAGTTAGAACTGGCAACTGGAATCCCGATCGTTTACGACATCAATGCCTCTGGTCAGGTAGCCCATAAGTTGATTTTAGATGATTAAGTAGGGCTTGCTGAAAAAGCAAAAAAAGCATACGAGTAAGGGTTTTTAAGGGTTAGAAAACCTGATAAAACGCAAGGGAAAGCAGCAAAAGCAAGCGAGTGGCGAGACTATAAAGCTGTCACTCTCCAAGGCGAAGTAGTGGCGGCATACTTTCAGGATAATGAAGCCTTAGTTAAATGGGTACAGCAACAACCGTTAGCCGAGATTTTCCCCTGCTTGGGCGATGGTCACGATGGTATTTGGAGTTTATTTGCTAAAATAGCACCGCCAGAGCAACGCTTTGAAATTCTCGATTGGTATCATCTGGCTGAGCATTTACATGGGCTTGGCGGTTCGATTCGCCGATTAGAAAGTGCTAAAAATTTGCGCTGGAATGGCGAGGTTGAATAATTGATTTATTTCAAGGACTTAAATTTAAACGCGCCGTCAATTTTGTGGGTTATCTATGCAAGCATCGTCAACGTATTCCTGAATATGGTTATTTGCATCAACTGAGGATGACCATTGGTTCTGGCTCTGTCGAATCTTCTATTAAGCAAATTGGTCGTCGCATTAAAATTTCGGGCGCTCAATGGAAAAAAGAGTATGTCGCTCAAGTTCTAAAACATGGTTGCGCCTATCTTAATGGCTTCCTCAATTCTCCTAGTTATTTGGATTGCGCAAAAGTACTATGGTCAATGAGGGGGTGATAGTTTGATTGCCCGTGGCAAAAACTCCTTTGCTACGAAGAAGTCCTAAGCCTTTGGAAGCATCAAGCGTGCCATCTGATAAGAAACGCTCAAGTATTTGATTTGTACAGCCGCTAAGAGATATTAAGACAACTTTGGGAGCCATAAGTTTTTATTCCAGAACCACACCACTGCCTAAGCTAACAGTCGTGGGTTAAGAAATGACTTAGGTTTGCTAAAGAAACGATTAAGGATTTGCATTTATGTTTACTTAAATCAAAAACGTTTTGTATCCCTTTATAATTATTTCAACTACATCAGATATTCTTTATGCGCGCAGGATTAATTTTATTTATCTCACTTTTTTCTATTTCATTTGCCGCTAATGCCCAAACTTGTAAGGTAATTAAAATTATAGATGCCGATACGATTAGAGTTGACTGTGCCGGAGTAAGCGATCGCATTCGCCTATGCGGGATTGATAGTCCTGAAAAGAAGCAACCATATAGCAAAGAAGCTACAGCACTTGTAAAGCAGTTGTTAAAAGGTGGAAGCGTGGAATTGGTTGAAGTGGAACGCGATCGCTATCAACGCATGGTGGCAGAAGTATTTGTCGGTAAGACTTTCGTGAATGCCGAAGTGGTCAAAGCTGGATATGCCTATGAGTATAAAAAATATTCCAAGAAGTGCCCACACAAAATCGAGATTACTCAAGCTGAAGAGGTTGCCCAAAGAAGTAAAGCGGGAGTCTGGGATGGTAATAATTATCAAATGCCCTGGGATTTTAGAAAAAATCGCAAGTGAAGTTAATTTACTTACAACTTACTTTAAATATCAAACTTTACCCCTTGCTCTTCTAAGTATTTCTGTAGCTCTTTGATCTTGCCCCGCGTCAAAATTTCTTCAGGCGTGAAATCGGGATATTTTTTACTGATCCAGCCAGCGATCGCCCCACTAGCAGAACCAACTGCCCATTCACCCACATGAACCCTGGTAGCAGCATTTACGATACTACTGACCGCAATTCCTTTGCTACCAATCAATAAATTATCAATTTTTTGGGGAATCAAGCTCTCTAGGGGAATCAATATGGGTCGCACGTATTCCTCTGTCAATGGAGCAGAACTAGCAGATTTAGAAGGTTCCCAATTACGATAGCGACAGCCGTGCATATCGATCGCATAGTGAGTAATTCCAATCTTACTAGGATTAAAATCTCGTCCAGAAGTAGACATATCCGCCCGAATATCTTGCTCGCGCATAAAGAACTCCTTTTGGTCATAGGCGTCCCGCCCTAAAATTCTTCTAGCTTCACGAATATAAGGATACATACTCAAGCCACTGGAAGTAGGCATCGGCGTTCCTGCGCCTGAGAGATGAGTAAGCGGCATTTGCTTAGTAGCGTATTTTTCAATTAACCATTCTGAAAACAGGAGAGCATGATTTTCGCCATCTTTCAACGCTCCAATATTTAGCCCTCCCATCCAATTATTGCGCTGACCAGACTTATTAATCTGCTGATAGGTCATGATTAAAGCTGGATTCATTACTCCCCAGTCATTACCATTATTCCAGTTAATCGTGGTCATGTCGCCTGGTGCAGGTACGGCACTAAATGGATCATCTCGTTTGGCACTGAATATGCGGCGATAATTGAACAAGCTGTTATCTAGAAACATCGGATACCTGCCGAGACTGAAGTACTGGCGATGTTCTGCCTTAGAGTAGCCTGGGCGTAATTGTTTTAGCTTTTTTAAGGATTTTCCCTGGTCATCAGCCATTTGCAAAATAAACGGAAAGGTAAAAGCCTGGGTACATTCAGGATTGTTGGCAACTGCGTGTTTTTCACCTGTGACCGCAAAACTTTCTGAGCCAATTCGATGCGGTAAGTCTGCCCAAGCTACTAACTCGGCAGTATCCGTGGCGTCGATTACAATCATCCGTTTACCTAGCGGTGCCTGGAGCTTAATTGCTTTTTTCTGCCACTCTTGATCATTGCCCCACGCATACCAAGACGAGATTTCTTGAGATAGTCGCCCCAAGGGCAGATAATTGGGCAATTTAGACTTGCGCCGCACCGCATAAATTGACTCGATTTGATTACCCTTAGGATTAAACTCTGCTCCCTTGAAGGCTATGCTAGTTTGCCAACGGCTACCTGGGGCTAGTACCTTTGCCTCTTCAAGTAAAGACTGGGCTGCACTATCACCCGCCGTGGGGGTAAAACAGAGATTACCCACCCAGCAACTATTTACGTCTGCAACTAAAGGATTTGTTTTTAATTTTTTCGCCATTGATGGCAAGAGAGAGGGTTGGGCGGCAATTTTATTTTTGAAATGGTTCCAACTAGAGCTAAATATCTGATCTCGTCGCATTAACGAAGATTCGTCGATCGCCGAGACTCCCTGAGAACTAACTTGCCCACCCAACATCGGCGTAAGCTCAATTAAGCAAGTAGTTGCACCAGTTTGCATGGCATGATATGCCGCCGCCACGCCACCAAGCGAGCCACCAATTATTGCTACTTCACAATTCCACACTTCAATATTTTGGGGCGGAGCAGGGTTTAGTAAAGGAAAGCCATTACGATCAAATAGCCTAGTGATTCTGATCGATTTAGGTTCGGGTAGTTTGCCTATAATTGCTAAATTTTTGGAGTTACTCTTGGATGATTTAGGGGGGGTTGGTTGAGATAATTGCCAAGGAATCACCGCTCCAGTCAAAATTAAGCAAGACAAGATGACTGTACTAACTTGAAACGTAACTTTCACAAGATATATTTAGCGTAATTAAGAAATCCGCTCACTAGAATACAATCATTGTCAAGTTTCTTAATACCTACCTATTATGACCTATTCCCTTCGGATTGCGGATATGGTAGAGACGGAGCGCCCAAGGGAGCGTTTGTTACAACATGGGGTGAGACATTTAGCTGTCGCCGAGCTTTTAGCTATACTTTTGGGTACGGGTCAAGGAGCAGGCAAGCTTTCTGCGGTAGGATTAGGACAATTGATTTTACAAACGATTGGACAGGATAGTTGTGATCCGATTGCTAGCTTTCAAACTGTAAACGCGCAAGAGTTAATGAACATTCCTGGGGTGGGTCCAGCCAAAGCGACTACGATTTTAGCGGCGATTGAATTGGGCAAGCGGGTATTTAGCACCCGTCCGCCTGAAAGGGCAGAAATTACTGATCCCTCTGTGGCGGTTGCAGCTTTGAGCCATGATCTGATGTGGCAGCAGGAGGAGCGTTTAGCGGTATTGATGTTAGATTCACGCAATCGCATTCTCAGCCAAAAAATCTTAACCATTGGCACGGCAACGGAGACGATCGCTAATCCCAGGGATATTTTTCGAGAAGTGCTCAAAAGTGGCGCAGTCAAATTTATGCTGGCGCACAATCATCCATCGGGTAGTCTAAAACCCAGTGCTGAGGATATCAGCTTGACCCAACAAATACTTCAAGGTGCAGAGTTTTTAAATTTACTCCTGTTAGATCATTTGATTCTAGGTAACGGCAGCTTTTGTAGTATGCGGGAGACAACTAACCTGTGGCAAGAAGCTTAAGAGCAATGCTATTGATTCCGACGGGAATCGGCGCGGTAATTGGTGGCTATGCGGGGGATGCTTTACCTATAGCAAGGGCGATCGCCGCAGTGGTAGATGATTTGATTACCCATCCCAATGTGCTAAACGGTGCGAGTCTTTACTGGCAAATGCCCAACGTGCATTATGTAGAAGGCTTTGCGCTGGATCAATTTGCCTTGGGCAACTGGGGCTTGAGACCAATACACAGCAATAAAATCGGTGTAATTTTTGATGCAGGCATTGAACCAGAATTATTAGGTCGTCAACAGCAGGCGATCGCTGCCGCTAAAGCCACTCTAGGGCTAGATATTAGCCCGCCAATTTTTACAGATCAGCCTCTGGGCGTAACCCTCAAAGCTGGGGCATCTGGAGCTACCTGGGGCACTATCGCTCAGCCTGATAGTTTATTGCGAGCAGCCGAAAAGTTATTAAAAGTAAGCCAAGTAAAGGCGATCGCCGTGATTGCTAGGTTTCCCGATGACTTCTCTAGTGCAGCCCTGCAAAATTATCGTCAAGGCAAAGGTGTAGATGCTCTGGCGGGAGCCGAAGCGGTGATTAGTCATTTAATTACTAGGGAATTCGCCATACCCTGTGCCCATGCCCCTGCACTGTTGCCTTTAGAACTAGACATGACCATTAGCGATCGCGCCTGTGCCGAAGAAATTGGTTATACTTTTTTGCCCTGCGTATTGGTGGGATTGAGCCGTGCACCTCGGATTATTAAGCAGAATTATCAGCTAAACGATCTAACTATTGATGATTTAGATGTAGCGATCGCGCCTTTGAGTGCCTGTGGTGGAGCAGGTATTTTGGCTCTGGCAGCGAGAAATCTGCCTTTGATCTTAGTTGAAGAGAACTCTACTACCCTAGAAGTAAGACCTGAAGTTTTGGGAATCAGTAAAAGTATAAAAGTAAAAAATTATTTAGAGGCGATCGGCGTTCTTGCTGCGATCAAAGCAGGAATTGCACCCGAGGCGTTAACTTTAAGAAGATTTTAAGTAGTTTCCTAAGAAATCTGGCAATTTAGCAAAAAGGAAGTGGCTAAGTTGGTACACGCATAGCAAAATGATGGCTAGTAATCCCCATGCCTCTCCTCATATAAAATCGATGGGTATCAAAGCGCTGCACCCCAGAGTCCAAATGGATTTGCTCGCAACAGTGCAATTTGGAATGCTCGATTAGCCAATTAAAAATCGCTTCACCATAACCACGTCGCCGATCTTCTGCCAAGGTGACCAAGTCTTCAATATACAAGTATCTGCCCCAGGCAATGTTATCATAAATCCGAAACCCTGCCACCGCCCGCACTTTACCCACATCGGTAAGCGATACTAATTTATAACCTTGGGTTTCTAGGCGCCGAATGGTGCGTAAAAGATCCTTCCGCTCTAGGGAGGGGCGCAGTTCTTGCAAGGCGAAAAAGCAATTCTCGATCTCTGGATCGGTAGTGGCGACAGCAATATAGGTCATTCCAAAATTTCGCTCCAAATCTTGCGGGTGGGGGAGCAATCCAACTGTGTAAGTGCTTGAACTGCTTGATTAGTAAGACTCCAAGAGTATACCAAACCCTTTGTAATTTATTTTAATTGCTAAGCATAAATACTTTTAGCTTTTTTTGAAATATTAAATTCCAGCTTTTCAATCTGGCGATCGCTTCATTACTAGTTTTAGGCGCCAGTTTTAGCGAAAGAAAGTGATTGAGAAGATGTAGAGAATAAGAGAGAAATTGCGACGGTAATCTATCTTAAGTGAGAAATTGAGAATCCAGAATCTATGCCTTTTGGAAGTATGAAAATCTATCTTCAATCTAAAGAAATATACTTCACTAAAGTTAATTAATTCCAAACTGGAAAGAAGTATTTCTTAACATCAAATGTCAGGAGATGATGATAATGTATACACATATCAATAATTTCCAACTTTATTTCACCCTTTTTACAAATTCAAAAACTTAAAACTTATTTAATATAGGAGATCAAAATGATGATTGAAAATGTTAGAGTTAGACCCGAAACTCGCAACCACAAAGGCTCATATATTTCGGAAGCCAGCTATAAATTGGTAGATATCGATCAAAACGGATGGGCTTTAATCTGTCTTGATGATCATGCTTGTCACTATGTTGATCCCGATGACCTAAAGATTCCCAAGACGCGTAACAAGTAGTGACTTCTCTTAGTAAATCTATTATCTAATTTAGAGTGGAGAGATACAGGCAAATTTCTTGAAATTTTTTTTAAGAAACTCAAATGTATAATTTCCATTCTATTTTATTTTTCAAACCAGAAAGTTTGGGATATTTGCAGGATTAAGGAAACGGTAGAGAAATTTAATGAATTTAGTCGGCGGGAGAGCGATCGCACAGATTCTCTCAGCTGAGATAGGATGGGAAAAAGTCAATTTCCAAGCATGAAGTAATTGCCCGTCTATTCCCTTAATTGAGTGAGCATAAACTGGATCGGCAGCGATCGCATGACCCATATATGCAGAATGTACGCGAATCTGATGGGTACGACCTGTTTCTAAATCAAACTTGAGTAGAGCATAATTATTACCTCTTGCTAGCACTTGCCAATGGGTAATTGCGATTCTCCCATCCTCGATAATTGCCATCTTTTGGTGGTTTGTTTTGTGGCGACCAATCGGCGCATTAACAGTTCCTTGAGATAGTTTGGGAACACCTTGGACAATTCCCAAGTATTCTCTTTTGGCAGTTTTCGCTTGAATTTGAGCTTGAAGACTTTGATGAGCTAAATCGTTCTTTGCTACTACAATTGCCCCACTGGTATCTTTGTCTAAGCGGTGCACAATCCCAGGACGAGCAGTGCCATTAATGCCCGAAAGATTTGGGCAATGGGCAAGTAGAGCATTAACTAAAGTGTGATCTTGATGTCCTGGAGCGGGATGAACAACCAAACCGACTGGTTTATTGATTACGAGTAGATCTTGATCTTCGTAGAGAATCTCTAGGGGAATTGCCTGGGGTTCAAGAGTTTGAGAGATGGGATCAGGTATAGAAATTACTAAGCGATCGCCTTGCTTAAGTAGTTCTTTTTTATTTGCACAAATATTGCCATTAATAGAGACTTCGCCCAATTCAATTAATCTTTGAATGCGCGATCGCGATAGATTTTCGAGATTTTCGGCTAAGTAGCGATCAATTCTCTCTTCTTTAGTTAATTGAGCGAGCAGTTCATAGGTTTCCATTCTTTTGATTATTCAATTATTAATTAAAACCCATTAATGGTTTGGCATCTTCGCCTATGTTCCGTTCGCTACTTATGAGATTTGCCCACTTTAATCTCTAAGCTTCTTCTAGAATAGAATAGCTTTGCAATTGTTCCAAAGTTACAGATTTGAGAGCCGCTTCATGGGTAGATTTTAGGATAACTGGCGGCGCAACACCTGCTTCTAAGGCTTCTTTCCAGCGAGAAACACAGAGACACCATTTATCTCCAGGCTTTAGCCCAGGAAAGCTAACCGATGGCGTACTTAGATCATTACCGTGAGATTTAGTGAAGATAAGAAACTCTTCAGTAATTTCTGCACATACTACATGGGTACCGAAGTCTTGGGCACCAGTTTCGCATTTGCCATCGCGATAAAAGCCAGTCATTGGCGAAGTACAGCAGATTTGAAGCTGTTCACCTAGTACATTCTTGGCTGTATTTCTGACTGTGTCTTTTGCTTGGGTCATATTATTTTTAAGGTGCAGTTTTTGAAGTTAAGTAGTAAGTTTGGTGTCGCGTGATAGTGAGATGATTTTACCAATTTGAGTAATTAAAACCATTACGGGCTGCGCCCTGCGGGGCTTATCACTCATAGTTTAACTATAATTATCTATTTATATTCGATTAATTAGCAATACTTCGACTAGGGAATCTTTAGGAATCAGTTTCTCACCCAAAGGCGCGATCGCTAGGGCGTTTATAGTAGCTAATCCGATTAGATTACCAGAAATTTGCAGTCCTTTTGCCGCCGTAAATTCAAAGCTGCCATCAATAATTTCCAAATTTCCCCAAATGTAGGTTTCTCGCTTACCTGCAGCTTCTAAGTCCGTATTAGTTTTACAGCGAATAATGTTTGTACCAATTTGAGCAGATGCCAAACCCGATAGTTTTTGTAAGGCTGAATTAACAAAGCGCCAGCAACTAACCAAGGCGGAAACTGGATTTCCAGGTAGACCAAAGTAGAAAACGGGCTGATTGTTTTCTGGGTTATTTTCTAAATTGAAGGTAGCAAAAGTGAGAGGCTTGCCAGGTTTAATTGCCACTGAACGAATGTGAATGTCGCCATCAAGCTCAGTTAAAACCTGCTCCACCAAGTCATAGTCACCTACCGAAACTCCGCCAGAGGAGATGATCACGTCAGCGGACTCTAGCGCCTGGGCTATAGTTCTATACAAATCTTCTTTACTATCTTTAACGATACCCAAATTGATCACGGTAGCACCACAATTGATTGCGAATGCCGAAAGCGCATATTGATTAGAATCCACAATCTGACCAGGGGCAAGAGTTTGATCGATGGTAATTAATTCATCACCTGTAGAAAAAACTGCCACGCGAGGGCGACGAAAAACTGAAACTTTGCTACATTGTGCCGCCGCGAGAATTGCAATTTCAGCCGCCCCAATTAAAGTTCCACCTTTGAGCAGAAGTTGACCTGCTTGGTAGAAGTCGCCTTGGTGCCTTACAAATTGTTGAGGTGCTGGAGCCGCAAAGATCGAAACTTGATCTGCCTGGAGATCTATATCCTCCTGCATAATGATCGTGTCTGCCCCAGGTGGCAACATTGCGCCTGTAAAAATTCGCGCAGCTTGATTCGCTTGGATCGGAATTTGAGCAATTTTCCCTGCCGGCAGATGCTCAACAACTTTAAGAATTACAGGCTGCTCTTTAGAACAACTTTTCACATCTTGATAACGCACCGCATAGCCATCCATTGCCGAGTTATGCCAATGGGGAAAGTCCAGACTAGATCTGGTAGTTTCTGCCAAGATTCTACCTGCGGCCTCAGTTAGTAGAATTTGCTGGCGATCGCTTTCTAATTCAAAAGGTCGAATCAGGTCAAGAATGATCTGCTCGGCTTGGGCGACTGGTAGCATGATCCTAGGGACGATTGTTAGAACGTTTTGATGACTTCTTTTTTGAGCTAGAAGTAGAAGTCTTTTGTGGACTATCAGAATTTTTTGGGGCAGAATTTTTTGGGCTAGTTTCTCGCCGTTGCTGATCGCGATCTCTTTGATCTACCCAGGTAAGATAAGCTATTCCCAGAGTTACGCTGACCAAGAGGACAATTGCTAAGCCAAAAAATCCAATTTGAACTAGTTGTGGCAGAGTCTGCGGTAAATATTCGGACATGATTCGATTTACAAACCGTTACGTCCCCAAACCACAAAGCCAAGGGTAAGGGTAAACATTGCTAATACGCCGACCCAGCCTAAAGTTAAAATATCCATAGATTTATTAAAACTAAAAATTAATTACTTTTTTAATAATACGACAATCAAGCTGATTAAGTATGACAGTTCACAAATGGTATTCCAAACCCAGCAAGCTAATCTTTTTAGCAAGATTTTTTACTCAATATAGGCTACGGGTTTTGTGGGCATTCCTTTATTTATGGCTTTTGCTTTGGTCAAAGACTTTGGTGGTCTCAACCTTGCCTGCGATCGCCCGCGTTGGAATCAAGTAAATTGTCAAATTTCCAAATCGTAATTTTTCGGTTTAATTCCCAGTGAATTAGCAAAGATTGAAGGGATTCTTACTGCCAAACAAATTCCTAATACGAGTACCGATAGTGAAGGGCTTTCCAGAGTGGATCACGCGGCGATTCCTACCCCTAGAACTCGAAGGCAAACCTTTGACTTTGATCTATGAAGTTTATTCGCCAATTTTGACAAAATATCTCGGGAAAGAGCATCTTTAGCGACTTGAACTATCCATTTAATTGCTACTTAGAAATTGAATTTAAAGAAGTTATTAATTAGTTTCTAGTATTTGCTAAACCCAAACCAAATAATTTATTTGCATTTTCGCTAGTATAGTTTGCCAACTCAACTAAATGTTCTTGGCGAAGTTCTGCCAACTTTTCTGCTACTTGTCTGACATAACAAGGCTCATTCCGCTTACCACGATGGGGCATGGGTGCTAAAAATGGACAATCAGTTTCTATTAATAAGCGATCGCTTGGCACAGTTAAGGCAGAAGCCTGTAAAACTTTCGCATTCTTAAAGGTGACTACGCCACTAAAACTAATCATCATGCCCAAATCTAAAAACCACTGAGTTTCTTCTGGTGTGCCTGCCCAACAATGCATTACGCCGCGTAGGGGAACTTCAGATTCGGCTTGAAATTTGGTTAAGACTTCTCTAGCGGCGATCGCGGCATCTCGACAGTGAATAATTACAGGTAAATCTAAAGCCCTAGCGATTTCTAACTGTCCTATAAAGGCGGCTATCTGTTCGGTTTGATTCTCAGCTTTATAAAAATCTAAGCCAGTTTCACCAATGGCAACTACGCGACTATTACTCTTGGCAATATCAAAGATCTGATTGGCTAACGCCTCCGACCACTGATAATTATGTCTTTCTGATTTCGCTTGAGCTTCTAAAGAGGTATTTAGGGGATGTAAACCAATGGCTAAGAATAATTCCTCAAAGCGATCGGCAATTTTTTGGGTTTTGCTAAATTCATCTGGCGTGACACAGGAATGCACCAACCGCACTACACCTGCCTCTTTCCATCGGCTTCTCACCTGATCTAGATCGTCATCAAAGTTGGCGAAATTGATATGAACGTGGGTGTCAACTAGGTGCATATGGTTTGAAATAATTACACTATTGCCTCATCTTATCTAAAATTGCTATATTTCGCATTTTCCCTATCGGATCGCTTTAGTTTGACAGTAAATGATTAATAGTTTTCAATACTGTTTCCACTGATTCTTCTGGTAAATCTATCAATTCATTCTCGCCAAATTCAAGCAAAATCCAACCTGTTTTCAAGAGCAATTGTTGAACTGAAAGATAGAGTGGGCTAGAATTATAGATTAGAATCGCCATGTGTAAATTTAAGCTAGGTTCGATATATGCCCAATCGAGTTGGAAGGTAGAATCTCCAATGGGCACTAATACCAAATGATGGATTTTCTCATTTAACCTTTGATGTAGCAGTTGATCAAGTTTAACTAGATTGTCAGGAATTCTATCAGGATTGATCTGATAAACAAATTCATATTGTTGTAAAGTGTTTGCCAATAAGTTTTCACTTCCACAATTTGCTTCGCTAATGCCAAAGGATTCCAAAGCTCTCAAATAGCTTGTGACTCTGACTTGATAGGCTTTCTCTCTTTGACTAAATGTGCGCCATTGCCAGCGAACTTGCAAAATAATTATCACACTGCCAATCACCAAAACCAAGACGGCTAAATGCCGCAAATTGCTATTTACGCTTAATATTGCCAACAGAATTAGCATGATTCCAATTTGGATCAGAACTCCCTGCCATTTAATTAATGTTGGAGCCTTGGCGGTAAGTTTAGGAGGCTTCGATATAGTTCGATTCTGTTTCAAGGCTCGCCGCACAGCATCTGGATAGGTGACGGTCATAGGGGAATTAATTGGCGTAGGATAGAAATTAGGTCAGCGATCGCATTTGATTGGTATAACACAGTAGTAGACATTTGTAGCAATTGAGCGATCAATACTGCCAAAGAGCGATCGCCGTGCCTACCTTAAAGAGCTAAAATACTTTACCCCCTATGCACCCTTCTATTCCGTCTAATCGCTACTTTCCTTATCTCACTTGGTCAGAAATCGCTAATTTGCCAAATAAACAGAATATAGTAATTTTGCAGCCAATGGGAGCGATCGAGCAACATGGATTCCATCTTCCTTTGATTGTAGATTCAGAAATTTGCATGGGAGTTTTGGCTAAAGCTTTGACTAATCTTTCTTTTGAGATTCCTGCTTTTTGTCTGCCGCCCCTGTACTACGGTAAATCCAATGAGCATATTCACTTTCCAGGCACAATTACCCTCTCAACTCAAACTTTAATCGCCGTTTTAACCGATGTGGCTACCAGTATCTATCGCGCAGGCTTTCGCAAATTGGCTTTTGTTAATGCTCACGGTGGCCAGCCGCAAATCTTAGAGATTGTAGCCAGGGATCTACATCAGCAATATCCTGACTTCTCTATTTTCCCTTTATTTATTTGGCGGGTGCCGAATATTGCCAAAGAGATTCTCTCAGAAAAAGAGTGGGAGTTGGGAATTCATGCGGGTGATGCGGAAACCAGTGTAATGCTTGCGCTGCTACCAGATCAGGTAAATATGGATAAGGCGATCGCTGAATATCCCCAGGGATTACCAGAATCAAGTTTACTCTCAATCGAAGGGGCTTTACCTTTTGCTTGGCTCACTTCAGACCTAAGTAAAAGTGGCGTTTTAGGTGATCCGACTGTGGCTACTAAAGAAAAAGGCGATCGCTTACTAGACTCATTAGCAAAAGGCTGGATTCAAGTAATCACCGATATTTATCACTTCGTTCCACCTAAAATTGCCTGAATAATTTGATAGTTCGCTTCAGGAAAATTATAACTCGCCAAATCTGCTAACTTTACCCAACAGACTTCTGCACTAGCGATCGCTTGAATTGGTTGATTCAGATCTAACATTTGACAGTGGTGAGCAATTAAAGTTACCTGTAAGGTTTGATACTCATGCTCTAAAGTAATTAAATGCGCGCCCACTTCCACATCTATTCCCAACTCTTCTTTTATTTCTCTACGGATGCAAGCGATCGCGGTTTCATTTTCTTCAATCTTCCCACCAGGAAATTCCCAAAAACTGGCAAAGTTTCCTTCTGGCAGTCTTTGATCTATTAATACTTTAGTTCGCGCTACATCCCAAATAATCCCAATTCCTACCCGCCGATATTTTTTAGCCATTTATTTTTAAGTAGTTCTGACCAAGTAAAGTTAAAACTTTAAGGTACAAAATGCTCTAGAACCCAATACGGCGCTGTGCCCTGTGACCTTAATCATTATCAGTTTACTTAATCTTATCTACTTAGATCATTTGCAAGCCCCTTAGGGAAGCTCTTTAGGGAAGCTTGGGATACTTCCGAAAGTTAGGCTTACGTTTTTCTAAAAAGGCTTTTTTGCCTTCCTGGGCTTCTTCGGTCATGTAATAAAGCATAGTGGCATTGCCAGCTAATTCCTGGATTCCAGCCTGCCCATCACAATCTGCATTCATGGCTGCTTTCAAACAGCGGATTGCTAGCGGACTTTTCTCTAATATTTCCTTTGCCCAAATTATTCCTTCGGTTTCAAGCTGTTCAATTGGTACAACTTTATTGATCAAACCCATATCTAGAGCCGCTTTTGCATCATACTGGCGACAGAGATACCAAATTTCGCGGGCTTTCTTTTGCCCTACAACTCTAGCGAGATAAGAAGCGCCAAAACCACCATCAAAGCTCCCCACCTTTGGTCCAGTTTGACCAAAAATTGCATTTTCTGCGGCAATAGTCAAGTCGCACACCAAATGCAGCACATGACCACCACCGATCGCATAACCTGCCACTAAAGCAATTACAGGTGTAGGCATAGTGCGAATTAAGCGCTGTAAATCTAAAACATTTAACAGAGGTGTACCTGCTTCGGAGATATAGCCACCCTGACCTCTGACTTTCTGATCACCACCTGCGCAAAAAGCATACTTTCCATCAGCCGCAGGCGAAGCGCCTGTGAGTAAAACTACGCCAATTTCTAGATCCTGTCGGGCATCGCTAAAAGCCGCAATCATTTCGACAATAGTTTTTGGGCGGAAAGCATTGCGAACTTCAGGACGATTGATTGTAATTTTGGCTATTCCTTCAAACTTGTGATAAAGGATATCCTCAAATTTTTCTACTTCCTGCCAATCTATAGGCTCAGATAAAGGTTCGGTTAAATGCTCGAATTCCATCTTCTAAACTTTATTAGATTTCAGAGTTGCCAGAAGCTTCATAGAGCGCATCCAAACGAGCACGGGCATCATCAACTGCAAATGAACGCATGACTAGGAGAGGCTCCTGAGTAATGTTGCCATTGGCATCAATAAGCTCTGGATGAAAAGATCTCCCTTTACCAAAGCGGCGGTTGGATAAACTACGATTTGTAGACTCATTCTTAGATAGTGCCATCATACTACGAATCAAATTTGACACCGCCAGAATCGAAAGAGCAGTAAAAGCAATTATATATAAAACTTGAATCATGTTATTGGGGGTAAATTTTAATAAAAAACAAAAATCTATACAGAAAAATTATTGAATATATCCTAGATTCTAATTGATTTTAGCTGAAAATATTATTCTTCAACCGCTTTAGACTGGCGATAGCGCATCCCCATTCCCTGACATTCCATTAGTAGTCTGTGCCAAGAAGTGATTGAAGTTACATCTACGCCCACCTGTTTATCCGTAATTTTATATAAAGCAGAAGCAGCATTTACCTCACCCATTACATTTCTAACTCTGGTGATTAAATCGGCTTGGGTTTCAGCAGTCATGAAGTTTAGTTGCTCTCGTTCTAATAGTTCGAGCGATCGCCCGAACCAAAACTTAAAGTCTTCTAGCAATGGTTCCAACAGGCTTTGCATCAACTCAATCTCAGCCGCAGAAGCGTTTGTCATAATTCTGTAATTGGTATAATTTATACCTAAACTATAACATTTCGTAACTTTTCTTAACAAAAAAGTCGAAAAAACTTAGATTGAATTGGCTGTATTTTTGACTGTGGCTAGTTTAGTTTTAGTAAATTTAGTTGGTTACCCATAGTTAATGGAATTTGTTGACAACCTGTATGCCTTAAAGGTAGTATCTAGAGCGCTTAAAAGCTAAATATGAGCGGTCATGGTGGAATGGTAGACACGCTACCTTGAGGTGGTAGTGGCGAAAGCTGTGAGAGTTCAAATCTCTCTGACCGCATAAATTTTTTATCTTTACATATTCGGAACAGGGCTAAAATCCTGCTTGGCGCAGCCCCATGCCTTACTAATATCCTATAATTTCGTAACTGGCTGTAAAGTTTTAAGAAAAGTTTTAGGTGAAAACTATGGCGACCCAAAGATGGAACGATCAAATGCTGGATGAGTTGGCGACAACTGTATCTAATATTGCGGTTAAAGTTAATGATCTGACAGAAAAGGTGGAAGATCTCACTGAGCAAGGACAAATTTTGATGCTTGCGCTTAACCGCCTCACGGAATCTGCGATTGATTACAGCCGTTGGAAACAAGATACCGACCAAAGGTTTAATGTTTTGCTAGAAGAAGTTAGAGCTACCAATCGCCGCGTTTCTGTCTTAGAAGATCGAATTAACCAAACTTCATCAGCTTTAGCAAGTTAGGCTGGTAGGGAGGATAGAGCCACTTGAAATTAAACCAAGCGGGACTATAGAGAATACTTTTGAAGTGGGAAAAGGTTGAGAAGCTAAACTTACCGTGATAATTGCCCATTCCACTGTCACCCACGCCGCCAAAAGGTAGAGAAGGTATGCCAGATTGCAAGATTAAATTATTCACACAACTACTGCCCGATGAAGTTCGTTGCAACACTTGCTGCTGAGAATCAGGATTATTAGAGAAGATATAGAGGGTTAGGGGTTTAGGACGAGAATTAATAAACTTAATGGCTTGATCCAAGGTTTCATAAGCCAGAACTGGCAGAATTGGTCCAAAAATCTCTTCTTCCATCAATTTTGCATTTTGTCCAATTTCAATCTTTTGGCAATCCACAATGGTTGGTGCAATATATCGTTTAAGCACATCTGATTGTCCTCCCTCCACAATTTCAAAGGATTCAGCTTGACTGGCAGTTATCAGATTTGTAAGTCTGGCGAACTGTTTAAAGCTAACAATCCTGCCATAGTCGTCACTATTTGTCGGATCTTCACCGTAAAACTCTAGGATTACGGCTTTCATTGCCATAATTAAATCTGCTTTGCGCGATCGCTCTACCAAAACATAGTCAGGCGCAATACAGGTCTGTCCAGCATTGAAGAACTTTCCCCAAACAATTTTGTGAGCGGCATAGTTGAGGTCACAATCACGATCCACGATACAAGGGCTTTTCCCACCAAGTTCGAGCGTGACCGGCGTGAGATGCTTTGCGGCGGCAGCCATCACAATTTTGCCAACGGCAGTTCCGCCCGTAAAAAAGATATGATCGAACTTCTGCTCTAGTAATAATTGGCTAGTTTCAATTCCGCCTTCAATTGCGGCAATAAACTCAGGCTCAAAGCTAGTTTGAATTAGCTCGGCAATTACCTTAGAAGTATGTGAAGCGATTTCTGAAGGCTTGACTATGGCACAATTTCCTGCGGCGATCGCGCCAATTAAAGGTAAAAAAGTTAACTGTACTGGGTAATTCCAGGGTGCAATAATTAAAACTATACCCAATGGTTCGGGTTGAATTTTGGCGGAGGAAAAAAGTAAGAGCGGCGATCGCACGGCTACTCTTTTGGGCTTTGCCCAGGCATTGAGATGTTTGAGTGTGTAGGCAATTTCTTGGAGAGATAGGACGATCTCGCTGCTGTATGCCTCGAAGGTAGATTTTCCTAAATCTTGATGGAGAGCTTCTAGGAGCTTTTCACTGTAGTCTTGCAGCCCTTGGCGTAATTGCTGCAGTTGCTGTCGGCGAAAATCTAAATCTTTGGTTTTACTAGTGGCGAAAAATTGGCGTTGGCGCTCAACAATTTGCTCTACTCTAGTTTCTGGGCAATTTTTAGATTCTTGAGGGGTAGATGCGAGGCTAGATTCCAACATATCTTGTCTTAGCTTTGTAATCGAGAGATTGTTCAATGCTACATTAGATACCAAGCCATAGGTTGCGAGGTTTTAGCTATGCCTGAATTAATCGAAAATGCAGTGACTGTGACAAGCGATCGCCAACTAGTTTCAGTCAACCTAATCGACGGTAGTTGTATTTCTATTGATATTGGAGAACTAGCTGATTACATCGATACCAATCGGGAAAACATTAAATTTCATAAATCCAGCCGCAGACGGCAGCCACTCGGCTTTACTGAAGATTAAGTAAAAATAATTACGGTTGCTGATTGTTCACGGATCGAGCTATCCGCATCTAAATCCGCTTGATTACGATAGAAGAAAACTGCACAGTTTGTGAACATTCTGTAGTTAGTATTTGAATCATCATTAGCACTTGAGATATATTCACGCTCTATTCCTAACTCTGCGTAAACCAAAAGTATTGGTCTTTGATTCACATATTTTCCATAAACCGCCCCATTAGATTCAGCCGCTCTGTACTCTGCGAGGTTAACCTTGATTCTGACTGCCATTACTAAACTCTAATAATGTCTAAATAATTTGCTACTCGCTCCAAGCAGTTTTTTAGCCAGAATGAATAATGATTTGGATGAATTAAAATATCTGATTGCAAATCTGTGATACTGCACCAGCGCCAGTCTTCAGCTTCAGCAGGATTTAAGATTGGTTTGCCTTCAAATTTGCCTAAAAATACATGATCGAACTCATGCTCAGATAGTTCATGGTCGAGCTTGGCAAAGTAGGTAAAGCTAAAAATTTCTTCTAGCTCACAGCTAAATCCCATCTCTTCCTGCAAGCGCCGATCAGCCGCCGCAATTGTAGTTTCACCAGGGCGAGGATGACTGCAGCAAGTATTTGTCCATAAGCCGCCAGAGTGATACTTTTGTTTTGCCCGCTTTTGTAAGAGGATTTGTTGCTTCTGATTAATTACAAAGATAGAGAAGGCACGGTGCAGTAAACCCTGCTGATGAGCCGCCATTTTTGGTGCAGTACCCACAGGGCGATCGCTCTGATCCACCAAAATTAGTTGCTCTTCTTGACTGGTCAGACTCATATCTAAAACCTATTAGAGCCTACAAATCTTCAGTTTCTTTGCTAAAGGTGTCTTTTAGTACAGTACGGGCGGCAAGCTGGCTGCGGGTAGAGGTAAGAATCTCGGCTTCTCGGCGTAATCGAGCGGTGGTGTCTTGGGTTTCTAGCAAGGCCTGTTGTTCTTCGCTGGCTCCATTAAAATTACTGGCGATCCAAAAGGAAAGCTCTAAAGGATTTCGGGGGATCTGTGGCAGTTCGATTTCTTGCTCAGTTAGCTTTCTCGATAGGCGCACTACATCATCCAAAAGTTCGCGCACTTCCCCAGCTAACAGGTAGGGACTATCATCGGTGGTTTGATCTTCAATTAGTTCGACTAAGCCCACCCGATAGGGAGTCTCACGCAGGTAGCGCAACACCCGAAAACGCTGCTCTCCCACAGTCAAAACTTTAAATCGGTCATCTGGTAAGCGATGATACTGGAGAATCTTGGCACAGCAACCGACATCTTTGGGACGATTTAATTCAGAATCCCACATTTGCACACCGAAGAGGCGATCGCTCTCCAACACTGTATTCATCATCATGCGATAACGATACTCAAAAATATGCAAAGGCAAAGACTGCCCAGGAAATAAGACAACTTCAGGCAGAGGAAATAGAGGCAGTTCAATTACTTTTGCGGGCACTTTTTCGGTCACTGTTTCAACTGAAGCCATTGCTTCAAGCATTGGTTAATCTATAACAAATTTTATCCCAATATCGGCTTAACTGGCTTGAGTAGGAGTTCTAGTTTATGACTATCCCTGGGCGATCGCTAAAGTTACTAAAGTATTTATACTCTGACCAGGCGCAAGTGTAATTAGATTCTTGCCTGAGTTGATCGCATTCCGAGGTGCTGTCCAAGGTTCAAGGCAATAAAAATCTTTGCCCTTTACTGCCCAAAAAATTAAGACAGGATGGTACTGGTCATAGGTGAGCGTCATCACCAAGTTGCGATCGCGATCAGTTACTTTGGCGTTGTGTTCAGACAATTGCTCGAAAGCTACATCGATTTCAGGTTGGTCAAAGTCAAAATTGCCATCAAAGCTGTAAGAATTTTGCTCTTTATCAAAATACTCAGTGCCAGGAATTTCTACTTCTAGTTTGGACTTGTCTAAAGCGGCAAAGTAGGGGTGTAGTCCCGCCGAGAAAGGCATCGGTTGGCTAGAGAGATTCTTGAATTCTTGGGCGATCGCTAAACTATTCCCATTTAAGGTGTAAGTAAAAGTAACTTCAAACTCAAAGGGATAGCTAACCAAGGTTTCGGGAGTATTTGTCAAAACTACACTCAAACTTGCACCATTTTCAGTAGATTGAGAAGCAACTTGCCAAGGCAGATCCCGCGCGAAACCATGCTGTTTAAGTTGATAGGTGTTGCCGTTGTAATTATAGGAATTGTCAGGCATATTGCCGCAAATTGGGAAGAGAATCGGAATTCCACCTCGCACGCTCAAATCTGGATGAGTGAATCTTTCGGCATCAAGGTAAAAGATTTCCTGCCCGCCAATCTTCCAACTGGTAACAATTCCACCGCGACTGGGAACTACTTCAATTTGGCTATTAGCTGCTGTATCTGCAAGAATATAAGTGGGGTATTGGCGCTCAACTGGGGTGACAGAAAACATAGGTTTTAGGATCGTTTGAACAGAACTTATCTAGATGCTTTACTTTCAAAGTACAGCAGATCGACAAAAATCGCACTAATTAAAATTAGCAACTTCTGATCACCTGTCAGTCTTGGCTGAATAAATCTCACCCTAAAATTATCGGCATCGGTAAACATCTCCTTGGCTAAGCCCGACCATTTTTTCTCAATCACCGCGATCTTTCTTGCGCCCTGGGTAACTGGGAATGTCCAGGGTTTCCAAATTGATGAATTCATGGTGGCAAAAGTATTTCCTTGAGCATCAAGGTAGTCAAACCTTTTCTCAAACCAAGCAAATCTCTGCTGCAAACCGCCCAAATAGCGATCGCCTGGGCTATATAAATCCAAATGACGCAAAAACCAACGATGGGGATGATGCGCACGAAAGGATTTCTGACCTAGATTATCCGTACCAACTAGATCGAAATTGCGCCAATGTCCCAAAAACTGACGCATTAGCGCATCTTGCCAGTCTAATTTAGGTTCTTTGCAATAGCCAAATTCACTTCCATTTTCAGTTTGAATCGAAAAGCGATTGCGGGACTCATAGCCAAATAATTCTGCAATTTCTACCTTCTGTCGTACATTCACCACATCTGCATCAATCAGATTCTGTAAAAAACTACTTCTATTCATGGCTAATTCTTCTCTACGCTAATTCTCTTCGATTGGCACAGGATCATAGCCACCAGGATGCCAGGGATGACATCGACAAATTCGAGCTACGGTCATTTTTGTGCCTTTGATGCTGCCATATCTAGCGATCGCTTCCATGCCATATTCCGAACAGGTAGGTTGAAAACGGCAACTTTTGCCGATTAGGAGCGTGACTAATGGCGAAAGGATCAAGCGATAAACTTGAATTAGCCAAATTAAAAGTTGTTTCATCTTGGTTTTAGCTTCTCTTCTTTTGCCACAAACTAGAAATATCAAAATTGAATAACAATATGCTGGCTAACCAGCCTCCACTCATCGCGATCGCTGCGATCACAAACATCAATACAAAGCGAAAGTTACGATTTGAAGTCAGTGCCAACATCTCTAGTCGGGCAATGTAAAGTAAAGCCGCCCAGATGATCGATATCCCCAAAGACAGTATCAACAGATTTGACTTGGGTAAAAACACAATCAAAACTGCGGCTACACCCCAAGCCAAGGCAAGAAAATAGTTAATCGCAAATAGCAACGCGCCTGAGCCAATCCAGTAGGGCAAATTCGGTGCATTATTAATTGCCAGCAACCAGCCAAAAGCACCATAACTAGCTAATAAAGTGAGAACCGCCACAAAGGGAAATCTAACCATGTGCCTACCTAGGGGATCTAGAAAAACGGAAGATATTTAAGTTAAGAGAAATACAGCGGTTTCATGTAATTGAGAATCGTACCTGCGGCCTGGAGGTATTCCTGATCGCCGCCCAATTGACTAGCAGTGTGCCCCAAACTTTCATCTAATTTTTCTACTGTGGCACAGAATTGATAGAGACCCTGCAGAAGTTCTCCTAAGTCGTAGGTATAGAGATCTCGCCAAACGCGATCGCGTGGATCGAACTGATAATGCAGGATAGAGAAAACCAGAATCTTTGCCCTCAAAGGTGAAACACTATTGCAAATCTCCAGTTTCAGATCAAACAAATTCGGAATCGTCTCAAACTTTCTTCCAACCAAGCGATCGGCTTTTCGTTCAATTGCGGTGGTGTCATCAGTAGCATAATTAATCAGATTCACTTCGGTGGTAAGCCCGTTTTCTTCTGGCGCTAGATTCTGATTACTCTCTTTAGACTGAGGTACAAGCTCTGGAAATATCTGCTTAGGAGACTTGGAGTAAAGCATCCCGACTGAGTCCACAATCAACTCCGCCACTACCAAATATACATCGGGCTTACTCAGCTTTTTTACGCTGCTATTCAACATATGCTTAAGCGTATCCACATCAGGAATCGCCGCCAACAATTCTTCAATCAGCGTACTCAGTTCCATCGACTGCAAATCGCCGGGATCTTCCACCCAAAATCCATGACAGGCAAAAACAATCAAGCGCTTGATTCGCAACAAGTTTTCATCTTGCTCGAGTGTCTCTAATACATCTTCTAAAAGATTGAGGTTCTGCATGGTTTTCGACAAAAATTTTCTGGGAAGCACAGATAAAGCAGCAATAAAGCTCAAATAAAGCTTAGTTGTAAATGTTACCATCGGGCATAGTTGCACCACTAAAAATGGTTCCAACCGTATAGGCACCACTTAACTCAGCCCGCTCTAGTACAGCATAAGCTAAATTTGTATTGGTCAAGGTAGCTCTTGCCAGGGAAGCATCAACTAAGTTCACTTCACTCAAGTCGCTATCGGTTAAATTTGCCTTATTCAAGTCTGCACCAAGCATATTTGCCCTCGTCAAGTCAGAGCCGATCGCTTCAGCATTTACTAAAATCGCCCTAACCAAGGTGGCATCCCGTAGATTCACGCCATTAATTTTAGCCCTAGTCAAGTTAGCACGCGCAAGGGTAGCTCCCTTCATGTATGCCCCAGTTAAATTCGCCTCGGTCATATCTGCTTCAGAAAATGTTGTGCCTGCCATTTCCGTATTACTCAGGTTAGCCCCCTGCAAGTTTACCTTTACTAAAGAAGCTTCAGTCAGGTTAGCACCACTCAAATTAGCCCCACTTAAATCCGCATCGGTGAGAATAGCCCCCCTAAGATCGGCATTGCGCAGATCAACTCCCTGCAGATTCACAGGCGCATAACCCCGCTCAGCGCGTAAAATTGCACTGCGTAAAATCACACCTCGTAGGTTTGCGCCCTGAAGATTAGCACTACGCAGATCGGCTTCTCGCAGATTCGCATCGATTAAATTCGCAAAGGTAAGATTGGCACACATCAAGTTGGCGCGTTGCAGCGTTGCCCCATGTAGATCCGCCTCGTTCAGATTGGCAGACATTAAAATTGCCTGATTTAGGTTGGCTCCCGCCATTTTGGCTAAAACCAGTTGCGCCTTGGTGAGATTTGCCTTGATCAAAAAAGCAAATAATAAATTTGTGCGCCTAAAGTCCGACTTTTGTAGATCTACGCCAATTAAATCCGCTCCCTCTAAGTCCGCACCTGCCAGGTTAACTGCACCAAAGTCTTTTTTTCCAGCTGCGTATTCACTTAAAAGCTGATCTACGTTCATTGCGCCCATTACGATCTGACCTCTGCAACCTGCAAATCATATCATTTAAGTCTGCCCAGCTATTGATCGGATGCCAGGACAATTTTTGGCTGTACTTGGATTTCAAATTTGTTGGTTTTTATACCACTGGGCTTTTAGGTTGCACTTGGGATATTTTAAGTTCTTTCCCTAGCCGCCGCTCACAGGCGGAATAAATGCTAGTTCGTCCCCAGCTTGAAGTAAATGTTCAGAGGAGACAAATTCGAGATTCACGCCATAGCGCAGATGCGATCGCCACTTTTCTAGGCTTGGATACTGCTGCAATATTGCTTCTAGGGCATCAGCTACAGTAGAACTAAGGACTAAGCCCAGAGAAATTTCTTCTTGTCCAATTACTTCCTGGAAAATTGCAAATAATTTAATTTTGACTGTAATTTCTTCTGCCATGTTTTAGGAGCCAACCGCTTTTTTGGTAGCATACATCAAATATGCAATTTTCATATAAAATTTCTGCCACCTCACTTGAGTAGTCACCCGACTAGTCAGATGTAGTTGCATACCATCGATAATCCATCGATCTCCCATAGTTAATCCATAGTTATCCCAGGTCATACCCAGCTCAAAGGTAAATTTCAATAACCCTCAACAAAATTAGTTAACTTTCGCCAATGTTTGGGTAAAATCTTGGAGGCAAGTTAGGACAGGCAAGACAGCTTACCTAATGAAGGCAATACCAGAGCCGCCAATCTGGAGCATTTATCTGAGGCAATATTTATGTCAAACCGTGAAACTAGAAATATCAATGAGTTCTTCGCCAACTTCATTGCCAAACTCAGAAAATGGCTAATCAAAATTGGTAGCCCTTTCCGCATCAGTCGCCGTTTTGTAAGATCGCTCTTCAACCAAAGTCGCCGCAATCCCAAGAGCTTCAATAAAGGCAATAGTCAAGCTGGTTTTGTCTTGCCAACCGTAGTCTTGGTCGCCACCGTAGTAACTCTCCTCACGGTTACTCTTCTTTCCCGTTCCTCAGATCGTGCTCGTACTGCTGTAAGCGCTAGGGTTGAGCAGGTTTCACGAGTTGCCGCTGCACCTCTAATTGATCGTGCTAGAGCCAAAATTGAACAACTAATCAACGATGACACCTTACCTCAAGGTGTGCCCAGTGATAGAGAGTTACTAGATGTCATTTCTGACAAAAACAATGGTCAAAACCTTTATACCTTTGCTGACGAAACCCGAATTCAGCTTTTTGATACGGCTCCTACCGCTATCCCTGGAACTTTTGCATTAGAAAACGGAAACGCTCTATCACGCAAAACTTCGCGAACTGCTTGGCGAGTTGGTTTAGATACAGATGGCAACGGCAAGCTTGACACATTTGGCATCTATAGCATTATCTTCCGCAAACAGGATGTAAAAGCACAGCCGTCAGCGCTAAGTGCTAAGGCAGCTCCTATGGCTCAGGGTAGTCTTGGCTCAAACTGTATAGCAGCAGATCTTGCGGGTTCAGTTACAGGTGGCGCTGCTGACTGGTATTCACAACCAGGTAAACTCACCAAAAGTTTCTTTGTTCATGCTCTAACTGTTCCTATCACCCAGGCTGCCATTAACAATGACAACACTTTAAATCCTGATTTCTATGAGCCATACATAGGTGCCTCTTCAATAGCAGCTTTAGAATTACAGCAGGATCGCTCCCTCAAAGCCCAAAACCCCAATGCAGTTTGGTTTGATGGTGACGTAGAAATTTACACTGGTGCAAGTATCAGACTTAATGGCAGAATTGTGGCTGGTGGAAATTTATTAGTTGGTCCCACTGGAGGGGGAGATAACAAGTATTTTTATCTAATTAGTGACCCTAATTCCTGCTTCTACGAAGAGGAGAACTCTAAAATTATCGTGGCTGGAAACGTAGTTGATGGAGATACCTTTGATACGGATGCTGGAAATACGATCGCTGATTCCATTAGAGTAGATCTTTTTCGTGGTAAGACAGTTCCTATTCCTTTAGCTGGCGTTCTAAATAATAATTACATAAACAATACTGAGCGCAGCGTTGACGAACCTGGTCAGAGCGTAGTTCTGAACGAAAACGCCTTTGAGCGCCGTTTTAATGCTCTATTCAAGGCTGCCATAGAGACTGACATTGCTAGTGTGGCAGATCGTCCTAAGCAGGTAAAAGATGCCATTGTTGAAGGTGGTAAGAGTCGGGAAGAAGCTTATGATGCATACATTAGAGAGAGAATGCGTAAGGTTCCTTTCAAAGAAGTCAACTTCCTAATTCTTGGCGGCGATGATGCCGATGTTTATTATCCAAGTACTGCTTCACAGCTAACTGAGTTAACTACTAAAACTAAGCTTCCTAGCGATCCAACATACACTCCAGGCACTGATGATTACTCTCCAGCTCTTAGAGTTGCATTATTAAAACCTGAGAATGCTGGTAATAGTCAAAAGGAACTAAAGCTGAAGGCTGAATGGTCTCTCCCACTTGTACCCAATGGCTCTGATTTCGCAGATACCCCAGCTAACAATGTAGACTTTCAGAATCCAGGCGGTTTTATTCCTGATGCCAAGGGTATTGCACTCAAGCCATTATCAAACTCATTCACTAAATTACAATCCACCTCCTTTGAAGAGAGAAAAGCTAAGGGAGTAGAACAATTCCTTGGCGATCGCGTTCTTGTAGGTAATAATCTCCCAAATCGCTGGTTTAAGGAAGCTGATGCCAGTGGTGCTGTTTTCGAGTTTGGCAATGAGAGCACTAAGTATTTCTGGAAAGGTGGCGCAGGTGCAGCCACTGTCAAGTGGGATGACCCAACTACAGAACCTCGCTATCGCCTTACCCAAGCCAAACCATTTCCTAATCTAGGAGACATCAAGCGTGATGGTACTTGGGAATACCAAGCTGCTCAAGATCCCTCTCTTCCTCCTTATCCCAAAAATAACGCCGCCGCTGTATCAACCCAGACGTTCACGCCAATCTCTGGTGGTCTCAGAGTTGTTACTGGCTCAGGCATTTATACCCGTAATCCTGCCCTAACCTTCCTTCCCGCACCAAATCCCATTCTTGAGCCTGGTAGAACATCTTCTAATCCAAATTACAACAATGGTGATCGGCAGCTCGTGGTTTGGTCTGACGCTCAGCCTATGACTGGTGCTGTAGCTTTAGATGGCACTGTTTATAAACCTTATGACTCAGTAGCTAATTCTTGGACTACTGGTGCAGTAGATATCAAAAAAGGTGACCTTCAAATGCGCGCCAGTGCTATTTATCACTACAAAGTTGACTCCTATGACCTAGCAACTCCTTCTACTCCCAGTCCCAACTCAACTAATCCCTATCAAAAACCTATTGCCTGTGTAAGTAGCTATTACGATCCTACCAATGCAGTTACCGCCCGCAATGGGTCTGGATTACCAGATGTTAGTGGCATTTATGACAGTGATGCTGATGGTACCTATAACACTACTGCCGATGGTAAGCTGCTACCAAGCATTCCAGTCGCCGCCTCCCCTCCTACCACACCTCCTGCGGGTGGTCGCTCCAACAATGGCGTTTCTTATGCTGTTGGTTTTTGGTCCAAAGATATTGCTAAATCCGCTCTTGTCACTGCCCAAAATTTATTAAACCAAGCCACTCCAGTCATCCCACCCCTCCTCGCTACTGGTGCAACAAGTGCAACCAACCTGGCAGCGAGACTTTTCCACCAGTCGGAAATGATCTTCCCCAATGGTCGCTATGCCAATGAGCCGCTCAGACTAGCGATCCAGGCAATTATTACAGATAAAGATCTTACCCTTGCTCAACAATCTGCCATTGATGCCGAAATTTGTGCATTGCAAATCTTAGATGGCACAATCGCCCAGAATTCAACTTTAGTTCCCCACGGTTCTTTCAAAGAGTCTTCCTTCCTTGATGCTAGAGAGGTCAAAGCCCTCAACAATAATGAAGTGACTATGCAGACCACCGATGCTAGCAGCAATATAGTCACCGCATACGATCTAGAACTCGAACAACGTCAGCCCTTAGAGATTAGAGTCACCGACATCAACCTAAACATTCTCCGCACCACCGCTATCACTGGATTAGTAAATAGTCCTGCAGGATTATCAGAATATCTCTTGCCCTACAGTGGCATTGTCTATGCTACCCGTGATGACGCATTACCAGATAATTCATTCCAAAATCAAGAAACTGTACCTATTGCTACAAATCCCAACACTCTCAACTTAAGTGCAACTGATTTCAAATTAGATCCAACTCGGCGACCAAACGGCATTCGTTTGATCAATGGCACTAGGCTATGGCGCGCTCCTACTATTGCAACTTCTACCCAACCAGGATGGAATGATGACAATAAAGGTGAAAAAGGCTTGACCTTAGTTTCTAATAACCCTGTCTATGTAAAAGGTGATTTTAATTTACATAAAGATAATAATGGTGTTGATATCGAAGAATTTAATACCACTGTACTTCCTGATTACTCCAATTTTTATACTCGCTCAGTAGGCGGAGCCCCAGGCACTAACAACCTCAACCCTAACTTTGCTTGTCGACCAGGACAGAGGGCTTCCTGTGTTCTAGGAGACCAGTGGCGCAAAGCCGACATCATTGCAGATGTGGCAGCAATCCAATCTAACAGTTCCAAAGATGGCTTCCGTGATCAAGGCGATTACGATTTACGCAACAATCAATATACGTCCCGAATTGGTACAGAAGGTCTAGCTATTATTGATGCTCCAGCTAAATTCCAAGTTAAAAACTTCAACAATCTCTCCTTCAAGTATCTCAAACAAGGCTTCTTAAATAATAGTTACGTTACTAACGCCAACTATATTCTTGATAATGGTGGTAATGCTGCTGAATTTCTATATCCAGGTGATAATCGTAATACTTACAATGCTAATGGTGTAACACCTATTCAACGCCGTACCTTGTTTGGTGAATATGGCATGGAAATTTGTCGTAAGCTGCCAATTTCTGAATGTACAGCCGCAGATTGGATAAAAGAGGGGGCGGGTACTACCGTGTTACCTGATAGTAATACTCTTCCTACTGCACCAAGATATATTGACCCCAAAGACCAACGCTTCCCTCGCCGTATTTCTTTCTTGCGCCTGAATGAAATGCCAACAGGATATACACCTACAGAAATTACGGTCAATCCGCCTACTTTGACAAGCGGCAGAATTACCAACTATAAAATTGGCTCTATTGTTCCTCCCTCAGATAGAAGCGAAGTGTCATCGACTACTGTCAAATTGAGCGATGGCTCTGGCAGGGGTGGAAGACTGATCCTCAGTGGTATGCTCCGATGCGCAAATAGTCTTGGTATGCCTGTACCAATTGGGGTGGTAAATGGTAATGATGCTACTGGTGGTTCTACTTATGGATATTCGCCAGTAGATACCCCTAACGAAGGGTGTACAGGTGCTTCTTTAGCTTCTGCAACTACTTCTGCAACTATAGCTTCTGCAACTACTTCTGCAACTATAGCTTCTGCAACTACTTCTGCAGTAGCTAACGCTGTTGCATCTTCAGCTTCTGCAACTATAGCTTCCCAATCTGCATCATTTTTTGCTCCATCGGCATCTACATCTTCTGCATCTAGAGTTTCTGCATCTACATCTTCTGCATCTAGAGCTTCCCAAGCTACAGCACTTTCTGCTCCATCGGCATCTACATCTTCTGCATCTAGAGTTTCTGCATCT
>Ga0163144_10001768_pt1 | contig 50601 bp, 45 predicted proteins | sample OliLak19BULKMAT1_FD_123175 | JGI IMG/M metagenome (GOLD analysis project Ga0163144, IMG submission 123175) | Freshwater microbial mat bacterial communities from Lake Vanda, McMurdo Dry Valleys, Antarctica - Oligotrophic Lake LV.19.BULKMAT1 | ecosystem: Environmental > Aquatic > Freshwater >... | reverse complement strand
GGCTGAGCGTCTAGCGTTAAAATAGAGGTATGCCAGCTTCTCAAAGGCGCCGCTCCGTCCCCGTCAGCATCGGGGGCGTGATGGTCGGCGGTACGCATCCGATTATGGTGCAGTCGATGACAAACACCGACACAGCGGATGTCATGTCGACCGTCAATCAAACAATGGCGCTCGCCCAAGCCGGAAGCGAGATTGTCCGCGTCACAGTGAACACCGAAGAAGCGGCCAGGGCCGTCCCCAAGATCTGCGAAACCCTCTACAAGTTTGGCGTTCGTGTGCCGATTGTCGGAGATTTTCACTACAACGGCCATCAGTTACTGACGAAGTATCCGGACTGCGCCCAATCGCTTGCCAAGTATCGAATCAACCCGGGCAACGTGAACATCGGCAAGAAGCACGATGACAACTTCCGAGCGATGATCGAGGTCGCTGTCGCCAACGACAAGCCGGTCCGCATCGGCGTGAATTGGGGTTCGCTCGATGGTGCGCTGCTCACCCGCATGATGGACGAAAACAACCTGCTCACCGATCCGCTGGACGCCCAGCAGGTGACCATCAACGCCATCGTCGCCAGCGCCCTGCTCTCTGCCGAGAATGCCGAACGCATCGGCATGAAGCACGATAAAATCCTGCTCAGCGCCAAAGTGAGCAACGTGCAGGATCTGATTACGGTCTATCGCGATCTGGCTGCCAAGTGCGACTACGCCCTGCATCTGGGATTGACGGAAGCCGGCCTCGGCGCGAAAGGCATCGTCGCCACTACGGCGGCTCTCTCGATTCTTCTGCAGGAAGGCATTGGCGACACGATTCGCGCTTCGCTCACCCCGATGCCGAACGGCGATCGCACCGAAGAAGTCATCGTCTGCCAGCAAGTGTTGCAGTCGTTGAACTTGCGCAGCTTCACACCGCAAGTGGCCGCATGTCCAGGTTGTGGACGCACGACCTCCACGTTCTTTCAGGACATGGCGGATCAAATCCAGCGCTATCTGCGTGAGCAGATGTCGGTTTGGAAGATCACCCATGTCGGCGTGGAAGAAATGAAGGTGGCGGTGATGGGCTGCATCGTCAACGGACCAGGCGAGTCAAAACACGCCAATATCGGCATTTCCCTGCCCGGAACCTTCGAAGAACCCGTGGCCCCGGTCTATATCGACGGCAAGCTCAAGATGACCTTGCGGGGGGATCACATCGTGGCCGAGTTCATTCAGCTGTTGAATCAGTATGTCGATCGGAAGTATGCTCAACAGGTGGCGGTCGAACCGGCTCTTGTTCCTTGAATGCGGTGATTCTCGGGAAACAAAGGCCGAGTGACACTTTCGTCACATTGTTTTGCGCATGTACCAAGTGAGCCTTTATGGATCCCAACGAGCAGATACACAACATCGCCAGCCGTCTTCGAGAACTTGAGGACGCCAACGCTGCGCTAACTCGCCGGGTTTATTTTCTCGAAACCGAGATTTCGAAGGTTGCGGGCGTCGAAGTCCCGGTGGCTCCGTTGCGCACTGTGGCGGCACCGCCTCCGTTACCGCCGGTTGGCACAGATCCGTTGCCGATTCCTCTCCAGCAGGTGGATTTCCACTCACCCATTGGCCAGCAGGAGATAGCCCCGATCCAGGAGCCGCTTCAGGCAGAAGCGCCGACAGTGGAAGGCAATGTCGGACTGAAGTGGATCAACCGCATCGGCGTCCTGACACTGGTGCTCGGCGTCGGATTCTTTTTCAAGTACATGGTCGACAACGACTGGATCGGACCGGCCGGCCGTGTGATCTTCGGCGTCCTCACCGGGATGTTGACGATCTTTGCCGGCGACAGGCTCTGGCATCGCAATCAGAAGACGTTCGCGCAAGGCGTGCAAGCTCTGGGAACCTCAATCCTGTACCTGTCGTTCTTCGCGGCCTACCAATTCTATGAGCTGATCCCTCAATCTGTAGCGTTCATTCTGCTGGTCGTGACCACGGCCATGACCGGTGCGCTGGCACTGCGTTACAACGCCCGGGCGACATTGATCCTTGGACTTTTGGGAGGATATGCCACGCCCTTTATGCTTTCGAAGGGCGAGCCCAATGACCTGTTCTTTCTGGGCTATTTGTTTCTATTGAACGCCGGGGCCGCCACCGTAGCACGGATGAAAGGCTGGACCAGCGTCGAGACGATCGTCTTTGTCGGCACCTGGCTGCTGCATTTGGCCTGGACCGAGAATCGTGGCGAGAAAACGGATCGGCTGCTCGGCGCGACCTTTACCTTACTCAACTACGGCATCTCTCTCTTCAGCGGCCACGCTTGGATTCTGATCGTAGGCCAAGTGGTTTCGGGCATGTTTCTGGGGTATGGATTCCGCCAGGAATGGAACAGTCTCGCACCGATTCTGGGCGTGGCCCATTTCGCCATGGGGCTGTATTTCGCGAATCGCCGCGCGATCGCCTTTGGTTCGATCGCCGCCACGGCCGGATTCTGGCTGGGACAAGCCGCCGCCGAGCAGCCCAACATGGCGCAGCATCTCACGTTGCTGAACGCAGCCTTTACGTTCGTTTTCCTGGCGACGCTCGGATACACGGTCTTTCGAGCCTCGCGAGGTATCCTGCACCGGTTCGATCTGATCGCAGCGGCGGTCGGTGGGGTGGTCTATTTCTCTGCTTGCGTCACCCTACTCGAAGGCGAGTACAAGGCATACCTCGGGCTGTTCACTGTCGCGGTTGCCGCCTGTTATCTCGCTCTTGGCTATCTAATCCGCCTCTATACACCGGTCGAGAAGCTAGACAAGACGGGTTCTTTGCTGGCCGCGGGATTGGCTTTGGCCTTCCTCGCACTGGCCGTACCGATTCAGTTGACCGGTTATCGCGTCACGCTCGGCTGGGCGATACAAGCGGCGGCTCTTTCGTGGATCGCTTACAGGCTGAAGGACGCACGGGTGCTCATCGGATCGACGATCCTCTACTTCCTCGCCATCTCGCGCTTGGCAGCCGAGGACTCTCAGCTTTACTGGCCACCCATCGACGGTGGGTACACCCTGTTCTTCAATCCACGTTTTATCACGTATCTGAGCGTCTGCCTCTCGTTATGGTTTTCGGCTTGGTGCGCCTCGAAGTTCGAAGAGAAGCTGGTGAAGAGCGTTGCCGGGCTGGCCTACATCCTTGGACATTTCTTCATGATTGGTGGACTCCACCTCGAGTTCTTCGCCTACATCGATTCCCGCACGGACTTTACCGCGCCGACCAGCTTGAAGACTCTGATCAGCAGCATCGTCCTGGCCGGTTACGGATTCCTGTTCATCAGCTTCGGATTCGCTCGCCGGGCCGCGCTGCCGCGTATCCTCGGGCTGATCCTCTTTGGCATCGTCGTGCTGAAGTTGTATCTCTACGACATCTGGCTGCTCGACCGCATCTACCGTATGATCGCGTTCATTGCACTGGGCGGCATCCTTCTGGGCGGAAGCTATCTGTACTCACGGTTCCGTGACAAACTGGGTACTCTGATTAGAGAACCTGAATAAGAATGCGCAAAGTCCTTCTGTTGTTCGCCTACACGGCAGGTCTGTGGGCCGATTTTTTACCGTCGGCTTGGCAGTATCGAAAGCGTCTACCGGTCACGCCGGGGCAGCCTGTCACCGCAGTCCACATCGACCGGCAGGTGTATGTAAGTGGGCAGCCTCGCTTGCAGGATATCCGGATCATCCACGGAACCGAGGAGGTTCCGTATATGGTCGGGCGGCAGTCCGGCGCCAAGGAAGACAAGCAGATTCCGCTTGAGGTTCTGGATACCTCCGCGACTTCTGAACAGGTTCAATTCGTTCTTGCGCTGCCCAAAGTCACACGCCACAATCAGATCACGATTCAGACGCCGGAGACCAACTTCAAACGCAAGGTCCGGGTGGAATCTTCAAGCAACGGCAGAACAGGCTGGGCGGTGATCCGCAAAGAGGCATACATCTTCGACTTCACGTACGAGGCGCAGCACTCGTCGATCTTGTCGATCGAGTATCCAAATTCGACGCAATCGTTCATAAGAGTCACCGTGGACGGCTGGACGGATCCGAAGTCTCTGGCCGGGGCGACGGTGGCGCTTTCCGAAGAGCGCCCACCAGTGCGCGAAGTCATGCAGACTTTCGACAAGCTGACACCGGTCGAAGAGGAAAAGACAAAATCCACGGTTTACGATTTGGACTTCGGCTCGACAGGTGTGCCGAAAGATCTGATCCGCTTCGAAGTCGAAGGCGACACGATGTTTCATCGAGCGGTGGAAATCGAAACATCGGAAGATCCCAAGAAGGGTTGGGCTCCACATTCCAGGGGGGTATTGTTTCGGACACCGGAAGAGCAATCGTTTTTTCTGCAGATCGGCGACACCATGGCGCGCCACCTGCGCATCCGCCTGCGGCACAACGACGACAAGCCGCTGCCGATCCGTTTCATTACGGTGGAATCGATCTTGCGGCGAGTGATCTTTCCGGTAAGCGCCACGGGTGGGGACTATTGGCTCTACTACGGGAACGTGGATGCGAAGGCACCGAGCTATGACCTGCCGATGGTGCTGGCACGTTCCTCGGTGGAAGCGGCATCGACTGTGAATGCGGCCGCCCAGGAGACGAATCCCGGATATCGACCGCCTCCGCCGCCGGTGGTTCCATTTAGTGACCGGCATCCGGAAGTGTTGTACGGAGTGCTCGGAGTGGCGGTGCTAGGCTTAGGATTCCTGACCGTGCGCTTTCTACAGAAAGCTGGAGACAATCCATAGCGGGCAGGGGCCGACGCGGCCCAACAGAAGGAGCTAGGAACGATCGCGGCGGCCTCCGTTGCCCGCGAAACCTCAGTAGCGGGCAGGGGCCGACGCGGCCCAACAGAAGGAGTTAGGAACGATCGCGGCGGCCTCCGTTGCCCGCGAAACCTCGAAAGACATGGCTAGAATCAGAGCTGCGGGCAAGCGTAAACCCGTCTCGGCGGGTGCCGAGTTTCAGAAGTACAGCCGGGCCGTGCCCTGCTTGATCGTGATCATCGGCGTGTTTGCGGCCGTGTTCGCGGTGCTTTACTTCAGCATGCAATCGGCAGGACGCTAGAACAAAACACATGAGACTTGATGGACGTCAACCAGACCAACTGCGCCCTGTGCGCATCCAGACGGGCTATTTGCTCACGGCAGAAGGCTCGGCTCTGATCGAGGTGGGCAACACGCGTGTCCTTTGCGCGGCCACAATTGAGGATACGGTTCCCCCGTTTCTGAGAAACAGCGGCAAGGGCTGGGTCACTGGGGAGTATTCGATGCTGCCCCGCGCCACAGCGACGCGCACCCCGCGCGAGGTGAACAAAGGCCGACAAAGTGGGCGGACGATGGAGATCCAGCGGCTCATTGGACGCTCGTTGCGTGCAGTCGTCGACATGGATGCGCTCGGCGAACGCACCGTAACGCTCGATTGCGATGTCATACAAGCCGATGGCGGCACGCGCACCGCCGCCATTACCGGCGCTTATGTGGCAATGGTCATCGCACTGAAGAAGTATCAAAGCTTCGGATCGCTGAAGAAGTGGCCCGTGATCGATTCCGTTGCCGCCACCAGCGCCGGTATCTTTCGTAATGAAGCAATTCTGGATCTCTGCTACGAAGAAGACTCGAACGCCGAAGTGGACATGAACGTGGTCATGACAGGCGCGGGACGCTTCGTGGAACTGCAATCCACTGCCGAAAAGAACGCGTTCGATGACAGCCAACTGGCTCAATTGATCGCTCTTGGACGCAAAGGCATCGCCGAATTGCAGGCCGCCCAAAGGGCAGCGCTTGGCGACTGACCACTGTTCATTCAAAACACACCTGTTCAGTATTGTCCGGCGCTAGACAAGTCCTTGACACTGGCCAAGACCTGCGACATACTCAGTCAGTTTTACTAATGTGTGGACCGTGTGCTGCGCGGTCCCTTTATTCTCGCGAATCAGTTAAAAATGGGGTTAATCAGGACCATGAAGCTCAAGACGCAACTCTGTGTGTTGCTGGCGGCGATCGTATCGATCGTCACTCCAGCCTTTTCCCAAGTGCCAACCGGCACGATAGGAGGCGCCGTCAGCGACGCTTCCGGAGCAATCTTACCCAAAGTGGAGGTGTTGGTCGCCAACAAGGCTACCGGTGCCACCCGAACCATTCGGACCGGTGAGGACGGTACGTTCAACGCGCCTCTGCTTCCAGCGGGCGTTTATGAAGTCAAGGTAGCTGCGCCGGGGTTCAAGACGATGGTTCGCCAGGCGACCGTCGAAACCGGCAGTACCACCAATGTGGACCTGCAACTCGAAGTCGGTGCCACTAAGGACGTCGTCACCGTCGAAGCGGCCTCCGCCCAAATCAACTACGAATCGCACAACATCGACGGTGTGATTACGCGCGAAAAGATTCAGCAGTTGCCGCTCAACGGCCGCAGCTTCTTGAATCTTGCGTTTCTCGAACCCGGCGTCACTGTCGGAGCCGGCACCACTTCCCAACTCAACGCTCTTTTCAGTGTTTCCGTGCTCGGTGCCGATTCCACCAAAACCAACATCACCGTCGATGGTGGAAACATCCGCAACTCCATCGAAGGCGGCTCGGGCCAGAACTTCTCGCAGGAAGTGGTGCAGGAATTCCAGCTCTCCAGCGTCAACTTCGATCTTTCCACGGGCATTACCGGATCGGGATCTGTCAATGTCGTGACCCGCACCGGCGGCAACGACTTTCACGGTTCGGCATACTTCTTCTTCCGTGACAACAATATGGCGGCCTATCCGGCATTGAAGCGCAATCGCCTCGCTCCAGATCCGTTCTTCGCCCGCCGTAACCCCGGCTTCTGGCTGGGAGGTCCGATCAAGAAGGACAAACTTTTCTTCTTCTTCAACCTCGAAAACATCAACCAGACCCAGGTCTTCGTGGTGGAACCCAACGTCGCTTCCGTCGCCGGCTTGCAGAACATCTATGCCAGCCCATACACGGGCAGGACTCTCAGCGCACGCTTCGACTACTCGCTCAACACCAAGAACCAACTCTTCGCGCGTTATTCACACGACGGCAACAAAGGCTTCGGACCGAACGGTGGCGCTCAACCCCCGTCCAACTGGCTCCGCAACAAGAACTGGTCGGATCAAAGCATTCTCGGCTGGACCAGCAGCTTCAAGCCAACCCTGGTCAACGATTTCCGCTTCAGCTATCAGTATTGGCAGAATCGTAACCTCCACCCCACCGCATCCGAATGCGGAGACTGCCTCGGACTCAATCTTGCTCAGGTACAACTCGTCGGTTCCAACATCACGCTTGGCAACACCTCGAACGCAACCCAAGGCCGCGACCTGCGCCGCTACCAGTTCACGGACAACCTGAACTATCAACGCGGATCGCATCGTTTTCGCACCGGCTTCGAATGGGAATACTCACCTGGAACGGGCTTCTGGGGATTTTGCGATCCGGGCTGCTTGCAGCTCGGCACACCGGAACTCGTTCGCGGATCGGTTCCCGCCGCGGCGCTTCCCTTTTTTGGAAACCTGCCCACCTCAATCCGCACGAACGCCGACATTATGGCGCTCCCCTTTCTCGGCGGCGTGATCGGCATCGGCGACCCGTCGCAGCCTCCGCCCTATAACGTGAACAAGGCCAAGATCAACCAGCGTCTGCGCTTCTACGCCCAGGATGCCTGGAGAGTCAACTCGAAGCTCACCTTGAACTACGGCCTCGCCTGGAACTTCGAAAGCACCCTCGTCAACCGCGATCTCGACAAACCGAAGTTCCTCGCGCCGCTCTACGGCAACGACCTGTCGCCCACGGACAACAACTACAATAACTTCTCGCCCTCCCTCGGTTTCGCTTACAGTCCCAGCAAGGGTGGCAAGATGGTGGTTCGAGGCGGATTCGGTATCTACTACGACAGCGAGTCGCTGTTCCGCCGACTGCAGGAGCGGGCGTTCACAGGCCCGGTGGGCAATGGACGCATCCAGTTCCCGACTACGAACATCATCAACACCTTTCCGAACATCGTCAACTTCTCAGAGGGCGGTGCGCCGATTCTGCCGGGAACCTTGCTTCGCAACGGTCTCACCAATCTGACGATGGGCCAGTTCATGCAGCTCTTCAACAGCCAGATTGGGGCCATTACACAACGCCTCGCGCCCACCAACTTGAACGATCTCTCGGTTCGCAACATCGACATCAACAAGTCCGGCGCACAGCTCTATCCCAAGAAGTTTCCCGTTGCCCAGAGCATCCACATGAATATCGGCATTCAACGCGAAGTGATGAAGAATCTCGTCATCACCGCCGACCTGACCCGCCGCGTGTTCAACCATACCAACCTCGGCGAAATCGACTATAACCGGTTCCAGCGCTTCATCAACGGCGTACAGACCCCGGTCATCCCTCGTTGTACTCCGGCCCAGGCCGCGATCCCCGGCTTTGGCTGCTCCACCGGACCCATCACCTTCTGGACCCCCGGCGGCCGCAACGTCTACAACGCGCTGCTCGTCAAGGCCGACAAGCGCTTCGCGAACCGCTTCCAATTCACCGCTTCCTACGCTCTCACCAACGCCCACGGCTACAACGGCATCAACAACCTCGACCAGTGGAATTCCACTTGGGGTCCCCAACAGGCTCGCCATATCCTGAATATTTCCGGGGTGGTCGATCTGCCTTGGGGCCTCCAGTTGGGCATCATTTCCACCAACAGCAGCATGGGGCCGACAATGGCCTTTGTCGGCAACGCCGATCTGAATGGCGATGGCACGACAGCTGAACCCCTACCCGGCCTTTCCTGGAACTGCATCAACCGCGGTTGCGGAAAGTCGGAAGTGGAACGCGGTGTCGCCACCTGGAATAGCACCTTCGCTGGAAAGAAAGATGCCCGTGGTCAAGACCTGCGTACGTTGACTTTGCCCCAGAACTACACCTTTGGGCGCCCCGGTGCCTCACAGGACATTCGCGTGACCAAGCTGTTCACGTTCCGCGAACGCTACAAGCTCTCGGTCTTTACCGAGATCTTCAACGTGCTCAACTATGCCAACATTGGTGGCATCAGCACTGTGTTGGATGTGGCGGGTGCGGGATCGACACTTGCCTTCGGTCAACCGACCACACGTGCAGGCCAAGTCTTCGGATCCGGCGGTCCGCGGGCGATGCAGATCGGCGGACGCTTCCAGTTCTAAGCTGAAGTTCGCAAGGCAGACTCCCCCGCTTCACGGCGGGGGAGTTTTTCTTGGGCTCAATCTTTTGGATAGCCGGGATCCATCGAGAGATTCGACCGTTTCCTTCCCGGATCGACTACATTGAGGATTAACGATGCATTTGGCTGACGTAGTCCGATTGAGGCCCGAAAGACCGACCGGGGTTTCCCCGTCGCTTCCTTTCGCGCGAAAGCCGTTCTGGGTGTTCGCGGCATCGCTGCTGTTACTGGGTGCGGTCGCCTTTCTCGACTACGCCGTACTCGACGCTTCGCTCGGCGTGATGTACATTATCCCCGTCCTGACGGCATCCATCGTTCTCAATCGTTGGCAGGTCCTGTTCTTTGCCGTGTGCTGCGCGGCGCTCCGGCACCTGTTTCTCGACGCGCACACCCCGCTCGAAGGTTTCCTGCGATTTCTCCTCGCGCTGACCGCCTATTCCGCCGGGGGCCTTCTGGTGCTGGAAATGGTGAGGAACCGCAATCGCGCCGAAGCGCATGCGGCGGAACTCGGCACACAGCAGCAATTGCGCCGCGAGATCGAGGATCACCTGCGCCTGCTTGCGGAAAGCAGTCCCGCAGCCATTTTCACCACAGACGAGGATGGACGTCTGCTTTCGCACAATAAAGCCACGTTGGCCATGATGGGCGTTGCGCTGCCGGGCGAACTGGCAACGGTGACCGATTGCCTGCCCGTATTGCGCGACGCCCTCAAGCTGCAGACGCGCGCATCGGGATTCCGCACCGCCGCACAGTGCACCGGACGGCGCCTCAACGGAGATCCCTTCATCGCGCAACTCTGGTTCTCGATCTACGAAGGATCCGCCGGGCGCCGGTTGGCGGCGATTGCGGTCGACTCCTCTGAAGAGGTCAGAGAGCGCGAGGAACAGAATCTGCGTCAGATCCTGGACAACAACCGCATCATTGCCGGCGCTGTCTCTCATGAGATCCGAAATGTTTGTGGGGCGATCTCTTTGGTCTATTCGAATCTGCGGAGACAGGTCCCGCAGGAGTGGATCGAAAGTGAGGATTTTCACGCTCTCGGAAGTCTTGTCGAAGGCTTGGGCGACATCGCGGCTGCGGATCTGCAGATTAGAGTCAAGCGCACGTTGACCCCGATTTGTCTTCGCGATGTCCTCGCCGATTTGCGAGTTGTCATTGAGCCCGGTTGGCAGGAGGCCGAGGGGCGCGTTCAATGGTCGGTTCCCGAGGAGTTGCCCCTTGCATTCGCCGAGCCATTCGGTCTTACCCAAGCGATTCTGAATCTCTCGCAGAACAGTCTCCGCGCAGTGGAGCGTTCGACCAAGAAAGAACTTCTGATTCAGGCTGAGGTGCGGGGTCGTCAAGTTGCTTTAATCCTGGAAGATTCAGGGCCCGGCATCGGCGACCCGCAGCGGCTTTTTGAACCGTTTCAGCGGGGGGCCGAACACGTCGGTCTAGGCCTTTATGTCTCCCGTGCGATTCTGCGCAGCTATGGCGGAGACCTCCGGCACGAAGCGACTTCTCAAGGATGCCGGTTCGTAGCCTATCTACAAGCGAGTACACATGTCTAACACGGTCAGCATACAGACGATTCGACTCCTTCTGGTGGACGATCATGCCTTGTTCCGCGAGGGATTGGCCCGCGTGCTGGAAAGCGTCCCGGAATTCGAGATCGCTGGCAAGGCGAGCAACGTTGGCGAAGCGATGGCGATCCTGCGTTCCGGCGTCCACGCGGATGTCGTGATTCTGGATGTCGATCTGGGACAAGAGCGTGCCATGGATTTTGTGGATAGCGCCCGACAGGCTGAGTTCAATGGAAAGATTCTGCTGGTGACGGCCGGGGTGAGCGACCGTGAAGCTGTGCTCTATGTCCAGGCGGGTGTGGCGGGCATCCTGCACAAACAGAATCAGCCAAAGGCTCTTTGCGACGCGATTCTCAAGGTGGCGAACGGCGAGGTCCACCTGGAAGGGCAGTATCTGAAGGCGATCTTTCAGACGGTGGACGCGACACAGCCGACCAAGCCAACGCTGACCGACCGGGATGTCCGGGTGATGCGTTTGTTGCTGGAAGGCAGTGCAAACAAGGAAATCAGCGCCGAGTTGAACATCTCAGAGAGTGCCGCGAAGGCGTCTTTGCGGGCATTGTTCGACAAGCTTGGAGTCAGAACCCGCAGCCAGTTGGTGAGGATCGCGCTGGAACAATATCGCGACTATCTTTAGTCGCCGCGGCTAGTCGTCACCGATCGGGAAGGCCAAGCACGCCCACATCGCGGCTATGATGGTTTCCCCCTTCTTATACGCCCGGCGGACCTGTTGCACGACAATCGGGATGTCCGATTCCGTCGTGACACCAACAAGCTTGTTCTTAGGAAATGCATCGAGATGCATCAGATCGACTGTGGCAGCCTTCTGCGCTCCGACAGTGAGAGAATGCGTTGTGGTGATGCCGCCGGTTTCGAAGCGCAATGTAATCTTGGCTGGGCGACTCTCATCTGGATTCAGGATCGACACCCATTCCCACTCTTCAAGGTCGCTTTCGTTCTTCAGCACCAGACCATCGGCATAGACCCACTTCGTCTCGCGCTTGCCCAACGGCCCTGGATGCGCGATGAACGAGGCCATGGCCTGCGTCACGGGACTTCCGGGAATGTATTCGCCGCGCGAAGGCTGCACAATCACCATGCGGTCGCTGCGAACGCGGACGCCGTACTGCGCATCCTGCGGAACAAGCTCATAAACGGGAACGCTTAGGCCCGAATTCGGGGGGACGACCTTGATGACTGTGAGCGGATTGCCCTGTGTGAAGTAGAAAGTGATTGCCGCGTTTACGTCCAGTGTTCCTGGATTGTAGAGCACCAGCCATTCTTTGGCGGGAGTGCGGATCAGTTCCGGAGACTTGCGCGGATTGACGCCTTCGGGATTGACACGACCGTCGGCGTAGTACCACTCGGTCAACGCCCGTGGCGGCTCAGAGACGTCCAAGACCGTGGCAACGGGCATCACGTTCACTATGCGTCCACGCCCCCAGAATCCCGCGGCGACGGCACCGGCGAGTAGAGCGGCCTGAAACAGTAACCAGCGCATGTTTAGCGGTCCCCTTTCAAGGTGACAAGGTAAAGAGCGGATTGAGGAGACGCCGCGACAAGGCGCATGTCCGCGCCGTCCTCCACTAGCTTTGTCCACATCCAAGCATTCCAGATGGGAGGTTGCAGAAAGTAAAACCTGCGATGCTTGGTCAAAAACTGTTGCGGCTTTTCGACATGCAGGTCGGAGATCTGAGCGATGTGGATCGCGCCGAGATCCTCTGCAGTGGAACCCACTCTGCGCCGTTCTTCTTCGGAATCCGCAATGGTGAAGAACCGGTCGCGAAGGCTTTTGTCCGCGTAATAGTCCATCTCGACGTATTGTATAGGGCTGCCGTGCACCACAGGAAGGTCCTTCTCGACCGACACCTGCGCTGCCCATTCGAACTTGCGAGGTTGCTGCTGCGATCGGAGGGAGATGAGGCGTTCCAGGCCGACGAATCCGGCTAGTACGACGAGCAGCAGACCTAGTTGATGCCGGGAGAACGTCATTTCCGAAAGCAGTGCGATGGCGATCGACAGGCCGATAATCGCCGGCAAGGTGTAGCGAGGCATCAATCCATGGGTGACGAACCTTGCGATGAGCACGATTATCAGCGGCAGGATGCAGAACGCGGCCGTGAGCATCGTCTCGACGATGGTGAGACGCCAAGTTAGCGTCAGTGAGTTGTGGGCGGCCAGATAAAGAAAGCAGCCGAACACGGCGGCGATGAGGGGAAGGGTGGATCCGAGCAGGAATCCGTAGACGTCGGCCATCGATGTCCAGGACGGCATGGCAAAAGCGTTGTCGGAGGCATACTGCCTCGCACCGGCGATGAGCGGCCAGTAGAACGCGAGTGGAATGTATCCGGCAGCCAGCGCGATGGCATTCTTGAAATCGATTCGACGCGACTTCCATAGTCGAAAGCCTTCCACCAACCAGAATGGGATCGTGGCGAAGACTGCGTAGTAGTGCGACGAAACCAGCGTCGTGACCGAAAATGCCAACCCTGTATACCAGCGTCTCTGCCAGCAGAGATAGGCCAAAGCAGTGAAACCGAGCACCAAGCCATAGGGACGGGCCTCGATGACGTATGGATGCGCACCGCTGGCAAGCGGGAACAGCGCCGCGATCCAAGCCGCGGTCGGCGAAGCCTTCTTTCGGACAATCCAATAGAGACAAAAACATGCCAACCAGAAACCCAACATCGAAGATGCCCGCAGGGCGACCGGATTGTCGCCGGCAAGAGCCATGACGGACCGGTTCAGAAAGTGGATCAGCGGCGGATTCGCGTCCGCACCAATGCGAAGCGCGTTCCAAACCGAGGCCCAATCGGGCAGGACGTCGACGTGGTGGGTAACGAGTTCATCGAACCAGTATCCTTTGCGGGAGGCAGCTAGGAATGCCCAACCGGCGTAGGCTACGCTGAAGAAACCCCAGAACCAAACCTCGTAGAGTTCCAGTACCTTGCACACGGTGTTTCCCATTCGGACGGTCCACCTCTCTAGGAAGGCGGGTTCGCGGCCGATGGGAAGTGTATGGGTCGCAGACATATTCGTATGCTAAGGAATACGAACGTGAGCGACAAGAGTAATGGGTACTGATTTCAGGTTAGTACTTTGGTTGTGAGACGAAGTCTGTTGTGAGCGGAAGAGTGAACGTAAACCCCGATACCACGATCATCGTGCCCTGCTGGAACGAAGAAGCTGCACTGAAGCCTTTATTGGAAAGGCTGGATCGTCTCGTAGGTGCTCGCAGGAACTGGGAAGTACTTTTCGTGAACGACGGATCGACGGACCAGACGGGACAAGTGCTGAACGATGCAGCGAAGCGCTTTGTGTGGGCCAGAGTCGTGCATCATGACGGGAACAAAGGCCTTGGGGCAGCCCTGCGCACGGGCTTTCAGAACTGCAAGAGCGAGGTTGTCTGCACAATTGACAGCGATGGGACGTATCCACCGGAGAGGCTTCCGGAGTTTGTCAATCTCATTGTGGGTGGCGCGGATGTGGTGACGGCGTCGCCGTGGCATCCGGACAATCGGCAAGCGGACGGCGGATTGCACCGGATCTTTCTCAGCCGGAGTGTGTCGCTCTGCTATCGCGTTCTCACGGGCACCAAACTCTACACCTATACTGCATTGTTTCGGGCTTACCGGCGAGATGCGATCCAAGATCTGGAGATCGACTCGAACGGATTTTCGGCGGTCACCGAAATTCTGATCAAGCTCCTGGGTAAAAAATGCTCGGTGGCGGAAGTCGCCATGCCGCTGAAGCCGCGTGAACTCGGCGTATCGAAGATGTCGACGGTCAAAGCGATTCGAGGGCATTTGCGGTTGCTGAGTCTGTCGGCACACTGGGCGCGCCGCTAGCGGTGACACGGATCTGAGACAATAAGGCGTAGGTTGGAACTATTGGCTATCCGCTTCCAGATCCCCAAAAACGCGTTTCTCGTGCGGGTGCTCACCAGTCGATGGGGACGCATCTTTCTCACCACCAGTCTAGTGCTTTTCACGTTGGCAATCATGACGCTGACATACTTCTATGTCAGCTATGCGGGCATCGTGGATGAGAAGCTCAAGGCGGGTCCTTTCCCGAACACGGCGTTGCTCTATGCGGCACCGAGGGGAGTCCAGAATGGGGACGAACTCACGCCTGCGGAAACCGCGATACTGCTGCGCAAAGCCGGTTACAGCGAAGGCCGCAACAATCCTATTGGCTGGTATCAGTTGCGTCCCGACGCGATTGAGATCCACCCTGAATCGGATTCCTACTTCAAACAAGAAGGGGCGGTAGTTAAGTTCAACGGCAATAAGGTATCGCAGATCGTCGCGCTGAAGGACAGCGTCGACGTCAACTACTACGAGTTGGAGCCGGAACTCATCACCAGCCTTTTCGACCAGAAGCGCGAAAAGCGGCGAATCGTGCAGTACGACGACATCCCCGACACGATGGTGAAGGCAGTGTTGTCCGCCGAGGATAAGAGATTCTTCGATCACTTCGGTTTCGATCCGTTCCGCATCGCCGGAGCTCTGCTCGTTGACTTGAAGAAGGGTGGCTTCCGCCAGGGAGCCTCGACGTTAACCATGCAGGTGGCGAGAACCTTATGGCTCACCAACAAGCGAACCGTGGGACGAAAACTGCCGGAAATTCTGATTACAGTCCATCTGGAACAGAAGCTCACCAAGAAGGAGATCTTTCAGTTCTATGCCAACAGTATTTACCTCGGACAGCATGGGTCGTTTAGCGTTCACGGCTTCGCCGAAGCCGCAAAGTCATACTTTGGCAAAGAACTCGGATCGCTGACTCTGGCGGAAACGGCGCTTCTGGCCGGGCTGCCACAGGTGCCTATCGTCGGCAATCCGATCAAGTTTCCGGAACGCTCGAAGCAGCGTCGCAATCTCGTTCTGGGCCTGATGAAAGAAAATGGCTACATCGATCAGAAACAGTACGACGACGCTTGTGCCGCTCCGGTCCGCGTGGCGACGAAGGAGACCGAATCGAGCGAGTCCTCTTATTTTGTCGATCTGGTGAGCGATCAGTTGTCTCAGAAACTTGGCGGTGAGTATCTGGCCAAGCCGTACAAGATTTACACGACGCTCGATTTGGAACTGCAACGCGATGCCAATATGGCGATCCGGCAGGGGATGATCGAGGTGGACAAGGCTCTCGCGGGCCGCTTCAAGGGTTATCCGAACGCCGAATATCCGCTGGTGCAGGTCGCTCTCGTCGCTATCGATCCACATACGGGCGATGTACGCGCGCTGCTCGGCGGCCGCGACTATGGCCAAAGCCAGCTCAATCGCGCCCTTTCGAAACGACAGCCAGGTTCTTCGTTCAAGCCATTCGTTTTCGCCGCGGCTTTGTCGACTGTGTTGCAAGGCGATAGCAGAGCTATCACGCCGGTATCGACCTATGTGGATGAGCCGACGACCTTTTGGTATGGCGGCAAGCCCTACGAACCCGGCAACTACAAAGACGCCTATTACGGCAACGTCACTTTGCGCCAGGCGCTTTCGAAGTCGATGAACATCCCGACCGTGAAGGTTGCGGAACAGATTGGATACGGGCGTGTGGCACAGTTGGCGCGCAACGCCGGAATGCCGGACATTCGTGGGACGCCATCGATGGCGCTTGGGTCGTACGAGGTGACGCCACTCGATGTGGCTGGTGCGTACACAATCTTTTCCAATGCGGGCAAGTATTCGCCTCCGAAGTTCTTTCTGGATGTCCGCGAGCCTGAAGGTGAATCGGTGGACATGAGCAAGCAGGGGCGCTGGGTCTTGGATCCACGCGTTGCTTACATGATGACGAATCTGATGCAGGAAGTCACTCGTTCCGGCACTGGCGCGGGCATTCGCGCCCGCGGATTTTGGCAGCCCGCAGCCGGCAAGACCGGGTCCTCACGTGACGGCTGGTTCGTCGGCTATACATCGAAGCTACTGTGCGCGGTTTGGGTGGGATTTGACGACAATAAGGACATTGGTCTCGAAGGGGCGCGTACGGCTTTGCCCATTTGGACAGAGTTCATGAAGCGGGCGCATACCCACAGGCAGTATCGAGGCGTTTCGGAATTTTCGCCGCCCGATGGCGTGGTGACTGCGGAGATCGATCCGACAACGGGATTACTCGCCACGAGCGGATGTTCGAAGCGGGTGACGGAAGTCTTTATTGCAGGCACACAGCCGGTGGATGTCTGTAAGCTGCACGGCGGTGGTTCAGCAACGCAGGTCGCGACTTGGGACGCAGCGCCCGCTCCGCCTCCGTCGCAGGAGAAGCCAGAAGATCTGGCCGGCGGTGCCACCCCGCCGCTGTCGGCGGAAGCGCCAGTTCCAGCACCCGCGGTTACTCCGGTGCAAAAGCGTGAAGTGCGACAGGCTAGGTCGATTCCGGTAACCCCCGCACCCCAACCGTCACGTACGCCGCCACAACCGGCCGCTCCTGCACAACAAAAAGGTGTGATGGATCGAATTCGGAGTATATTTAAGTAACGGCAACCAGCCGATTCGATGTCTCAGGAGGCCTGTTCCCCCATGGTAATCCGGCACATCCCGTTTCTTGTCCTCGCCAGCACGCTGACGCTCGCGGGACAGACGCCAGTACCGCAACAGAATTTTACTGAGAGCCGCTCGGAGATGCGCTTGCAGGGTCCGATACCTGCCAGCGATCCGAGGCAGGTGATCACCCCCGAACTACGCGCCGACATCATGATGGCCCGGAAGATGTTTCGCGAGGCGATCGACATGTACAAGCAGGCACCGCAGGATTCGGCCATCGTCCAGAACAAGATCGGCATCGCCTATCACCAATTGGTTGAGATGGGAACGGCGAAGAAGTTCTATGAGAAGGCTTCCAAAATGAAGCCGGACTACGCGGAGGCGATTAATAATCTTGGCACGGTTCACTATGCCCAAAAGAGCCATCGCAAGGCGATCGGCTACTACAAAAAGGCCCTGAAGTACTCGCCCGATTCGGCATCGATTCACAGCAATCTCGGAACGGCGTACTTCGCACGCAAGAACTACGACATGGCGCTTGAGGAATACCAATTGGCGATGAAGCTCGATCCGGATGTGTTCGAGCATCGCGGCTCCCACGGCGTTCTGCTGCAGGAACGCAGCGTCGATGAACGGGCCAAGTTCCACTTCTATCTCGCCAAGAGTTACGCGAAAGCTGGCAATTCCGACCGCACTTTGCTGTATTTGCGCAAAGCGTTGGAAGAGGGTTTTAAGGAAAAGAAGAGAGTGCTCGAAGAGCCTGACTTCGCGTTCATTCGAGAATCGCCCGAGTTCAAGCAACTCTTGGCGATGGAGCAGAAGGTCATCTGAGAGTCTTTCTCTTGTTCCCGGCGATTGTGGTTTTGTTCCTCGGCGGATGCGGCGGCTCGGCCAAGCCGTCGGCGAGACTGGACCGGACAGCCATACTTCCCTTCGAAAACCTAAGTGGGGATCCTTTTCTAGACCGGTGGCGGATTCCTTTTCAACAGACTTTCCAGATCATGGCGGGCGCGCGTGGCTCTGCCCCCGACAAAGATGCGGCCCTGCTTGCCGGAGCAACCGTGTTAGCTCGAGGGACGATGGAACGCGTTCCGGCGACGAATCATATTCAACTGACTGTCGAACTCTACGATGTAGCTACGCATAAACTGTTGCAATCGGACAGCGTAGAGGATGCCGATCCGTTTGCCGCGGTCACCAAGCTCGCCAAATCGATTCAACCGAACGCACAATCGTTAGGCCTTCGCTCCGCCGAGGCACTGCCGCTCTGGATGGATGTGTTGAATGCGACTTCACCTCTGGACTATTTGGATCGGTGCCGTAAGCTGCTCGATGCCGAACCGGGTTTCGGACCAGCTTATGTTTCGTGTGGAAGTGCACCGTTGAGTGCTGTGGATCGCCTGGCTGCGGGCGAGCGCGGATATGCGAATCGTGCTTCGTTCCAACCTGATGCGCAACTTGCCGTGGGACAGTTTCTCTTTCAATCCGGCAAGTTCCCGCAAGCCATTGAGACGATGACTTTGATTGCCCCGTCGATGCCCGTAGCATGGAACTCGGTGGGTTATTCACAAGCCATGCTGGGGAATATCTCCGAGGCAAAGAAGGCTTTGGAAGAGTATCGGAAACTGGGTGGAGACGAGGCCAATGCGGTGGATTCTTTGGGCGAGGTCCACTACATTGTCGCGAAATACGACGATGCGGAAAAGTACTTCCTCGAAGGCGCGGAGAAGTTTCCCCAGACGCGTCAAGGCCGTGTCGCGAGACTCAAGGCTGCTTGTATGAGGGCCTTGCGTGGAAACCGGGGCGGTGCCGAGGAACTAGCGCAGTCCATCATTAGCGATGTGAAGAAGTCGGGACAGAATGCCAAGCCGTTGGAGGATCTGTGGCGCGGTATTATTCTGGAACAAGATCCGTTGGCAATGCGGAAAAGGATCGAGAGCGGCGGCATCATCGTTCCTCCCGGCGGATCCCGATAGACTCGATGGTCCAGAGTACGAGTCAACCCGGCACATCAAGACACTTACCTTTGGACTGACCATCGATCAGCAGACGATGACCTCGCATCCGCGAGGCCTCGAATTGGGAAGTAATCTCGCTTCGCCACGAAGTTCGGATCGCATTAACTATGCTGTAGCTGAACAAGTTGCTGCTGGAGTTCGGCAAGTTCCTTTTCCACGGAGCTGAAACTTCCTGGGGTGTCTCCTGGCGGCGGTGCGGGGGCCGTCACGTGTACAGGTATGGGTTTGACGACGGCAACCGGTTTCGGCATTGGAATCGCCTCGACGATCCGTTCGACTCGTGCAGGCTCCGCCCTACGGGCGTAGCCGAGTTGCTCCCCCAATTGGAGCAGATCCTGCAAGGCTCCCTTAAATCCGTCGCGTTGACGCAGTTGGTCGCGGTCATCGAGTCTGGCCACGATGTTTTCGACCATCCCCCGGTAGCTCTTGATCGCCTCGTCATCCGCTGGGCTGGCGAGAATCTGCGAGCCCTCGACAGTCAAAGACTGATGCAGACGGCCAATTTCTTCGTTCATCCGGTTCAGTGCGGTCCGGAGATCCAACGATGCCAGCATCTTTTGGCATGCCGCCCTGTAATCGCGTTCCAGTTCGATTGTTTGCAAGGTCGTTCCCTCTCTGCGAATCGTTTCGGTCAAGATTCTCTTCGTTCGCTGCGGTGCGAACTTGAGAAGAATTTGGTACTACCCATGGCTTGGGTACTACTGACCGGGATAATCTGGCTCAGGAACTATTCACGGTTTCACTGCCCCACTCGATGAGACAAAAGAGATTCGGGCTTTCTAGCTGCTAGAACGGAGGATGAGCGAGTTGAGGGTATACCGATTCCCCGCGCGCGTAGGTGGACCCTTGAGATCTTTTGCGGGTGAGTCCAGTTTTTTAAGAGAGAAGACTGCAAGCGATGCCACTATGTAGTTTAGATCTGTGGAAATCCTAATTGGTGGAGCAGTGGCTCTATGACTCGCGGCATAAATTCGACCCGTCTCAAATTCGAACTGATCGAACCACAAACATCCGATCGGGCAGTTAGCCCTTTGGCGCAACTTTCATCGCGGCTTCGCCGAGAGGAACAACCACCCCAACCCCAGGCACGTCCGCGGCTGGTGCAAGATCTCGCGCAGGGGCTCGACTTCCTTATGGTCCAACTCGCCGACGCCGAGTCGGCGCGCGACCGCGCCCGGGACGAAGTGGACCGCTGGAAGTTGGAGACATCGAAGATGCGGGCAGAGATTGCCGACCTGCAGCGGGAAGTCAAGGCGACCAGCGAGGGTCCTGCGGAGGTCCGCGCGACGCGGCAGACGCTGGAATCCGTGGTTTCAGAACAGCAGAAAGCATTGCTTTTGTCGATGGAGCTGATGCATCGCTTCGAAAGCGAGATCGGCAGCCTGAGGGTGCGGGTCGACGCGATGGAATCCGTTCCCGCACCGGTCACGGTGCCACCCGAGGCACTTCTGGAACTGGAAACGCTGCGTACAGAGCAGATGGAGTTCGCAGCGGAAAAGCGGGCAAACGAAGGACAGAATGCGGAGTTGATCCAGCGCCTCGAGACAGCGTTACGGGATAACGCCGCGGCCCGAAGCGAAGCGGTCGAGCGTTTGGAGGAGAAAAACCGGGCGTTCGAGGACTTGTCAGCAAGGGGCCGTGAGAGTCATACGTCGGAGCTGGCAGTTCTCAACGGAAAGCTCGACTCGGCGTTGAAGGAGTCCGCGAAGTTGCGGGCGGAGCTTGCCGAACAGACCAAACGGGGAGATCCCGCAGCCGCAATCCGGGCCCTAGAGGAACAGCGGGATATCGCCCGAACCGATGCGGCATCGGCCCGTGCAGACGTATCGATCCAATCGGCGGAGATCGAAACCAAGGATGCGATCATCGGCGCGCTCGAACGAGCTCTCGAACAACAACATGGCTCGCTCAGAAACCTGGAGCAGCGCTTTGCGGAATATGCTACTCGGCTCCAGGAACTGCGGCTCGACCGTCTCAAGATGCCGGACGCTAAGTCATCCAGGACCTCAAGCGGAGCCCCAGGTATAAGAACGGTTTTGGAAGGGTTAAAGCGAACCTTTTCACCATCCGCTAAACCCGAAGTCGAACCCAAGGAGGAATCCAGCCAATGATGCCGCTCAATGTCGGCAGCGAAGAGTACACCAGCAGGTCTGAGTATCTGGCGCACCTCCAGCAACTCGCAGTGGAATGCAAAGCGGAACCCGTCGAGGTTTCCGAAGAAGATCGCGACGAAACATCGCAACAGTTGGCAATGCTCGCCGCGGCGCTCGAACATCTCGAAATGGAAGTATCGGAGATGCGGGCTGCCCAGGATTCATCCGCAGGCATGATGCTCGCACTGGAACGGCGCGTCTCGGCGTTGGAACAATCCACTCCGAGCCCACAGTCGTGGCGCGATCTCATCCAGGGAATCCGAGGTATTCGAGAGGTCGTAGCGGCACAAGCTGCCAAGCAGGTCCGATGACGGGAACAGACGGGCCGGAAACTGGTCCGGCATTCACCAGTCCAGATGGTCAAATCGAAAGAATCCGGGGCACGGTCAATTCCATGCAGCGGAGGATCCGAGCCCTGGACTCTCTCATGGAAGAGCAGATTCGGACGTTGGATTTGGAACGGGAGCTGTTCCTGCCTCCGGGCATTGTCATCAACCGCCGCTACTGGCGGATCCTGCAAGCTGCGGGAATGGTTGCGGCGATTCTTTCGTTCGCGAGTGGCTTCGTTGCCGGGTACCAACGCTTGGGTCATTAGCTCTGACTCGTCCTCAACTCGGTTGGCGGCGCCGCAGGTGCGCGCGGCACGCGAAAAGAATGAGGCCCGCCACCGAGAGCGGCAGAAAAAGCAATCTGGCGATCGCAGCCGGAGCTCCGGCGCCGGTCATTCCCAGTCGAAACAGGACAAAATGCGTCAGGATACTCGAATGCGCCCGGTCAATCCAGAAGTAGTCGCCGTTTTCATTGAGCGCGAAAGCCTTCGCACGCGAAAGTTTCCAGGCAAGCCACCATTTCCACTTGGTCATGATCGGCTCGGCCGCACAGATCATTCCCAGAACGTCGTAGACCCGCAAGTTCACATCCGCGAGTAGCCGTTCACGCCCCTCGCTACCTCCATAGTCGGTCACGCGAAAGATACGCGCCGTCGAACGCAAGGCCTTTGGCTGGCCACCATAGCAAGTTACGAGATCGATTTCGACGTTGGGATGATTCTTGTAGATGCCGGGAATCAGATCCTCCAGCAGTTCCCGCGAGCCGGATTCGACCAGGAGAACACGATGGAAGGGAGGTATCTTGACGTTGAAGAAAGAGCGGATCAATCCTTTTAGTGTATCGGACAGGTGGCACGGATCCACGTCGGAGCGGAGGTAAGTGGTCGGTCGGACAAAAGAAGCCTCAAACCTCGGAAAATCGGTAGCCCATACCTCGAACGGTAATGAAGTGCTTGGGAAACTTCTGATTCTCTTCCAGCTTCTGCCGCAACCAAGCCATGTGGACGTCCACTGTCCGTGTTTCGGGAGTCGAGTCGTAACCCCAGACATCGCGAAGCAGTTGCTCGCGAGAAATCGTCTCGTCGCGATGTTCCACCAGATACCGCAACAGTTGGAACTCACGGGCGGACATAGCGACCACCGCGCCCGCGCGGGTGACCTCAGACCGTTTGAAGTCCACACGCACGTCTCTGAATTCGTACACATCCGCGAGACGTGGACCAGGTGTTTGGGACCGTCGCAGCAGCGCCTGAAGTCGAGCCACCAATTCCATCGTGTCGAAAGGCTTGGTGAGGTAGTCGTCCGCGCCGATCTGTAACCCGGTCACCTTGTCGACGACGTTGCCACGCGCGGTCAACATCAGCACCGGTGTCATGATGTTGTTTTGCCGCAAGGTCCGGCAAACTTCGAAGCCGCTCTTTTTGGGCAACATGACATCGAGAATGATGAGGTCAAACTTACCTGTGAGGGCTTTCTGCAAGCCGGTTTCGCCATCGGCCGCGGAATCGACTTCGTAGCCCTCCAGATCCAACCGATCCGTCAGGATCATGGTGATGCCCGGTTCGTCTTCCACTATCAGTACATTGGGTTTCATGTCAAATTCGTTTCCGGACTGGCGTTCAACGCCGGTTCGGCTTCACGAGCCATGGCCGGCAATTCCAGAATAAACCGGCTTCCCCTGCCGATGGAACTTTCCACGCTCACCCGTCCGCTATGTGCTTCGATGATTCGCTTCACAAGGCTCAGGCCCAAGCCCGTTCCATGAATCTGATCGTCAACAGCCTTGCGCCCGCGGTAGAATGGCTCAAAGATGTGCCGCAGGTCGGTCGATTCGATGCCGGGCCCTCTATCTTCGACAATGATTCGAACCTTGCTGCCATCGCTTGTGGCGGTGGCGGACACCGAAATCCAAGGCGAATCGCCGCCATACTTCGCCGCATTGACAATCAAATTCTGAACAGAGTGAGAAAGCGATGCTGAATCGCCTATCACTGCGGGCAAGCCGGGGGCAATGTGCCGTTCCACCTCGCAGTTGCGAGACTGTAGGACCTGTTCGCTGGAGCGCAGGGCGCTTTCCACTGTAGACTCTACATCGACTGGTTTCGGCGCAGGCACGCGACCTCTTTGAATCCCCGCGTAGCCAAGAATCTGTTCGACCATGTCGGCCAGCCGCCGGCCTTCATTGCGAACCAGGGTTCCATAGCGCTTCACTTGCGCATCGCTTTTCACAACACCGACAGCGAGGTTATCTCCTGCAGAGCAGATCACCGTCAACGGCGTACGCAACTCGTGCGAGATACCAGCCACGAATTCCATCTGCTGTTGGGCCAACTGCTGGGCGCGTCTTGTGGATGCCACAAAGGCCGCAATGGTCAACCCCATCAAAAGCAGAATGCCCGAAATGATGCCCAGGTTTTTGTAGCGAAGGCTTTGGACGGCCGAATCCAGCGATCCGGATTCGTGTTTTGCCTGCAGCAACCATTTGCCCTGGCGCCCGGACATCGGTGGGGGGCCGCCTTCTTCGCCGCCCCTTGGCCCGCCGGGCGCACGGCGCGCCACGCCATCAGGGCCTCCACCTTTGTTGAAGGACTCTCCACCGCCACGGCGAGATCCGCCTTTGCTGGACTTGGCCCCGCGATCCCGTCCATTGCCCAATCGGCTCATCTCCTGGGGAATCAATTCAAAGAGCCCAGCTTCCAGATCGGGGGTGGTGAACGAAACGGTTTCCGACTGTTTGCTGGCAAAAATTTGTGCCGAAGGATCTGCTCGATCCACGATTCGAATCCGGTAGTTCTCGCCGAAGTGGCGTTGCACCAAGTCGGGCAATAGGTCCGACTGAATGTAGTCCAGGTCGAGTTCGGCAATAGTCCAACCGGATAATATGGGCAACTCACCTTCATTACCAGACCGAAAACGAGGCGAGTAAAGCGCAACGACCGATTCCGATACGCCACCAAAGACCCGAAAGTTTCCTCCCGAACCGCCGGTCCCCCCCTCTCCGGAAGGCTTTTGCGAAGGTTCCGCACCATCCCGTCTGGACTCGTCCCGTGGCGGTCCGCCACCTCGAAAGAATCGGTTGCGCGAGGCGGACTGCTTCAGTTCCTCACGCAATGCCGACAGATCGGCTGGCCATTCCGCAGATTCGAAATCTCCAGTTTCGCCATCCAGAATCGAAAGCTTGCCGTCGTCGACAATCATGATTCGCTTCAACAGCTTGGGATGCATGGCGATTGTCGACCACTGGCGAAACCGCTCGGCGTGGCGTTCCATTGATTCCGCCGGCGTGAACGGTCTGTTCGACAAAACGTTGGCGTAGATGCGTGCCAGATCGCGATGAAACTCCGAGGTAAATCTCCAAGTCGAGGTCTGAAGCGCGTGCTGCATTTCTGAACGCTTGGCTTCGGACAGCTGTCCGATCCAGTGATACTGCAGAAGGCCCAAAGCGAACATGAGCAGCAGGAGAAGGCCGGCGACGCCCCGCACAGTTCTTGGGGATCCACCGTAGTCGACAACCCGTTCAATCCAACGTGGCATGGGTTTCAGCTTTCGCGGTTGCGTGAAAAAGAGACCAACCGCACTCGAAGGGTAGTATACGCCCGCCAGAGAATGGATTTCACCGTGCTGACGTTGCAGTCCAGGGCTTCGGCGATATCGCTGTATTCCAGGCCCTCGTATTTGTGCATGAACACGGCTAGGCGTTGGCGTTCGGGCAAGGCTTGCACTGCACTTCGAACCATGCGTTGGAACTCGGATTGGGCTTCCTTTTCCACCAGATGTTCGGCAATGTTAATGGAATGGTCGGCAAACTGGCGGCGCAAGCCTCGGATCGGCGTGGAATCGAGGCTTTCACGCTGGCTTTCGTTGGCGTGATCCCGGATCCAGTTTAGGGCGCGGTTATTCGCGATGCGGTAGAGCCAAGTGGTGAAGCGGGCGGTCGGTTCGTAATGAGCTCGGGAAAGATAGACTCGGAGAAAAACCTCCTGGGCAAGTTCTTCGGCGATGGCCCGATCCTGCACCATGCGAAACAGCCAGTGAATCAGCCGACGCCGATGTCGGGCGGTGAGTTGCTCGAAACACTCCTCCTTGCCGGCCTTAACGCTCAACATGAGCTGAGCGTCAAGTTCCCAGTCTGAACCTGTTGAAAAGTGATAAACCATCGTTCCCTCGGTCACCATTGATTGCAGTGTACTTTCTTATGACCTTTGGAGTCTGTACTCTGCCGTAAAATGGCCGTTAAAAATGGGTTATGCCCGCTTTACACTCTTAACATGGTTACTCGAACAGGCCTTCGTACAGGATTGACGTCAAATAGCGCTCACCGGAATCCGGAAGGACGACGACGATCGTCTTACCTTTCATCTCAGGCTGCTTTGCGAGCCGGATGGCCGCCGCCGCTGCCGCTCCGCACGAGATACCGCACAGAATGCCCTCTTCCCGGGCTAGGCGGCGCGCCATTTCAATCGATTCCTCGTTGGTGACCAACTCGACACGGTCGACTACCGACAGATCGAGAGTCTCCGGAATGAAGCCGGCACCGATACCTTGTATCTTGTGCGGACCCGGTTTCACGGTGTCTCCGGCGAGCGTCTGCGTAATTACGGGGCTATGGGCGGGTTCAACAGCAACAGACAGGATGTTCTTGCCGCGCACCTGTTTGAAATAGCGCGAGACCCCGGTGATGGTTCCACCCGTGCCGACACCGGAGACAAAGGCGTCGACATTGCCCTCGGTGTCTTCCCAAATCTCAGGCCCTGTCGTCTTCACATGAATCGCCGGATTCGCCGGATTCTTGAACTGCTGCAATAGCACGTAGCGGTCAGGATCCTGCGCCGCGAGTTCCTCCGCCTTGCCGATGGCACCCTTCATTCCTTGGGGCCCTTCGGTCAACAGCAGGTTCGCACCGAAGGCCTTTAGCACCTTGCGGCGTTCCATCGACATGGTTTCGGGCATCGTCAACGTGATGGGATAGCCGCGGGCTGCGGCGACGAAGGCGAGCGCGATGCCAGTGTTGCCGCTGGTGGGTTCAACCAGCTCTTTACCCGGCTTGAGAATGCCCCGCTCTTCGGCATCCCAAATCATCGATGCGCCGATGCGGCACTTCACAGAATAGGCCGGATTCCGCCCTTCGATTTTCGCTAAAACGGTGGCCCCGGCTCCCTCCACGACGCGATTCAATCTGACGAGCGGCGTACGCCCGATGCTCAGTGAATTGTCTTGAAAAATCATGTCCTTAGATCTCCCAGTTCGGTACGTACTTCGACTGCTTCTCTTTCCACTCGCGAGCCAGTTCCGCAAAAGACGTCTTGTCGATTACGTGCGCCATTGCGCCATCGACCCGGCCCCAGAATTCGACCAGAGGGCTGCCCACCCGGTCCGCTTTGGTCGCTTTGTTTCCTTCGATATAACGAAGTACTTCGCCCACAGAAATGGTTTCGGCTTGGCGAGCCAAGAGGTAGCCGCCTTCGGCACCCCGCTTTGAGTGAACAAAGCCACCCTGTTTCAAATTCGCGAGAATCAGTTCCAGGAACTTCTGAGGAATTGACTGCCGCTTGGCGATGTCCGCAATTTTGATGGGATCCGTGGTGTCTTGCACGGCCAAGTCAAAAATCGCTTGTAAGGCGTACTCGCCTTTAACTGATACGTTCATTCTCCGAATCTCTAGAGAGAAGTATACATCGAAACGGCGAGTTCCCGGTCGAAAATCACCACTTTGAAAGTTCGGATTGGATTTGACGAAACGGGGGGCAAGACGCTACCCTGGAGAAGTCGCAATCAAGCGGCCTCACTCACAAGACGTCCTCATCGTCCAGAGGCCTAGGACATCGCCCTTTCACGGCGGTAACAGGGGTTCGAATCCCCTTGGGGACGCCACACTTCACTTCCTTCGAAGCAGATCCGAAATCACCAATCCGTCTTTCAATGTAATGATCCGGTCGGCGTGGGTTGCCAGTTCGCGGTCATGCGTAACCAACACGAGCGTTGTGTGTTCTTCGCGATTCAGAGAAATCAGCAGATCGAGAACCTGTTGTCCATTGGCGGAATCCAGATTGCCAGTGGGTTCGTCGGCCATCAGAATCGGAGGCTTCACCATGAAAGCTCGCGCAAGGGCCACACGCTGCTGTTCGCCGCCGGAAAGCTGCACGGGATAATGATCGAGACGGTCTAGGAGTCCGACGCGAGTCAGCAGTTCACGGGCGCGAACGATACCGCCGTGAATGCTTCCGGTGAGTTCCGCCGGCAGCAGGACATTTTCTTCCGCCGTCAGAGTGGGAATCAACTGATACGACTGAAAGACGAAGCCCAGCTTCTGGCCGCGGACCTTCGCCATCTGATCTTCTTCCAGGTTCGTGATGTCGATTCCGTCGAGGATAATGCGTCCGGAGGTAGGCGAATCGAGGCCCGCAAGCAGCCCAAGCAGTGTACTTTTGCCGCTTCCGGACGCACCCATGATTGCAACGAACTCACCCGTTGGGATCTCGAAATCGATGCCGCGCAGGATGTCGACGCGATGGGTTCCGGTATCGATGGAACGTGTTAGGGATTGGACTTGAACGATAGGGGATGGCATGAAGCGAGCGTTGATCTTATTATGGCATTAGTGACCTTTCGATCCTTCTTCGCTTCGTTGTCCGTTTTGACGATCGTTTCCTGTGGAGATTCCGCGCCACCGAAAGAAACGCCTCCTCCGGTTTTTTCGACTGCGCCGCCGGTGCCGCCCGCAGAGCAAGCCAAGGATGATCGTCCGGTGATCGTTGCTTTTGGCGATTCCCTTTCCGCAGGCCACGGGCTCGAATCCGGCCTCAGCTATCCCGACTTTCTGCAGAAGCTTCTCGATGCCAGAGGAAACCACTATCGAGTGGTGAACCAGGGTATCAGCGGTGATACCACATCGGGCGGATTGTCGCGCGTCGACCAGTGCATCGCACTGAGGCCAAAGATAGTGCTGCTGGAACTGGGCGGCAACGATGGGTTACGCGGCATCCCGGTGGCCAAGATAAGGGCGAATCTCGATGAGATGATCCTGCGGTTCAAAGCCAAGGGCGCGACGGTTGTATTGGTGGGCATCACCCTGCCGCCGAACTACGGCGACTATATCGAAGGCTTTGAGAAGAACTACGCGGATCTTGCACGCCAGCATTCCCTGACGTTGATTCCGTTTTTGATGGATGGCATTTGGACGCCTACCGGAGGCAAGCCCGGCATGATGCAAGAGGATGGAATCCACCCCACGGCCAAGGGGACGCCGGTGATGGCGGAGACGGTTTACCAGGGCATCCGGAAGCTTCTGTAAGCTATCGCTTGAGACGGTCGAGCGCCTCGATCACATCGCCGGTGAAATCGAGCCCGGTGTATCCGAAGACGCCACCGGGATTAGGTGAAGTCTCGAGCGCATTCTCGTAGGCTGGAATTGCCTCACGGCGACGCCCCATCGTGTCGAGTGCGAATCCCAGGCGCGCCCAGGCGGCATGATTTCGCGGATCGATGGCGACGGCTTTGCGAAGAAATTCCTCTGCGGCCAGAAAGTTCTTTTGTTCGATTCGCAGGTTGCCCAGACAGTAGAGCGCGTCGACGTGGTTGGGGGCGGAGGCGATGACCTTGCGGAGGGCTTGTTCCGCTTGCACGAATTCGTCGAGAGCAGCGTGCGCGAGGCCGAGAGCGAACATTGCTTCGATGTCGTCCGGACGATATTGCAGTACCTCCGAAGCGTCGCGTTTCGCTGCGCTCCAACTGCCGCTGCGGATCGATCGTGCGGCGTCGCTCGCCAGACGATCGAGCCTTGCGGGATCCGAGGGATTCATTGCGGGTCCGATCAGGTCTTCGAAGGCTTCGAGCACGCCCGGATCCGTGGATGTCCAAGTAGCCCACCCTTTTTCGATCTTCGCTTGCAGCAACGGAGGCTCGTAGCCATAGCAGGCTAGCGTGTAGGTTCGTTCTTCGGTGCGGTCGACAAATTCTACGCCGCGCTCGGTTGAACCCCAACGCTGGCGGATTTCTTCGCCGGATTTCGATTCCGATACCAGAGAATTCAGGCTGATCGCACGCAAAAATACCTCTACGCGTTCACGTGGAGGCATCTGAGAGATCCGTCTGCTCTGAGTTAGAAGTATAAGTTCAATCCTAGCTGAACGGCGCGAGCGGTGATGCCTGCACACCGCCCCCAACCCGCCGGATTTACTGAACTTGAAGGTCTTGTTGACCGAAAAGTCCGCGTCATAGGCATGCGACAAGTTCATTTAGATAACTCCCTGAACTTCTATTCCAAGTGTGAGACTAAGATGGCTCGACGTCAAGGGTAATGCTTGGCAGTACACTTGAAGCCATGTGGTCCAGCGTCGAATCCGGGCTTGCTGAAATTCTTTCGAGCAACATCTTCAGCGTCCTGCTGCATGAGAAGAGCGAGCAGGGGGATGTCCCGTTTTTGCGGCGGGCATTGAAAGAGAAGCTTGACCAGATTCCGAGATCCCAGCTCCCGCAGAACTATCCGGGATTCTTGTTCAAGGCAGGCATCCTGCCAGAGTTTCCTTCGAAGATCGAGCATCTCATTCCCGCACAGCGTGAGCGTTTGGCGGAAGCGGCGCGGCTGGAGGCTCGTCTGTTAGTGGGAGGCTTGGCGGCTTCGGGAGGAGTTCGCGAGAAACGGGCCTTCGCAGCGGTTATCTCGGCACGATCGCTCTACCGGCTTTGGGATTCCAGATATCCGTCGTCAGAAACCGGTGCCTGGTGGTTTAGCGAAGGCATTTACGAAATGGTGACAGGCATTGCACCGAAAGACCAGCAGGAGGCTTTGCGCAACCTGCTCGCAGTCTCCCGAGACTGGAGCAACATCGACCGTGTCTCGGTGATGCATCTCGACTCACAGCATGAGATTCCTGCCGTAGTAGCGATGGGACTGGCGCAGCCATTCTATTCCACTGGGATGTGGACCAAGTTTCTGGCCGACGATTCGGATGCGGCCAAGCGACAGCGCAAGGACTATTACGCGAAGCTCGGCACCAGGCTCGAAGGTGGCAAGACACAGTTCTATGTGGCATGGACGCCGAAGCATCTGGTGCAAACGCACTCGATTCTGCCTTAAGAAATTCCGAAGTGCCCCAACATCGCCCTGGCGACCCGCTCGTGTCCGGCGCGATTCGGATGGTTTACCTGCGACAACAAATCGGTAATCGCACCGCCTCGGCGGATGTGGTCCTGATACAGGCGGTGGCTGTCCGCCAAGGGGAGGCGGAAGTCATCGGCTAACTGGCGGATCTGGGCTGCGTGGCGGGTCAAAAGCTCGGCGTCGTCCAGAAAGTTCGCGACTCGTGAATCGCCCGTCGGCGTCAACAACATCACCTGCGCGCCGGCCTCGATGCTTTTGCGGATCATGAACGACCAACAGGCGCGCGCACGATCCAGGCCGATGCCTCGGTCGTTGAGCCCGTAGTCGATCGTGACCAGTCTCGGATTCACCGCCAACACGTCGCGTTCGAAGCGGGCGGCACCGGATTCGGAGTGTTCCCCGCCCTTGGCGGTCACGATCATGTTCAGAACCGAATGCGGAAAGCGCTGCTTCAACCCTGCGTGAAAGAGGTGTGGATAAGCATCGAACGTCCGCACATCGGGCGTTTTGAAGTATCCCGCGGGAACGGAGTGGCCGTGAGCGACGAGATGCAGAGTCTCATTGCGAGGCCATTCCACCTGCATCGCGGAGATGAGCGCGTCGAAGTAGCCAGATGGAGCGGCGGCCCTTGTACAAGCGCCGCTCAGTATACCCAGCATCCAATCCCGTCTGGTTAGAGCCATTTGTAGAAATAGAACAGCAACGGCTCTTTGCCGGTATTCACGATGCCATGCCACTTCCAGGCGGCGCAGTACATCATCGATCCGGGACCGACCGGCACCGTCTTACCCTCGAGTTCGATTTCGCCGTGGCCTTCGGTGACCACCATGAATTCTTCTTCTTCATGCCGATGCGGCGGATGCGGAGTGGCACTGGGATTCACACGGGCGCTGCCGGCCGTCATCGCCTTCAGCAGATCGGTCGGGCCTTCGAAATAGAAGCGGAGTTCGCCCCATTCCTCTTGCGAGAACTTGGCGTCGGCCTCGTGGAACACGATATTGGGGAGTTTGGTCATCATCATAGGTTTGGAATCAACGGATAGCGGTACAGATAAATCCCAGTGTAAAGTTTTGCCGCCGGTCGAGCGGTTCGAGTAGCGGAACCAGCAGTGCGGCTGGCGCGAAGAGCAGCAGCCCGATGAGCACGAAGGGTCCCGGAAAGAACTGCGCGGCGTTGAACAATCGGCGCGAGAGCAGGCGGAAGAAGCCGCCTACCGGCTCGATTCGTATTTCACGGAAGCCCGCGGATTCGAGCAGGTAACGCAAGCCATAGCGTGTGTAACGAAAGTAGTCGTGCGGCTGCTGATGTTCTTCCCACTCGTGCGGAACGATCAGCAGGAACCGCCCCCCGGGACGTAGCGTCCTGCCCATCTCTTCGATGACCCGCGCCGGTTTTTGAACATGTTCCAGAGTGACGACGTTCAGACTCGCGTCGAATGTTCCATCGGCGAAAGGAAGCAGTTCGAGATTGGCGATGGCGCTCAATTGGCCATAGTTCCAGGCTGCGTCGCCGATACCCAGATCCACGCCTGTATAGCGATGCTGCTTGAAGTAATCGGCGTATTGGCCTTCGCCTGCGCCCGCATCCAACACGAGCGACCCCGTGGGAACATCCGCCGCGAACCCCCGCACAGCGTCTTCAATCGCGCATTCGAAGTGCAGCACATAGCGCCGTACGGGGCCTGGCAACAGATTTTGCAAGCCGCTATAGGTCACGGCTTCTTTCGAGCTTCGACCATGATGGTGGATCCGGAATGGCAGATCGCTTCGACAAGCGTAAAGGGAATACTGACGATCACAAGGCCGAGGTAGAGCAGATCCTTGAACAGCTTCATGCGTGGGGATTCGGATGCTCCGTCTCCGCGCACCCGACGAGCCATGGGGTCAAGCGATGGCGCAAGGGTCGTGGCCAATCCAGCCGGGTTATCGCGCAAAGAAAAATGTTTGTGGCGAAGCACCTCAAAACCGCAGGCGTCGAGCAGGCCGTCGAGATCCTTCTGTTTGAAATCGATGAGGTGGCGTGGGACATCCACGCCGTTCCAGGCTTTGCCGAACATTAGAAACTGCCAGCAGGAAGCGTTCGGCACCTGCACCACGAGGCGTCCGTCGGGCTTCAGTAAACGATGTGCGGCTTCGAGATATGCACCCGGATCGTAGAGGTGTTCGAGAACGTGAAACATGGTGATCGCCGCACAGGTTCCGGGTTCGAAGGGTGACTTGGTGAGCGTCGCGCAAACCGTTGGGATACCGTGTTCGCGCCATGCCGTTCCGGCGGCGTCCAGCGAGAAATCGAGTCCGAAACCGGGGAATCCGCGCTCGCTTAGCATCCGTAAAAACAAACCGCCACCGCAGCCGACATCCAATAGAATGCCCTCTTCTTCGCATTCGCGAACCGCGCGGGTGACGAAGTTTACGTGATCGCGAAGCACCAGGCGACGATACTCCTCTTCTAGCCGCGCGGCGGTGGAATCGGTGCCGGAAAACCAATAGGCTTGCGGATAGTAATTGCGAAGCTCGTGCGGCGGGGGCTGGGGATGCAGACGGATGAGACGACAGTTCGAGCATTCGACAACGTAGAATTCGTCTGTGGTCGTGCGATAGAGGCGATCCGTCGAGCGGAACAACGTATGCATTCGAGCGTCGCCGCAGGCTGGACACTCGTCACCGAAACGTTCGTCGAGCAGTGCGTCCGAAGGCTGCGCGATAACGGCTGGCTTATGAGAGCCGGGCACGGCCTCGCCGATCGGAGCTACGTCGACTGTTCCGACAACTCTTTCAGGCGTATCGAGTACTTTCGCAACAACAGCCACAATTCGCGATTCGACAACCGGCGCAGGGGTTGAAACTGTTTTCGCTTGCGGAGCATGGACGGGATCAGCGGCAGCGCCCGCATGGCTCCCCAAATCAGAGCCAAGCCGCTGCGAAGCTTCGGCAACAGCCCCGGAATCTTTCCCGCCTCGCCCTTGCCTCGAGCCGCCGCGGCCACGCCGACGCTGACCCTCAGAAGATAGAACCACCCGTTTAGCCAAACCAGACTCCAAGGGAAATGTTTAAAGACCAGCAGGATGCGATTGCGCTCGATGAGTTCGATCCGGACTGGCGAGAAGACTCCCAAAGTGGAGCCGCGGTGGTGATAAACGCGGGCCTTCGGCATGTAGTAGCTTTGCCAGCCGGCGAGCCGGCCACGGAGTCCCAATTCTGCGTCGTCTGCGTAAGCAAAAAATTCCTCGTCGAAGCCACCGATCTCGTCGATCATCTCGCGACTGTACATCGCGGCGCAACCATCGGGCCAGAGGGTCTCTTCGATTCGATCAAACTGGCCAGCATCGCACTGTCCGGATCCCCGGCCCCGGTTCTGGCCGTCCCAGTAGATCAAGTGTCCTACCTTGTCTATCTTATCCCGTTGTGAATACACCAGGATCTTCGAGGCCGCCATTCCCACCCGTGGACCCATGTCAAAAGCTGCGGCCAACGAAGCCAGCCACTCCGGTTCTGCAACGGCGTCATTGTTCAGGAGTGCGAAAAATCGGCCTTTTGCGACAGCGAATCCTTGATTGTTCGCGGCGCAGAATCCCTGGTTGGAAGCGTTCCGGATGACCTGAATGTTTAAGGATGGAAACAGCGAAGGGACATCCAGCGAACCATCGGTGGAGCCGTTGTCCACGAGGATTACTTCCAAAGGTTGCACAGTCTGATTTGCAAGTGACTGGAAACACTCGGTCAACATTGCGCGACGGTTGATATTCACAACAATCACGCTGATGGAAGTATTCCGTAGTACCGTTTGGTCCAAGAGTTGTTGTATCATACCTAAAGCAGGGGCAGAAAGATTAAGGAACGTTTCATATGCCTTCAGTAGGTCAGCAGCTCCGTCAGGCACGTCTCGCCAAAGGCCTTGAGTTAGCCCATTTGGCGGACCAGACGAAGATCAGCCGTTTCTACCTTGAAGCTCTCGAATGCGATCAACCGGAACGCCTGCCTGGCCCCTTTTTTTACAAGGCGTTCGTCAAGCAATACTGCAAGACGCTAGGGATCGATGCGAATCAGTTCCAGCAGGAATTCACCGAACGCGTTGGCAACGACACTCTTTCGATAGAAGAACTGCGTCAGGCGAAGTTTCCCGCTCGTGAACGGGATCCGATTATGCGCGCCATAAATCCCCAGCATGGCGATATGCGATTTGTGTTCGCCGCTGGCGGGTTGATCGCACTATTGATGGGCGGTTCGTTTATCTACACTTGGATGCAGAAGCCGGAAGTGCAGATGCTGACAGCAGGTGCGGGTTCCGTATCGCTTCCGGTTGGCGTCCGGTCATCGACCAAGATGCCTTCGCCACAGGAGACCCAAGCAGCGCAGGCGGTCGGCTCGATTCCCGATGTGAAGGTCCCGGTGATCCCGAGTGTGGCAGAGATGCAGAACGCATCGGTTGTGAATCTGACGCCGAACATCGGTTCTGCCGACGCAGCGGTCTCGCTCAGCATATCCGCTCAGGAATCCACCTGGATCAATATCAGTTCAGACGGCAAGACTGTCTATGAAGGAACGCTGGAACCGTCGCAGGCCCGAACGATAGCGGGACGTGCCAACGCGGTTGTCAAGATCGGCAACGCGGCCGGGGTTCAGGTAATGTGGAACGGCAAGAGCATTGGTTCCCTTGGGCAGCGTGGCCAAGTGAGAATGGTTATGTTTACCGACAAAGGCTGGCAGTTTGTGAATACTCCCGCGGCCGTTGTGCAAGAGCCCAAGCCACAAGCTACCCAGAAGATTACCGACATTTAGTTTTCGACGGAGTGGACGATGCAGGCAGGGGAGTGGTTCCGAATCGCGAACACGTTCGTCTTACCCGGCTGGATCCTGCTGCTGATCGCACCTCGATGGCCTTGGACACATCCTCTCACTTCACGAATCATCCCCGCAGTTCTGGCCGGTGGATACATCTGGATTCTGGTTTACCACTGGGGCGAAAGTCCGGGCGGATTCTCAACCCTGTTAGGCGTCAAGCAGCTCTTTTCGAATGATTGGCTGCTGCTGGGCGGCTGGATCCACTATCTGGCGTTCGATCTGTTCGTCGGATCCTGGGAATCGCGTGATAGCTTGGAGCGAAAGATTCCGCTTCTACTAGTAGCGCCCTGTCTCATCCTTACGTTCCTGTTTGGCCCGGCTGGGTGGCTTTGCTACCTGACATTGCGTGTCACTTTACAAAAGATGCGCGGGGAATCTCTGATTTTGCGCGGATGATCTCACTGGTCGTAACATGACCTTGGTGGAGTCCGCATATAATTCTTAGATAGGGAGTCCGCGCCAAGCGAGAACACTGTGGATCAAAACACCGCCATTGAAGAGTTGCATAAGCTGGGAACAGAAGTTGACTCGGTCACTGAACTGAGTTCCCTGAAGCCGATCTACTTCCGTTTGGATCAAATTGCGAAAAAGTTCCCCGATGACTTCGACGTTCAGGTAGTAGTTAGCGAACTCAAGCAGCGGTTGGTAGCCCACGGCCAGAAACTAAAGGACTCGGCGCTTGGTTCCACCGGTATGGTTTCGGCAGCGATGGTTTCCGACGAGCGATTGTCGGCTCCGCCTTCGCCCCCTACAGCCCCAATGGGACGTCCGCCGCTGCCTTCCGGACAGCAGACGGCACCACCGTCTTCCCCCGCATCGCCCAAGCGTCCGGAAATGTCGTCGTTTGACTCCAATCCAGCGAGTTCGATGCCCACCAACTTTACGCCCACGCCTCCGACCGCGGCGGTAGCGACGCCTCCATCGATGCAGGCCCGGGTGACAGGTTCTGGCCCCACGAGTTTTCAAAGCAGTATCGGATCCACACAACCACCTCAAAGACCTACGGGTTCGGCTCCCAATCTGAAGCGTGCGCTGCTTGTGGGCGCAGGCATCGGATTCGTCGCCTTCGCCGGCATTGCCTTTCTGTTCGTGCAGATGGCGCGTAACAAGAACATCGAGAAAACCGACGGCGCGGGTTCGGGTATCACGGCGGCAGGCAAGGTTTCGGTGGAATTTACGACCACTCCCGCCGGGGCCACGATTCAGGTTTCCGGCAGCGATCGCCAGGAGAAATGCGTTTCGAACTGCAAGATCGATCTAGCTCCTGGAAGCTATCAGGTAACCGCTACCTTGGACGGTTACAATCCTTCGGCCTCTGGCGTTGTCGTGGATGCGAACAACGCGACGCCTCCCCCCGTTGTATTGCCACTCACTCCGGTAGCGCAATCGGTCAAGATTATTTCGGACATCACTTCGGGCAAGGTGTTCTTGGACGGCGCGCCCGCCGGAGACTTGCAGGAAGGTCAATACATTTTCGATCGTATCGCGCTTGGAAGACATACCGTGACGATCCAAGCTCCGGGCGCGGAAGCGACTTTCGTTTTCAATGCAGAAGCAGGCAAAGCACCCGTTGTCACTAGCCCGGCGACGGCCAAGAACCTGCTGGCACTGCTCGTCGCCACTGCCGGAAACCAGGCCAAGCTCTATACTTCCACTGCCGTGAAAGTGAAAGTGGACGGTCAGGACCGCGGGGAAGTCGGCGGCGCTGGTGCGGACCTCACCGGCCTGAGTCCGGGAGAGCACGATCTAGAGGCTGGCGAAGGCAAAGACCTCAAGAAGCTTGTCGTCTCGATCGGCGAAATGCCGATGTTGACGGCCTATTTGAAGTCTGACGTCAATGCCGGCTTCCTGGTCATTGTCGTCGGCCAGGAAGACGATGTCGCGGTGGCTATCGAAGGACGGACGTATCCCCGCAAAACGCAGCGCGGACAGTTGCGCGTGCAGCTTCCACCCGGCAAGTATCGGATCAAAGCGGCCAAAGAAGGCTTCGATCCGACGGTGGAACAAACTGCCGAGATCAAGAAGGGCGAGGAATCGAAGATTGCGTTTGCGCTAAAGGCCCAGCCTCGTGTGGCGCAGCTTAAAGTGAGCGGAGCGACCCCGGGCGCCACAGTTTCGATCGATCGAAACCCCGTTGGCAAGATCGGCAACGATGGCGCTTTCTCGATGGCTGTCACCCAGTTGGGCGATAAAGTGATCGAGTTCAGCTTGGCTGGTTACAGCTCAAGGCAAACCTCTCGTGCGTTCAAGGCGGGAGAGACAGTGGCGTTGACCAATGAAGGGCTCCTCAGTCCGGCGGCTTCGAACATTCGCCTTGTTGTCTCACCTTCGTTTCCGGAAATTAAGGTAACGATGCGCCGTGAAGGCGATGCGACTAAGAGCATCACCGAAACGAATCTGCCGAACCTGACGCCGGGCAACTATCTTTTTACTGCGACCGCCAAGGGTTACGTGGAACGCGTGGAACGATTCGCGCTCCCTGCGGGCGAGATTCGAACTCTCGATCTCACGCTCAAGAAAGAGGTCGCTATCGTGAAGGAACCCGTGGTTCGCGCCGGTGGTATTGGCGAGCTAGAAGGTAACTTTACCCGCGATGGCGATGCTTATGTCCAGAAGGGTCCGGCCGTCGTGATGTTCCGTTCACCGCAAACGCAAGGAGTGTTTACGTTCACGATCCGCCCGGTCAAAGGCAAGAAAATCCGCTGGATCGTCGGGCAGAAGGACAATCGCAGTCTGGGAATGTTCGAGCTGGAAAAGAACAAGCTGGTTCGCAAAGAAGGCACCGGCAAAAAATTAGCGGATTCCGCTAAGTTCGATTCGCAGGAAGTCTTTCAAGTACGAATCGCCATCGCCAACGGTTCCGTGGTCCATTCGATCAATATTGGTGGCAATTGGACTGTCGTGGACAACTGGCAGGATGCGGCTCGCAACTTCGCCGATGGACGCTTTGGTTTCCAGGTGGACGGCAAAGACGAAATCGCGATCAGCAACTTCAGCTTCACGCCGAGCAAGTAAGTTACTTCTCGGCGGTCCAGATCAGAAACAAGCCGTCCGGAGTCTCCTCTTCCCAATAGGAGATCGGGCGGCTTTCCACTTTACGGCAATGCCTGGAGAGCATGGTTTCGAGTTCACCCTGGCCGAACCACTTTTCCCAGGCGGGAGTATCGAAGCGCCCCCAGTGGTCTTTGTTCTTGTCGACGATGGCGAGGCGACCGCCGGGAACGAGGATGCGGCAGAGTTCCGAAATGGCGAGTTCGATATCCACGGCGTGTTCGAGCGATTCAGTCGCATACACGCCGTGGCATGACTCGGAGGCCAGCGGCAGCGCTGTGAGGCTGCCAGCGCAGCGATCGATGCCTTCTGGAACGTGGCGCAGCATCGCTTCGGCGATGTCGATGGCGATCACCGTCGCGCCGGGGCTGTTCTGCTTCATAAGCGTGGCAAAGCGGCCTTTGCCGGAGCCTGCGTCGGCGACCCGCTTTCCGTTGAGATCGCCCATATGATCGAGCACGGCGCGCACGTGCAGGATCCGAGGATCGATCGTGGACGGGAAGTGTTCCTCGTCTTTCGAAGCCTCATTGAAAAAAGCCGCGATCTCCGTTGGGGAGACAGCGGCTTTTTCCTGTTGCTTCTTGCGAAACATCCGATCGAGCAGACCCATGTCTTTTACGACGGACGGGTGAGAAAGATCGGCAAACCGAGCTTGTCCGAATAGTTCGGACGATACCGGTCAGTGTTGTACATCGTGCCGATTTCAACCCTGCGGGGCCCGAGCTTGGGATCGGGAATGGGCATCATGGCGTACTTGCCGTCGACCAATGCCGACATCAGACCGCTTTTGCCTTCCAGGATCTTATCGAGTGCCATTGCACCGAACGTCGAGGCCACGAGCTTGTCGACAAAGTCCGGATCGCCGGAACGGAGATCGTAGGTCAAATCGCTGACGATGGTCTCTTCCTTCGCCCGCTTCTTAATCTCTTCGGCAAGCGCTTCGCCAACGCTTGCCTTCTTGCGATGGCCGTAGGCGTCAGGCTCGCCGTACTCCATTACCTGATAGCCTTCCCACTCCGCACCTTCGCTCAGAACGACCAGTGAGTAGTTGCTTGGATTCGCCTTTTTGTCTTTGAGCAGCAGTTCGGTGAGCTTATCGACGTTGACCTTGAATTCGGGAATCACGCAGCGAATCGAGGTCACATAGGCCGTATACAAAGCCGTGTAGCCGGCGTCGCGGCCGAAGATTCGGAAGATACCGATGCGCTCGTGCGATCCGACGGTGGTGCGCTGGCGGTTGATCGCATCCATCGCACGGGTGATGGCGGTCGAGAATCCGATGCAATATTCCGTATTGCGCACGTCGTTGTCCATCGTCTTCGGAATGCAAACGACCTTGAAGCCGAGCTTGTCGAGATGCGCGGCGTAGCTCAGCGTGTCGTCGCCACCGATGGCGATAAGATAGTCGAGACCGAGGCCTTCGAGGTTCTTGAGCACCTGCGGACTCATGTCCATCACCTTGGACGTGACGCCCTTCTTGGTCGTCTCGTAAGGCGGGAACAGGGCAGAGCCTTTCAGATATTCAGGAAGGCTCTTCATCTTCAGCGGATTGGTGCGCGAAGAGTGCAGAAAGGTGCCGCCAGTGCGGTCGATGGTGCGCGTGTTCTCGCGCGTCAACGGCAAGACATAGCGTTCCTTGCTGGCGGGATCTTCGAGGTTGAGGTGAGTCAAAGCCTCCCAGCCCCGGCGGAGGCCAATTACTTCGCAGTCGTTCTCGTAGCCGCGATACACAACGCTCTTGATGACAGAGTTCAATCCGGGGACGTCGCCGCCGCCGGTGAGGATTCCAAGTCGCTTTTTCGCCATGGTTTCAGGTTCCAGTGTAGCGAGTTGAGGCGCACCTCGGCGAGTTGCGGCGGCCGCCATAATATTTTCAGCACAATAAGCCGATCGTCTGGAAAATTTTGGAAAACTCTGGAAAATGCAAATGTCCGATACCTTGCCTCCTCTACAATTCGAGACCGCCGAGGGAATTGCCCATGGCCCTGTCTCTTGTTTCAGTTGTTCGAGCCATCTTGGGGCTGAGTATCATGAGTTGAACGGTCAGGCTGTCTGCGGCTCATGCCGCGCCCGCGCGGAGGCGGAATACTCCCGCGACCGGCAATAGACACAGTTCATCGTTGCATCCGTTTATGGCTTTGGCGCGGCACTGTTGGGCGGATTGCTCTATTGGGGTTTTGTCAAAATTACGAGGATCGAGTTGGGCCCGATGGCGATCGGCGTAGGGGCATCACCGGGAACAAGCTATTTCTCGCACTCACTGTTCTGGGTGCGCTGATCAATCTTTTCAATCTGATCCCCATTCTGTTTCTCGACGGATCGCACGCCATGGGCGGGTTGAGCGAACGGCAGCGCTGGGCTATCGCCGGGGTAGCGGTCGTCTGTTCGTTGGCGTTCTCGAGCAAGATCTCGTTGGGAATCGCCATCGTGCTGTTTGGACGTCTGCTGTTTTGGAAGAAGCAGGAATCCGAATCGACGGCGGACACACCTACGTTCGCTCTGTTCGCGTTCTTGCTGGTCAGTCTCTCCGGGCTTTCCGCGATCGAAGCACCGACGCCCGAGCAACTACGAGACGGCCTCAAGAAACCCGCAGCCTCAACGCAACTGCGCTAGCTTCGTAGGTGGTGGCAGTGGCGAAGAAGAGCAAGTGGAAGCGTAGAGTGTGGCGCGTTCTCAAGTGGATGATTGTCGCTGGCGTCGCGATCTACGCTTGGCTGGTTGTGCAACTGGTGCTGCTGCGCTGGATCGATCCCGTGTTCACGACGGTGCAAGCGCAGCGCCGCGTGGAAAGCTGGTTTGGCAAAGGACGCTATGAGAAGCGCCGTGTGCAGGTTCCTCTCGCGCGGATATCCAGAGACTTGCAGCACGCGGTTATCGCATCGGAGGACGCGCGCTTTTATCGGCATCATGGCATCGATTGGCAGGTCATCGAAGAACTCATCGAAGACGATCTATTCGAAGACGGCAAGTTAGGACGCGGCGGATCCACCATCACGCAGCAGCTCATCAAGAACCTGTTCATCACGACCCATCGTTCCTTGATTCGCAAGGCGCTCGAATTCGCCTTGGCTCCGGCGGCCGAGGCAATATTACCCAAAGAGCGGATTCTCGAACTCTATCTGAACAACATTGAGTGGGGTCCGAACGGGGTCTTCGGGGCGGAGGCGGCGGCGCAGTTCCACTACAAGACATCCGCCGCACAGTTGACACGAGAGCAGGCGGCACGGCTCGCGGTCTGCGTCCCGGGACCAAGAAAGCGGAGACCACAAGCCATGACGCGATCCGCCGCGGTGATCCTGGCGAGGATGCGCCAGATGAACTGGTGACGCTAGCGGCTCATCCGTAGGCCGACCGTGAACTGATGTGCGCGGAAGCTTTCGTAACGGTAGAGCGGTTGCCCGTAACCCCAATAGCGCCAATCTACAAAGAGCGAGGCCATCTTATTCATCGGGACGTAGATGCGAGCTTCCGGCTGAGGAAAGCGACTGGGACGGCTTCCCGAGGTCTGCACGTAGGCTCCACCCAGTGTGATTCTCGAAACGCCAGCCTTCCATTTCGGGCCGAGCAGATCCATCATCAGCGAAGCCGTATTGGCATCGTCGCGATAGCGAGAGATCTCGCGCGCGAAGGTCGACGGGATCAGGTAAGGAATCGTCGAACGCACAGTGCTGCGCGTGTAGTCGGCCAGAATGCTGGTGCGCTGCGACTTCGGTGTCCATTGCAGTGAGACTCCATTCTGCTGGTGACGGAAATCGAGCGAAGTCTCCGGACTCTGGTTGTCGAGGACAACCGTATTCCAACCAATCTGCCAAGCTGGATTCAAGCGGTATCGAGCTCGTAGAGAACCCTTCGAGTAGTCGTTCAACGAAGTGCGGAAGTAGACCTTGCTGGCGTTGCCGCGCTCAAAGTCGGCATTGACGAACAGGCCCTTCCAGTTGCGGATCATTGCACCCGCGAGCAGAGTATTCATCTTCATCTCGGGATTCGGCGCGGAAACTGGTGTCACCAACGGACTGCGGAGCAACGCGGTTCCCCACGTATAGCGATGTCCACCGCGCAAGGTGAGCTTCGAAGTAACGTCTACCAGGGCTTCGGTTTGCTCACGATTGTAGGTGAACTCCAACCGGTCTTGGATCGAAGCATTGCGCGAAGGCGTGATCAGATCGCTGATGGCGAGCGCTCCGGCGGTGTGATAGCGATCTGTCCACAGCGAATGCAGGATATGCAGCCGACGAACGGGATTCAAGTTGACCGTATAGATGCCACTCGAGCGAGGCATCGACGCCTGACCGGTGAGAGTTTCCATCTGCGTGGTCAGGAACGTGGCGGTGCCAGGAACCAGGAAATTGCCAGTTCCCTTCTGTGCGAGCGTGGTGTCCAACTTGGGCCGGACGTAGAGGAATTGGCCAGTCAACGCGGCCCACTCGCCAATCGATCCACTGGCGGATGCAGAGGTGAAAAGGCTATCCCCTTGCACGCGATAGAGTTGCTCGCCTTCATTCAACACCAGGGTTTGGCCCAAAACCGGAGTGAGCCTACTTCCCAGCGTCCGCTGCCGAATCGACGAGAACTGGTTTTCGGTATACTGCGTGCCACCCTGTTCGAACGACAGATGATAGCGCTGCTTGTCGACGCGAACCCCGCCCCGATAGCGATTAGTCGCGTCCGCCATATCGTTGAAGAGCGGATACTCATTGCCGTTCGCGACCCAGTTGACGATACCGGTGCCAGTTCCGCGATCGCGTGTGTACCCAAAATATGGAACGATCGCTCGGCCTGGCCGCAGCTTCAGTTCAGTATCCAGCCAGCCCCGGTTCACATCGTAAGCACGCTGTGGCGTAAGAATGCCGCGATCCAGCAAAGCGTTCGCGAACGAAGGCAGAAAGTTGTAATAGAGAAACGATCGTGATTGAACCGTCACTTCGTACATGCCTTCGCGAAACGCGCTCGCGCGGAGGGTGTGGAACGGATCGCCCAATCCCGAGCCAGTCAGCATCAGTCGCGTCTTGCCTTCATAGGTGACCGTACCGTTGAGTAGCCGCGGACCCTCGCCCAGGTTCACCAACGAACGATAGGTCGGAAAGTCGCCCTTTAGCAAAGGAAAGGCGCGATAGCCGGACTCAACCTCGATACGAAGAGGCGTTTCCTCCGCTTTGGTGGCCTCCTTCGGTGGATCGTCGAAAGCCAACAGTGCTGCAACGAGTAGCCAAGTCATCTCAGTAGGCTCCTGTTCGTATGGGAGCCATGCACCTTCACATGGCAGGTAGAGCAGGAACGATACCGCGGACTACGCAAGTCGTGAATCGCGGGAGGGACAGCACCGTTGAGTCCAGATGCGGCACCTGAAGGCGTGCCACCGACATTCGAATGACATTCCAGACAAACGAAACGCTCTTCCTGGCGGGTCAGCATCTTCGGATTCGCGGAGCCATGTGGCTCGTGGCAGGATCCACAGCCCTCGAGCCGCACAGGTGCGTGCTCAAACACAAATGGACCTCGCTTATCGCCATGGCACTTTATGCAGTTGGTCTCGGCACCATGCAGGTTGCGAGCCATACGCGGAAGCGGCCCGCCATGAGGATCGTGGCAATCCACGCATCCCATGATTGCGGATGGCTGGTTCACCGGATGCCGGTGCGGCTTTGCAAACTGCGCCTTCACATCCAAGTGGCAGGTGCTGCAGTTGGCGGTGATTTCACGCGTTCGCGTCAGGCCGACCGGAACCGGCTTGTGCATACTGTGACAGGCAAAGCAGTCGACGTTGTTTCGCGTGTGTCCGGCTTGCGACCGATTGATGCGGGCCACCTGGTTGTTGTGGCAGGATCCGCAGGCGGAGGCGTTTTTGCGGACGATGTCCTTAGTTTCGAGAGACTCGGCGTGGACGCTGCCGGGGCCGTGGCAGGCCTCACAGGCTCTTCCTTGATCTTTTGGGCCTTCCCACTTCTTGTTGAACTCGATGGCATGATGCCGGTCTTTCGCGAAGCCCTTGGCAATGTCTTCGTGGCAGGTTCCGCAGGTCTCGGCCCCGACAAACTCTTTCGCTTTCGGTGGAGCGGCCACAGACGCGGATTGGCCCTGGGCGGCGGCAAAAAGTGCCGATCCCAGGGCCACCGCAACGAGCATTGTGCAACTAGCGGGCATGGACTTTGCTGACGGAGAATTCACTGTTTGCGCCATGGCAGGCGCCACAGCTTTCACCGATGGCAGAGGTGTTTGCAAGCGCGTGAGAGAGGGCGTCGCGGCTGGTATGGCAGGAGGTGCATGCAGCCGTCGCCGGACCCAGTTCCTTCAGCAATCCGTTAGGAGTCTTCACGTTCAGACGTTCGCCAACGAGCGGCAGATTCTGGCTGCCGTTCACATGGCACTGCGTACAATCACGGCGATCGCCCGGATATCCAACCTTGCTGAAGTCGTTTGCGGTTCCGCCAAAGCCGTAGATCGTGATTGCGCCTTCGCCTTCTTTGCCAGTGTGGATGCGGTGGATCATCAAAGCGAAGTCCACGCTCTGCGCTGGCCCTGCGCTCGCTGGACGGCGCGCGGCATCGGTTTCATTGGCGTTGTGGCACAGTACGCATTGCTCGATCTTGTTGCGATTGTCGCCGTGCAGGCTCAAGCTGAAGTGGCAGGAGTTGCACTTCTCAATCGTCACGACCTTGCGGCGCTCGGCGAGCGGAGATCCATCGATCGAGAAGCTCTTCGTCACATTCAGGCCCGCGTCGCGCAGCGTTAACTGCTGCGTCGTGCCAGCCATCAGCGTGGCGCTGTTGTAACCTTCCATGCCGATGGTGAAAGATCCTTTGGCGTCCGCTGGAATCGCGTTGTTGAATGTGTAGGTGTGCACGCCGGACGTGTCGCCCTTGCCTAGCTTGCCGTCTTCGCTGAAATACCTTCCGTAGTCGAACGTGGAACCGGCGAGAACCAAACCGAGACGGCTGACCGCACTCGCAACTAACGGATCGCCGCTCTTGGTCTTCAAGCTGAAGGTCAAAGTCGGCTTCTTGCCGGGCAGGAAGTCGTCCACCTTGAGGATGTCGAACACTAGACCGGGAAGATCGCGGGAAAACCGCGGAACCGTGTGCGCACCCTTGATACTAGCGTCGAATTCCAACTCGCCCTCTGCCACGTGGCAGCGGGAACACTGGTTGTCACTCACCTGCGGCATGTTCACGTGGTTCTCGCCAGTGACGAAGTTGACGTTGTCGTGGCAGCTTCCGCAAGCCTCACGATTCCCGTTCAGATAGTTGGTCGCCTGCGCGGCCTTGGTGGTCTGCTGGTGGCAGACGGTGCAGTTGCGGACATCGGCTGGAAATCCAATGTCCGAGTAGTCCTGCACGGTCTGGGCAAAGCCAATGATCTGATAGGGCTTGCCGGCTTTCACGCTCGGCAGATCTTTGCCCATGTGGATCCTGTGCGTCATCACAGTCATATCCACCGTGTTACCCGTATCCGGATCGGTGGTCTGAGGCTGGTGACAGAGTACGCACAATTCCATGGACTTGCGAGGCCCACCGTGAGCGGAAATGGGATTGTGACACTGATTACAGCTTGCAGTCTTCACAACGTCGCGGACATCCCGGACGGGGGAGCCATCCGGGACAAAGTTGAATGTAGTGTCCGCGAACTGGCGGTCGAGGTCGAATTCCCTGAGATCTCGCGTTGCGTAGGCGCCGATCGTGTGGGAGGCGGTACGGTCCGCACTAGCAGGGATGCGAGTCCCGAAGGTATAAAGGTATTCGCCCTCGGCCACCTTCTCGAATGTGCCACCTGCATCCGAACCGGCCTGGGTCGCTGAACGCCCGGTGATCGGGCTTGTCTGTACACGAGTGGTGTACGCGGTGTAGTGCCTCTGGCCCTTCGGTATATAGGCGGCAATCAAGCTGATTGCGATTGGCCCAGCGCTATCGTTTCCAAGCCGGTCAAGCGGAAGCCCTCTCGGGTCCGTTACCTTCACCCGTGCCTTGACAACTCCATCCTGGGCAACTGACGCGGAAACGATGCTAATGACCAAACCCGGTCGAATAAACGACGCCTCCGCGGAATTCAAACTTACAGCGTTGCGGGAACTCCCGAAAGACTTCTTGGGTGCCACCTTTGAGTCGGCTCCCCATGCTGCCATTGCGGTGAACAAAGCGATTCCGATTCCGGTTCTTGTACGCATCATCTTTCGATAGCTCCTGGCCCCGTTTATTGCACGTCAGTTGCCATTCCGAGACCCGCTCCTTTCAACTGTTTTGCCATGGACCGGAGCGCAATGCCCCAACGTGCTAGGTCATTTGGCCCAACCGCGCGCTACCATCCTTTCGATGTTGACTTCAGACCGTATCTGCAATGCCCATCGATTCCTTTCAACTCGCGTCCGACGCACTCCGGTCGAGCCGTCTCCCGAGCTTTCGCAGCGTCTCGGCGTGCCGGTCTTCATCAAGCTCGAGTTCCTCCAACTGACAGGATCCTTTAAGCTGCGAGGTGCCTGGTGGCGACTTCACCAGGCGTCACTTGAAGAGCGACAACACGGCGTCGCCACATGTTCGGCGGGAAACCACGGAAAAGCCCTAGCCTACGCCGCGCGGGAACTGGGGATCCGGGCGGTGGTCTTCGTACCCAAAGCAGTCGATGAAGCCAAATTCCGCGGGATTCTCGCGCTTGGCGCGGAAGTACGCCGGTCGGAGTTCTGGGGCTACGACGAAACCGAGGCTTGGGCACGCGAACGATCCTCGCAAGAAGGAATGCCCTTCATTTCCGCATTCGATGATTTTGACGTCATGGCTGGCAATGGTGGATCGCTCGCTTTGGAGACGATGGAGCAGCTTCCAGAAGTGTGCAATTGGATTGTCCCTGTTGGCGGTGGAGGACTTGGCGCTGGTCTTGCGTTCACCGTAAAGCCGCACGGGCATCGAGTCATCGCCTGTCAGCACGAGGCGTCACCTGCATTGAAGCTATCGCTGGAGCGAGGAGAGGCCGTCACCGAACTTCCGGCGGTGATCACGCTGGCGGGCGGAGTGGAAGGCGGCATCGGACGCAACACGTTCGAGATCCTGAAAGATCGTGTTGATCGAGTCGCCTTGGTGGATGAGGACGAGATCAAGGCCGCCACGCGTTGGATGGTGGCCCAGCATCAATATCTGGTGGAACCAACCGCCGCTGTGACGCTCGCCGCTTGTCTCCGTGGACGCGTGGGCAAACTTGAGGCTCCGACAGTGGTGGTGGTGTGCGGCCGCAACGTGAGTCTCAAGACCGCGATGGCTTGCCTTTAGGAAAAATCCTTATCGAGCCAGGCTTCCACCGCGAACTCCTCCGGAGGCAGTGGATGGATCTTCACGTTGCGAAACCGAATCGCGTCTTTGCGACGCTTGCGTCCCGCCCCACCAACGACGGGGAGCGAATGTAGGCCACCAAGAATCTTCGGCGCGTAGTAGAAGTAAATCTTGTCGGCAACTCCGGATTCGAAGAAAGCCCAGTTCACTTTGCTCCCAGCTTCCACCATCAACGAAAGGTAGCGGCGCTCGGCCAAAAGGTCGGTCACGAGCCGCGGATCGGTGCGTCCATCGCGCCCGTCGAGCGTCACAACTTCCACACCTTTCTCTTCGAGCGCCTTGCGGCGCGCGGGTGGGGCGGCCGATGTGGTGACAACAAGTAAGTCACAGGCTGCGGACTGCACCATTTTTGACGTCACGGGGATGCGGAGTTGCGAATCCAGAACGATCCGCAGTAGAGGGCGGCTGCGTTCCACGTCGCTGCGATCTGTCAGCAAACAGTCGTCGGAAAGCACGGTGCCGATGCCTGTTAAGATCGCATCGGCCCGATGCCGCAGCGTCTGGACGTGAGCGCGCGCCCGTTCGCTCGTGATCCAGCCGCCATTGTCTTCCGGGGCAGCGATCTTGCCATCCAACGTCACCGCGGATTTCACTGTGACCAGGGGACGCTTGGTGCGCATGAAGTGAACGAAGGCTTCATTCAGTGCAACCGCTTTGCCGGAATACTCAGGCGCGAGATCGACCGTGATCCCCGCGTCGCGCAAACGGCGAATGCCACGTCCACCGACGAGCGGATTCGGATCCTCCATGGCGGTGACCACGCGCGCGATGCCGGCGGCAATCACAGCATCGGCACATGGGGGGGTGCGGCCTTGATGCGAACAAGGTTCCAGGGTGATGTAGAGTGTGCCTCCGCGGGCCTTCTCACCCGCTTCTTCCAGCGCGAGGATTTCCGCATGCTTCACCGCGGACCAGACATGATAGCCACGTCCGACAATTTCGCCATTGTTGACGATCACTGCGCCAACGGCCGGGTTCGGACTGCAACGTCCTACGGCCTTTTCCGCCAGGGCCAGCGCCTCTTCTAAATACAGTGGATTCATCTTTTCCCCAAGAAGTTCTTCAAGAAGCTAGCCCTCAAAAAGTGAAGAAACGAACTGCTCCGCATCGAATGGCAGCATGTCTTCCACCTTCTCACCCACGCCGATGTAGCGAATCGGCAGATTCAATTCACGGGCGATCGCAATGATCACGCCACCCTTGGCGGTACCGTCGAGCTTGGTCAGAACGATGCCCGTGACGCCCGAGGTTTCGGTGAACTTGCGGGCTTGTTCGAGGCCATTCTGGCCGGTGGTTCCATCGAGCACCAGCAGCACTTCATGTGGCGCATCGGGAATCACACGCTTGGCGGTGCGTTGCATCTTTTCCAGCTCAAGCATCAGGTTTTCTTTGTTGTGAAGCCGTCCGGCCGTGTCGACGATCACATAGTCAACCCCGCGCGCTTTGGCGGCATGGAGAGCGTCGAAGAGCACCGCGCTGGGGTCGGATCCTTGCTTTTGCTTGATGACTTCGGTCTGCGTGCGCTGGCCCCACACTTCAAGCTGTTCAATCGCGGCGGCCCGAAAAGTGTCGGCGGCGCACAAGAGCACCGTGCGGCCTTCTGCTTTGAATCGGCTGGTGAGCTTGCCGATGCTGGTGGTTTTTCCTGCGCCGTTGACGCCGACAACCATGACCACGGCAGGCGGAGTCAACACCCTGGGAACAGGGCGTTCCACCGCCTGCAACACTTCGAGCAGGTGTTCGCGGATGAGTCCCTTCAATTCAGCCGCATCGTTGACGAGCTTGCGATCGACGCGCTGACGGATACGTTCGAGAACTTCGGTGGCGGTGCGGACGCCGACATCGGCGCTAATGAGCGTGTACTCGAGTTCCTCAAGCAAGTCGGAATCGATCTGCTTCTTGCCTTGCACGAGGTCTTCGACTTTTTCGACGAGACCGGCGCGGGTCTTTTGGATGCCTTGTTTGAGGCGGTCGAGCAGGCTACCGCCGGTGTTTCCGGTATCTGGCGAATCGCCGAAGAGGCTTTTGAACATGTGGGGATACACTGATATTCTAACTTGCTCTCATGACGAAACTATTTCTTGCGTTGACGCTGTTCAGTTCTCTTGCTTTCGGACAAAGGCCCGCGATGCTGCCTCCGGTGAGGCAACAGGCGGAGATGCAGCAACAGTGGCTGCAACTCAGATTGGACCGCCACTTGCCCAAGTTGATGCGCAAGTATGGCGTCAAAATGTGGCTGGTGGTTAGCCGCGAGTACAACGAGGATCCGGTGTTTCAGTCACTGGTTTCACCGACTGTATTCGCAGCGCGGCGGCGGACGATTTATATGTTCGTCGACAAGGGCGATTCGGTGGAGCGGTTGGCGTTGGGAGGCGGATCCAACGGAGGCTTGTATACGGTCTATCGCGATCCGGGAGTGCCCGGCCGGGAACTCTACATGGATAGCCAATGGCAATTGCTGCGCGAATTGGTCGATGAGAAGAAGCCCGCGACTATCGCCGTCAATATTTCCCGGACGCATGCGTTTTCCGATGGTTTGTCAGCCGGTGAGTGGGAGCAGTTGCAGCAGGCATTGGGTGCCGACAACATGAAAAAGGTGGTTCGAGCGGAAG
>Ga0163144_10001767_pt1 | contig 50603 bp, 45 predicted proteins | sample OliLak19BULKMAT1_FD_123175 | JGI IMG/M metagenome (GOLD analysis project Ga0163144, IMG submission 123175) | Freshwater microbial mat bacterial communities from Lake Vanda, McMurdo Dry Valleys, Antarctica - Oligotrophic Lake LV.19.BULKMAT1 | ecosystem: Environmental > Aquatic > Freshwater >... | reverse complement strand
CGCTTGGTATCCTAAGCCCATGAACTTCACATCGCCAGCACTGCGATACCGCGTCGGCCTTGTTGGCTTCGGCATGATCGTCGAGGAGACCTACCTGCCGATCTTTGCGTCTCAACGACACTCGAAGCTCGGCAACGTCGTAGTGACTCTGGAAGCGGTTGCATCCCGGACCGGTGCCCGATTCGCCAAGTATGCGGCTTCGCTCGATGCCATTGCGCATCGGCCGGCCGGCTTTCACGGCGACCGAGCCCTCGATCGACTTTTGGAGACCGACCTGCATGCCGTGGCCGTCGCTACGCCCGACGACCGGCACTTTGAGGCGGCCTTGGCCGTCATCCGTTCGGGCAGGCACGTCCTGATCGAGAAGCCTTCCGTGCTCTCCCTCGATCAACTCGATCAGCTTTGTACCGCGGCCGACGAACATCAGGTGCTGGCCAAAGTCGTCTATCACAAACTGTTCGATCCCGATCACAAGCGGCTGCGGACGCTGGTCAGCGATGGCGTGCTTTCCCACGTCAACTCCGGGTATTGCACGCTGCTGGAGCCGCGGTCGATCAGCGCCGATCAGTTTTCCGAGTGGATCACCGGTCGCAACCCGGCCACGTATGTGGCCGTTCATTACCACAAGCTCATCGACTTCACGTTCGGCCCCCGTTGGAAGCTGACGCGGATCATGGCCGAGGGGCAACGGGGCGTCGTCGGCCCAGTCGACGGCAACACTTGGGATGCGGTGATGGTCCGCATCGTTTACACCCACCCGGATCACCGCGAGGCGACCTTCGACATCCACACGAATTGGGTGAACCCGAACAACTTCCCAGGCTACGTCGAGCAGGAAGTGCAGTTTCGCTTCGACAACGGACTCTGGCTTGGCCATCAGAGGAAACGCGGCGTCGAAGTCACGGTCGAAGGCAGAACTCCGGAGGAGTTTAAGACCACGCCCAACCACCATTACAACGCCGAGGTTATCGAGCCGTGGGGCGAACGGACCCGCCGCGGCTACGGTCTCGAAGCCGTGCGCCGATTTTTCGAGGAAGCGGCGCACGTCGATTTCGGCGGACCGCCCGAAGATCGCCCGCACCGGCTCGCAACGATGCGATCCTGCGCCTACAACGATCTGGTGGCCGATCGCAATGTGGTGGCCATCGTGCAAGCTGTCGAAGCGATCCTTACGGAACGAACGCGCGGCCAGTGCGGCACCTGCGTTGAGGTCAACTCGGCACTCGGCGGTTTGGTCCTGCGTCGGCTGGACGGCAGCATCGACGTGATGTATCCGGGCACAGTTTGATCGTTGGCTGCGGGACGAATCATGCACGAACTTAAATTCTTGAAACGACCGGCGGAGATCGCCTCGGACACCCTGCGACATCTGCTGGACGTCCACGAGCCGAAATGTCTGCGAACCTATACGCCGACGCAGGTCGTCATTCGTCGCGGGCACGGCAGTCTGCTGGAGACCGTCGACGGCAAAGTCCTGTTCGACTTCACCTCGGGCGTCCTCGTGGCCAACCTCGGCCACAACCCGAGCTTCTGGCTGCAGCGCTACGGCGAACTCATGGGCTGGCCGACATCGTTCCCAACGACGGATGAATACATCTCGGCCGTGCCGATGACGACCTACAACGCGGCGACACCACTGGAAGCCGTCGCGTCGCAGCGCCTGCTGGACTTCGTCGAGCGATCCCCCGGCAGTGGACGGCTCACGAATGTGCTCTGGGCGGCTTCGGGTTCGGAGGCGGTGCAGAAAGCACTTTGGGCCTGCCTGGCGTGGGATCGCACCCGGCCGATGATCGTGGCGACGCGACATGGCTTCCACGGGAAAAAAGGCTTGGCCGGTGCCGTGAGTGGCTCGGAACACGATGCCGAACGCGATCCGCGCGTGCAATTCGTCTCGTTTCCGATGAAGGAATCGCAGGACTTGGATCGCGAATCGCAGGCGTTCGATCCTTCCCCCTACATCGCGGAACTCGAATCCCTCGTCCATCGCTTCGGTCGAAGGATCGGTACGTTCGTGACGGAGCCGTATCTTGGCGGCGGCGGATCGTTTCATCCGCCGCTCGGGTACCTGAAGGCGATCCAGGAGTTCTGCCGCAGGCACGAGATCCTGTTCGTGCTGGACGAGGTGCAGTCGAACTTCGGCCGAACCGGAACGATGTTCGCGTTCGAGAAGTACGAACTCGAACCGGACTTGGTGGTGCTGGGCAAAGGTCTCGGCAACGGCGTTCCGACGGCGGCGGTCGTCGGCCGGGCGGACGTCTTTGCTTCCCTCGGCTACGGCGAAGGCTCGGACACCTGGAGCGGCAACCCGCTGACGTGTGCTGCGGTCGTCGCCACACTCGAGGAATTCGAACGACGCGATGTGCTTGCTTCCATGCAGGAATCCTCGGCCGGCATTCGCGCCGGTTTGGTGGAACTGAAGCAACATCCGTTCGTCGCACACGTCCGCGGGGAGAGCGGCGGGATGGTCTGGGGGATCGAGATGCGGGACTTCGCCAGTCGCTCGGCCGCAGGCTGGGCGGAGCAGTTCGTGCTTGCCGCCTATCTCGGCGACGGCGATCGCGGCGTGCACCTGCTCGGTCCGCTCGCGAAGAAAGTCATCCGCATTTCCCCGCCGCTGACGATCGCGCCCGGGGAAGCCAGGCAGGCCATTGCCATCCTGCACCAGGCGGCCGCTCGGTTGACGGCCTTGGCCCGGGAGGCGGCATGAACGATTTTTGGCTCGACGGTCTGCTCGCCGATGCCGCCACGGCGCTCGGGACGACGACGCTGGTGCTGAATCCGTTTCTCGCGGTGATCCTGATCGGCATCACCTGCGGTTCGGTCGGCTCGACCGTGCTTTCCAACCGCATGGCCTTCTTCAGCGACGCCATGGCCCACACGGCCTTTGCCGGGGTGGCACTGGCGGTGCTCAGCATCATTCTGTTCGCCGGGATCCGCTCCACACGCGCAGCGGATGAATACCTGTGGATCATCGAGCCGGTGATGATTGTGGTCGGAATCCTCGTCGGCTCGGCGATGGTCTACGTCCGCGAAAAATCGGGGCTGACCAACGATACGATCATCGGAGTGTTTTTTGCAGCGTCCGTGGGCTTCGGCACGATGCTGTTGCCCGAAGTGCGACGGACGGTGAATCTGGACCCGGAGCAGTTTCTGTACGGCTCGATTGCCGTGAGCACCGGCGAAGATCTGGTTCGCCTGGCGATCCCGGCACTCCTGGTGCCGCTGATACTCTGCTTCCGCAACAATGCAATGGCCTTGGCGAGTTTCAACCCGACGCTGGCCCGCTCCCGCGGTTTGCCGATCCGCTTCGACAGTTACCTGCTCGTGATCCTGCTGGCGATTGTCGTGAACACCTCGATCCGCTCGGTGGGAGTGCTGTTGGTGAACGCACTGCTGATCGTGCCCGCAGCGGCGGCGGCGAATCTTGGGCGGAATCTGCGCGAAGTCTTCTGGTGGACCATCCTCGGCACCATCGCCTGCGGCGTCGCCGGGCTGGCGCTCTGCCATGTCATCCGCATTCCCTTGGGCAGCGGACGGATGCTGGACCCGGCCCCGAGCGGGACGATCGTGTTGACGGCCGTGGTCTGGTTCTTCTGCGGCTTGCTGTGGGCGTCGTTGCGTCGCCGGCGAACCAGTCGCCCTGCAGTATCGTAGTAGCTTGAGACCGGCACACCGATTCCGATGGGACGCACTCGTGTATCGCTACGTCCAAGATTTCGTCTTGAATTTCAGCTCGATCTTCTGGGAAGCCCTGCCCTTCATCGTCCTCGGCGCCCTGATCGCCGGCCTCCTCGAAGAACTGCTGCCGCAAAGCTGGATCACGCGGCTGATGCCGCGGCAGGCCCTGCCCGCGGTGCTGATCGGCGGCTGCTTGGGGCTGATTTTCCCGATGTGCGAGTGCGGCATCGTTGTGGTCATGCGGCGGCTGCTCCGCAAGGGGCTGCCGCTGTCGTGCTGCATTTCCTACATGCTGGCCGGGCCGATCGTGAATGTGATTGTTCTTCTGAGCACTTACATCGCCTTCGGGCAGCATCAGATCGGCTACGAGATGGTCGCCCTGCGGGCCGGCTTGGGATTCTTCGTCGCGGTCATCACGGGGCTGATCGTCCATGTCGCGGCGAATACGTCGTCGACGCCCCTGTTGAAGGCCTCCGCCCTGCCCCCGCCGTTACCCAAGGCCATTTCGCTCAATCTGATCGAAGATGCCCCGACTGCGGAACCGGACATGCCGAAGTCGATCCTGTCCCGCATCGACAACATCACCCGCACCGCCCTACACGACTTCATGGACATCACCGTATTCCTGATTCTCGGTGCCGTGCTTGCCGCCTTGGCGAAGATCTTCATCGACCCCAACGACATCGAAAGCCTGTCCCGCGAAGCACCCTATCTCTCGATTCCCGCGATGATGCTGTTGGCCGTGATCCTCTGCCTCTGCAGCGAGGCCGACGCGTTCGTGGCGGCGAGCTTCACGGAAATGAGTGTCTCGAGCAAGCTGGCGTTCCTGGTGCTGGGGCCGATGCTCGACCTCAAGCTGATACTGATGTACACCAGCGTCTTCCGCCTGAAGTTGATCGTCATTCTGATCTGTTGCACCACAACGCTGACGCTCCTTTCGACGATCGCCGTGCACCAAGTCTATAATCCCGCACCCGGTGCGGGTGCCGGCACGACCGTGTCCCTCGGCGGCGACGCAACTGCAACAACGCCGACGACAACCCCCAAGCCCTAACACCCAGCCGAGGACCGTACGATGGAACTTCCGACGACGCAACCCGACGCGGCCCACGACCACGGCCAGGCGGAGGGTGACTATTACATCGAGCAACTGCTGACGATTCTGCTGTGCGGAGCGATCGGCACCGTGGCGATTCTGATGTACCAGTTCGACCGGCTTACCGTGATGCTGGCGCCGCAATTCCACGCTTGGGTGCTCGGCGGCGGGATTGTTCTGCTCATCATGGCGTTCATCCGCGGCATCGTGCTGTGGAACACGGTCAAACCCGAGGAAGCCGGCCACGTGCACGGGCCGGACTGCAACCACGATCACGATCACGGCGATCACGGCCACATGCCCGGCGCGGTCTATCTCAAGATCATCCCCCTCGCCCTGCCCGTGTTGTTGTTCGTGATGGGTCTCCCGAATGCGGCGGGCTTCAGTCAGGAATGGATCAACCGGCGCCTCGGCGAGGCGGCCAACATCGGCGAATTGAAGGCCGTCGAAGTCAAGAACGGCGATGTCATCACGCTCGATTTCGCGGAGCTGAACATGGCCGCCTACGATGCGGCCAAGCGGGCCAATTACGAAGGTCGGCGGGTGCGCGTCAAAGGTCAGCTCAAGTCGATTTCCGAGAAGGAATATACGCTGTTCAAGCTGAAAATGACTTGTTGTGCGGCGGACATGATCCCGTTGAAGGCACGCATCAAGAGCGACGTCGTGATCCCGCGGGCAACGTTCAAGGACAACGACTGGGTCTCGGTCGAAGGCGTGCTGCAGTTCGCCGAAGTCGTGGACACCAAGGCCAACAGCACCTTCATTCCCGTTTTTCGCATCGGCGAGAGACTCGACGGACTTCAACCCGCCGCGGCCGAATGAACCGCATCGGCGGGGACGAGCTTGCGCCGTTCCCAGGGGCGGTACTGCTGCAACAGCGCGGCCAGCAGGATGGTGCCGCTCAAGATCGTCCAGACGGTTGGCTTCTCGGTCTCGGGTGATATCAGGTACGCCCAGATCGGGTTCAAGATCGGTTCGACCAGTGTGATGGTTCCCGCCTCCTGCGGTGTCACGGTGCGCAACCCGCGGCTGAACAGCCAATAGGGCAACGCCATCTGCAGCGTGCCGAAGAGTGCAATCCAGCCGAGTTGAGCACCTGTCGGCTCGGACATCCGCTCGACGACCTGAGACGGACCGACCTGCAGCGCGACGAATGTGCCGACCAAACCCGCACTGCCGAGAAGATTCAACACGCTCAGCACGCCGTTGTCATCCGTCCGCAGTTTCCGAAGAAACAGGATCACCACCGCATAGGCGATACCGCTGCCGATCGCCATGGCGAACACGACGAGTTGCTGCGGCGACTCTGCAACACTTCCCCAATCGGTGTTGCCGCCCACGATGACGCCGGCGCCGAGCAGTCCCAGCCACGCGGCATACCGGCTTCGCGGATCGTCCGGCTCGCCCAGAAACAGCCGACCGATGAGATAGACCCAGAACGGTGCGGTGTTCTGCAGCAGGATCGCATTCGCGGCCGAGCCGAGGCCCATGGCCGAGAGGTACAGCCCGCTCATCAGGCCGAAGCAGAGCATCATGCAGGCCGTGGCCGGGCGAAAGCGGAAGCGGCTTCGTCCAACGAACGGGAGTAGAATCAGCCCGGCGAACAACGCCCGCCAGAAGGCGATCTGCAGCGGAGACAGACCGGGCAGATTCAGATTCAACCTCGTCGGCTCGCCCAACACGCGCATGAAGACGCTGCTGAGGCTCCAGAGCACGGCCGCGGCCAGGAGCATCACTCGTGCACGGTCGAAGGTCATGTGCGTGGATGGTCGGCGTTGAGGACCACGGCGGCGGCCGCAATGCGGGGACCGAGTGCCGCGGGGGAAAAGGCACGGTCCACCAGGAAGTCCGCCAGGCGGTCCGGTGCATCGGTGAGATAAAGAAGGGAAACCGCTCCGAACATCGCAGCACCGCGGACGATCCGCATCCACGATCCCGAACTCGGCTTCTTCGGTTGAAGAAGATCGAAGCGGGTCGCCTCGGCTTCGACGACGGGTAAGTCCGTCGGCTCCGGCCTGTGCTCACTCGCTTCCGGCAACGGCACGCTGAGAAATGCGGCGATCATATCCGCAGCGGTTTCGTATCGCGCTCGCGGATCCCGGGCGAGAGCACGGGCCAGAATGCCGTCCAACAGCGGCGGGAGATTCGGCCGAACGTTCGTGATCGGCCGATAGGCATCCAGTTCCTTCTCGCGGGTCATCTCTTCGTGACTGCTCCCGCTGAAGGGCAGCTTGCCGCAGGCGAGGTGATACAGCGATGCCGCGAGCGCGAACAGGTCGCTGCGGGCATCGACGAGTTCCCCGTTCACGGACTGCTCGTAGGGCATGTACTGCGGCGTGCCGACACCCTGATTGGTCGAAGTCAGTTCCGCGTCGCCGTTGATCCGCTTCATCAGCCCAAGGTCGATGAGCTTCGGGAAGCCATCGGCGCCGAGCAGGATGTTCTCCGGTTTGACGTCCCGATGCACGAATCCTTGCAAGTGCAGCGCATGCAGCGCCCGGCCGATCTCCAGACCGATGCGCAGCACTTCTTCCAGCGGGTACGGCCCCTGCTCCGCCAACTTCGCGGCCGCCGTCGGGCCGTCGATGTATTCGAGGACGAGGTAATGCTTGCCCGCGTCCTGGTCGTAACCCGAATCCAGTCCGGCGATCACGCGTTCGTGCTTGAACCGCATGCTCATCAGGGCTTCGCGATAGAAGCGGTTGACGAACTGTTTGTTTCCGGAGAGGTGATCGGCAAGGATCTTCAGCGCGACCTGCTTTTGCTCGATCGGATCGAACGCGAGATAAACCCTGCTCATGGCCCCGGTGCCGAGCAAGCGAAGAATGCGAAAACGCCCGATGATGCCGGGGAGGTGAGTTGCTTCGTTCTGGGCGTGGTTCGGCATGTCCAACATCCCCCCACGATCCTAAGAGTCCCAGAGCATAAACGGCCCAAACCGCAAAGTCCAACCGATTCAGTCTCGTCCCACACCATCACGTTAAATAGCGGGCCTGAAATTCGCGCAGGAACCGACCCAGCAGTTCGGACGACAATCGCCCGTCCCGTTGATTAAAAGCGTCCGGCAGATCCCAATGAACGCCGGCCACCTGCGGCAAGGACATCGCCAGTGCGGAGGGAATGGTCCAATCCGGTGCGGCTGCGGCCGGGTCGCGGCCTCGTTCCCCGAAGGAGATTTCCAACGGAATCGAGAGCAAGCCGAACAACTCGACGAGGCGGTACAGAATGATCGCGTCCCGTTCGTGCCCTGCTCTGGCGCCGTTGCCCACGAAGACTTCCAACTCGACGGACGTGAACGTAAACCCCGAACGAATCAAGGTGTCCGCAAAGACGAGCGGGCTGTAGGTGTGTTCCTCGGAGATCAGGTAATCACCCCAAGGCTGCGAAATGCCGAGTACGTGCGACAGGTCGGAATCGACCGTGCGGGCTGCTTCCAAGAGCCGGGCCGCGAGGCTGATGCGTTCGTCCTCATCCCAACCGTATCGGTCGACGTAGTTGAACCCGGCACAGACCTGCCAACTGCGGACGCGTTCCTGATAACGCCGCACGCCGACCTGAACGAAATCGCACATCGCGGCGGACAGCGCGACTTTGTCCCTCACGAGCCGTGCGGCCCACTGGGGCAACTCGGTTTCGGTCAGGTCGATCATCGGGCCGATGGTCGTCTGGATACCGGTATTCAGCGACCAATCGACGAGGGCATCGAAATCCGACCAGTCGTAGCTTCCTTCGTCCACCTCGATGCGGTGCCATTGCGGTACCAACTTCACCGCGTTGAATTGCGCGCGAAACATCGTCTGCGACTCAGTCGGCGGGATCGTAGTAAGGCAGATGCCCACTCGGGTTTCCAGCGGCCCCTCATCGCCGACGCGGGTATGCAGCAACTGCTCCGCGAAAGCGGCCGATAACCTTATGGACGCCATCGCCGATCGTTCGAGAGCCTCCTCGGCTAAGGCATCCGCTCCGGGTTCGTCCGGGTCGCGGACGGCACGACCGAAGACGCGGGCCAAGGCTCGGATCTCTTCCTGCTCGGCCGGTTCCAGAGAGAGTCCGATCGCTTCCCATTCCACGGTCTGGCAACGCAACTGATTGATGCGACCGCGGGCCAGTTCGATCAGAAGGTGATAAGGCTCGGGTCGTTCCCTGAGAGTCGTCGAAATGCAGATCTGCCTGCCGCCCGCGCCGGGCCAAGGCACGATGATGTAGCCGCTTTCGTTGGCTTCTTTGGTGAGCGTCAGTTTTCCTGCATCGAATTCAATCCGGGTCGGCACCGGCGCCATGTCGTAGCCCCCGGCCAGCGCGGCGGAATTCAGACACTCTCGACGTTCGGGAGAAATGTGGCTCGGTATTACAAATGCCAAACTGCCCATGACCGACCTGTGCGACGCCGATTCGGGACTGAAAACTATGTGGGTAGACTACGAAAACAGGCTTCGTAATCCACCCGTTTCCGTCATGTCCGCTGCGCTTCGGCCCAAGCTTCGTCGCAGGCGACCACGGCGATGCCCAGCCGATCGGCCGCGGCAATGACATCCCGATCGTCGAGCAGGATGGTCTGCCCCGCTTCGACCGCAAGAACAGTCGCCCCGGCCTTCGCCATCGTTTCAATGGTCTGCAACCCGACGGTGGGAACATCGAAGCGGCGATCCTGCTTCGGTTTCGCCACTTTCACCACGACGAATCCGGAGCGGGCACACAACTCGCCCGCTCGGACGATGCATGGATCGGTACCCTCCACGGCTTCGACCGCGAGCACGGCGTTTTCCTTCACCATGACGCTTTGGCCGATGTCGAGCCGGCCCATCTCTTTGGCCATCGTCCAGCCGAAGGCTATGTCCCGGCATTCGCGGGTCGACGGCTGTTTCTTCGTGAGGATTCCACGCTTCACGAGCAACTCCGGGCAGAGTTCCAGGGCGGATGTACAGATCATGCCTTCGTCTTCGAATTCGCGAATCACGCTCAAAAGCAAGGAATCGTCCCGGCGATCCGATCGGTTGCGGAGATACCACAGGCGGACAATTCGCCAGTCCGGCAGGAAGTGGAGCCAGCGCCACGGATGAAAGAACTGGTGTTTGTGCAACTTCCCGGCCATCGTCCAGCGTTTGACGCCATGCTTGCGGAACGTCGACAGAATCGTGCCGAGGGAGATGCGATTCGTGTGCCGATACACCGAGCAAAAGTTCTTCAGTGCCGGATCGCCCAGCCCGGCAATGCCGACGCAGACGACCGGAATGCCGACCGATTTGGCCTTGGCAGCGAAGTAAAGCGGAAACCGCCCGCCGCCGGCGATCAATCCGATCGGTTCGGTGGGATTGCTGCTCATGACGCGACTTCGTCCCAGCCCAGGTGCTTCTTGATCTGCTTGACGTCCCGGCGAATATCCGGAAGCTTCACCAGCGACATGAGCACTTTCCTCTGATCGCGTTCGGCAATGGCGGGTGCCCCCAACAGCCGCGACTTGGAAGGGACGTCCTTGACGACGCCCGATTGCGCGCCGATGACGACATCGTCCCCCATCGTGACGTGATCGCCGATGCCCACTTGGCCGGCCATCACGACGTAATCGCCGGTCTTGCACGAACCGGCGATGCCGACCTGGCTGCAGAAGATGTTGTGCCGGCCGATGGTGCAGTTGTGGCCGATCTGCACGTGGTTGTCGATCTTGGTCCCCTGCCCGATCCGGGTGGGAGTAAAGGTGCCGCAATCGATCGTGCTGCCGGCGCCGATCTCGACGTCGCTTTCGACGATGACCCCGCCGATCTGCGGGACTTTGCGGTGTTGCCCGTTGACGGTGCGATAGCCGAAGCCGTCCGACCCGATCACGCTGCCTGCATGCACGATGACGCGGTCTCCGAGTTCGACATCGTCGTAAAGCACCACGTGGGGGTGAAGGATGACGTCGCAGCCGAGCTTACATTCGGCACCGACGACGACCGAAGGATGCAGCACCGTCCCTGCCCCGATGACGACATCCGCACCGACGACGCAATACGCACCAATGGTGACTTTTTCCCCGATCGCAGCAGTCGGGTGGATACGGGCCGTCGGATCGATGCGCTCTTTGGGAGCGGATTTCCGCCTGCCGCGAAAGCGTAAAACGGCTTCGGCAAACGCTTCCAACGGTTCGGCGACGACAATCAACGGCTTCGAGGTATCGAGTTGAAGATTGTGCGGCACGACGGCCGCGGCGGCAGTGGAGAGCTTCCATTTCGCCGCGTACTTTTCCGTTTCCAATAAGGTCAGATCGCCGGGAAGGGCTTCGCTTAGCGGACGGGCGGCCTGCAGCACGACATCCCCGTCGCCCACGACCGAACCGTTGAGCCAGCCCGCGACATCGCGCACGGTGACGGCCATCCTAAGCACCTCCCATGAACGCAGAGACTCTCGGGAGGATAGCGAAGGTCGGGAGTCGCAAACAAGGTCAATTCATTTGTCTTCAAGAGTCATCAGCGCATCGACGCAGGCATCGCGGGCCTGCATCAATGCCGGGTCGTCCGTTCCCCAGGTGATGCAGCGGATCGAAGTGCCGTCGCGGCGGAGGGTGACCATGCCCGAGGTAAACCCGAGACGAAGTTCCTTCCAGGCCGCGTCGGGACTCTCGTCCGGGAAAGCGGGCAGTCCGTCGATCATGCGGACGACGGGCGGAAAGCCCGAGGCCGAAAGGCGATCGCGCAGGCTCTCCCACGCGATCGGCCCCTGCAGTACGATGATGCGCTCCGCACCCATACTTACTTGTCCTTGGTCCCGGCCTTGGCCTTCAGGATTGCTTCGAGGGATTTTTTCTGCTCGGCGGTGAGGACCTTGAAGCGGTCGTCGCTCATCTTGGTTTTGAGTTCCTTGATCTCGGCTTCGAGCTTGTCGATCTTTTCGTTGTACTTGGTCTGAATCCTGTAGACTTCCTGTTTCTGATTGTCGGTCAGGCCGATCTCGCGCCAATTCTGGGGCAACGTGCCCTTGTACTTACCGGCCGGCTCGTTCTTCTTGTCTTCCTTTTTCGTTTCATCCTTCTTGGCCGGATCCTGCCCGGTCAGGCCGTTGGAACCCAGCAGAACGCACAGTCCGAGGACAAACAGTCCGAATCGCAATCGCTTCTTCATCTCGGGAACCTCTCCGCCGCTATACTTGGAAATGTAACCGACATCAGTGAAACCAAGACGTAAGAGTAGTGCAATCGAAAACTTGCCGATCGCTTCCGATTTCGTGCCGGCTGGACGCTAAAACTCGAATGAGGATGGGTCGATCATCATCGGCGTGCACATTTCGGACGGCATCCTGAGCTGGCCTTGGCTCGTCGGCGGCTGGGCTGGGGCGATCCTTCTGCTGGCACTTACCTGTCGCCGGGTTTCGGACGAGATGATTCCCAAACTCGGCACCATGACGGCGGCGTTCTTTGCCGGTTCGCAACTGCACGTGAAACTTGCCGGGCTGACGACGGTCCACCTGCTCATGAACGGCGCGATCGGTGTCCGCCTCGGCCGTTTGGCCGTGCCCGCGATCTTCGTGGGGCTGGCGTTCCAACTCTTATTCTTCGCTCACGGCGGCTGGACGACCTTAGGAATGAATGTGGTGATCTACTCGTTGCCGAGTCTGGCGGCTGGTCTCGCGGCGTCCGGGCTTCGCCGACGAGGCTATCGGCTGCCGAAGGTCATCCGTTCGGTCGCTGTGCTGACGGGAACTTGTGCCTGCGTTGCTGCCGCGGGTTGGGCGATCGAGCGGACGTGGGCTTGGGACTGGGGACTGGAAATCTGGATCGCCATCGCAGCCGGCATCGGAATCGTCTCGACACTCCTGGAAATCCTGTTGCTGCACGAGCCGGTGTTCGCCTGCGGCTTCTGGATCGGCGGCCTCACGGCCCTGGCGACCGTCGCGCTGAATGTCGCGGTCATCGCCTTTGGGGCCTCGCAGGCCACGGCCAACCTTGCAGGGCTGATCTTTGCGGCTCACATTCCCATCATCGTCGTGGAAGCCTTACTGACCGGAACGATGCTCGCCTTCATCGTCGCAGTCGCGCCTCAGCGGACGGATGTCACAAGTGAAATCTCGTCGAACGGCACTTCCCACTGACCCATGCCGACCGAGACCGTGATCGTCTGCTTGAGGGGGTTGACGCGGACGACCTTACCCTCGCTGTCGAAGCGGGCCACGTGGACGCGGTCATTCGGTTGCAACCGCTTTCGGGTCTCCAGAAGTGCGGCCGAGGCTTCGGTTTCGCGGCTGAGTTGGGTGCTCTTCCGTTCGTAGTCCTCGCGCTCCGCATCCGCGGCATGGCGGGCGGCGAGCGCATCGGCCCTTGCCTTCTCGGCTTCCTCGCGCAGCTCCTGAAGTCGCACGATCTCTGCGGTCTTGCCCTTCTTCCGCTTCAGATAACGGTTGGCTTTGCGGAGCAGTTCCTTGGGCAGATTCAACCGCTTGGCGATCTTTAGCGCGTTGCTCATGCCGAACTGACCGATCATGAGCCGATACGTGGGGCGGAGGGTTTCGATGTCGAACTCGACCGCACCGTTCTCGGCCCGCTCGTTGTTGAAGGCATAGGTTTTAAGGTCGCCCAAGTGCGTGGTGACGATGGCCCGGCACCGGATCTCGTCGAGTTGATCCAGGATCGCCCGGCCGAGGGCCGCACCCTCGGTGGGGTCGGTGCCGGCGCCGAGTTCATCGAGCAGAATCAGGGATTTTTCGTCCGCGTTGCGGAAGATGTGCCCGATCCGGGTGATGTGGGAACTGAAGGTGCTCAGCGATTGCTCCAGACTCTGCTCATCGCCGATATCCGCGAAGATCTGGGTGAAGATCGGCACGCTGCTGCCCGCACCCGCCGGGATGGCCAAGCCCGCGAGCGCCATCGCTGAAAGCAGACCGGTCGTCTTCAACGCCACCGTCTTGCCGCCGGTGTTCGGCCCGGTGATGACGAGCAGATTGAAGCCCAAGCCGAGCCGCATGTCGATTGGGACGACCTGCTTGGTCGGCTTCCCTTCGGCATCCTTCGCATCGCGGAAGAGATGTTGCAGCAGCGGATGTCGGCCGTTGCGGAGCCAGAGCCGGCCTTCGGTATTCAGGTCCGGGATAGTCATGTCGAAGTCGCGGGCGAAGCGGGCCTTCGCGGTGATCAGGTCCAGCTTGGCGATGATCTCCAAGGCATAACCCAAGGGCCGGGCAATGCGGGCGACCTCTTGGCTGAGCCGACGAAGAATGCGTTTGATCTCGCGGTCCTCCTCCGCCTTCAACGTCATCCGCTCCGTGCTCATACCCGCGACCGAGGCAGGCTCGATAAAGACGGTTTCGCCGGTGGAACTGACTCGGTGGACGATGCCGGGGAACTTGGCGCGGTGATTGGCCGCGACCGGCAGGACGTAATGATCGCCGTTGACCGTGGCATTCGGGTAGCTCAGGATGCGGCGCAATTCGGGATCGCGGAGCAGGCGTTTGATTTCATTCTTGACGCGCTCCTCGACTTCGAACAAACGCTGTCGCACGTTGCCGAGTTCCCGGCTCGCCATGTCCAACACGTGCCCGCGGCCGTCGATGCAGCCGCCGATGGTCTTGGCGGTGACGCCCAGATCTTCGATGCCCGCAAGCAACTCGATCAGGTGGACGTGCCGTTGGTCGACGCGATTCTTGTAGCGGAAGATCGCACCGGTGCAGGTGAGCGTTTCGGCAATTTCCAGGAGTTGTTCGGCACTGAGCATGGTGCCGATGACGGCGCGTTTGATGATGAGGCGGACGTCGTGCAGGCCGCCGAAGGGTGGGGTGCGGGCGGCACTGAGTTCCTGCATCATTTCATCGACGAGGACGTGCTCGCGGCGGATTGGGGCAAGATCGGTGCTCGGTTCGATGCGTCGGGCGGCCTCGCGGCCGAGGCTCGACGCGGCAAATCCGGCGAGGAGTTCGCGGACCTTCTCGAATTCCAGCAGCCCGAGCGTATGGGCATCCATCATCGGCGATGACTCGAATATCGGCAAAGAACGATGGAGCCGGCGAATCCGCATCGGGTTCGCGCTCGGCTCCATGAGTAGTGTTACGGATTAGGGCACCGCGGGTTCGATCCCCGGCTGTATTCGGTGTGGTCCGATGGGAGCAGTCTCTTGCTTTCACTCGGCACGTCACACTTCGCACTCTTCGCTCTATCGCTTCTCCGGCTTCCAGGTTTCCAGGAAAAAACCACTGCCGACGGCGGTCTCGAACTTCGTGGGGCGGGGCTTGTCGGCCGGGCCGTAGCAGATGCGGAAGTTCGGCCCGTTCCACTCGTGGATTCCGTGGACTTTCTTGCTCTTCTCGTGCCCTTCCTTGATGGTCATCTCGAAGTGTTTGCTGTTGCCCTCGAACTTCAGGTCGGCGGTGAAGAGTCGGACGTACTCGTCCTTCATGGGGTTGCTGAGGCTGTACATGCGGTACTCGGCCCCCTTCACCACGAGCGTCAATTTGGTGCGTTCCTCGGCCGGGAGTTGTTCCTTGGCGTCGAACTGAAGCGACTCGCACTTCCAGTAGCCTTGGAACTTCTTGAGTTCCTCGGGCAGGCTCGGCACCGTCGGCGGCGGGGCAGGCGCGGGCGGCGCCGGTGTTGGCACGGGCGGAGTCTGAGCGAGACTGGTTCCGGCGCAAACCGTGAGCATGAACAACGCGAGCAATCGCATGAGGGAGTTCTCCAAAGGATGATGGACGACATTGCTTCGGCTATGCCCGCCGCCTGCCGTGCCGTCAACCGCAACCTCGGAAGCGTAGAATGTCCGCCATGAACGTCTCGACGGATGGTGTCATCATCGGCGGCGGTGTCATCGGCTTGACGGTCGCCTTTCGGCTGGCCCAGGCCGGGCAGTCGGTTGCGCTCTTGGAACGCGGGCAAACCGGCCGGGAAGCCTCGTGGGCCGGCGCGGGCATTTTGCCGCCCGGCGACTCGACCGCAGCCGCGACGAGCATCGACCGCTTTCGTTGCCGAAGCGTCGAACTTTATCCGAGCCTGACCGCAGAACTTCGCCAACTCACCGCCATCGACAATGAGTATCGCGTCAGCGGCGGCATCGAGTTTCTGGCAGCGGGGGAACAGCACCGAGTTGACTGTTGGCGAAGCCAGAACATAGTTGCCCAACCGGCTTCAGTTGCGGACTTGCTCGGCATCAATGTCCCTCTCGGACTGTCGGCCTTCGTCCTGCCCGAATTCGCCCAAGTCCGCAATCCTCGGCACCTGAAAGCTCTGCGGGCAGCTTGCGTGAAACTCGGCGTCCGGATTCACGAAGATGCTGAGGTGGTCAAGCTTAGCCTCGAAGCCGGACGAATCGCTTTTGTGGAAACACACGATGGTTCGCGCTTCGCCGGAGGGCATTTTGTCGCCGCCGCGGGGTCTTGGTCCTCACAGTTGCTAGATTTGAAAGGCACTATTCGGCCGATTCGTGGAGAAATGCTGCTGTACCGAACTGAGGTGCCTCTTTTGAAATCGATTCTGCTTCTCGACGAACGCTACCTGGTGCCGCGGCGGGATGGTCACCTGCTGATCGGCTCGACCGAAGCGGACGGCGGCGATTTCCTGAACCGGACGACCGAAGCCGGCCTGGCCGAGTTGCGCGCCTTCGCCGCGTCGGTGCTGCCCGCACTTCGGAATGTCAAACCGATCCGCTCTTGGGCCGGGCTGCGACCGGGTACGGCGGACGGCCTGCCCTACATCGGCTTCGTACCGGGTGCCGACAATCTGATCCTCGCAGCCGGGCACTACCGCTCCGGTCTGCAGCTTTCTCCGGCGACGGCGGAATTGGTCGTCGATCTCATCCTCGGGCGTGGACCTTTCGACCCGGACTTCGTGCCTCTGTTTGCCGCAGATCGTATACCGAATACGACGTATCAGCGGACGTTCCGATCCTGAGCGGCATTTGCTCCGTTGGTCGGCGACCACTCAACATACCGATCATCACGTTATGAATGCAGCCCACCCGCACCGCGACGAACTCCGCCGCTTGGCCGACGACTTGGCGTGGCTGGAAGACCACTGCCGCAGGCAACCCGAGTTGGCCCCGCACGCCGCCCACCTGCGGATGGCGGCCGCACTGACTCGCAATGTCGTCGGACCGGCGCTCGAGTCGCCCGGCTCGAACGCTCCGCTCTTCGTTTGTGTCGTCGGTGGGGCGGGCGCGGGCAAAAGCACCATCATCAACTTCCTGGCCGGTGCCGTGGTCGCCGAGGCAAATCCGCAGGCCGGCTTCACCCGCCACCCGACGGCGTTTCTGCCCGCGGCCTCGGCGGCACGCTGGCCCAGCACACTCGGGTTCCTCGGGTCACTCACCCGCATCGGCGAGAACAAGCCGGCCGATTTCGATGAGGATGTTTATCAGGTCAAACGCATCCCCGCACCGCTCAACGGCAACGATCCGCTCGAGGATTTCGTGCTCTGGGACTGTCCGGACATGACAACCTGGGCCGCGGGGGCGAACGCGACCGGCGGCTATGTATCGCGGTTGATGGAGATCGTCGGCCTCTGCGATGCCGTGGTCTACGTCGCCTCAGACGAGCGCTACAACGACGAAATTCCGACGCAGTTTCTGCACCACATCATCCGCGCGGGTAAGGCAGTGATTGTGTGCCTGACGAAAATGCGGGAAGCGGATGAGCAAGCCCTCGTCGAGCACTTCCGGCAGGAAGTGCTCGGTCGGCTGCCTGCGCCGGGCGGTGAGATTCCGCCGATCCCCTGCGTGGCGATCCCGAACATTCCGCCGGAAACCCGTCGCGACCCGGCCGGCAGAGGGGCGAGCCATCGCGTTCATCTTCTCAACCAGCTCCTCGTGATCTGCCCCAGCCCGCAGGAGACGCGCTTCCGCACACTCCGCAACGCGATGATCTATCTCGAAACCGCCGGCGACGGGTTGATGGACGTGGCTCGACGGGACCTGATCGAACTGGAAAGTTGGCGCCAGCTCGTCGATGCCGGGCGCGATGAATTCGAGCAGCGTTACCGCCGCGAGTTCCTCGGCGGGGAGACCTTTCGCCGCTTCGACCGCACCCGCGATCAGTTGCTGGAGATGCTGGAGCTGCCCGGCCCACTGCGCATCGTCGGCACGGTCTTGGCCGTGCTCCGGTGGCCCTACCGCACGGCACGGGACTTCGTGGCAAAGCTGGTGAAGCGACCGGAGATGCCGAGCCTGAGCGAACAGACCGTCTGCCAGACGGCGATGGGCGCCTGGCTGGACGGCCTGCAGGCCGAGTCCCTCCGCCGCACCGCGAGCCACCCGGCTTGGAAGCAGATTACGCAGACGTTCGACTCGGGGTTGAAGAACGAAATCCTCGACGGCTTCGGCACGACTTTCCGCAACTTCACCCTGCAGGAAAGCGACGAACTCGACCGTGCCGCCCGGGCCGTGCCGGATCGCTTCATGGCCTCGCCGGCTTTGCTGGGAATTTCACGGCTCGCCGTGCTGTTCTGGGACTTGTCGGTACTTGGGGTCGTGCTCCATCTCGCTTGGCCACCGACCTGGTGGTGGTTGCTGTTGGTGCCGCTGTCGTTGTCGCTCAGCCGGCAATTGACCGAGTTTCTGGCGTCTCAACTGATAGAAGTGCAACGCAATCGCGTCCGCAATCGACGCATCGATCTGGTGCGTGAATCGCTCAGCGGGCCGCTGTGCGCCAAGCTCGCCGCCGTGCCGGTGCGCGGTGGCTCGACCTTGGAAAAACTTCGGGATGTGCTGACGCGGATTCCGAAGTCGATCCAAGTCCTTGGCGTTGCCGTGCGTTCATTGACCACCTCTGCACCGACTTCGGGTTCCCCGTCATGAGTGCCGAGCCGAGCGTGCCGTTCCTGCGGACTTTGGCCCCGATGCTCCGCGGGCTGGAACGACGCTATCAGGAATGCCTGGATGCCCGCCGGCGTTACCCGTGGCCGCTGATTGCCCGCGCCGAACTCGAAGGCGTGGTCACCGATCTGAAGCGCAAAAGCGAAAGCCTGGATGCGGAGCGACCGCTGCTGGTCGTCATGCTCATGGGCGGCACCGGCGTCGGCAAATCGACGCTGATGAACGCGTTGGCCGGGGCCGCCGTCGCCCAGGCGTCCTTTACGCGCCCGACGACGCGGGACCCGGTTGTTTACTTCCATCAGTCGATCCATCCGGACAAGCTGGACCCCGTGATGCGGTTGTGCAAACTCGTCCGCCACGATCGTGACGGTCTGCGGGACAAGGTCATCGTCGATACGCCGGATGTGGACAGCAACGACCTCGCGAACCGCGACAAACTCATCGAGCTGCTGCCGAATGCGGATGTGGTCCTTTACGTCGGCTCGCAGGAAAAGTACCACGACCAGATCGGCTGGGAACTGTTCAAGGAGCAGCGTCGCCGCCGGGCCTTCGCCTTCGTCCTGAATAAGTGGGACCGCTGCCGCGACCCGGGTGCTACCGGCCTGCGACCCGATGAAGACTTGCTCCGGGACCTGAAGTCCGAGGGATTCGACCAGCCCAAACTCTTCCGTACGACCGCGCAGCTTTGGGTCGATCAAGCCGAGACCGGCGGGACCGAGTCACCTGCAGACCTGCCTCCCGGGGAACAGTTCCGGGAACTCTCCGAATGGCTGGAGCAAGGCCTCACCCGGATGGAAATCGACGCCGTCAAGGCCCGCGGGGTCGATCAGTTGTTGGCCCAATCGAAGCAGGCTCTCCAACACGTCGTCCCGCCCGATTTCACTCCGGCGATCCGCAAGGTCGAAGCTGCCTGGGACCGCGTGTTGAATGAGGAAGCCGAAGCGCAGACGGAAGTCCTGGTCGGTGCCTTGGAGCCGTTCCAGCACGATGTCGAACAGCACTTCAGCACGAAGGGCCACCAGCGGTTCCGCGGGCTGATGGCGGGCTGGCTTCGCATCACGACCAAGCTTCGCTACGTCGGTTCCGCATTACGCGACCGCTTCTCCCTCGGCAGTTCGCTTCGTGGCGACTCGAAGTCCGACTCGTGGGATCTGCAGGCCGCGGTGCACACCGCCGCCCGCGCCGCCGGGGAGCGCGTGCTGGCCCAGCGCATGACCGCGCTGACGAATCGCCTGCTGGTCGAGACCGAACAGAACGGCCTGCCGATGCTGCTCGTCAACGATCCGGTCCTGCAGACGGCCAAGCTCGATTGGGACGACCGCATCACCCGCAAGGTCATCGATTCGCTGACCCAAATGGAAGCGGAAGTCACCAAGCCGACCGGCCGCCGCAAGGTCATCCGCGAGTCCGTCGGATTCGTCGGCAACTTCCTGCCCGAGGCGGTGCTGATCGGCTCGATCGCACTGCTGCTGTACCGCTTCTTCGTCCAGGGCCTCACACCCGAATTCTTTCATGTTTTGTTGCCGGTGTACGTCACGGTCGGCGTGCTCATCGTACTGCACGTCCTGATCCTGACCGCGCTTCCCGTTCGATGGTCGGCGATCCGCGGCGAGTTCGGCAAGCGCCTCGACGGTGCATTGAACGAGGATTTTCGCGCCGCCTATCGGCCCATCCTGTCGGACACGGCCGCCGCAACGACTCAGGAGCGGCGGGACATCGAACAACTCGTGGAAGAAACGCTGACAGTGACGACGTGGCTGAACGAACGCGAGCAGGCCTCGCAGGTCAACGAGCTTTACGGACGATAGCGCAAGCGCGAAGGACGATGCAGCATGGCAGATGGAAAATGGATCGACGGACTGGAACCGGACATGTCGATCCGCGATGCAGCCTCGGCTATCTTAAGCGTTCGGCTCGGCAGTTTTCGCCATCAGTTCGCGGAAGCCGCCCAGATCAAGGTGCCGACGATCGAGCAGATTCACCAACTTCGCGTGTCCACGCGGCGAGCCTCAGCCGCGCTGAAACTGCTGCGGCCGGTACTCGAAAAGAAGCCGCTGCGAAAGGCAGCTAAACTGCTGCAGCGTGTGCGTCGGGCCGCCGGGGCTGCCCGCGATTGGGACGTCTTCGCCGAAACCACGGAAGCAACACTCGCCGCGGTTGCCAAGCAGGAAGCGTTGTCGGCATTCCTCTCCGCGTATTGCCTCGGTGCCCGTGCCGATGTTCATGCGGACCTTGAGGCACTTTACGCGGAGCACGCCGAGGTGTTGGACGAAGTGTGCGATCATCTGCCGAATCATCTCGCCGGGGAGATCGAGGGCACGCTCGCGGAACTGGCGGACGAATCGATGCCGCGGTTGATGTTCGACTTCACCGAAGCCATCCAAGCCGCGCCGACCACTTCGGAGGGGTTGCACGCGCTCCGCATTCAGGGAAAGCGGCTTCGCTACGCCATGGAACTGTTCGCGTGCCGCTACACCGAGCCGTGGCAGGCGGAACTTTACCCGGTCTTGGCCGACATTCAGGAGTTGCTCGGCCGACTGCAGGACGGCGTTGTCGCGACGGCCCACGCCACGGCGATCCTCGCGGAAATGACGGCATTGCGGCCGGAGGTCGCCAAGGGTTTTCGCCCGGGCTTCACGGCGATGAACCAAAACTTCCGCAAACGCGCGACCGCCGCCAAGCCCGAGTTACGTAAAGCCTTCACACAGTGGAAAAAGCTGATGACGAAATACCCGCTGCCGACCTTGGCGAAACCGACTGAAGCGGATTAGGAGCACATGTGGTTTGCTCCAAGCGATTCGAATGAGCCACGCACGAAGCAAGTGGTCGGTTGGCTCATTCAAGTCGGCAATCACTTACTTCGTGCGTGGCTCATTCGAGTTCGCAAATACAGAACCAACCTCTGGTTAATACCGCGGCAACGGCTTGGCCGGGTCGGGCACCGGGAAGGGCTCACCGAGGCGCGTGCCGCCTTTGTCCTCGGGGTACACGCCCGGCGGCGATGGGCCATCCGACCGTTCCTTCGAGACCGGCTCAACGCGGCTGGGATTGAACCGATCCATCATGTTCGTAAGCGGGGCCGTGCTGCACCCGCAAGCCGCGAGCAACGAAAGACAGACCGTGCGTTTCATGTTCGGTTCCCGATCCGGTGGAACTTCGAATAGCGTGACCACAGGAAGCAGACAAGTCAGGTTGCACAGAGCCGGTCGGCCAACTGCTCGATGACGAGCACGATCTGGACGCGGCGGTCGAGCAGGTACTGTGCCTGTTGACAAGCTTCGAGCCGCGACTGAATGTGGTCAACCTGACGGGAACCCGTGGCGACTTCGCGCTGCAACTCACCTTGCAGGTGCTTCAGCACAAACGGAATGCCGAGGGCGGCACGCACGCGTTGCGCCGGGACTTCCTTGCCTGCGCTCTCGGCGAATTCCATCCACTGCTTCGCCAGCGACATCGGGTTCGGCCGGCTCGATCGAAGCTGGGCGATCAAAGCTTCGCGGAAGGCCCACACGGCCGGGTGATCCAATGCCGTCGCCCGGCCGATGGAGCCGGAGCAGGTTTCGATCAGCAGTTTGCGGCGACCGGCATCGTCAATACCGCGCTGCTTCAACAGCGTCTCAAGATGCTCGTCGGACAGCGTCCGGAACGGCACAACCTGAACGCGGGACCGTATCGTGGGCAAAAGCCGTTCGATGCCGGTGGAGAGCAGAATGATCTCGGTGCCGTTCGGCGGTTCTTCGAGCGTTTTCAGGAACGCATTGGCCGACTCTTCGTTGAAGTCGTCCGCATCCTCGACCAATACGACCGATCCGTGGCCACGGGTCGGTTTGAGGCCGAGCTTCTGAAGCACATTGCGGATCACTTCGACCGGCAATTCGGACTTTTCCTCCGGCTTGCGGGCAACGTGAAAATCCGGATGCGTCTCCACGGCCACGAGCCTGCAGGCTGGGCACTCCCCGCAGGCCGTCAGCGGTCCCGGCGAGGCTTCGCAAAGAAAGGCCTTGGCGAGTTCGAACGCAAACGAACGTTTACCGATTCCTTCGGCACCGACGAAGGCGAAGGCATGGGCCAAGCGGCCGCGCGACAGCGACGTCCGAAGCCGAAGGAGGGCATCGTCCTGCCCGAGAATGGCCGACCAACTCATGACGACCGACTCCGCAACAACGGCTCGACCGTAGTCAGCACATCCGCGGCGATGTCGTCGATGCCGCGGTTCGCATCGACTACGTGAATGCGTGTCGGGTCAGCCGCCGCTTCGCTCAGAAACCCCTGCCGGACGCGGTCCCGGTACGCGTCGCTGCGGGCTTCCAGCCGATCCGGCGTCGGCTTGCGCCGAGCGGCCGCTGTCTCCACGGAGACGTCGAACACGAAGGTCAGGTCCGGCTGCAGACCGGCGGCCGCGAAGTTGGTGATGAAAGCCAAGGCCTCGGGATCGAGACCGCCGGCATGACCCTGGTAAACCAATGTTGCCAAGGCGTAGCGATCCGACACTATAAGATCACCCCGTGCGAGTGCGGGCCGGACGATCTCCGCGACCAACTGAGCGCGGGCAGCCATGAACAGCAAGGCCTCAGCCCGCATGGCGATCGGCGTCTCGCGGGCAAACAGCAGAAGTTCGCGGAGTTTGGTACCCAAGGCCGTGCCGCCGGGATCGACGACGGTGGTGACTTGCTCACCGCGGGCACGCAATGTTTCGACCAACAGCCGGCACTGGGTTGATTTTCCCGATCCGTCCGGCCCGTCGAAGACGAGGAAGAGCGGCGATACCATCACGTTCCCTCGCATTCAATCGTGCCGAGAACTTGGCCCGAGTGCAGCCGTTCGCCTGGAACGACGAGCCGACTTGTAAGCCGACCCGCAACACCCGCGGTCACGTCCACGCTTGCGCCGGGGATCAGAATCTCCGCAACCCGGTCGTAGGACTTCAGCTCTTCGCCGACCTCGACCAGCCAAAGGCTGAACAGGATTTCGATCGTTCCCGGATCGGTAAGCGTTAGGGCACGGTCCGGCATGTCACGCGATCTCGGCGGTCGGGATCATGTCTTCCGCGTGGTAGCTGGAGCGAACGAACGGACCCGCCACGACTTGCCGGAACCCCATGGTGCGGGCCTGCACCGCGATCGCATCGAACTCCTCCGGCGGCAGGAATCGGGCCACGGGAATGTGCTTCAAGGTCGGGGCCAGGTACTGGCCCAAGGTCAGCACGTCGCAGCGGATCGACCGCAGATCCGCGATCACATCGAAGAGTTCCTCGATGGTCTCGCCGATGCCGAGCATCAGTCCGGCCTTCGTGACGAGCTTCGGGTTGCGGGTCTTGACGCGCTCGAGCAGGTCGAGGCTGCGGCGATAGTCGGCCCGACCCCGGACTTTACGATACAGCCGCGGCACCGTTTCCAGATTGTGGTTGAAGACTTCCGGAGCCGCGTCGATGACGACATCGATGGCCGCATGGTTCCCTTGAAAATCGGGAGTAAGCACTTCCACCGTCGCCGGCAGGACGTCGCGCACGGCGGCGATGCAGCGGGCAAAGTGAACCGCCCCGCCGTCCGGCAGGTCGTCCCGCGTCACGGACGTGATGACGACGTGCTTTAAGCCCAGCCGGCGGGCCGCTTCCGCGACGCGTTGCGGTTCGTCATCTTCCAGCGATTCCGGTGTTCCCTTCGGCACGGAGCAGAAGCCGCAGGGCCGCGTGCACAGGTTGCCCATGACCATGAAAGTCGCCGAGCGTCGCGACCAGCACTCGGAGCGGTTCGGGCACTTGGCACTTTCGCAGACCGTCTCCAGTCGCAAGTCGTCGATGGCGGTTTGCGTGAAGGCATGACCGTTTCCGGCGGGCATCGACCGCTTCAACCAACTCGGCAACCGCCGCTGCGGCGACTCGACGCCGATGCTCGGCTCACTCAGAACGGGAAGCGAAGCTCGCATGACGGTGAATGATCCTTGGGACGGCGGGATGATGCTGAAACGGCGAAAGCTCGGCGAAGCCGAAGACCTCCGCGTAAACCTCGATCAGTCGTTGGCGCACGGCACCGGGTCGCACGATGGCCCGGCACTCTCGTTGTAGGGAGGTCACCGGCCGCAGGTCGCCCTCGCAGGCCAAGTTCCGCCAAAGTTCCAAGTCCGGCCGCACGTTCAACACGAAGCCGAAGGATGCGATGCCATGACGGACGGCGACGCCGATTTGGGCCACCCGCCGGCCGCGGATCGTGAGTCCCGGCTTGCGTTCGTCGATTTCGACGGCGGGAACCAGGTCCGCCACGACTCGATGCAACATTCGCGACAGCTTCGCGACATAAGCCGCAGGCGACAGTTCCAAGGCCGACAAACTCAGGATCGAATAGCCGACGACCTGCCCGGGAGCAAATCGCCACAGACCGCCGCCGCGGGCAACCCAATCCAAGGGAAGTGCGCGAGCCGTCAGTTGGTCCTCGCTGAGTGCAATCTGCGTGCGGCAGGCGGTGCGACCGAGGCTGAGTTGCGGCGGATGTTCGCAGAGAACCAACACGCCGGAGGACTCGGGTTCACCGGAGACATCGTACACCAGCCTTCGCTGCCAACGCAGCATCTCGTCGGTACCGATGGTGCCGAGCAGGTAGACGCTCAATCGTCGATCCGGGTGCTGCGTTGTGTCGATCGGGCCGACCTCAGAGTGCACGGGGTTTCGTTTCCATAGTTTACGCAGGAGCCGAGCACGAAGGGAACGGAACTTCCGTGCCGTACCGAGTGCTTTCCGGGAGCGATCGTGAAGCATCTCGTGCGTTGGCTGCCGGAACTGCTGGCCGTTGTGGTGGTGGCCTTGAATGCCGTCAAGCCGGTGGTGGTCGACGACACGGCCTATCTGATGCACGCCCGCCATTTGGCCGCCGAGCCGACGAAGCCTTACGCATTCCTGATCTTCTGGAACGATATTCCGCAGCCGGGCATGTCGCTGTTGCTGCCGCCGGTGCTGCCGTACTGGCTCAGCTTGGGAATCCGGCTCTTCGGCGAAGATCTGCTGCTGATGAAGCTCTGGCTGCTGCCGTTTACGTTACTGCTTGCCCGCAGCGTGCATTCGCTGCTTCGGCGGTTCGCCCGCGGTGCGGAAACGTCCGGCACCGTGCTGATCGTAACGTCACCCCTCGTGCTGCCGCTGTTCAACTTCATGCTGGACATCCCGGCCGTCGCGCTCGGGCTGGCTTGCCTCGCCGTAACCGCGAAGGCCGTTGCAGCCGATCGCCATCACATTTGGCTCATCGGATTGGCGGCCCTGCTCGGCGCCTTGGCGGCCCAGACGAAGTACACGCTGCTGCCGCTGCCGGCGGTGCTGCTCTGGTACGGCGTCACGCATGGCCGATTTCTGAGAACCGCCGGAATCGCGGCCTTGGGCGTCGCTCTGTTCGCAACGTGGGAAGTATGGATCTGTCGGACGTCCGGGGAAAGTCACTTCCTGTATCACCTGCAGAACCACAGCGGTGCGAACAAGGAAGCGGCCGGAGTTATCGACCGCATCGACGCATTCCTGACGGAAAAGTTCAAGCCGGTGCAGCCGTTGGCGTGCTACCTCGGCGGCATGGCGGTACCCTTCAGCCTCTGGGCTGCGTATGGCTTGGCGATGCCGCGAAAGCTCATCGGCTTGATAACGCTCGCGTCTTTGGTCGGCATCGCGGCCGTCTGTCTGGTTCCCGGCAACCACTCAGTACTGATGCGAAACGGAACGACCGGGCAACCCGCGTTGACGTTACCGATGCTGGTCTTCTCCCTCCTCGGCTGGTCGTTTCTCGCGACCATTGCCGCAGCCGCGACGCTGCTCGTCATCCGTCGGCGCGGTTGGACGGCAAACCTGCGCTGGTCGCCCAAGTCCCAGTTTCTCGCAGGCTGGTGGATGTTGGAAATCTTCGCTTACTTTCTGCTGACGCCCTTCCCCGCAGGTCGTCGCGTGATCCTGGTCGGCCTCGTCGGCGGCTTGATCGCGGTGCGCTTCGCCCGACTGCGGAAGAGCCGGCCGGGTCTCGTGCCCATGATTTACGGGATCATCGTTTGCCTGGGGTTATGGTCCATCGACTGCTTCGATGCAAGCGCCGAACGCACCATTGCGACGCAAGCCGCGGACCGGATCGATCGCGAAGTCCCGTCCGGCGCGAGTTGGACGCAGGGTCACTGGGGCTGGCAGTATTATGCGGAGCGACGAGGGATGAAGCTGATCGTACCCGGGCAATCGATACTGAAGCCGGGCGACTTCCTGGTACTGCCGGTCGAACCGGAAGCGGGCGCATTTTACCGGCCCTACCACGGCGAAGCGTACTTCGTTTGGGACGCGGATTGTTACCGATTCGTGGAACGGATCGCAACCGTTGATTCGTTCCCGGCGGCCACGATCCCGACGCTCTACGGCGGGAAGTTTCCGATCGTAGGCCGCAGTCATCCCCGGTTGATCGTCGATGTCTATCGGGTGGAACGGGAAGTCGTGACGGTGCCCGATCAACGTCGATAGGCGCGGTTGATGTAAGTGCCGGGGGGCAAGGCGTGCGACCAGATTTCGTCGCCGGCCGGGGTCACTTCGACGATGCGGTTGTTGTTCTGAGCAGCCCCTTCGACGATCAGCGTATGGCCGTTCGGAAGTCTCTGCAGACAGCGCGGCTGCACCGCCGCCTTCTTCCAGACGATCTCCCCCTTGGCGATGTCGTATTCGACGACCTGCGTCTGCTCCGTGAACACCAACCGCCCTGCGGTGGGCGCAATCATATGGGACTGATACCACGGCTGCCCGACCTTGGCGTTGCGGCCGACGATCTCTTTGTAAGCCTTGTCCAGAAACACGAGATGGTTCGGGCCATTCTGAAGCATCAGTGCCGTTTCTCCGTTGGGCAGCACCGCGGCGGAACTGATGTCGTGGATGTTGGCGCGATCGTAGACCACTTTTTGGCTCTCGTCCGACTTCATTACCGTGATCTGGTTTCGACAGATGACGAGAATGGAGCCATCCGGCAGAAGCTGAAGTTGCAGCGGGCTGCCGCCGAAGACTCGTCGCGCCTGGTCGCCGACGATCGGCTTGCGGCTCAGCACGTTCCCGTTGGTTTCGCGGAAAGTGATGCTGCTGGAATTCATCTCGGCAACCACCAGACGGCCGTCCGGCAACATCAGCGCGTCGGCCGGCGACGATGAGAAATTGTTGATGCGCCACAGTTCGGTCAAATCCGGGCCGAGTTCGGCAACGCTGCCGCTGCCTAGGCGGAAGTCGCTGAGTACGATCAGCATTGTCCCTTGCGTGCGCGGACGATACGCAAATTCATCCAAGTTCAGTGTGTCGCGGTGCTGCTTCCACCAGTCCTGCCAAGTCGCCTGTGCCTTTTTCAACGAGTCTGCGGATGTTGCGAATACGGTTTTCGGGGGTGCGTCCCCGGCCAGTTGCAGCAGAAAATCCTCGACCTGCCAGAGGTGCCCGCGCTTCAACTGCGGAAGGGTTGCGAGCAGTTCCTCGATCGCCGACACATCGCGGCTGATCGTGGCCGCGAGAAAGGACATCGCGAATTTCGCATCGCTGTCGGGTTCAATCTTGGTCGCGGCACGTACGAGCGGGAAGGCTTCGGGGATGCGGATCCGGGACTTCTCGTTGCCGCCACGAATCAGCGCCTCGGCGGCATAGCGTCGCTTCAGTGCGGAGGGATCCTTCAGGCCTTCCACAAGCGCCGGCTCAACTTTGCCGTCGCGTAGTGCGTTGGCGATGAGCACTTTGCGGATCTCTTCCGCCACGCTCGGGCCGTCCGCCAACGGCAGGAACGCGAGCAGGACGCGGTTGGTGTCCGCCGTCGGCGCTTTCCCGCAGGCCCGTACCACCGCCGCACTGACTTGGGAGTAAGGTACTTTCTCGATTGATTTCAGAACTTCCGTTGCACGATGAGCGAGTTCGAAGTCGGCCGCGTTGATGTTGCTCGTGTCGATCAATGCGGCCTTGCGGAGCGGTCCGAACGCGGCCGGGCCGAATGCGAGGATGTCCCGACTTGCCTTGAGGCGAACTTCGAAATCGCTGTCGCTCATCCGCTTCAGCACGTCGTTGATCTTTCGAAGGTCGCTTTCACTCAGCGTGCGCGATTTCAGATACTTCAGCAGACCGTCGCCTTCGTCCGCCTTCAAGCCTGCGGCTTCGAGCACTTTGGCGTCCGAACTCGCCTCTTCGAGCTTGGCCTTGGGCGACTGTTGAAGTCCGATGCCGTCTCTGATGACGTCGGCCGTTTGCGACGATGCAAAACCGATGCAGGAAATGAGCAGCGAAACCGCGATGAAGAAAAGACGACGTGTCACGCGTTGGCTCCCCGGTGTTGGCAGATTTCCAGTCTAACAAACAGTCCGGGACGTTGCGCCACGAAATGAACGGTTTCGGGTTGACCGACGAGACGCGTTTCGGCATAGCCGACGATGCGGCACGGATGCCGATTCTCGGAGACACGGATGCGTCATCGGCTGAAACTCCTCGCGTTCGCGCTGCTGCTGTGCATGGGCTGCGCTTCAGTGCCGCCGGTCGAGAACCCGCTGTTGGTCCGCCCGCACGCCAACCTCGGCGACGATGAGAATCCGCTGCTGGTCGTCCCCGGTCAGCCCACGCCCGAAGGCTATGCCCAAATTTACGAACGCGTGCTAGACGCCGTCGACGATTCCTTCGACATCATTCCCGGCTCCCGCTATGCCGGGATGATTCAGACGATGCCTCGCGTTGCCGCAGGTTACGAGCAGCCGTGGAAGTATGGAAGCCCGGATCCGCGGGAGCGTCTGCTGGCCAGCCTGCAGACGCTGCGTCATTCCGCGGTCGTCCGAATCTTCCCTGGGGAACGAGGCGGCTACCGAATTTCGGTCGAAGTGTACAAGGAACTCGAAGACATCCCGAACCCCACCAACGCCATCCGCGGTGGGGCCTCATTCCGCGAAACCGCCACCGTGGACCGTCGCGTCGACACGACCGGACCGTTCGTGCCGACCAGCCGACAGTGGATTCCCATCGGTCGGGACCCGGCCTACGAGCAGAAACTGCTCCGCAAGATTCAGGAAAAAGTCTGCCGCTGATCACTTCGCGGGTGGGTTGACCGGCGGCAACTCGTATTCCAGCGGCTTCAGTTCCGTGGTCGCGCCGGCGACGGCGACGGGAAATCCGAGGATCCCGTCGCGGCCCTTGTGGAAGCCTTCCTCGTGCCAGTAGACGATCCGCCAGTCGCCGGCTGGCACATCCTTGATCTCGAACTTCCCGTCTTCGTCCGTCACCGCGAAATAAGGATGCTCGAAGACACGAATGCGGCCGTTCATCCACGGGTGGATGCTGCATTCGAACGGCACCGGAACCGCGCTCGGCGTGAAGGGCTGCGCCATCTTGTGCGACATCCCGGCGGGGACGGTCACATTGAAGGCGTTGTCGCCCTTGTAATTGATGTTGTGCGGCACCGGCGAGCTGTTCTTCACTTCCAAACCGTCCCCGGCCCGCACGGCCAGGATGCGCGGAATGAACTGACAGCAGGGCTGATCGATCACGTGCGTGACCGGCTTGGCATCGACGAGACCCGGCTTGATCTTGTTCTTCGGGAAGACATCCTTGCGATCCTTGGTGTCCGGTCGGATCCAGACGACGACATTCTTGAGGCCCTTGCTCTCCTTCTTCACCTGAATGGTTTCGTAGAAGAGCTTGCCCTTGCTCAGGCAGTGGGCCTTGTCGACCTGCACATCCACCGGCTTGGCTTCCGGAGCCTTGGCAAACGTGACCTGACCCTTCACCGTGACCCACCCAGCCTTGGCGTCCTCCGCTTGGCCTCCCGACAGCAGCACCGAGCCGGCAACGAGGCCGGCAGTAAGGAATAACGCAACGCGGAACCGAGGCATTGGAAGACTCCGAGATCGGGAATATGTGCACAACCGGTGGGATCGCCGAGGGACATGTCTCCGCCGTACGACTGGTTCATTCTTTGCCCGCCGTCCGTGTGCGACAAGTCGGGACGCCGGGAAAACCGTGTGAAATTCTGCTGTTACTTCAGAAAATGCCGCACGAGGTCGTGCAATGTGCCGTTCGTGGCGAGCGTGTCCGGCCGGTCGAGGTCGATGCCGTCATCCCAGTCCGTCATTTTACCGCCCGCTTCCTCCACGATCGGTATCAGTGCGGCGATGTCCCAAGCGTGGACTCCCGTGTCGATCATCACGTCGAAGGAGCCTTGGGCGACCAGGCAGAAGCCGTAGAAGTCCCCGAAGCCGCGCGACCGGGATACGGCATTCGCGAGATCGAGAAAACCGCGTTCCTTGCCCGCCTGCGTGAACCAACTGATGCTGGAATAGCACAAGTGCGCCTCCGCCAGCGTGGCCACGTCCGACACGCGAATCCGCGTTTCGTCCCGGAACGCCCCGTGGCCGCGGAGGGCGTGGTAAGTCTGGTTCATCGTGGGAATGGAAGCGACCCCGGCGATGAGTTCGCCACGATCCTCCAAGCCGACGAGCGTACCCCAGAGGGGAATCTTGCGGACAAAGGACTTGGTGCCGTCGATGGGGTCGATGATCCAGCGGAAACCGCTCGTGCCGGGTTCGTCGCCGTATTCCTCGCCGAGAAAGCCATCGTTGGGAAAGTACCGTTTCAGAAAGTCGCGAATGTGCGCTTCGGCATTTTTGTCCGCGATCGTCACCGGAGATTGATCGGGTTTGATTTCGACTTCGAACTCGCCGTTGAAAATCTTAAGCGCGATCGCCCCGCCCTGCTTGGCGGCTTCGATGGCCGCCTCGTATCGTGTTCGCCGATCCGCATTCATGAAGTCGCTTGCTCCGTGGCATGGATCGCAGGTTCATCGGCGGCATGATGCCGACGCACATGCGCGGCCGCGCCGACGATGCCGGAATCGTCGCCCAAGGCCGCGGGCAGACATTTCATGCCTACCGCCGCACCGGGCAAGATGTAACGCTGGGCAAAATCCCAAATGCGTTCCGTAAAGCTGTCGCCCAAGGCCCCCGTCACGCCGCCGCCGATGACGACGATCTCCGGGCTGAGCAGATTGACCACACTCGCGATCCCCGCGCCGATGGCCCGAGCGGCATCGTCGACGATGGTTACTGCGATGGGGTCGCCCTTTTGGTAGAACTCCGCGAGTTGCGAACTCTTGACGCGGTCGAGATCGACGCCTTTCCATTCCTTGCGAACCCGCTTGGGGGCGTCGTCCAACATATCCTTGGCGCGCTTCATCTGATATTTTCGGCCGGCGACCGCTTCGAGCGAGGTGCCGCGGCGCCAGTTGACCACGATGTGGCCAACCTCCCCGGCATGGCCGTTGAAGCCATTGTATAGCTCGCCGTTGAGAATCAGTCCGCCGCCGACGCCGGTGCCGACGAAGATGCCGAACACGTTCTTGGCCCCTTGGGCGTTGCCGCGGGCGAACTCGCCGTAGGTCCCCATGCGGACGTCGTTTTCCAAGAGAATCGGCCAGTTCCATTCCTTGGGAAGAAACTCGCGGACATCCAGGTCCTTCCAACCCAAGTTGGGTGCGAAGCGGACGCGGTTGTTGGCATGATCGATCTGACCGGGGATCGCCAGACCGAGGCCGCGAACATCCGCTGGGTCGATCTTCGTTTCGCGGATCACGGCATCAACGGCCTGTACGAGCCGCGCGAACACACCGGCCGGCCCGGATTCGCTGCCGGTCGGCTGCTTGCTGCGTGCGAGTAGGGTCAGGTCGTCGTCGAACAGCCCCGCAAGGATTTTCGTGCCGCCGAGATCAACACCGATCCAATAGGATTGGCTCATAAATATCCCTAACCGAAACGCCGATGTCTGAGCTTACACGCGGTGTGAAGATGATGAGTATCTTAAGCGCCCGAGTCGGGGGAACCACCGATTTCAGTCGCAACGTCGCGGGCCGCGGCCACGAACGCCGTGACTCGTCCCCGATCCTTCACCCCCGGCCGGCTCTCAACGCCGCCGGCCACATCGACGCCGTTCGGTCGGGCGATCCGGATGGCCGAGGCGACATTCTCGGGTGTCAGTCCGCCCGCGAGAATCCATGGCACGCCGGGGTTAAAGCCGGCGAGCAGTTCCCAAGGAGCGCTCACTCCCGTGCCGCCCATCTGCCCGGCCACGAACGAATCGACCAACACCGCCTTCGGCCGATGCTTGACGACGTACGCTCGGATCGCTTCGAGGTCGGCTTCGCTTTTGACCCGAAACGACGGTAAGTGACCGTAGTGCGAAAACGAACCGGTCGGCGTGAATTCGTACGTCTGAAGCGTTGCCAAACCCAAGCGGGCGGCCGTTGCAATCATCGCATCCTGCGGGCACTCGACGAAGAGGCCCACCAGTTCAACGCGCGATCGAAGTTCCTGAGCGATCGCGGAAGCTACGGATTCGGCGATGCAGCGGGCGGACTTCGGATAAAAGTTCAGCCCGATGGCATCAACGCCGCACTCAACCAGCATTGCCGCATTATCGACGGTGGTCGTGCCGCAGACTTTGACGAAGAACGGCGTCATGCTTGCTCCGCCAAGGCCAAGGCGCCGTGGAGCACGACTTCTTCGCCAAGTGCCGCCGGCACGATCGAGGTGAGGCCGCGGAACGGCGTGAAGGTGTGTCGATCCACGAGTTCGCGGAGTGGGGCAAAAAACAAAGTTTCCCCGATCAGCGAAACGCCGCCTCCAATGATGATGCGCTCAGGGCAGAGCAGTGCGATGACGTGAACGAGAGCCTCGGACAGCGCCTGGACGGCGCGGCGGATGAACATCCCTGCCTGTTTGTCGCCTGCCTCGGCCCGCTTCGCCAGCTCCGGCAACGGACAGCCCGCAGCCCGTTCGATGGCCCAGCCCGAGGCGAGTTGCTCCAGAGTGTGCCGATTGTCGTCACCATCCAAGTAAAGGTGCCCAATCTCAGCGGCACCGCGGCCGACGCCGGCATAAATTCGTCCGCCGACGATCAACCCGCCGCCGATTCCGCTGCCGACGGTCATGTAGAAAATCGGGTCGCAGCCCTGCCCTGCCCCGAACGAGGTTTCTCCCAATCCCGCAGTATCGGCATCGTTGGCGATGACCGTCTTCAGCGTTAATTTTTCCTCGGCCCACTCCGCTAACGGGAAACCATCCCAGTCTGCGATCTGGTGGGACGTGATGACGGAACGGGTCTTCAAATCGACCGGGCCGCCGAAGCCGATGCCGCAGGCTTGCACCTGTGAGGCATCGACTTCGGCGGTCGCGAGGAGTTCCGGATAGGCTTCAAGAATCTGCCTGCGAATGCCTACTGCCCCGGCTCCCGGCTGCACTTTGCGGCGGACGATACCCTTGAGGGAACCGTCGCCGCGACCGAGCGCGAGTTGCAGTTTGGTGCCGCCGATTTCGATCCCGAGAAACATCGGCTCACCACACAGGGAGGTTACTTAACCGGCACGAAGAACGCTGCACGGACCGGTGCGGGCATTTTACTGTTGGCCCCGCGAACGGACCGCCAAATCACTTCGTTGAACAGCAAGTCGTCCGCCTGGTCCTCCTTGGTCAGGTCGAAGGAGTCGGACAGTTTCACCCCCCACGCCGCAGCCGTGTTCTTCGTGTTGAGGTCGTACTTCGGGACGACATGCGCGTAGGGCGCGAGCGTCGGCTTAGCGGTGAAGCTGTCGAACATCGGACGGGCCGCGGCATCGAACTGGCTCATCGGCTTGAGGCCGAGGATCAGTTCCATGGTCCGCAGCATGCTCGTCGTCGAGTAGAGCGTCGAATCGACGTGGTTCCGCTTCGTGTACGGCGAAATCACGAGCGCGACGACGCGGTGGGCGTCGACGTGGTCCGGTCCGTTCTGCGCGTCGTCCTCGATCACGAAGATCGCGGTTTCCGGCCAAAACTTCGACTTGGAAATTCCTTCGACCAACAGTCCCAACGCCAAGTCATTTTCGGCGACCATCGCCGTGGGCGTCGGCTTGCCGATGCGGGTGCCGGCCGTGTGGTCGTTCGGCAGGCGGACGATCTGCAGTTGGGGCATTTCGCCTTCCGCTTCAAAGCGTTTGACTTCGCTGAGGAAACGCTCGGCCCGTTTGACGTCCGGATACTCGAGATCGTAACCGCGGAACAACGGATCGAAGTGGCCTTCGAGTGCGGCCACCGTCGGCTTGCCGGGGTTGAACGAGCCGTCGGCGTTCATGGTGCCGTTGTTGATCCACTCGCCGTAGCTGCGGTACGTCACTTTGGCTTCCTTGGCGCGATCCCACAGGTAGCCGCCCGCGGGGCGGGCCGGGGCATCCATCTGCCCTTCGCTGGGGTAGCCGAAGGTCTTCTTCGGGCTGCCGCGATAGCTCAGCGGCCAGAGCTTTTCGACGAAGTCCGTGGCGTAGGCACCCATCGACCATTCGTGGCCATCGGCCGAGACTTCGCCGTCGACGTAGAAGTTGTCCAGCAGCACGAATTCATCCGCGAGTTTGTGATGGTTCGGCGTGATGGCTTCCGGGAACAGGCAGATTTCCGGCTCGCCGTTGCCCTTGGGGTTCTTGGGCCGCACGGCCATGTCGCCCAAGACTTGGTCGTAGGTGCGGTTTTCCTTGACGACGTAGATGACGTACTTGATCGGCGACTTGTCTCCGATCTTCTTGGGAATCGGATTGTCGGCCGCGACGTTCTCGGCCTGTACGGCGTCGTTCTTCAACAACGGGCTGCACTCGTAGGCGGTCTTGGTGTACTTCGCCATGGTCTCGGGTGTCGGCATCGGGATGACGGCGACGGATCCTTGGAGCAGCGTGCCGATGTACTCGGCCGTGTTCTCCGCCCGCGGCAGGTTCGGGTTCGGCCCACTGCGGTTCGGCTTGGAGACATTCCCCTTACCGTTGGCGACGTAAAGCGTCTTGTCCAGCTTGTTGTAGCGCACGGAGGTTGGGTACCAACCCGTGGGAATAAAGCCGAGGGACTTGGCGGCCTTCGGGTCCACAATGTTGAATGCGGCAAGGTTGTTGGCATCGGCATTGGCGACGAAAAGCATCTGGCCGTCCGGCGTCATGGTGAGGCTGTTGGGTGTGTTGCCGTTGGGGGCAAGCGGATAGAGGGCCGCAACGATGGTCTGCAACGGTGTGCCGTCATCGGGATTCAGGACGCTGACCTTGGTGCTGTTCGCACAGGCGACGTACAAAGCTTTGCCGTCCGGAGAAAGCAGCAGTTCGGTCGGGTGCTCGGCCGTCGGCCAGACGGCTTCCAACTTGTTGGTTGACAAGTCGATGACGGCGACGCCGGCCTTGGACCAGAGCGAGACAAACGCCCGCTTGCCGTTCGGTTCGACGAGCACGCCGTAGGGGTAGGAGTTGTTGGCCACGGGGCGAATACCGCCGAATTCGTCTTCGACTTTCGGCTCTTTGGCCCCCTTCTCCTTGCGGCCGTCCGGCGGGCTGGGCGGTTCGCCCTTCGGTGCTTCCTTGCCTTTCGGTTCGGTTTCGGCAAGCCCGATTACGACCTTGTTTTCCGGATTGTCGACCGGAATGCGGATGAGGCAATCGGCCCACAAGCCGGTGACAAAAAGTTCCCGACCGGTCGCATCGAAGGCCACACCCGCGGGGACCGTGCGACGGCCGACGGACACGTCGATGATCTTCGCGTTGTGCAGCGTGCCTTTGTCGAAGTCCCAAACGTGGACCACGTCGAACTCGCCGCCCGAAGCGAATACCTGCTTACCGTCCGGGCTGAAGGCAAGGCCGTAGAAGGCCTGCTTCACAACCGTGCGGGAGACGATTCCGCGCGAGGCGGCATTGGTGTCCAGGATCAGGACTTCATGCTGCCGCATGCCGGAATGCAGCACTGCGGCGTACTGGCCGCTTGGGTGCAGTTGAATGTTGACGGGCAAGTCGCCGACTTCGATCTGGGTGCCCGCGGGCTTGAGCTTCCACTGATTCGGAAGCTGCACGAAACCGTCCTTGCGAAGGCCGGGCAGCACGCGCGAGGGAATGGCTGCGGGCTTCGGCTCGTCAGCGACGAGGGGCAGGCTGAACCAAAGACCAAAAGCCGTCATCGAAAAAAAGCGAACCGAAATCGTCATCTTGCAACCTCCATGGGTGTTGACGGTATTATGAAAAGCACCGGCATCGTCGCCTAATGAAGAACTGATGCAGATCCGCGCCGTGTTCGACTAAGATGAAGATATCGTCCGCATTGCACCGGGGCTTTCCATGAACCGTTTTCTCTGGCTGCCGATTCTGTTCGTCTTGCTCATGCCGACTTCCGACGTTCGGGCCTGCCCCTTCTGCAGTGCCCAAGGCACGACTTTTTCCGGTGAAGTCAGCACGGCCCACTTCATCGTCGTCGGCACGGTGACGGGAGCCAGGCACGACCCGCGCGACTTCAGCAAGGGCACAACCGATGTGACCATCGAGACTGTCGTCAAGCCGAATGAATGGCTGGCGGGCCGCAAGGTGTTGACGATTCCCCGCTTCATCCCGCCGGATGCGGACGGCAAGCCGATCAAGATGCTGCTCTTCTGCGAACTGCACACCGCCGCGATGTACACCGCCGCCGCCGGGGTCATCGGGGCGCCGCTGTTGGCCGATCCGAGAATCGTCGTGCTCGATGCCTATCGCGGCGAGCAACTCGGCGCGGAAAGCAAACTGGCGGACTACCTCAAGGGTGCGTTCGAGGTTCGCTCCAAGGATGCTGCGACGCGGCTGCGCTACTTCTTCGATTATCTCGACAATGCCGAGCTTCAGGTCAGCGTCGATGCGCTGAACGAGTTCGCCTCGGCAGACTATGTCGATGTCCGACCCACCGCGGAGAAGCTGCCGGCCGCGAAGGTTCTGTCTTGGATCAAAAGCCCCGGCACGCCCCAGTCCCGTCTCGGGCTTTACGGGCTGATCCTCGGGCATTGCGGTTCCAAAGCCGATGCGGCCGAGCTTCGCGCCCTGTTGGACAAGAACGACAACCAATTCGCCGGCGGCCTCGACGGCATTCTTGCGGCGTACGTCATGCTGGATCATGTCGAGGGCTGGAAGTATCTGAAGCAGCTTCTCGCCGATCCCAAGGCCGATCAGTCGATCCGCTACGCGGTGCTCAAGGTGTTCCGCTTCTTCTGGGATTACCGGTCCGATCTCGTTCCCAAGGAGATGCTGCTCGACGGCATGAAGCGGATCGTCCTGATGCCCGAGATGGCCGACTTGGCCATCGACGACCTGCGCAAATGGAGCCGCTGGGACCAGACCGATCTCATCCTCGGCCTGACGGACGCCAAGGACCACATGAAGGAAGCGATGAATCGCCGGGCGATCCTCAAGTTCGCGTTGGCCACTCCATCCGAGAAGCTGAAAGCGAAAGAATACGTCGCCAAAATCCGCAAGGAAGACCCGGATCGCGTGAAGTACGTCGAGCAGGCACTCCAGGATGAAATCACACCGTTGCCGCCCAAGCCGACAGCCAAGAAACAATGATTGGGGAACTCAGCATGTTGCGATGGATCGCTGCGATTTGCCTTGTCCTCGCCCCGGCAACCGCACAGGCCTGTACCTTTTGTGCGGGCAGTGCCCTGAGCCGGCAGACGTTCCGGGAATACCTCCACGACTCCAAATTCGTCGCCTACGGCATGCTTTCCGATCCGAAGCCCGACCCCAGCGGCCTGAAGGGCACGACGAAGTTTGCCCCCAGTCAACTCTTCAAAGGGACCGCACCCGCCGGTGCTCTCGTCATCCCGCGCTATCTCCCACTCATCGGCAGGACGCCGGCGGATTATCTCGTCTTCGGCACGGTTGACGGCAGTAATGTCGAACCACTCTATGGCGTCACGGCCACCGCACCGATGCTTGCTTACCTGCAGGACGTCGCCAAGCTTTCGAAGGAGAAGGAGCGTGCGGCGGAACGCTGGAAGTTCTACTTCGAGCACCTCGATGCCGCCGACCCGGCCGTGGCCGCCGATGCGTTTCTGGAGTTTGCCAAGGCACCCGATGCCGAGATCGCCGGCGCGAAGGCGATCTACTCCACCACCAAGCTGCGACGACTGATGACCGATCCCAACCTGCCGGCCGATCGGCTCGGCGTCTTCGCTCTCATGCTCGGCATGTGCGGTACGACGGAAGACGAACGATTCCTGGAAAAGTCATTGACGGCTCCACTGAGCGATCGCGTGCAACCGAACGTCGGCGGCTATCTGGCCGGACTGACCGCGCTCAACCCGACCGCCGGCTGGACGAAGATCGAAGCCTGGGCTGCGGATGCAAAGCGACCCTACGCCGAGCGCCTCTCTGCCGTGGGCACAATGCACTACTTTCAAGCGGTCAAGCCGACGGAAACCAAACCACAGGTGTTGAAGGTGATCCGGGCTTTGCTTGCTGCTCCGGAATTGGCCGACTTGGCGGTCGAAGATCTGCGGCGCTGGGGCTGGTGGGACGAAACATCGGCGGTCCTCGGCCTGTGGATGAAACCGACGCACGGAGGACGACTGATTCGCCGGGCGGTCGTGCAGTATGCCCTCGTCTGCCCGAATCCGGAATGCAAGGCCTTCATCGCGACTGTACGCCGGACGGATGCGAAACTGGTCGCGACGGTCGAGGAACTGTTGCAGATCGATGCGGAAAACAGAAAGCCGTAATTCAACTCAGCGATAATGCATGCCTGCTGAGCGTTTCGTGCCCCGTCGGCGTGATGAGGTAGTTGTGTTCGATGCGGACACCGCCGATGCCGTCGATGTACAGGCCTGGCTCCAACGTCACGACATCGCCGACGACGAGCGTCTCGGTTGCCTTGGCGACGAAAAAGGGTGCTTCCGGGTGGGCGATGCCGAGGCCGTGGCCGGCATGATGGGGGAAGGCATCCGCCTTGCCTGCCGAGGCAAACGTCTCGTGAATGCTGTGGTAAACCTCGAGGCAAGGCGTGCCGGGTTTCAACAGTCGCTCCCCGGCGTGCATCGCGGCTGAAGACAAGTCGAACAGCTCCTGCTGCCCTGCCGTCGGCTTGCCGCCCACGACCAAGGTGTTTGTGAAATCGCTGCGATAGCCTGCGAAGACTACGGAGAAGTCGAGGATCAGGGTTTCGCCTGTTTTCAGCACATGTGAGGTCGGTCCGCCGCCACGCTTCGTCGATCCCGGCGACACCGAAAAATCGCCATAGACGATGACCGCCTGCCCCGCCGCCGAGTTGCAGACCGACGCGATGCCGTTGTAAACGTCCAGTTCCGTCATGCCCGCACGCACGTTGGCGCGTGCCCAGGCTTGCCCCGCTTCGGTGATACGCATGCAGGTCTTCAACGTTTCGATTTCGTCCGCATCCTTGGCCCGACGCAGCTCATCCGTCATCGCCCAAAGCCGCGCCGAAAGCGGATTGCACCAGTGGTCGTGGACGCGGCCTCCGTTCGTCTCGACGACGCTCCGCAACGATTCCCGACGCGCCCCTAAGCCGGGGCTTTTGCCGTCGTACCAGACGATCGGCGTTCGTCGGTCGACGTGGCTCGCCTCAACGGACTTCGGCACTCGAGCATCGTAGTGCAGATGGGTTTCGCCGGTCGGCTCGATCTTCAGCAAGGCTCCATAGTCAGCTCCCAAACTGAACGGGTCGATCGTGAGACCTGCAAAATAGCGCAACATCAGCGGATCGCCGAGCAACAGCGGCTCCTTCGGCAGCAGGCGGTCCAGCAAGCGGCCTCGGCGTGTGCGGCAACCTTCGGCGGTGAGCATGAGCGTCAGTCCTCGTTTGGGGTTCGGGCATCGATCAGCATCGCGAGCATGAGCACGGTCCCGAGGATCATCATCTTCGCGGGCGGCTGCTCCTCAAGGTCTTCGCTGATTTCCAGCAGGATGCTGCCGCCCTGCGGTTGCACTCGGGCCAAGGTGTAATCCTGCTCCGGCGTGCGGATGCGATAGTCCTGCTTGGCGATGTCGCCGCGACAGTCGGCGAACTGTTTTTCGTAGGGATCGTGGATCGCATAGCTCGCTGCACGCCCGGGAAGCCGGCGGAGCGTGCCGACGAGTTCGCCCACGGCATCGCGGATCTCGCAGGTCCCCCGGAGCAGCGACCAGCCGCGGGACAGCACCATCAGGAGCGATTCATCCGGCTGTTCGCGAACTTCGATCCGCTTGGGCACGATCGACTCGCTGAGGAACAACCGAACCAGTTGCACGAGCGTTTCCGTCGACTCCGTCGCCGCGCCGAGTTGCTCCCCCGTAGCCGAATTCGTCAGCACGCAACGTCGGCCGGCCTTGAGCGTTGCTGCTCCGCGTCGGATCAGGAATGTACGGGCTTCGAGCATCGTCGCGCCCAGGCGGCCTTCAATCGGGTTACGGACATGATACGCCTGCGGTTCTATCGTAGGTGTGTGTGAATGCAGGCGGACCCCGAGGCCGATTTCCGATGACGACCGTTGTGGACAAGCGTCAGTTCCGCATCCGCCGCATGTTCGGCCAAATCGCGCCGTGGTACGATTTCCTCAATCATTTGCTGAGTCTGAACATCGACCGCAGTTGGCGTCGGAAGACGACCAAACTCGTTCCCTCCGAAGGTGTGGACGCGGGTCCGATTCTCGATCTCTGCACCGGCACCGGCGATTTGGCGATCGCTTACGACCGTGCGGCCAAGGGTAAGCTGTCGATCGTCGGAGCGGACTTTTGCCACGAGATGCTGGTACGGGCCAAGTCGAAAAGTGAGAAGGCCGGGCTGGAGAAACGCATCGACTTCATCGAAGCCGATGCCCAGGAACTGCCCTTCCCGGCCGACATGTTTCAAATCACCTGCGTTTCCTTCGGCCTCCGCAACATTCAGGACACGGAACGCGGTCTCTCCGAGATGGTTCGCGTCACCAAGCCGGGCGGCCGCGTTGCGGTACTCGAGTTTTCCAAGCCGCGAGGCCGAATCATCGGGCCGGTGTATCGCTGGTACTTCAGCAAGCTGCTTCCATGGATCGGTCACCTGTTCTCGCGGAACTCCGAAAGTGCCTACAGCTACCTTCCGCAAAGCGTCATGAGCTTCCCCGATTATGAGGCACTCGCGGACTTGATGGCGAAGCACGGACTGTGCGACGTGCAATTTACCCCGTTCACCTTCGGCATCGCGACGCTATATGTAGGAAGGAAGCCGATGTCCGCGAACGGCACGGCAAGCCGCTGATTCCATTGTCTGGTGCCCATGTCGAATCCGAATGCGAAGCCGAGTGGGCATCTGTTGGTCCGGGCCGCACTGGGCGAGGAAGTGGAGCGCACGCCCGTCTGGGCCATGCGTCAGGCAGGCCGCTGGGATCCCGAGTTCAGGCGGATTCGCGCTGACCTAGGGTTTTACGAATTCTCGGCCGATGTCGAACGGTCGGTCGAAGCGTCGCTGTGCCCGAAACGGTTCGGCGTCGATGCCATCATCCTTTTTTACGACATCACCACACTGCCGTTGGCCATGGGGCTGCCCTTCGAGTTGGTCAAGAACATCGGTCCACAACCCGACCGGCCGATCCATAAGCTCGTCGACTTGGAACGATTGAACCCGGAGCCGAACCCGGCAAGCTACGGTCACATCCGCGAGTTGCTGCAACGAACCAAGCAATGCCTCGCCGGTGACTTGCCCGTCATCGTCTTCGCCGGCTCGCCGTTCACCGTGGCCACGTATTGCATCGGCACCGGTAAGGATATGGCCGGCACGCGGCGCTTTGCGGCCGAGCAGCCCGACGTGTGGCGCGGCTTGTTGAACCGACTCGAACGGGCTACGGTCGGCTTCCTCAACACGCTCATCGACGACGGTGCCGATGTTTACCAACTCTTCGATTCCTGGGCCGGGATGCTGACGCCGACGGAATACGACGACTGGGCCCAAGGTCCGCACGCCCGGATTCTCGGGGCCGCGACCGGTGTGCCGCGGATTCTGTTCGTGAAGGAATGCCCGTACCTCGAACGCATGGCGACCAGCGGCGCTGAGGTCATCAGCCTCGGGAATTGCCACGATCTGGCGGCGGCGCAAGCCCGGTTCCCCAATCTTGTGTTTCAAGGGAACGTCGATGAAGCGATCCTGCGGACGGGGACAACCGAGGATGTGACTTCCGCCACGCGTGCCGTGCTGGCGGCGGGCGGGGGGCGGCGGCACCTGTTGAACCTGAATCACGGCGTCGGCAAGGAAACGCCGCCCGCCAATTTCGAGGCCTACGTGCGGGCGGCCCGCGGCGAGTGAGTTTGGTGCTGCTCGCGATTTCGGCCCGAGTCTTGTACAGTCGAGGCGGCTGCACGACAATCAAGACCGGAATCGGGCCGTGTTGTGCTGCGGCCGTCATGGCTGAACAAGACTCGGTTTCTGTGGTGGAGTTTGCGATGCGTCCTTCTTTGGTCGGTTTTTGCTGCCTGATCGTGGGAGCGGCAACCGTCGCGCAGGAACCGCGACCGATTCGGGAATCGGCACGCGACCTCGAAAAGCACATGAAGCAACTGATTGACCGTGCCGAAGCGGGCGTCGTGGCGGTCGTCGTCAGCACCAATCCGAACTACCCCGGCCGCATCGATCCGAGTTTCCCCGGCAAACTCGGGGACTTCGCCGTGATGCCCAAGAAGTTCGGCGGCCCGGCCGTCGGTCCCGATCCCAGGCTCGATCTGTCCGACCCGGCGAACGCGAACGACCACAACTTCGGCAGCGGCATAGTGCTGGATGCCGAGGGTCTGATCCTGACGAACTGGCACCTCGTCGAAGGCGCCCGCAAGATTTTCGTCCGTACGTCGATGGGCCGGGGCAGCTACGCGGATATCCATGCGGGGGACGCCCGCAGCGACTTGGCCGTGCTGAAGCTGCTCAACCCGCCGGCGGGGATGAAGCCGTTGAAGCTCGCCGAAGGCCGGATCGACATCGGCCGGGACGGCGAACCGGCGACCATCGCCCGCGGCATGTGGGTCGTGTCGCTCGGCCATCCGCTGGCCTCCGGATTCAGCGACGGCTCGCCGAGTGCCTCGTGGGGGATCGTCAGCAACGTCCGCCGTCGCGGCATCGGCACGGAACGCGAAGAGCAACGCACGAAGCCCCTGCAGCATTACAGCGTCCTCATCCAGACCGATGCCCGCTTGACGCTCGGGTGCAGCGGCGCCCCGCTTTTGAATCTCGATGGGGAAGTGATCGGCGTCTCTTCACCGGCCGCAGCACTGACGGGCGTGGAAACCGCGGGCGGCTATGCCATCCCGATGGACCCGAACTATCGCCGAATCATTGCGTCCCTGAAAGCAGGCAGGGAAGTCGATTACGGCTTTCTCGGCGTCAGCTTTCTGCCGGGCCAGGTTGGAATTCCGGGTCTGATGGGGGAGCGGGCCGGGGAAGGCTTGGTCATCAGCGACGTGACACCGGGGACGCCCGCCTACGACGCGGGACTTCGCGGCGGCGATGGCCGCTTCAGCCAGAATGGCGACGTGATCCTCGCCGTCGACGGCCGGCCGATCCGCAATCAGGATGATCTTTTTCTGCACGTCGGCGCGTCGTTAGCCGGCACCACGGTACGCCTCACCATCAATCGCGGCGGTGTGCCTCGTTCGGTTGACGTCAAACTGGCCAAGTTTTACCACGAGTTCCCCTCGATCAGCACCGTGAAGCCGCTCGAAGTCTTCGGAATCCGCGTGGATTACTCCAGTGTTTACCTGCTCAAGATCGACCACAAAGCCCTGCCGAGAAGTGTGCTCGTCCGCGAGATCGTCCGCAACAGCCCGGCGGAGAAAAAGCTCGCGGCCTTGGGCGACGTGCCGAAGGGCGGCTGGCTGATTACAGCCGTCAACGGCGAAGCGGTCGGTGAACCGGCCGAGTTCTACCGCAAAGCTGCCGGCAAGCCATCGCTCCGCATGACCGTCGTCGACCCCGCGAACCTCGGCGGTGCCCGAGACATCGTCCTCCCCTAGCGGAAAGATCATCGCCCCCATGAAGTATGCGATCTGCAATGAGACCTTCGAAGGTTGGGAGCACAGCCGCGTTTGCGACACCGTTGCCGAGCTTGGCTACATGGGTCTGGAGGTCGCTCCGTTCACGTTGGCGTCACTCATCACCGATGTCTCCTCGCCGCAGCGCGTCGAGTTGCGGAGAACAGCCGAAGCGAGCGGACTCACGATCCTCGGCCTCCATTGGCTTTTGGCGAAAACCGAAGGCTTCCAACTCACGTCACCGGACGAATCGGTCCGGCGCCGGACCGGGGAGTATCTGGCGGACTTGGCTCGGGCCGCGGCGGACTTGGGTGGCACGATCCTCGTGCTCGGCTCGCCCTTGCAGCGGAAAATTCCCGTAGGCAAAACGCACCGCGACGCGGACGAGTTCGCGTTGGATACCCTGCGTCATTGCCTGCGGGCGCTCGAGACCAACCGCGTCATGTTGTGTCTGGAACCGCTGACGATTCACGAGACCGACTTTCTGAACACCGCCGCCGAAGGGGTCGGCATGATCCGCCGGCTGGGGCACCCGAATGTGAAGCTGCATTTGGACGTCAAAGCCATGGCGGGCGAGCGGGCAACGATCCCCGAGGTGATCCAGGCCAATGCCGATCACCTGCATCACTTCCACGCCAACGACTTCAACAAGCGCGGTCCCGGTTTCGGCGATGTCGACTTCATACCGATTCTCGACGCACTGGAACGGGTCAGGTATCCCGGATGGGTCAGCGTCGAAGTCTTCGATTACTCACCGGACCCGCTGACCATCGCCCGCGAAAGCATACGCTATCTGAAGTCCTGCGAAGGAGGCTGCTGATGCGTGGATTTGCATTGTTGTTGTTATTGATCTCGGCGCCGACTGCCGTCGGGGCTGACCTCAAGGTCGGCTTCGGGGAAGCGGACATCACCCCGATGCTCGGCAAAAAACCCGTATACATCGCAGGTTTCGGGACCAACCGGCTCGCCACGAAAGTCCACGATCCGATCATGGCACGCGCGGTGGTCTTGGACGACGGCTCGAAGCGGCTGGCGCTCGTATCCGTCGACTTGGTGGGTCTGTTTTACCCCACCGTTGAAGCGATCCGCAGCGGCCTGCCGGGGTTCCGGCACGTCCTCGTCTCATCCACCCACAACCACGAAGGGCCGGATACGCTGGGCTTGTGGGGCCGCAGCCCGTTCCAGTCCGGCGTCGATCCCGACTATCTGAAGCAGGTCGTAAGCGGCTGTATTTCCGCGGTACTTGCAGCCGAGAAGAAACTTGGGGCCGTCAACGCCCACCTCGGCACGGCCCGCGGGCCGGAGTTGCTGCACGACGGCCGCAAGCCCGAAGTGAAGCACGACGAGCTGATGGCGTTGAAGTTCTGCAAAGCTGATGGAACTGTGGCCGGTATCGTGGTGCAGTGGAACTGTCATCCGGAAACGCTGGACGACAAGAACACGGAGTTGAGTGCGGACTACGTGAGCACGACCGTCGCCGTACTTCAGGCCAAGCACAAGGCTCCGGTCGTCTACTTCACCGGAACGGTCGGCGGGTTGATGACGTCGCTGAAAGTGCCGTTGAAGTCCGCCGACGGTCGCGAGTTGAAGGATGGCACCTTCGAGAAAACCGAAGCCTACGGCCGGGCCGTGGCGACGCTGGCGGATAAGGCCTTGGACTCGTCCATCCCGGTGCAATTGACTCCCTTCGAGGTCCGCGTTCAGCCGTGCCTGCTGCCGGTCGAGAACAACATCTATCGTCTCGCCGGGCAACTCGGCATTCTCAATCGGCCGATGTACAAATTCACGGACGCGGCCGATCCCAAGACTTGGATCGTGACCGCTGACCTGAGCGGAACTGTAGCCGTGAAGACGGAAGTAGGGATCATCATTCTCGGCAACCTTTCGATCGCATCCATTCCCGGCGAGATTTATCCCGAACTCGTGCTCGGCAAGATCGAAGACCCTGCGGTGCCCGGCGCGGACTTTCCCGAGGCGGCCAAGGAAGCCGCGATTTATCCGATGATGACATCGAAGCACAAAATGCTGATCGGCCTGGCCAACGACGAACTCGGCTACTTCATCCCGAAGCGGCAATGGGACGACAAAGCGCCGTTCGCCTACGGACTGAAGAAGAGCCAATACGGCGAGATCAACAGCATCGGCCCCGATGCGGCGGGAATCATTTCGGCTGCGTTTCGGAAAGCGGCAACAGCGAAGTGACGCACTTCACGATCATCGTCGCATACGACCCGCGCTGCAGCTCGAAGTTCAGGCGAAGCAACTTCCGCCCGGCGTTGAGGTCATCCGTACCCGGTTCCGCCGTCACCGCCTGGGGCAGCAGGCAGGCCGAGCGCTCGCCCTTGGAGAAGTAGGGCCGCTCCATGCCGGGGATTTTCAACTTGTCCAGCGTCAATCCTTCCTCGGCGAGAAGTGCGTCGATCGCGGGGGTCGAGGTCTTGACCCGGGCGGACAACAGCGGCAACGCGAGCGTCTTCCACTCGTCGAGATCGACGTCGTTCATCGCAGTCGGGACGGCGGATCGTCCGGTTTTGAGTTCAATCTCCTTCAAGCTGGTTGCAGGCAGCAAGTACTTTAGGTAGCGATCCAGTTGTCGGTTCCAAAGGTAACTCTGGTAGGCCGAGAGGTAAAGCGTGCCCAACTCGGGGTGAAGCCGAGCGACCGCACCTTTGAAGTCCGCCGGGTGGACGAGCAGATAATCGACGAGGTTGCGGGCATGGCCGCGCGGCAACTCGGCCTTGAGCTTGAACCAGTCGCCCCACGACCCTCGCAGGATCGCCTTCTCCCGTTTCGCCGGCCCGCGGTCGTGCTCGTAGGGTTCGACCAGCGCCAGCTTCAGCGCGTCTTCGAATCGGCCGTGAACCATCTCGCGGGCAATGTAGCCCCCGCCGCGGCCGACCGAGCCGAAGCGCTGATCGTCGAAGTAGTTCGGCACGCCGAACTTGCGGACGTGGTCGAGAGCCTGCAGGGCCGAGTCGACTTGCTCCTTCGTGAGATGGCGGAGAATGAGGCCGAACCGGTTGCCGCGGATCAGACTCGAGCCGAATGGCTCCGGCGTGCGGCCGAGGTGAACGAGTTTGATCCGGTTCTGCTCGAAGTTCCGCTCCGGACCGTTGTGGATCGTCAGGTACTGCCTAGTCTCGGCATGGCGATCCTTGAGTCCGCCGTAGCTCAATCGCTTCGGGTCGAGCTTCCAATGGCGGCAGATGAGACTGACGGCATCGTGCGTGGTCCAGCCGACTTTATCGAGCCGATAAAAACCGAACGAGCCGACGAGGCCGGGGATGACGTCGGTCAGTTCTTCGACACGGAAATCTTCCGGGAGTTGCTTGACCTTCATCATCGCATTCAACGAAAGCCCAAGCCGGCAATCAAGGGGACTTCTTCGCCGGCTTCTCGTCGTCCGGCTCCGCGGGCTTCTTCGGCTTTGGAGGTGTGATGCTCCGCGGCATTGCCGGCAGGAACTCGTAGCCGGGTTCCGAGGTAACGGTTTTCGGATCGACCGGCCGCGGCGGTTGTTCGCTGGATTCGTACAGCGGCAACGCCGGCAACGTGAGTCGGATATCCTCCAATCGGACGCGTGATGCGGACCGACTGAGCTGCTCCAGCACGATCGGCAGGACCTGCGGATGCCGAGCCAGTCTGTTCAGACCGCTGCCTTGGAGTTCGTGTTCTTCGGTCGTCACCAAGCCGAGCGTGGAACGCCGGCGATGGGATCGCACGGTTACGGTCGTCGTCGGCAAGGAATCCCGCAGGTTGCCTTCGATGCCGTAGGGTTCGAGGAAAACGACGCCATCGAGCGGCTGTTGTTCCTGTAGTGCGACCGTAGCCAGTGCCAAGGTCCGCTCGGCCGCGGAGCCGTAGGAGAGCATCACGAATCGGGCATCGGGTTCGTCCCGGTGCAGCCGGGCCATCTCGCGGCGATACCAGTTCCGATCTTCTTTTTGCGCATAGTAAATCTTTGGGAATCCCGCCTCCGTCAGGTCGTCCCGGAGTTTCATAAGGCCCGAAAGTTCGAGCAGGTCGTCGCCGTTCATGATGAAGAGGTAGACTTGTTGCCGAATCGGGGCCGGGAACGGGCTGACGCCGACGCAGCGAAGCGATTCGCGATGGCCCATATGATTGGTGCTGACGCAACCGAGGGTGGCAGCGAGGCCGATGAATAAAGCCGACGGTAGTAGGAACGTTCGCAGCATGGCGGCCTCGCCGAGACGATGAAGGGTGAGCAGCTTCGCTCTCTTCACTGAATCGGCATGACCGGCCCATCCACTTCAATCATTCAACTCGGCCAAGTCAGCCAAGCTCGACAGGCTTGCCCAGTTTGACGGATTCGCATTCCGTCAAACACATCGCCAAGGCGTTCCTCGCCAGCCGCCCGCTCAACAGCGGCTCTTCGATCCCGGTGTCCACAGCATGGACCGCCGCTTGAAGTTCGGATGTAAAGGCCACGACCGCATCGCCGTCACCAAGTTTTGGCTGAGTCGCTTGGCCGTCATCGGTGAAGAGCGTCAGCGGAACTCCGCCGGAATCGAAGCTCAGCGTCGCCCGTTCCAGATAGATCTCGAATCCGTGGGCGAACGGTCGGCCCGAGGCGGCGATGGCTCCGGCCGAGCACGTCACGACCGGCCCACCGGGGCCGTAGTCGTAGTTCGTCATCAGGTAGTTCACGCTGTTGCCGACCATGCGTCCGAAGGATTCCACCCGTTTCGGAATACCCGCGAGCAGCCCGAGGAAATGCGTGTCGTGGATGTGCAGGTCCACCGCCGGGCCACCGCTCTTCTCGGCATCGGCAAAGTCCACGGACCAGGTCGGCATCGCGATGATCCGCTTCAAATGGGCGCCAAGCAGGGTTCCGTACCGATTCGACTTTACCGCGTCCAAGGCGTAAGCGAACTCCGGGAAGAATGGCAGCACATGGGCAACCATCAGCATCCGCCCGGATTTGACTGCGGCCGCAAGCATCCGGTCGGCATCGGCGATGGTCAGCGCGATTGCCTTCTCGACGAGCACATGTTTGCCCGCTTCCAGAGCCTGGATCGCCGCGTCGGCATGAAGGTGATTGGGCGTACACAAATCAACGAGCTGAATCGCCGGGTCCTTCAGCATCGCGGTATAGTCCTCGTAGGGCGCGATCCCCGCAAGATCGACCATCCCCGGCTCCGGCCCGAAGTTCCCGCGCGAGTTGGTCCAGTCCCCGGTGAGCTTCCGCGGATCCCGGCTGCACACAGCCGCCACGTGGGCACCGGCAACTCCCCGATAGGCGAGAAAGTGGATGCGGCCCATGAAACCCAAGCCAACCAAGCCGACGCCGATCATGGGATGGATTCTCGGATCGTGAAGTGCTCAAACTTAAAAATTGCGAAGGGGGGGACTTGAACCCCCACGCCCTTTCGGACGACAGAACCTAAATCTGTTGCGTCTGCCATTCCGCCACCCTCGCTTAACGCTTACGTCACATGGCCGTGACGTGAAAGTCACTCATAAAACCCCTCTTATAAGGGTCAGTTACTCCTAGATGCCTAACGTATGCCCTCACTTGGCACTGGGTTAACGAGGTGGTCATATGGGCAGCGTGCTTACCAGAATCTTACCAGCTGCCATCCGCCTGGTAACAGAGGTTTATAGCGGCGGCGGTCAGCGTCAACTCGCATCCGTAAAGTTTAGTCGGGCGAACTCGCATCGAACTGTCGGGCCACCGCAGGGGGGGACCGGGTGCTGAAATTTTGGTAAAAGTAGCATTCCCCCAGAGATCGTAGTCAATGCGGTATTCGGACGCAATTCTCGCACCAGTGGCACCTTGAATCTGGCGTAGCGACCCGAAAAGCGGAAAAAGTGAACCGACTTAAACTACCCGCTCTCCGTGCTTCAGCTAGGATGAGACCATCGGGGTGTAGCTCAACTTGGTAGAGCGCTTGCCTTGGGCGTAAGAGGTTGTCGGTTCAAATCCGGCCACCCCGACTTCGGGTTTCTCCTGTAGACGACGACGCATTTTCTTGTCGTCCCCCTCGATTTGTGGGCATGCGTACCTGCATAAATTCTTGCCTTGATACCCGCCACGGATAGCTCATGTAGGGTAATGATCGTGGCCGAAACTTCTTCGCAGATTCAGCGCATCTCCAACGAAGAACTGCAGCAATTGCTGAAAGTTGCACACGATGAGCAATGGACTCAGCTCGCGTTGTTAGGCTCATTCTCAGTTGACATAGATATGGACTCTGTCCACCCTAAACAATTTTTGCGTGTATATCAGCTAGAACAACCGCTTGACGATACCGGTGCGGCCGTACTCGCCAAGCT
>Ga0163144_10001763_pt1 | contig 50652 bp, 51 predicted proteins | sample OliLak19BULKMAT1_FD_123175 | JGI IMG/M metagenome (GOLD analysis project Ga0163144, IMG submission 123175) | Freshwater microbial mat bacterial communities from Lake Vanda, McMurdo Dry Valleys, Antarctica - Oligotrophic Lake LV.19.BULKMAT1 | ecosystem: Environmental > Aquatic > Freshwater >... | reverse complement strand
GCTCCTGGGTGCGAATCTCACGATGAAGAAACCCCTTGAGATGACTGAATTCCTGAAAGCCGTTCAGCAGGAGTTACAGGAAGGCCCGTTGCAAAAAGAACTTGGCCCACAAGATACTCCGTGATCGATGCAGCCTGATGCAATCGGTGCGTGAGGAAACCAGAAGGTAGCAGTTAGTACCCCTGCATGTTCAAATCGCGGTAATTTCCGAAACCAATAATGGCCCATGCCCCAGGGGATGGAACTCAGACGCCGCGCCCCCGGGCATAAAATAAAGACTGCCGACCCCTTTGTTTCTCTCGCAGACTCAGTCAGTTTCCGCTTTCCTTCCTGGCACAGTCTCGATGGGCGCCCCGTTCCTCCAGCGATTTCCGCTCAGGTCTCTGCCATCCCTGCAAAATACACTGTCATCAACTAAAAATAGAAAGGGGACAGGCCGCTTACAAACCTGTCCCCTTAACGATTCGCCTTGTTCAGTTTCCAGCAACGTGTCGGTGCATCGTACGGTGATCGATGCTTGGTGGGAGAGGAATATATCAGTCAGCTTTCCGGCAGACTCAACTCGCGGAGATTTCAGAAAACGGTTACAGTATCAGCACTGCGCACCCGGTCATAAAACAAAGACTCTCAACCCCGTTGTTTCTGGCGTATTGCGTCTCAGGACCCATGTTCCTAAGATGGGTCACCATGCGAGGCTCTCATGCCCTTCACGATTTATCCCGTTTTCCATTTTAAACATCAATAACGTTTCATGACATCAAACATAACAGTTGCAACACCCCGATGTATTTTTCAAAGCGCAGACTACCGCCTGCAAGATGTGACTACCACGAAAACCTTCGATTTTCAGACGCAAAAACTTGTTCTCATAAACAACTCCAGATGGTCTGCAACAGTCTGTTTTGCAGGTGTTGGACGAACAGATACCGTAGATGTCAGTGAGTGGTTGGCAGAGCGTGTAGCAGCGATAGAATTCGCTGACCCCTTCGAACGTCTCCTTGACGAACTGAAAACAGCAGACGCTTGGCTTTCAAAAGTTCCCTCGCCCTATAACAGGCACTCCTTCAGCATTGGGGCTTTTGTTGGAACCCATCCGGTATTCGCTCTAGTTAGCAATTTCGAGAAGCCTAATGGCCCCCCCTCTCCTACAGCAACGTCTGATTTGTCGGTATTCGACCTTCGACCGACGAAGCCCATAACTTTTATTTCTGGCCAGAAACAAGCAGTAACTAGGGCGGAGCGGAGATGGTTGACGGCCCTAGTAGCAAAAGACCCGGATGCGAATCAGATTTATGCTGCTCTGGCTGAAATAAACCAAACGGCAGCAAAGCGTACACATCTCATTAGCCCTGCCTGTTTCACTGGATACGTTCGCCTAACAGGTGAAGGCGGTGGTCAAGGCCACGATATTGGGAATCGCCCATTTATGCCGAAATTTGCTTCTCGCCTTTTCCAGTTAGAGAAGGCGTTCAGCCCGGGCCGCGCGAAATTCGTTCAGATGGTTTTTGCTCGATCCGAGCCAACCGAGGAGTACCATCAAACACAGTTGCAGGAGAACCCAACCGATCCGAGCACCCATTCAAACTATGGCGCTTTCTTGAAGGACCTCAAAAAAGATGCAAACGGGGCAGAACGAGAATACAGAAGGGCTCTTGAGCTAGATGCAAATCACGTGAATGCCCTAGGAAATCTCGCTAATCTGCTATGGGAAAGCGGGAACCACATTGAGTCAGTCACTCTATATCAAAAGGCCCTTCAGATTGATCCCGGAAACGAGAATGTCACATGGAGATACGCCAGGTTTTTAAAAAATGATGCCACTAATCTCCCTCAGGCTATTAAAGTACTTGAAAAAGGGATACTCACGCATCCAAACAGCGGCAGATTAATCCTACTTAAAGCAGACTTGCGGCTAATGGAAGGCGCCGCATTGGACGCACTCGAGTGTTATAGGAAAGCGAGAGAAACAGGTGCAGATCAGGCGGGAGTAGAAGCCGGATTTGCATGCGCTTGGCACATGAGCGGTGCGCCGGTGGGCGATTGTATTGCTGCGTACCATACGGCAATTGCTTTGAATCCAGAAAATGCTGATCTGAAACTTAACCTGGCTCAGCTATTGTTTGTTAAGGGTGACAATGTGAAAGCAAACTTAGAGCTTCAACAGGCACTCACCCTGGGAATAAATGAATCAGCCCAGCTAGAGGCACAATTCTACCTTCTTTCTCATACCTCGTCTGATCCCGCAGAAATTTTCAAAACGATGAAACAGCTCATTAGTAAGGGCACGCGCTTACGATGGGATGTGGATCAAAATATCGAAACAGTACGGGGCAATAATCCAGAAAAAGTAGAACGGCTTACGTCGATAGCAAAAGTGATGGAGGGAGAAATGGATCAAGACCTTTTGGATCAGCTCCTTTCACAGTGGACTTAGGTCGGCCTCTACTACTCTCCACTGCGCTTTCCACGCTTACGCCTTTCCCTCAACAGGGAGCGGCCAAGGCTGCCCTTTACTGCGCGCATCGAACGAGCACCTTCTGAGCGTGCGCGTTCTGCGAGCAAGAAGGACGGCTGGCTGCTCCCTATCTATAGTTTTCTCCTCTCCCAGGTGTTAAAACATACCTCCCATACCCCATCCGGTGATTCGTATAGAAGAAGGAATATCCATGTCTTTGCCGATTGAGAAGTCGTCGTCCGATGAATTGACGCGGGAAGTCGCGCGGCGGCGCACCTTCGCCATTATTTCGCACCCGGATGCAGGAAAAACCACGCTGACTGAGAAGCTCCTCCTCTACGCCGGCGCAGTGCATCTCGCCGGAGCTGTGCATGCGCGGGCCAATCAGCGTGCGTCGAAGTCGGACTGGATGGAGTTGGAGCAGGCGCGCGGGATTTCGATCACGTCCACCGCGCTTCAATTTGATTATCAGGGAGTGCGGGTGAACTTGCTCGACACGCCGGGCCACCAAGACTTCAGCGAAGACACTTACCGTACCCTCATGGCAGTCGATAGCGCGGTTATGGTGCTCGACTGCGCCAAAGGCATCGAGCCCCAGACCAAGAAACTCTTTGCCGTCTGCCGCAAGCGTAATATCCCGATCATGACCTTCATCAATAAGATGGATCTACCCGGGCGCCATCCTTACGAACTCCTCGAAGAGATCGAACAGACCTTGGGCATGACGGCGGTGCCCTTCAATTGGCCCATCGGGGAAGGAGCCGGGTTTCTGGGGCTCTACGACCTTCAAGATCCCCAAGTGCTCTTCTTCCAACGGACCCTCCATAACCAGAATCGGGCGCCGATGCGGGTGGAAACCTTTCCCCATCCGAGCCTAGCCGAAACGCTAGGAGACGCCTACGGCCCGCTGCAGGAAGAGATCGCCTTACTGACTGGCGCCGGCACAAAATTCGATCGCGACCGTTTTCTCGCCGGCCAACTCACGCCGGTCTTCTTCGGGAGCGCGCTGACAAACTTCGGAGTCGAGCCGTTCTTAAACGGGTTTCTCCGCCTTGCACCCCCGCCAGGACCACGCATGAGCTCGGAGGGTCCGGTACAACCGACCGAAGAGAAGTTCTCCGGCTTTGTCTTCAAGATTCAGGCGAACATGGATCCGCAACATCGCGATCGGATGGCATTTTTACGTATTGTCTCCGGTCGATTTGAGAAGGATATGATGGTCCATCACGCACGCCTAGATCGAAAGATCCGGATGACACGACCGCACCGGCTCTTTGGCCGTGACCGCGAAACGATTGAAGAGGCCTACCCAGGTGACGTCGTTGGGTTGGTGAACCCTGGCCTCTTTGCCATCGGCGATACGCTCTCCTCCGGCACTCCCCGTTCCTTCGATGCAATCCCGCAGTTTCCCCCTGAATGCTTTGGCGTGCTTCGCAGCCAAGACCTCACGAAGCAGAAACAGTTTCAGAAAGGACTTCAGCAACTTGAAGAAGAAGGCGTGATGCAGGTGTTCTATTCACCCGATCACGTGCGACGGGAGCCGGTGCTCGCCGCTGTGGGAGAACTCCAATTCGATGTCGTCGCCTCGCGCCTCGACAGCGAATATGGGGTCAAGTCCACAGTCGAACGGATGCCGTTTACCCTGGCCCGCTGGGTGACCGGCGATCCCAACGCGATCGCGCGCATCTATTGGCCTCAGGATACGCGCCGTCTTGTAGACAAGGACGGCAGGATGGTGATGCTGTTCGGCTCAGAACGGCTGCTCGCCTATTGCATGAAGGAATATGCCTCCCTCAAGTTTCAGTTGCGGGAAGAAGTGGCAACCGTAGAAAACTAGCGGCTTTCTCGTCTCTACAGGATGCTCAAAAAGTTCTCCAACAAGGCCGCAGGCGAGTCAAAACCGGAGGCGTACCTTCTGAGGTACGTTGAGGATTTTGACGAACCGAGAACGATGTTGGAGAATTTTTTGAGCGCCCTGTTAGGTTCGACCGCCGTCAAAACCCGTATCCCGCCATTTTTCTAGCAACGCAATGCGTCGTAGCAATTGCGCGACCGTCGCTTGATCGACTCGCCCCCCGGTTCGCTTGATGAGTTCGGCATTGAGATAGCGATGATCGACTCCGGTCTTTCGCGATACGGCGCCGACGAGCGCCCGGTGCTGGTCTCGCAATTCGTTCTTTTTATCATGGAGCGGCACAATAGGCTCTGCGACGCCCGTGCCCTCACCGGCTGACTCCGACTCCTCGCCCCCGATCAGGGTATCCATCCTGGCTACCCCGTGCAGCGGCATGTACTCTTTCAGTGACGTGGCGGCGGTACCGAATAATGTGCGCTGCACTGAAGGCATGATCTCTTCCAACACATGATCGCGTTCAGCCTTAATTCGTTTCGCGTAATGCACGAGGGTCGCGTCCTTCGGCACGTACAGCCAGGCCCGTTGGGGCTTCGGCAACCCCTCCTGCATTCGAACGAATCGCCCAACAACCTGGCGAAAATACATCTCGGTCAGGACATTTGTGGCATACACGCCGACACGAAGCCTTGGAATATCGACGCCTTCGCTCACCATGTTCACTGCGACGAGCCATTGCTGGGTTTTATGCTGCGCAAAGGTCTTGATCGTCTTTGAAGCGGAGGGATCGTCCGATATGGCGACATGTGCAAGGCTGCCCGTAATACGCCCTACGAGTTCGGCGACCTGCCTGGCGTGGTCTTGATTCATCGCGACGATGAGTCCGCCGGCATCCGGCTGTTCCTGCTTGCGGAGCCGGCGCAACTCGGTATGGGCATCCGTGATGACAGGGCCCAGCCAGCTGTCTTGCAAGAGCGCGGTCTTGAGCCGTTCCCGTTGCAGATCGAAGGTGAGTCCGTCCTCGAATGTGGCCCGATGTTCACGGCCATCCGAAAGCCACGACAGCTCCCCTTCATAACTTGGAAAAAGAATGGGACGACAGACGCTCTCACGAATCGCGTCGGCATAGCCGTAGGTAAAATCGGCCTGGCTTTCACCATGCTCATATCGCACGAACGGAATGGGATTGTTATCGGAGCGAAAGGGAGTGCCCGATAAGGCCAGGCGAAAGACCGACGTGTCGAACGCCTCCAGTAGCGCGTTGCCCCAATCCTTGCCCTCCCCTGCATGGTGCAGCTCGTCGAAAATCAGCAGGGTCGGCCGGTTTCGGCAGGCGCGCTGAAATACGGTCGGCGCCAGACAGACCTGTTGATACGTCACAACGGCACCGTGAAAGTCTCGGGCTTCAATCGCCTGTTCGTTTGTCAGCGCCGGATCCAGCTGCACTCCCACCAGGCCGGCAGCGGTCGCCCATTGCGTGCGGAGATGATTCGTCGGACAGATCACCAATACACGGCTGGCCACGCGATCGGCCAAGTACTGATGGGCAATCCGCAGAGCGAAGCGAGTTTTCCCTGCTGCAGGCGTAGCCGTTGCGAGAAAATCAGGACGGGTATGGGTGAGAACAGCGGACACGGCGCGAGCTTGCCAGTCGCGCAGCTTGCCCGTCCAGGGAGACAAGATCACTGCCGCCTCTTCTTCAGAGTCACTGTTGTATGGACATCGGCACGTCGAATGATCGTCTTCTGAGACCGCGAGTGGTGCGAGTACAGGAGATCAACAGACAGACGAATCGGCAGCCTGCCATCTACTTCCACTGCATTTCCAGCTCGGGGTATTTCGCTTTGTAGTCGGCATGGCTCACGCCAATCACTTTAAGCGCTTCCGCGCGATCGTAGATGCTGGTAATTTCGACTTTATGGTGGATAGTGCCCGGCGCGCTCTTATAGGTGAGGAAATAGTGCTGTAAGCGATCGAGGAGCGCCAACGGAACCTGGCTGATATCGGTATAGCCTCCGTAGGTCGCATCGTCTTTCATGACGGCAATGATCTTGTCGTCCGCTTCGCCGCCATCTGCCAGACTGAAGCCACCGATGGGCAGGGCCGTGAGAAGAATGTCGCTGTGCGGAATCGTCTTTTCAGTGAGGACGCAGATATCGAGGGGATCGCCATCCCCGACGATGCCTGTTCGCTTGGTCCGTGCAGCAAACAACGCTGCGACACCGTCACTGCAGTATGTTTGCGGGACCAGCCCGTAATAGACGGGACAATAGTTTGAAAATCGCTGAGGGCGATCGACTTTGAGAAACCCGCTTACCTTATCCACTTCGTACTTCACGGTGTCAGTCGGCACAATTTCAATGTACGCCGTTACCTCCTCCGGGGCCTGGGCTCCGATGGAGACGCCATGCCAGGGGTGGGCTCTGAACATCAAGCTCATCAACCGCAATAGGGAATCAGCCTGGTTGCCGCTCATCACTTCGCCTCCAATGAATGCCACGCACACGCAAGCCAAACTACGCGATGACCGGGCAGGAAAAGGATATCGCTCATCGCTCCAGAGAGACAGGGTCTCTCGTCCCTCATCGGAATCTCAAGAGCGCGTCGCCAGGTTGCCATTAACTGCGCGCGTCCAACGAGGGCCTTCTGAGGCCGCGCGTTGCGCGAGCAAAGGGGAACCGTCAGCTACCTCCCTCCCCTTGGCTGCTCCAGAAACAATCTCACTGCGACCTTCTGCCCTTTGATTCTCGTCCGACTCAGAGTCTGAATAATCTCCCGTGCCAACACTTCCGGCACTTCCACCAGCGAAAATCGATCCATCACCTCGACAGCACCGATGACATTCGAATTGAGCCCGGCCTCATTGGCAATGGCCCCAACGAGGTCGCCAGGCCTGATGCCCTCTTCCCTGCCCGCCCCGATATACAGCTTGGCCATCCCCGGCGTTCGCCCGCCCCGACCAGGTGCGCTGAGTGGTCTGCCTTGTCCTTCTCTCGGCATCATGCCGCCCGTCCGCCCACGAGGATCACCCATGGGGCGGCGCCCCATCGATGGTCGTTCAGGCGGCCTGTTCGATACCGCAGGAATATCGATTTCCTTTCGCTCTCCACCCTGCATGCGAAACACAAGTTTCATCGCTGCCGCTGCCACGTCCATGGGATCTCCCTCGCCGGCACAGGACGCGACCACTGCCCGAAATAGGTCCAGGTCGCCGGCGGCAAGCACTTCCTCAATCGCGCCTTTGGTTCGTGCAAGCCGCTTCGTCCGGAGATCGGCAACGGTCGGCACCGGCGTCACGACAATTTTGGCTTTCGTGAGCTGCTCGATATTCCACAACAACCGCTGCTCACGCGGGTCGAGCACGGTGATCGCTGCCCCTTCCCTCCCGGCCCGCCCAGTCCGCCCAATCCGATGGACATAGCCTTCCGGGGACGTCGGCAGGTCGTAGTTCACCACGTGCGACACAGAAGGAATATCCAACCCCCGCGCCGCCACATCGGTCGCCACGAGAAGTTCGGTCTGCCCGGCTCGAAACGAATTCATCACACGGTCGCGTTGGGGCTGATTCATCCCGCCATGGATCGCTTCGGCTCGATGCCCGCGGTCTGTCAGCATGGCCGTCAGCTCGTCGACTTCAATACGCGTGCGGCAGAACACGAGCGCCGACTTCGGCGCTTCCATGTCCAAAATACGAGCCAGAGCCATCACTTTATGTTGTCTGGCCACAATGTAGGCAGTCTGATGCACTCGCGGCGCAGCGCCCGCCTTGAGTGGCTCTTTGGCAATCTTGATTTCGACCGGATCCTTCAGATGGCGTTTGGCAATGGACGCGATACGGGCCGGCATGGTCGCGGAGAAGAGCGCTGTCTGTCGCTCTTTGGGTGTCTGTTCAAGAATGGCGTCCAGATCCTCGGCAAATCCCATGTCGAGCATCTCATCGGCCTCGTCTAAGACGACCATCTGAACCGTCTTCAGTTGCAGGGTTTTTCGGCGGATATGATCCAGTGCCCGCCCCGGCGTCGCCACGATGACATCGACTCCGCGCCTGAGCGCCTGGAGCTGTAGACCCATCGCCTGTCCGCCATACACCGGAAGGACGGAGATTTTTAATTCCTTGCCATAGCGGGTGACGGCTTCACCAACCTGTATCGCCAACTCTCTGGTCGGCACCAGGATCAGCGCAGAGGGGCAACGACGCGCTGAATGAGCAATGCGCTGGAGCAACGGCAGGGTGAATGCCGCCGTCTTGCCTGTTCCAGTTGCCGCCTGGCCCAAGAGATCTCGGCCTGCCAACAAGGGGGGGATGGCCTCTCGCTGGATCGGCGTGGGCTCTTCATAGCCCAGCGTGTCGAGCGTGGTCAGCAAGGCCGCCTCCAGGCCTAGGGCCACGAAACCAGGAGAAAAACCCTTCGCTGGCGTTTCCGCCGGTGGGTGAGTGGTGTTAGGTTTCATACAATATTGCGATAGCCTTTCTGCTCTGTGTGCCAGTCAGTTGTGTATCGGACCATAATCGCGTTGCTGCTAATAATCCTTCCAAGCTTCGCTCGGACGCTCTCTCCTGAGGGGTGACCAACTGCTCTGCGGGCTGTGCATAGGGCGGTTGGGAGATTTCTATTGCGGCCGTCGAACGAGCACAGTTTCATCGTGCGCGTTCCGGGAGCAGGGAAATCTGCCAACCACCCTATGCACCATCTTATTCCTCCGGCAGTTGGATCGGCCCCGCCCACTCCCCTTTGGCCAGCGTCACTTCCTGAAACCCGCCGTCCGGCCATTGAAACTGGCCAACCTCATCGATTTGCACAATAAAGGCCTCTGCTTCGTGCGCCGGGCCACGGAACCAGTACCAGCCGGCGATAATGGGTTTCTCCTTGGTCCATCGATAATCGGCCATCCGTCCGTTCCTTTTCCCAACTACGGCAAGTCTGTTACAGTCGCGCAGATGGCGACATACCATTGCAGGCCAGGAAGAATACAGTGATGGAGAAAGTCCTGAACAACTCTCGCAGCACCCAGGCTGTTCAAAAAGGCCCACGGTTCTCACCCGCCCACCCCGGCGCGCCAAGACGCACCGTTCTGCAGGCAAGACCTCAACGAGTGAAGACCCGAGGCGCACCCTTGAGGTACGTTGAGGGTCTGAACGATGCGAGAACGACGCAGGCGGGCTTTTTCAACAGCCTGTCAGAAGACTGACCCTATCATGTCTGCACTCCCAATAGAAGATGTGTTACCGGCACTCCGCCTCGCACTCGCGGAGGGTCGAAACGCCTTGCTGACTGCCGCGCCCGGCGCGGGAAAAACGACGCGGGTGCCGCTGGCCTTGCTCGACGCGCCGTGGCTCGGAGGAAAGAAGCTGCTCATGCTGGAACCGCGGCGGCTCGCCACACAGGCGGCAGCCCGTCGCATGGCCTCCGCGCTCGGCGAATCGGTCGGTGAAACGGTCGGTTATCGCATGAGGCTCGATACGAAGGTCAGCCCCAAGACCAGAATCGAGGTCGTCACGGAAGGCATCCTCAGTCGCCTGCTTCAGCACGATCCTGCGCTCAGCGAGTACGCCATCGTCCTCTTCGACGAATTTCACGAACGGAGCCTGCAAGCCGACACGGGCCTCGCGCTTTGTCTCGAAACGCAACGAATCTTCCGCCTGGAGCTCCGCCTGCTCGTGATGTCAGCGACGTTGGACTGTGAACCGATTGCAGATCTCTTAGGGCACGCGCCGGTCATCGCCTGTCACGGACGGATGTTTCCAGTAGAAATCCGGTATCTCGAGCAGCCCCTCTCCGGCCACCTGGATGTCGCAGTCGTACAATCGATCAGGCGCTCGCTTGCGCAGGACCCAGGTAGTCTCCTGGTCTTTCTGCCGGGCATGGCAGAAATCCGCCGCGTTGAGCGAACGCTCGTTGATCTGAGCTTGGGCTCCCACATCCTCATCGCACCGCTCCATGGCGACCTGCCGCAAGACGCGCAGGACCGCGCGATTGCTCCCACTCAACCGGGAATAAGAAAGATCGTACTGGCCACGTCGATTGCCGAGACGAGTTTGACGATCGACGGGATACGGGTTGTCATCGATGCCGGCTTGCTGCGCGTACCCCGCTTCGATCCACGCTCGGGACTGACGAGACTGGACACGATTCGCGTGACCCAGGACTCCGCCGAGCAACGTCGTGGCCGCGCCGGTCGTCTAGAACCGGGCGTCTGTGCTCGCCTCTGGACCTCTGCGGAGCATCGATCGTTGGCCCCTCGTCGCCCGCCGGAAATCCTCGATGCCGACCTGGCGCCACTGATGCTTGAATTGGCCCTCTGGGGCACCACCGACCCGACCGAGTTGTCCTGGCTCACTCCCCCCCCACCTGGGGCTGTAGCCCACGCGCGAGAATTGCTCACCAACCTCGGCGCACTCAATGCTGAAGGACACATCACGGCGCACGGGAGACAGATGGCGGAACTGCCGCTGCACCCGCGTCTTGCGCACATGCTGCTTCAGGCTGTGCCATTACAACTCGGCACCCTTGCCTGCACACTTGCCGCCCTGCTCAGTGAACGAGATATTCTCCGAGGCTCCTTCGGTCAGCGGAATGCCGATCTGCGGCTCCGTGTGGATATCTTACGCGGACAACACGATCACGCAGCCGGTGAAACCATCGATCGTGCTGCGTGCCGGCGAGTCACGCGCACGGCCGACCTCTGGCAACGACAATTTCTGCGATCCACTCGTTCAAACCAGCACGAGAACCTCGATGAGGTCGGACGCTTGCTCGCGCTCGCCTATCCTGATCGCATCGCCCAGCGCCAACGCGGCAATGACGCCTGCTATCTCATGGCCAATGGCCGTGGCGCCCTCTTTGCGAACCCCGATCCGCTCGGGTCAGAAGACTATTTGGTCATTGCCAGTCTGGATGGCGGTCAGCAATGGGCCCGAATCGATCTGGCTGCGCCGGTATCACTTCGAGATATTGAAATACTCTATGCAGATCGGATTCGGGTCGTGGATGAAGTCCTGTGGGATGACACAACCCAGATGGTTCGGGCCACGAGACAACGCCGATTCGACTCACTCATTCTGGCCGAGCAGGGGCTGTCAAAGCCGGACCCTTCGATGATTTCGGCGGCGTTATTGCAGGGCATTCGCCAGGCGGGACTCGACACACTGGCATGGACGCTGGAGCTTCGTCAATGGCGGGCGCGAGTCACGTTCCTACGCCGAATTGAAGGACCGGATTCACGATGGCCCGACCTGTCCGATGACGCATTACGACAGACACTCGACGACTGGCTGGGCCCCTATCTATCGGGACTCACCACGCTCGACCGCGTCACGCGACTCGATCTCACCCAGCCGTTGCATGCGCTTCTCTCGTGGGAACAGTTGCGCCAACTCGAACGGTGGGCCCCCACCCATCTGACAGTTCCGAGCGGATCGAACGTTCGTGTGGAGTACGAGACGCCTGATCTACCTGTCTTGGCTGTGCGGTTGCAAGAACTGTTCGGCTGTAAGGATACACCTCGTCTCGTCGATGGGAAGGTCCCGGTCATGCTGCACCTCTTGTCACCGGCAAAGCGTCCAGTGCAAGTGACAAGAGACTTAGCCAGCTTCTGGGCTCATGCCTATCAAGAAGTCCGCAAAGAACTTCGCGGCCGCTACCCCAAACACCACTGGCCGGACGATCCCCTCACCGCCCCGCCGACAGCGAAGGCGAAGCGGCGGGGTCAATAATGATTGTTGCTTCTGAGACTGGCAGAGGAGACCAACCGCGGTCGTCGGGATGGGTTAGGGCTTCGGAACGTCTAAATCTTTGCAGATCTTCTGAGCGAGGAAATCGTTGATCTCTCGATGGCGAGGAACGGTAGACGTCTTGCCGGCAGTGCGGTTTACATACACACTGTGACTTCCACCTTCACGGAGAAACTGGACACCATGGCGTTCAAGATGACGGATCAAATCGACCCGTTTCATGAAATAGAGGCAAGAGGTTCCCGGATTACCGTCTTGTTCCGGAGAGATTCCTCTGCGAGAGCGCGGTTCGACTCCAGCACGAGTTGAACAGCTTCTTGCAGATTGGATCGAGCGTCATCAAGTGTGTCCCCCTGCGTATTTGCGCCCGGCAACTCCTCGACAAACGCAATATACCCTTCAGGCACCTGTTGAAACACAGCCGTGAATTGTTCCTTCATGTTCTCAATCTCCTTATGAGAGCGAGTATACCAGACCGAACCGTGAAAGCCACGGGTAAGGGTCTTCAGCCATGGTCAGCTTCGAGCGTTTTAATCCTCGCCCGCTCTTTCGAGCGGGCGCTACAACAAGTGCGACAGGGTTGCAAGGCTTGCCTACTCTTTTCCGACTTCTATCTCCCCTTGTGCGTCCATAGAGAGACCGAACTCCAGTCAGCCAGCCGATGCGAGTCTCTTGGGGTGAGTCTCAAACTGAAAATCCATCAGGTTCACCGGCTGTGGTCGTTTTGATAGGTACAGTACCTCAATGCCCACTACTTGATTGGACTTGTCATAGTCCACAATTACGCCGGGCGCGACCTCTTCGGAATCTTCCACAGGTACATCGACCAATTGGAGATGCAATGCATCCGCCTCTTCATCTACTCTGAGTCTCATAACTGCCTCCTCATCTTACGATCGAAATAACACGTGACGATCCGCAGCGGGTCGGTGGTTTTCTTGACGATCACGCGCAACACGCGCCCGTCATACTCTGGAATTCGTCCAAGCCGATGCTCCAGTTCTGCATCGACAGTGTCAGGCTCCACACGCTCAGGCTGTTGTAAGACCCGCTCGACCCACTCCAAAAGGATGGTGGGACGCTTCCGTAGACTTTCGCGGGCATGATCGGTCAGATCGTAAGTCATGTACTCATCTGTAGCAAGTCAGATCCATATTCTGCTGCTCCATCGGAATCGAAGCCTTGGCGAAATTCTCACCCTTCATGCCTGAGATGCAACTCACCAGTGCATCGGTAAACAGATCCGCATGTCATCACGTATTGAGGCATTCTACACAGGTTGGGGGAATGAAGGAATAGAAGCACAGAGACACGAAGGGTGATTCGCGACTGTCAAGGAGACGGGAGCCTGGGTTAGAAACACAGGTGAATCTCCACCCGCTCTTTTTTAATGTAGGGTTACAAGACTTGACTATTTTATGACTACGTTCCGGTTCATCCCCACTCGCGTGGGGAACACTCGGTTTCTCTTCCATGCCGACAAGCATATCCCGGTTCATCCCCACTCGCGTGGGGAACACACTTCTTCTAGCCCATTGCTTTACCAAGCGAATCTATCACCCTCAAAATCTACCGAATATTTCTGACGCATGGCACGCTTCAGGATGGGGATGGGTTAGGGGTGGTCTGATCGTTCTCGGGAAGAAAGCTGACGAGCTTGGCACCGTCTATTTCTACGGGAATTCGGCGGTTGGTTCCCAACGTCACAAAGTCGAACCCTGCTTCGTTATTGGTGCGCCAGGCCATCACAGCATTCCCTTCTCCAAGACCAGCCGTCACGTGCTCCCAAATATGATCCCGCACCTTGACCGAGTAGTTCCCGACATAGACACCAGCGCGAATCTCCAGTAGCCAGATGGCGAGCCGCCCGCGGAGTCTTGGTGGAGCGTTTTCAAGCACGATGACCAGCATCGCCGATGTTCTCCTCATTGGGTATAACCGGGAGGACTTGCTCATCGAAGGCTTTGGGCCGTGGGATTTCGCCTGCTGCCAGCATGTCCTCTATGCCGGGAATGATACGCTCCAGCAGCTTCGTCTCGCGGAAGCTGTCACGGCAGGCCAGGCGAACTTGTTGCTCAGGATTCACTGGATTGCGGGCGGCGATACGGAAGGCCAGAGGAACAACTGTCTCGAACTTGTAGACATCGGCCACGTCGTAAACGAAGGAGAGCGGCTTGCCGGTATGGATGAAGCCGATGGCAGGCGCATATCCAGCGGCCAGGACGGCGGCCTCGGTGACGCCATATAAGCAGGATGTAGCGGCGGACAGGCAGCGGTTCGGCAAGTCACTCTTGTCCCATTCACTGGTGTCATAGTTGCGGGCCTTCCATTCCACGCCGCATTGGGCCGCGAGGCGTTTATAGGTCTCACGGACCCGCGCGCCTTCGATGCCACGCAATTGATCTACCGAGCGGCGTTGCGGGGGCTCTTCACCAAAACGCAACGCATACATTTTACGCACGACTTTTAGCCGCAACTCATCGTCGAGTGCCAGCTTAGCTTGGTATAGAAGCCGGTCGGCTCTGGCACCCCCAGGTTGTCCAGCCGAGTAGAGTCGGACGCCGGCCTCCCCGATCCACACCAGTAACGTGCCTGCACGAGCCTCCAGGGCGCAGGCTGCGTGAGATACTCGCGTACCGGGCTCTAGCATCAAACACACGACCCCCCCAACGGGGATGTGCGTACGCACGCCGTTTTTATCCACGACCACAAAGGCCCCGTCCAGGACATCCAGTTGGCCATATTCGATATAGAGAACAGAAAGCCGTTCCTTGATGGCAATGGGTTTCAGTGGAGGAAGAATGTCAGCCATTTAGATACTCCTGAAGGCTACATGCGTCGAGCCAACAGCAACTCGCAGCCAAACCTTTTAGCGAGACAGACGCCAAAATATCCTCACATTATCGGCACTACCGACAGAAGCCCAAGCCCCATGACTTTTCCATGCCCAATGCCGGTGTTCAGCGCATCCTTGAAACTATTCAGCTCCGTCACAGTGAGCACACCGTCATACAGCACCGAGAACACACTCATGCCATTGCCTGAGTGTTGCTTCCCTCGAATCATCTGTTCCTGGGAAACCCGCATATCGACCCGCGGGTGCTCCGTTTCTGACAAATCGAACGATGCCAACCGAGGGAGTGAAAAGCCATGTTGCTGTGCTTTTCGTTCAATCCATGCCTCCTGCTCCTCTAACCGCAAGAGTCCTACCCGCCTGCCATCGCGCTTTACACAAGGATTCGCACGTAGTCTGAAGCGAAAACGTTGTCCAACATTGAGGGAGTCGAGTTTGAGGCGATCTTTGAGATTGATCGCTGGATCGGCTGAGGCCAACCAGCCGCGCACACCGATGTGTGACCAGTCTGCAGATGCTCGACTTTGCACGAGCACACGCGGACAACCTTCTGAATCGGTTTCTGGCTCAAACCTCCAGAGGATTTCGCCTTCAGGGCATTTTCCTTCTGGCTTGCAGAAAGCCCGACACAAGGTCGAATGTAACTGGTAGGGATCAGAGAGGTCACGTCGGGCCTCGCGACATCTCGGATCAAGGTGGATTCTATGCAGAAACATGGCTCACCTCATGAGGCATGGGAATCCACTCAGAGCGGACGAAACGCGCTCCAAAGCGCCGCTCGGCAAACGAGGACAGCAGCTGATCCATCTTGAGAACGCCGGAACCGTCCTCGGACTCTAAGGAGACCAATACCTTCTCCGGAGGCTCTTCCCATCGCCGCAGCGAGGCAATCCAAGGCCAACGAGCCAAGGCGTCTCGCAATGGCATGTCCTGTACGCCGTTCTCTATCCAAATCGACTCGGAAGGCACATAAGATTTTCGACCCAAGGCCAACGGCCAGACAGGATCGCGCAGGGCGGCATGAACCCTCTCTAGAAGTGAGCGCTCGTCGCATTCCAGCCCCACAAGAAAAGCCGCATCGGCAAGATAGTCTCTAGTTGTCACAGCCGTTTCGTGAATTTTTGACCGGTCTGCGGAGATAATGTGCTGAGCTGTCTGATAATCTCGCTTGGGAACACCAGGCCGATCATGACGAACTCCCATGGACAAACGCGTAAGCGGTTCCAGATCAGTCCAATTCTCGCGGACGATCCCCATAGCTGCGGACAAAAGTCCAATGACGCCTGATTTGCTTGGCTCCTTCCCGGTATCGCGTTGGTCGAATCGACTGGTCGTACCCCATGACTGCATGGGACCTACGAGGCGAAGCAACAGGGTCGGCATGGCTTACCCCTTTCCTGATTGCAGTGCTTCCATGGTTTTCGCAAGAAGATCCTCCAGGGAATCAATCTTAGTCCCAAATTCTGTGAGATCTGCATCGACTAGGTTCAACACAAGAGTTTCCCCTTTCCCACCATAGGCTGAGGCCAGCGTCTTGGCTTTCCCTACAAGCTTGGTTGCTGACTCCTTCGTGATCGATTCTTCTTTCTTCACGCGAACAGCCGTCTCAAAAGCGTTGGCCAAGTTACGCGGCGCGGTGTTGTGGCGTACCGAAACGGCTACGAATTCCGGTGGGTTATGAGCCGCAAAGGTATTTTGCTTGCCAGTAGGTTCGGCTATGATGAAGCCCTCCAGGAAAGCACGCAGTCCTTTGGTTGCCAGCTCCGTATCATTCTGGAGATTCTCCACCAGCTTTTCCCAGTCCACCACGGCGTACCGGTAAAAACAGGCTGAATTGAATTCGACTGTCCCCATCATGTCAGCACCAGCAGTGTCCTCGGGTTTGAGATCGTCCACAGCCGTGTAGAAGTCGAATTCGCGCTCGACCGTATGGGTCGAGATGGCATGGGCTACCTGGCAGGGGGCGTTTTGGTTCTTCTCGGGCATTACAGCCAGCATGCGTCCAAACAACGCAACATCTACGCTCAACCGAGACTTGTTTTCTCCATCGATGGCATCATTCAGATTTTGTACAACTTCGTCCGAAGGTTTTTTCTTGAGAAGATCGTTATAGAATCCTGCAATGACGCTTTCCAGCGAATCTATTTCCTTTGGGCTCAGGAATAGCAAAACATCCGTTTTCCCTTCCTTGTCTACCTTGATTTTCTTATTGCTCCCTAGGCTGGACACGGCAACTTCGATTGCCTTCACCAGATTTTCTTCTGAGAACCCCTTCTGATCTTTCAGTTTTGGGGCTAATCGTTTCTTGAGATCGTCCAGAATACGTTTCGTCCTACTGGCCACCCATTCTTTATTCTGCTCCTTAAAGTATTCGCGTACCGCCCGCTTGCTGCATTGGCTAGATACACGGGCACGGCGGGTGCCACCAAAGAGTGCATCTTTGGGAGCGCCGGTATCATCGCGGTTGAGATTCGATGGAGCGAAGTTCTGCAGAGCATGGATTTCGATCAAGGTCTTCATACGACTTTCTCCTCCTGGGAAGTGGGTCCTGTTTCCATTTCGTCTTTCATGTTTCGGTAGAAATCTCGGGCCCAGGTATTCTGGGTGGGCTTCTGGTCATCGTTCCATTTCAGTAGTCCATTCAATAGGGCACCGAAGTCGATGGACTGTTCTTTGAGTAAGGCGATCATCTGGCGCAGGCGGTGAGGTAGTTGGTCGCGATCGGCATCCAGCAACGCGATAAAGCGGCGCTCCGTGCTCGTGGAGCCACTTGCCATCTGATAAGCTGCACATGCTTTACCGAGAGATATCCGTTCACCTGATCGGTCTTCACGCCAGTGTGCCGCCCAGAGACTGGCTACTAGATAGAATATTTCCCGCCGCCATGAACTGCCCTCATCCTTCACAAGGGGCTCGACATACGGATAGGCAGGGACGTATTGCCCAGGATTGAAGGCAAGGCTTCGCCTCAGCACCGCTCGCACCTTGGTATTTTTCTCGCTCAAGCCTTCTAGCCGCTCAATGAATCTGCTCATGCTCTTTCCTCCTGCGGTTCAAGCTTCAAAATCTCGTCGTTTAGCTCCTTCAGCTTGCGAAGCACTGGTCCTTCGGCTTTCACGATGGCGCGTATGGCCCAGGCATCACCCATGGAAACGGATGCGCGATGCTGGCTCCATCCCTTTTTCAAGGTATCCCTGATGGACTTCAACCATTGATAGCGGATGTCCTCAGGATCGCGTTCGAGAGTATATTCACGCAAGATCTCGTGGAAGCGGGATTCAAGGGTGGACCAGTAGTGAGGTAGTGCCGTTAATTGTGCAACAAAGTTACCAACATCAGTTTTCTCGGCCTTTCTCCCTCCATGCCCGAGCATGTGCCTGGCAAAGGCTTTGCAGGAATTATTCAACGCATCAGCCGAATTTTCAGCGTCAGTCAGAATGTCATGAATGTTGTGACGTATGTTGCGATCCCCAGAAAGTGCCTCAGGGAGAACAAAGTATTATTTTCTCCAATATGCAACGTTCGGTCTGGGAGGAAAATACTTTTGACCAAGTACCATCACCCCTCTCGGGAATCTTCCGCGTTCCTTCTTGGATAAATACACAGCATGCTCAATCACCTTCGGAGCAAGACGCGTATCATCTGGAAGGAGTGAATCAAAATCACGCCAAACTCCTTTTTCTTCAAACTGAACGGAGAACTTCTTCTTTGCCTTCGCCTTTGATTCTTTGTCCGTAACCTCTTTTATCGTATACCCAAGCATTGGATCGCAGTCGATAGACTCCTTGTATCCAATACCAGAAGCAAACCCTAATTCGGAAATGAAGCCGGAAGCAGACTCCTTGAAAAGAACCGAACGAGTCCGCCATGTATAAAGATCGACAACTCCTGAAGCTCCTCTTTCTATGGCTCTGTCTTTACTTTCACCATTGTTTTTATCAGGCACTTTGGTCTTAGCTTTCAGATACTCAAGTGAGTCTGGATTCCTCTCCCACAAAGGCACATCACCTACCATGACCATCCGGTTTTGCGGAATCAGGCAAAAGCAAAGCGTATCCTCCAAATTTACCCCAATAGGAATTGCCATCACTGACCCTGCTGATGGGGCCTTCCCGGTGTGCGAGACTTCACTTTTCCCTGTTGAAACAGCAAAGGTTTGTGTAGCAAGCAACCATCGTGCGGCGGCGGCCGGACTAATGCTACCTGGCTCTTCCTCGCTAGTGTGATCAAAGAGAACCTTAGCGGTATCTGCGTTGTATTCAACCGCAAGAGCCGTCCAAGCTCTCCATTTTTTCGGTTCAAACGTTGGAACCTGCCCGAACGGATACTTTTCATCAAACAGCCAGAACCTATCTCGCCACTTCTTTAGATAGGCTATGATCTTTCCTTTCGGTAGACCATCCTTGAATAGATTCTTGGCTTGATCGATGTCGGTTGGCCCTTCCAATGCGCGGTACAGAACGGCAAGAAGAAAACGGTGTAGCGCGGCGACTACCAGCGGTGAGGGGTCTTCGATGACCAGGATCTCTTTTGATCGTAGCAGTGTGTCTCGAATACCCAATTCATCTCGACTCCCATCGGGGAATCGCACGGGTATCCATTTCTCATCGATCAAGTTGAATCGGCTCATTCTGACTCCTTTGGCTCGTACACCAACCCCAAGTCATCATCGAGTCGCACTGTCGCATCTTCGGCCCAACGCCCATCTGCATTCAGTACCAGCGGCAAACAGTTGCGCAAAAGCGGCGATTCTTTCCAGCCTTCTGGCACCCCCGACGCCTTCAGGTTCTTGACTACCGACTTCCGCGAAAGGCTCACGCCTCGTAGAAACCAGGCTTTGGATAGGGCGAGGTCTGGCGTTTTCTGAGAATCGAATCCATCTTCCAGCCATAATGGGATTGCCACAACCGAGTCCTCCCCAAGCCTGGTCTGAGCCATGAGGGTTCGATGGACCCCGGGCTCGTCCTCGTCATACAGGACGAATTGCGCTGGGTCGTTCCAGGATGCGTCGTCGGGCAACCCGATGATTGCCTGGTTTGCTTGCTGACGATGAGATATGGCTTCTCCCTCGGCAAGCACTGCCTTGTTCATTCGCTCTTCCAAACACTCGGGGACAACCACTTGCTCCTCATAGACCTCTTGCACCAAGGTATCGATATCATCTGGAAGCATCAACGTCTGTCTCTGCCCATCTCGAAGCAGAATCCAGGTTCTCAACAAAATGTCCTCGCGGTATACCTTGCCCCACCAGAGAGGTTTTCCGAACGAGACTGGTTCGTCACCAATCAACCCCGCGATCAGTAATGTTGGTTCGGAAACGGATCTGGATGATCTTGCATGCCGCCACAAGCGTCCCGCACGTTGAAGCACGAGGTCAATAGGCGCAAGGTCGGTTGCGATCAGGTCGAAATCCAAGTCCAAACTTTGTTCCGCTACTTGAGTGGCGATGAGGATTTTGCGACCGGTTCGATGAGCCGCTTCCCCAAAAGACTCTAAGGCCTGATCCTCGCGCCTCTGCCGTCGGTCTGCCGGGAAGCGAGCGTGAAAGAGAAGCACTTCCGTGCCATCAGACAGGCGTTTACCGGTACGCTGGCCTTCACGCTCCAGTGGATCGCCTTCGGGAAAAAGTCGGTATAGGTCTTGGGCACGCTGGACGGTATTGACCAGCGCCAGCCCCATCCCGCCATCGGCAAGACCTTCCATTAATGCTGAATACATGGCTGGCAAATCTGACGGAAGTCTCTGTAACCGCACCGTTAAGCATCGTTGGGGGTCAGCCTCAAAATGTTTCTGGCGAGGCTTCTCACCAGGGCAGAAAATTGATAAACGGGGGTAAGGCTGTTCAGGTTCCGGCAGCGCAGAGCCGACTACCTCCGCCAATTTGCGGCGAATCGACGGAGGCAGGGTTGCAGAGAGAAGGACCACTGATGACCCCAGTGCCAAGAGCCAACGCAGCAGGTGAACCAAAAGCGTACCCGTATAGGCATCATAGGCGTGGATCTCGTCAAAGACGACCACGCGATTCGCATGACCCCACAGGCGCACGAAATTGTGTCGCACCGGCAGAATGGGCAGCAGCGCTTGGTCTACAGTACCGACACCGTATTCCGAGAGCAGTGCTCGTTTCTTTTTTGTGAACCACTCTGCCGCGCGAACTTCGCCTCCCTTCTTGGAATCGTATATGCCTGATACTTTCACGCCCTGAAATGTATCGTTCAGTAGCGCCCCACCATGCACAAGTTGCAAGTCAAGTCTTCGATTCGCCCTCTGATCATTCAGGAATTTCAAAGTTCGCTTGAACATGGCATTGCCCGTGGCCTTAGTCGGCAGGGCTATATACAGACCTCGATGTCCAAACATCCGCTGTAGTTCCAGATGAGCAAAGAACGCTGCCTCGGTCTTGCCCTCGCCCATAGGCGCTTCTAATAGGAGAATCGCAGGTTTCTTCAGTTCGGTGAGTGCATCGGCAACCGCCTGTTGCAATGGGCGCGGTGCAAAGCCAAATACATCCGTGAAAGACTTTGATTCTTTGGTCAGCGGGGTTCTTGGTTCCCACCCGATTCCACTCATGGCCTTGTTAGCGCAGGCTCTGCGTTTTTGAAACCACTCGTTCAAATCTTCGCAGTGTTCGAGACTCCCGAATGGGAACCAGTCTTCGTTTGAGCCGATCCAATCGGAAAAGCTTGTCAGCCCCGACAACAACATGAAGTCAGGGCCGGAAAGCTTTCCCTTGGTGGGAATCGTGTCGGGCTTGAGAACTTCCAGTAAAGCTTCTAACAGGTTACTGCGGGCCTGAGTCCAGTCGTCATTCCCCAGAGCCCGCCTATCACCCATGAGGTCATTAAGAATAGTTCGGGAAGCCCGTTCTCCATGGTGACACCCAACGGCATCAGCCACTAACTCTGCCAATTCATCTGGCCATCCCCGCTCCTGTAATAATTCCACCAAGGCAATCTGGCTAATGAAAGCGTGATTGATGTCGGTATTCGGGCTTCGTGGTAATTGAAGTCCCGACAGACTCTTCCACTTACACTGAAACCCAGGACAGGCCTTTCCCAAGTCATGACAAGCGACCAGAAGCAAGAGCCAAGGTTTCGCTTGTTTCCATTCCAGCCCCAAGATCGCTGCCATCCTTGCACGAGTTGATTCTGGTTCACGAGCCAGAATGGCATCTGCACTGGCAGCCACGTCCAGTATGTGCAAGATGAGAGGATGCCACCGATCATCAGCATCTTTTGAAGTCTTGGCCCAAAGATTTGCTAATGCCTTGTCCATCATCTGCTCACTGGAATCAAATATTTGCTGGTTCCAAGGTGGCGCTTTCCATAATTAGCGTGTCTTCCTTATTCCACTTCCCCCAACGGCGCAAACGGCACGTCGAAGTTGTACTTGTTCACCGGATTCAGCGGATTGGCCGAGGCACACGTGTGAGTGTCGAGGGCGCCTATGCATTGACATCCTTTGTACATGGTTGTACATTTTGAGCCAGTTCACCTGGAGGATCCGATGAAACTCTCGATCAGCGAAGCGCGGAAACAATTGCCGGCCCTGGTGCGGCGGGTCCAGCGAGACGCGGGAGCAAGCGTTCAAATCACCGTGCACGATCAAGTGGTGGCGGAGCTTCGAGCCGTCCAGCACGAGCTCACGCCAGGAGCCGCCGCTGCGGCGCTCTTGGGAATCATGGCCAAGCTTCCGAAGCGGCGTGGCCGAAAGATCCCGATCTCTTCCCGCATCAAGCCCCATCTCTACGGACGGCGTGGCGCGATCCGCTGATGACGCTCCCCGCTCAGGTATTTTGCGATACCTCATTCTTCTATGCCTGCCTCGATCCAAAGGATGTCAACCACGCACGAGCGCGCATTCTTGCGGCGGAATCGGCTTCTGCCCGAACGACATGGTGCGCCACCTGGGACATTGTCAGCGAAACGGCGACATTGCTTCGATACCGGCGTCATTTTCAGGCCGCGCTCGCGTTTCTCAGCGAGGTTAAGCCACAGCTTCAGATTGTCCCTTACGGTGACCGCGTGAGAGCGGAGGCAGAACAGGTTTTTACGTCGTATGGCCGCGATCATCGCCTGTCTTTCTGCGACGCCATCTCGTTCGTTGTCGTCACCTCGCTGCTTGATCATGTTCCCTGCCTCACGTTCGATGAAGACTTCCGCCGCCTCGGTCTGACTGTTCTTCCTTAATCTCTCGTCATCGTCTCTTCCCCCCATCCAACGGCGCGAAGGGCACGCCGGGATTGTACGTGTTCGCCGGATTCAGCGGATTGTCGGGGTGATACCGATTAACCGGATTGAACGGATTGTTCGGGCTGTGCTTGTTGACTGGATTCGCCGGATTGCCGAGATCGTAGTGGTTCACGGGGTTGAAGACGCTGTCCGAATCGTATTTGTTGACCGGATTGAGCGGGTTGTCGGTCTGATACTGCGTGACGGGGTTAAAGATATTGTAGTCCCGCTCGTATCGCGAATCGAAGCCCGTCTCAGCCCAGCCCGTCGCCGCCGATGCCAGCATCAGTATCGCGCCTATCCCTCTCACGTATCGCATGGCCGCCTCCTTGAGCGTTGGCTGTGCCCACCCGTTTGCCCGGTGATACGCGCAGGATAGTCGAGAACCGTGACATCCAAGGTCACATCGGTTTGATTTATTCTCACGCAAAGACGCACGGTTTTTCGACCGATTCGAGACAACATCGGTTCTCCGGCTTCAATGTCCGTGACATCCGAGGTCACATCTGCTCCAGAATTCTCGTGGCTTCCTGCTTGACCGCCATTCGTAATGAGCCCGGCTGCACGACTTTGACGCCGCTGCCGAAGCTGAGCACCCACCCGACCACCTCACGGCTGTCCGCCACTGAGAGCGTCATTTGCATTCGCCCCTGCGATAGCCGTTTGAACTGCTGACTGGGATGCCAGACGCGATCTTTGACCCAGGCTGTTGTCGGCTTATCGAATTCCAGCTCCACCATCATTCGAGGCCCGCGCATGACGGTGAGCGAATCTTCAACAAATGCGTCGAAGTCGAAATGGAGCGGAATTTGGTAGGGAAAATCGGTGGGCGTCACGGACTTGATCCGTTCCACCGCGAACATGCGAGGCTCGTTGCGCAGATGACAGTAACCGACGAGATAGAGCCCACCCGAGGCGTACCAGAGTCGATAGGGATCGACGTCTCGACGAGTCATCCGGCCACGGGACGCGGAATCGTACCGCATTTGGATGCGCGTCTTGTGCACGATGGCCTGTGTGATCCGCTCGACCACTTCGTGATGATGCCGATAGCGCTTATGCGGGCCAAGTCCGACGGAGAAGGTGTGTTCAAGTTACTGGGCCAATTCCAACCCCTGTGGGGGCAGGGCCGCAGAGGCTTTGCTCAGGGCCGATTGCAGCGAGGCATGCAGCTCCGTCCCTTCGAGCGGCGCAATGAGGCGGCGGCTGACCGTCAAGGCCATGAGTTCGCTGGGAGAGAGGCGAAGCGCCGGAATGTTGCGGAACCCCTCCAGGAGTTTCCATCGCACCTGACCGTCGAGACGTTCCGTCACGAGAGGCCAACCGACCGCTTCAATGGCCGCAAGGTCCCGGCGAAGCGTGCGCGGATGGCGTGTGGCGGCGGAATCTATCGCTTCGGCGAGTTGATTGAGTGTGAGTCCGTGACGTGACGCTTCGAGTTTATTGAGGATGACGAGTTGGCGGATGGCCTGATCGTTACGCGGCATCGATGTCTTTCATGGAGGCTTACATGCTGGCGCAGGCTACGTGACGAGCGGTGTTCTGTCAACGGTCGATGCACGGAAATGGGCGGCTTTCCAACGATGTGGTCGCACGTCTCGCGCCTCACACAGCCTGGCACGCTAGCACTTCGATGGCCCTGATGGGTGGCATAAGAGATCACGTTCCCGTAGGCTGCTCAAACAGGCCGTCCTTCTCATCCGCCCAACCTCGGCGCGCCGGGACGCACCTTGTCCCAGGCAAGGCCGCAGCGAGCGAATGCCCGAGGCGGCGCATTTCTCACCCGCCCACCCCAAGCTGCCAAGACAGCTTGTTTTCCGCGTGGGGTACGTTGAGGGTCTGAACGATGCGAGAACGAAGTTGGCGGACTGTTTCAGCAGCTTGCTAAGTGGGAATGTCTCTCGTCCCATCATACGACGTTCTCGATTGGTGGGAGAGCTTCATGATATCGCCATCTTTGATCACCGTATCTTCGCCGCTGACTTTTTTATTTACGGCGATCATCAATTCTCGGTTCAAGAGGAACTGTAGCAACGGACCCATGCGATCCTGGTTCGCCTCGATGAGTTTTCTCACCGTGGTCGGCTCGGAAGCCTCACATTTGAACTCTGTTTCTCCGACCGCATCGCGTAGCGTCAATCCAAAGACCAGCACAGTGACCATATAATGTGTATCTCCCTTACGTCGCCTACTGTAATTATTTGGTCTGCCGGTCTGCAGCCTCGTAGGCCTCTTGAAGCAGTTGGGCTACATGCTTGACCTCTGCTGTGCCCCGCAATCCCGTGCGTAGTTGAATCATGCAGGCCGGGCAACTGGTCGCCACCACCTCGGCGCCGCTCTGTTCGACGGCCTGCCGTTTACGTTCAACGATACGCTGCGACGTCTCAAAATCCTTCACGAGATAGGTCCCGGCGCCGCCCGCGCAACGATCGGCATCCGGCATCTCGACATATTCCACTCCCGGCAAGCTGGCTAAAATCGCACGAGGCTCTTTGGTCACTCCCGCTGCTCGCAGATGGCAGGAGGAATGGTAGGCGACCTTGCACTTTGTGGATTGCTGACTGGCCATAGCCGGTTTCACCGGCGATTGGGACACGAACTCCGAAATATGTGTGACCCGTTTGGCCAGAGCCTGGGCCGCCGCCTGCTCCGGCTCACCGGCGAACAGGGTGGGATAGTCCTTCAGCATAAGCGTGCAGGAGGCGCAGCCGGTCACGACCTTCTCATATCCTGCCATTGACGCAAGGTTGACCCGTGCCCCTTCTTTGGCCAATGCGCGATGTCCGTAGGTTTCGATGGGCGTACCGGAACAGCGTTGCGGCGGCAGATCAGGCTTGACCCCATGTTTTCGCAGCACAGCGATCACGGCATCCCCCACCCCATCGTCGAAGTAGTTGGCCGCGCAGCCGTGGAAATACGCTACCGAGGAGCGAGCTGCTCGGCCGGCTTGGGGAATCAGATCGGGATAGCGGTCGCGGAGTTGTCGTGTGGCTAGTCGAGGCAGTACCAACTGAGGTGACAATCGTGCCGTCTCGGCGATGCCACGCATGAACGGTTTTGTTAAGCGATCGAGTAGACGCCGCATCAGTGGACGATCCCATATCGATTGATACCTCGCGAGAAACTTTAAGAATTGTTCAAATCGTGCTGTTTGTGCATGAAAACGAAAGATGACACCAGCCATTTTATTTGGATACTCTGCACGCCGGTCCAGGATGAGCTGGGAGACATCGACACCGGCAGGACAGGCGGTACGACAGGACTTGCAATTGAGGCAAGCCTCCACCACTCGCTTCGAATTAAGATAGCTGTAGTTCTTATCCATGATGATCTCGAACCAGCCACGTGAACTCATGTCTTCCGATTGAAACACATCGTAGACCGGGCAGACGGCGTTGCACTTGGCGCAAGTCGCGCAAGATTTTGACAATCGCTCATAGTCGATATGGTCCGTGAAGGGCCGGTCGCTGATCTTGATGCCGGGGTTGAGCACCCCCGATGGATCGAAGCTCTGCTTCACTCGCACAAACAAGCCGTACAGCTCCGGGCCGAACATCGTCTTCACATATTCGGCGCGCACCCGGCCATCCCCATGCTCCCCACAGATTGAGCCGCCGAAGCGCCCTAAGACCGTTTGGTGTATCTCATGATAGCCCTGCACCATCTTCTGAAAATCGTTTTGATCGTTCACATCGAGCAAGGGAATGATATGGGCATTTCCATTCCCGATATGACCGAAAATCGCAACAGGCACACGCTGCCCAGCGAAGAACTCTTCCAGATACCGGATGAGTTCGCTGATCCGTTCAGCCGGCACCACCACGTCATCGACAAAGTTAATGGGTTTCTTTCGAGGATCGAATCGATAGAGCGTGGGATAGAGCGCCTTGCGGGCCTTCCATAATTGGTCGCGCTGCTCAGGATCGAACGCCATTACAGGATCGGAGGCGAGGCGATAGCGGCGGCAAATCTCCGTCATACGCTCAGCCTGCGCGCGAAGATCGATCCCTGCGTCGTCGGCATCCAACTCGATGAGGAGGGTGGCGGCTGCATCTGCCGGGATGCCGTGCTTCGTCCGCCCGATCAAATTGAGCGTGTTGGCATCCATCACTTCCAACGCGCTCGGACTCAACTCCAGCAGCTTCGGGACTGCGTCTCCGACATCTTCTAAGCGGTGAAAATGAATCAGCGCCGTGAGAGTTGCGCGGGGTTTCTCGATGAGCGTGATAGTAGCTTCGCTGAAGAGACCGAGCGTACCTTCGCTGCCGACGAACAACTTGGGAAGATCGAAGCAGCCTCGTGCGAGCCCATCGGCGAGCCCGAAGAGGTTGTAGCCACAACTATTTTTGCTGACCGTGGGACGTTTCTGCGCGATCAGCTGGGCATTGCCTTGGAGCAACAATTTCAGATCGTGAAGCGGCGTATGTGTCTCTAGTAGCTGGGTGCATTGTGGATCGTTGAGCCCATACGACTTCGCATCCAGCCACTCGCCGGATTGCAAGCAGACACGGAGCGCCGCCACATTATCTTTGACGGCGCCGTACCGCAGCGTGTGGGGGCCAGATGAGTTGTTCGCCAACATCCCGCCCAGCTTGCACATGTCTCCGCTGGAGGGGTCTGGCCCGAATAACAGACCGTCGCGCGCCAGCCGCTTGTTAAGTTCAGCTAGAACAATACCGGGTTGCACTCGAGCCCAGCGCTCTTCTCGATTCAGATCAAGAATCCGATTCATCCGCGAGACGTCCAGAATGATTCCGGACCCGATCGCCGAGCCAGTCAAATTCGTCCCAGCCGCTCGCGGCGTCAATGGAATGCCACGCGACACGGCATAGGCAACCGTCGCCGCAATATCCTCCTCGGATTCCACGAGCACGACGGCCTTCGGCGTCATCCGATAGATGCTCGCATCCACCGCATAGGCGGTGAGCGTGGAATAGTCATCTTTCACTTTTTCTGCGCCTATCATGGCGCGGAGGTCTGACGCGATGGCGTGCGACCGATCAGGCAGAATGAGAGTTGGTGCAGTCATAGTTGAAGGCGTGCTTCATTCTAGATGGACTTTTGAGACCAACACAAGCGCGGTTGTTGCACCATGCGCGACCAGCTAAGATGTGACGTGCGGATAGGAGCACGCGCTTGTGACCGAAACACGTCCCTCTCTCTACATTTCACGTCTTCTCCCCGATCCCGTCATGGCCATTGTGCGGGAGCGATTTCGGCTGGTGCAGGAGCCGCTCGATACGTTGCCGAGTCCATCAGCGCTTCGTGAGGGACTCGGCCGATCCGATGCAGCAATCGTCACCCTGGGCGATCGCATCGACGCCGAGGCTATTCATGCGGTCACCCGGCTAAAAATTCTCGCGAACTATGCCGTCGGCTATAACAACATCGATCTCGTCGCTGCACGAGAATGCGGACTGATCATCACCAATACCCCGGATGTCTTGACGGATGCCACAGCAGATCTGACCTGGGCGTTGATCTTGGCAACGGCACGCCGTATCGTCGAAGGCGACGCGCTCGTTCGATCCGGCCGTTGGCCTGGGTGGAGTCCCACGCAACTCTTGGGGGCAGAAATCTCGGGCAAGACGCTGGGGATTATCGGCATGGGACGAATCGGGCAAGCGGTCGCCGGGCGCGCGATGGGGTTTCGCATGCCGATACGCTACCACTCACGCCAACCGATTGCCACTTCGTCTCTCCCTCGCGAGTGGGAGTATCGATCGTTGCAAGATCTCCTTGGGGAGGCGGATATTGTGACGATCCATGTGCCGCTCACACCAGCCACCCACCATCTGATTGGCGCGCGTGAGTTGGCCTGGATGAAACCGACTGCCTTCCTGCTCAATACCGCTCGTGGCTCGATTATCGATGAAGGGGCGTTGGTCGATGCCCTCAAGACCGGAGTCATCGCCGGGGCGGGACTCGATGTCTATGAGCAGGAACCGGCCATGTATTCAGGGTTGGCGCAGTTGAAACAGGTGGTGCTCCTCCCCCATCTAGGCTCTGCCACACTCCACGCAAGGGTGCAGATGGGACTGGTCTGCTTGGAGAATATACAGGCCGTCCTCGACGGGCATCCGCCTCTCAATCGAATTACATAGCAGGCTGAGAATTGCTCGAGGTGCGAAGGAATCGGATGATTGTGTGTGAGGCAGATCAGTTGGCGTATCGAAATGCGGAAACAGGCTGAGCGGGTCCTCTGTGCGCGAGCACTGATTCGAGTCGGTCCGGCACATCGTGGAAGGTTGGAATCGATTCATACATTTCGGCAGCCTGGCTCCACTGTTCTTGGGCTTCGTAGAATAAGCCAAGTTCGTAACGAATGGCTTGCGCCTTGGCACCTTGGCACTTCGGATCCTGCAACAGCAGTTCGAGTTGCGCACTCGCTGAACGGCATTCTCCCTGCTCTTTCAAACACATTGCGATCATCAGACACGAGTCCGCAAAAAAATCGTGACTCTGCATCGAGAGGGAGAATTCTTCCTTCGCTTCGTCCAGTAACCCCATATTCTTGTAGGCCACTCCCAGCGTGTAGTGAGTTTCCGAATCAATCGTGTTTCCTGACGGAACTGAAACCGATTTCTCGACGGCAGGCGCTTGGAGCTTTGGCGCAAATATCGACGCCCACTTGGCGACCAATGGGCTGGCCGAGGCAAGCTCCTTCACTTTCGCATAGAGGCCCGCCTGTTGAGCCTGGTTCTCGGCCTGCGGGTGAGCCAGAAGCAATTCGAGGGCACGGGAATATTGCAAGGCCGCACCAGCAGTATCGCCTTTGGCTTCAAGCAATGACCCGAACAACTCTCGAGCCGCGGCATGGTCCGGCTGCCCCGTGACTAAGTGACTGAGCCATTCTTCCGCCTCAGCTTGCTGCCCAGCAGCCATATAGGCCTGAAACTGCTCGTCCATCGAGAGGAGAACAACCGAGTCTGTCACTTCTGATATTGACGCCTCAGATTCCTCCGCTTCGGCATTCGATGGACCGAACTCGTTATCCAGCGCAACTGGTTCCTGTTCTGATGATTCCGGCGGCTCCAAGTGGGCTGACACAGACTCTTCTTCAGCGAGTGAGAAATGCCTATCTTGTCGAGAAATGATTTTGGAAGTCACATTCCAGGCATCGTCTGGAGCAGCATTGGCCATCGAGAATGTTTCCGCTGCTTGAACCGGGCTCGGCGACATCGCAGCGGGTGGAGGCACAACGGTCTCGGATCGAGCAAGGACAAGCAATTCATCGACAGTAGCACCCTGCATGAGAGCAGACAACTGCTTCACCGTTGGGCTATCCGGCGCCAGCTCGGCAACCTTCTGGAACAGTTCATCGTGCAACGTCGGCATCCCGGGCTCGGGATGTTCAAGCAACAGCTCGATCGCCTTTCCATACTGGATCACCGCGTTGGCAGCGTCGCCTTTCTCTTCATAGAGCTCTCCGTAGAGCTCAAGGATCGCAACCGACTGAGGCTCGACCTCTAAGAAGTCTGTAATCAACGATTCAGCTTTCACATAGTCTTGTGCGCGCAAAGCCGCTCCGGCGAGGTAGCGATATTCTCCGAGCGCCACCTGTAAATCTCCGCGTTGCAGATGCAACTTCGCGAGTAATTGACAGACTTCCGGATTACCCGGCTCTTTAGTCAGCAATTGATTGAGAATGGCCTCAGCACCGGCAAACTGTTTGGCTTCGATGCGGCGGGTCGCTTCAGAAAGTAGATTGACCGGTTCGCCATTCTTGGGCGAGCCACCTGCAGAGCCCACGGCTGGCTTCGTAGATCCCGGCATGGCAGCAGGGCGGGAACCCCCTTCAGACTTTTTGAAATGTTCTATAAATTGGAGCGCCTCGCTATTGGCAGGATCGATCCGCAAGACGGATTGATACGCATCCTTCGCCTCTTCATTGCGTTGCTGTGCAGACCGTTCACGCCCTAACTGCAAATAGACGGTCGAGGCTTCGTCTTGTTTATTTTCCTGCAGGCACAACTCCGCCACTCGCTGCTGGGCATCTAGATTCGAAGGATCCAGGCTGACGATCTTCTTGTAGATATCCAACGCCTCTTTGCTTTTTCCCTCTTTGAGGTAGTGCTTCCCAAGTGTAAGGTAATCTTGGACCGCACTGCTCAGGAGGCCGCGCTCAGCATTGAGGTCTCCTAAGTGCCGGTATACATCATACCGTGACGGATCGAGCTTCAGGATTTTCTTGAACGTGGCGATCGCTTTGAGAGTCGCCCCTTCGGCCCGGAAGGCGTTGGCCGCCTGCAGAAAGACGGCGACGGCATCATTGGTGGCCTGGCGCTTAAGGTGTAACTCCCCGATTGAATTGAAGATACTCCCATCTCCCGGCGACTCGATGGATAGCTTCTTCCACTCATTGATAGCCGCGTCGAACTGGCCTCGTGAGGCGAAGAGTTGTGCGCTATGCAATATCTTACCGCGGTCGATCGCCACGTGAGGCCTCCATACCGATCAAACGCTAACAGTGTCACTGAATGTTGTCAATGAAACTGGGTATTTAGGGATGGGGGACGACTCAGCAGAAACACGAAGGCCTGCCTCAATAAAAAAGGCAGGCCTCCCGATGACACAATCTCACAGAGTGAAGACGTCAAGACTCGGCAACGACCGCCTTCAAGACGTTTGAGGCCTGAGGCCCTTTTGCGCCTTGCACGACTTCGAACTCGACGTTTTCTCCCTCTTTCAAGGTCTTGAATCCTTCTCCTTGGAGTGCGGAGTAATGTACGAAGACATCATCCCCGCTCTCAAGACGAATGAACCCAAAGCCCTTGCGATCATTGAACCACTTGACCGTGCCTTTTGATTTCACAACAATACTCCTTTCCTCAACGGCCACGCATAGTTGCGCGGTCGGCCTCAAAACTCGGTTGGCTAAACACCTCATGACGTGAACAAGACAGGAAGAGGAGTAGGCTGACGTGGCTGGTCATTGGAGAAACAACATCGATCACGAAACTTATCTCGGTGGCAACTCGCGCAGCATGTACCACGGCATTTCAAATCTTGTCAAGCCATTCTTTGGCTACACCTGTGCCGATGGTAAAGTGGACAACCCCCGCCCGCTCGCCTATAGTGTCCAGTGGGCGAGGAGCGTGATTCTTCGAATGTTTCTACGAACGCTGCTGGATCGCTACATTTTCACCGAACTCCTTTCGCCCTTTAGTGTGAGTCTTGGTGCGCTGTGTTTTGTGATGCTCACGCGGGAACTCCTGCGCTTAGTGGAACTGCTGGTCTCCAAAGGCGTGGGTATCGTCGCGGTCCTGCAAGTCTTTGCCCATCTGATGCCGTCGTTCCTCGTACTCACCCTCCCGATCGCCGGGATCATCGCCTCGATTACTGCATTCGGACGCCTCTCCTTCGACAAAGAATTGGTGGCCATGCAGACGGCAGGCCTGAGCCTCATGCGATTGGCACGCCCTGTCGCGCTCTTTGCCTTGCTCGTATTCGGACTGACCTTGTGGTTGGCACAGTGGGGGCAACCCTGGAGTTCCACGAATCTCAAAAAAGTGGCGCTGAATCTCCTTCGAGATCAGCTGGTGTTGGCACTCGATCGGGGAACATTTAACGAGCCCATCCCCAAGATGATGGTGTATGTTCCGGATGGGAACCCCGGAGAGGCTGCGACCGGGATCTTTGTCTCCGATGAGCGGAATGCAGATGATCCTCGTATCATCGTCGCGCAACAATACGAGGTCATCATGGATGCGTCGACCGATCAAGTCGCCTTACACCTCCAGCACGGCGTCATTCATAGCCGACCGAATCAGGCCGATCAATACGAGCACGTGTCCTTCGCAAGCTATGACCTGAAACTCCCACTCAACCAAAGCGGCTACTCAGCCACGGAGGAGCGTCCGTCGTACGAGACCATTATCGCCCAACTGACACAATCCCAATGGCGCGACCCGTCCGCGCTCCGACGATTGATGGAATATTATAAAGACCTGGCCTTCCCAACTGCTTCACTGATATTTTGTCTCTTAGGTGTCCCGGTCGGCATTGCCTCGAAACGATCTGGTCGAATCGGCGGATTTGCAGTCGGGGTGCTGGTCGTCATCGTCTACTACATGCTAAATATCGCGTGCGAGTTCCTGGTCACGACGGCAACCCTGCCGCCCCTTGCCGGAGCTTGGATACCCAACATCACATTCGCTGTCACCACCGTCGTGTGGTTTACTATCATGAGCCGCCGGTAACCCATGCCCATTCTCTTCCGTTATTTGCTTCGCGAATACGCCAAGATCTTCATGATGTGCTTCAGTGGACTCATGACGATTTATCTTGTGATCGATTTCTTCGAAAAAGTCCGCCGTTTCTTACGCTATGATGCCAGCTGGCTCGACGTCCTGATATATTTCTTCCTCAAAGTTCCTGCGATTTCCTTCCAAATCGCACCGCTGGCGATTCTTATGGCCACACTGCTCACATTTGGCTTACTGTCCCGAGGCCACGAGATCACCGCTATGCGCAGTTGCGGTATCAGCTTACTCTGGATTACCTCCCCCTTTATTGCCCTTGCCGCGGGGATGAGCCTCGTGCTCTTGCTTTTCAGTTCCACCATCATCCCATTGGCCGGAAGCAAATCAGAGGAGATCCGGACCACGCGCATCGAGAAAAAGCTGCCCGCTGCAGCCGTGAAACTCAAGCAGCCCTGGACACGAGTGGGCGCCGATAGCCTCATGCACGTGACCAGTGTCTCAGTCGGTGGAGAACTCTTGGGTGACATACGGCTCTTTCATTTTAATCCCAACTTCCAACTGGCCGAGGTGACTGAAGCCGACGAAGCCCGGTATCACGACTCCACGTGGACCCTGTACCAGGGGCGATACAGACGATTTTCCCCCGATGGAACCATGTCGACCACCGAATTCGATCACCAACCTATCGGGTTAACCCTTATTCCCGATGACTTCACCACGTGGATCGCCGGCGACTCCGAATTAATGACGTTCCATGATATCAGGGCCTACTCCAGACGGCGACAGCAGCACGGGTCTCAGGCGGCACGGCTGACGACAGATTATTACAGTCGAATCGCGTTTCCCTTCGTCACTGTGATCATGGTCCTGGTCGGGATTGCGTTGAGTCTGCGCCGGAGCGGGGCCCGTGGGGGCGGCATGGCCATAGGCATCGGGCAGGCGCTGGCCGTCGGCTTCTGCTATTGGACGACACACTCAATCGCGATCGCCCTGGGCCGTGGCGGGGTCTTGACGCCCTTTATCGCAGCATGGATGGCGAACATACTTTTCATGAGTTTTGGTCTGTATCTGATGTTCAAAGTGCGTTACTAGATCAGGATGCTGAAGAAGCTGACTTTCTCACCCACCCGACCCAGGTGCGCCGTGGCTGGGCGGGTGAGAACCGTAGCCTTTTTGAGCATCCAGTATGGTGAAGCTTCTGCTACCCATCATCAATTGGCTGGTTGACTGATCCAAGCGCATCCGGTAAGTAGAGACACCGTGTACTAAGGGGCTATAAAAAGATGCGGGCGCGTGTTGTCGTCACAGGAATGGGGATCGTCTCTCCGATCGGTATCGGAGTGAGTGAGTTTTGGAAGGCTGCCCTTGCCGGTCGATCCGGGATTTCAGCCATTACATCGTTTGACCCCTTTCCCATGGACGGCTATCGCTCTAAAGTCGCAGGCCAAGTCCGTGACTTTGCGGTCGAACGGTTTATCGACTCAGCTCACGGCCAACGAGTGGACCGCTACGCTCAGTTTGCCCTTGTCGCCACGAAGGAAGCGTTGGCTGACTCGGGTCTCCAGATGGCGAAGGAAAACCCTCACCGCGTCGGAGTCATCGTTGGGGCCGGCATGGGCGGGATGGTGATGGGCGAGCGTGAGATCACTCAACTCTATCAGCAACAGAAACCCCATCGTGTCCATCCGAACTTTATCCCCGTCATCACCCTCAATTCTGCCTCCGGTATTATCGCGATGGCCTTCGGCGCCAAGGGCCCCAACTTGACCATCTCGACCGCCTGCTCTTCCAGCGCCCACGCACTCGGTCAAGCGCTCCATTGTATCCGTGAGGGCCGAGCCGATGTTGTCATCGTTGTGGGCGCCGACGCCAGTATTACTCCTCTCGTCTTCGCCGGATTTTGTTCCCTGCGCGCCCTCTCCTCCAAATTCAACGATCATCCGGAGAAGGCCTCCCGGCCTTTCGATCGGTCACGAGACGGTTTCATCATGGGAGAAGGCGCCGGGACCCTGATCCTGGAATCAGCCACGCATGCGAAGAAACGCAAGGCCAAAGTCTATGCCGAGATTGCCGGCTACGCTGCCACCAGCGAGGCCTATCATATGGTGATCCCACGGGAAGATGGTGTGGAAGTGGCCCATACCATGAGGCTGGCCCTCGCAGACGCTGAGGTTACGCTGGCGCAGGTGGATTACATCAATGCGCATGCCACATCGACAACTATCGGCGACGCCGTTGAAGCCAAAGCGATCAGGCAACTCTTTAAATCGCGCGCGGACAAAATCGCGATCAGCGCCACCAAATCGCTGATCGGGCACACGCTCGGAGCGGCCGGCGCAATCGGGGGCATCGCCTCGGTGCTGGCCCTTCACACGGAGCAAATTCATCCTACTGCCAACTATGATGATCCGGACCCAGCCTGTGCATTGGCAGGACTCTCCCATTCAGCACAAGACCGTCGCGTAAAGGTCGCCTTACTGAATGCCTTTGGATTTGGCAGCAACAATGCGGCTGTGGTATTCAAACAAGCGGGACGTAAAACGTGAGGCGTGAAACGTTTCGGAGGAAGAGCGCTCGGAAGTTCTACGTTTCACCTTTCACGGTTAAAGACGGAGAGCATTGACTAATGGCAACCGACCCCACCATATCACTGAAAATCCGCACTGCCCTGGGCGAGTATTTGAAACGCGACCCTGCGGTTATACTCGTCACGCAACATCTGCGTGAAGATTTAGGCCTCGATTCGATGGCGGTGATCGAACTGCTTTATCGTATCGAGGAGGCCTTCGATCTCCAAATCCCTGACCAAGACCTGGTCGGGCTGACGACAGTCGGCCATGTTGTCACCTATGTTGAGAAACGGTTGGGGAAACCAGCCACACCCGCTAGGACCAAGAAGCCGATACAGCCGTCTAAGGCAAAGGGCAAGAAGAAGGCTTAATCCCATATGGCACCGCACGCACGCACGCCTATCACACTAAGACAGATCCACGATGTGGTCGGGGGAGACCTTGTGGGGTCACCACACGCTTCGGTGACGAACCTAGCTGGCTTTGAAGAGGCAGGTCCAAACGATCTGACCTTCGTCACGGGAGATCGGATACTCAAAACAGGCCGACCCACCCGCGCAGGAATACTCCTTGCTCACCGACGTCTGACAGAGGTTGACAACTCCCACATCGTCGTCCCTAATCCCGCACTGGCCTTTGCGCAAGTCGCCCGCACCTTCTTTTCCCCCATCTCCCCTCCCCGAGGGATTGCCGCTGGGGTTGTCCGTGGGAATGGCACACGGATCGGACCTGATGTCTCAATCTGGTCCGGAGTCACTCTGGGAGATCGGGTGACGATTGGGGCACGGGTCACACTCTATCCCGGTGTGTTTATTGGCAACGATACGAGCATCGGAGACGACACGCTGCTGTATCCGAATGTCGTGGTGAGGGAAGGCTGTACCCTTGGCGAGCGGGTCATCGTTCACAGCGGCACAGTGATCGGGAGCGACGGATTCGGCTATGTACAAGACCAGGGACGACACTACAAAATTCCCCAGCTCGGCGGAGTCACGATCGAGGATGATGTTGAGCTCGGGGCGAACGTCACAGTCGATCGAGCCACACTTGGCCAAACTGTCATCAAAGAAGGCAGCAAGGTCGACAATCTAGTCCAAATCGCCCATAACGTCACGATTGGAGCCCATTCTATCCTCGTCGCACAGGTCGGGGTCGCCGGCAGTACTCGCGTGGGGCATCACGTCATGATTGGCGGACAGGCAGGGCTGGCAGACCATCTCGTCATTGGAGATCACGTGATGATTGCCGCTCGGGCAGGCGTCAACCGCAGTCTCGAACCCAGCCAAATTGTTTCAGGAGCCCCGGTAATGCCGCACGAAGTCTGGGTAAAAGCCCAAGCCGTGATTCCACGGCTCCCTGAACTCAGACAGGCTATCCGTACATTGGAAGAGAGGATGAAGCAGCTTGAGGCTTCGCTCGTCACTCCTCAAAATCCCAAGAAGAAGGCAGGGAAAAAGCGCAAGCGGTGAGGCCTATGCGTCGGGACGTTGAGCCTCTGAGCGATGCGAGAACGATGCTTGGGACGAGGCGCAACTCGGTGCGCCGGGGTCGGGCGGGTGAGAAGAGCGACTTTTTCAGTACCCTGTTAGTCCACCACACCCCGCCAACAAAATAACTTGGCCCAATAGAATCCCGCCCATGGCACCAACACAGAAGGCAGCAGGTCGAGATCGCCGCGCATGACGGCCGCAGCTGAGGCGCCGAAGATCAGAACCGCTCCGGCAAGAGAGATTGCCGTGACAAAGCCACGCCCCGGATGCTCGATGGCAGGCACGTCCGGCTCAGGCTTGGGCTTCCTCGTACGTTGCGCCACAGCTGTCCTTAATTTCGCCGCATACACCCCAGGAAATGTCTTGAAAAGATAGCGATGATAGCGAGCCTGCCCAAACCCGCAAGCCGCACCAACCACGATTAAGACCGAGCTGCTGAGGAATGTCACCCAACTGTAGGTATGGCTTGCCAGTAATTGATAGCCAAGTGCCCCTATCCCACCGACCATGCAAATGAGTCCGATCGTCCCGGCAGGGAGGAGAATATGGGACCGGACATAGTTCCGCGCTTGTTCATCAATCTTTTCCGGTCGCAATACTGTTACAAGTTTCGGCATTGATGCATGCTCCTACCGTGTCGACTGCCAGATTTCTTCTTCTCGAGAAGAGCGGGCAGCAAAAGGATGGATCATACCATCCTTCAGGGACATGATACATGGGCGAAAAAGGTGATTCGGTGTCTCTATCACGTCTCGTTCGACCGTATACTCAATCTCCCTGATTTGATGCAAAATTGTGGATGACAGGTGAATAATCATCAGAAGACATGCCCGATTTTCATGTCATAAGGACTTATCTACGCACTCTACAGTACTTAAGTAGGGGGTGGCGCAGAAACGCTATGTATAATCATGCATTTTGACGTCTTCAGTATTCAATGCCGCGATAGGAAAGGCAGGGGGAGAGTAGGACATTACTCCTCTCCCCTGCTGTGTCCACAAAAGATGTGTACGGCATGTGGATAAGCGTGTGGATAAGCACACTATAGCTCGCAGGATACAACACCTCACACTTTGCCCAATCGATAGCCAATATAGTCAGTGCAATTTCAAGAACATGCAGTTTCGCAACAGAACTTCGTATCGAAAGAATTTCTCCGGTGTCTCGCGTCAGGAAGGCAAAAAACGACCCGTGAGCCTGCACACAACGACAAGCGAACTCCAACGTGTAATGTCACGTAGGCTAGGCCTAGGAATTCGCCGATGCTGGAAGGTGTTGCTAAACAACAAGACGGGCGTCAGGTCGCTCGCACCGACACAGCGGAAAACACATCGGCACCCACTTTTCCTGACATGAGGACTTGCGACTCTCCGCGGTTCGAAAGGGCCCTTCTGATGCTGATGCTTAACTCGGCATAGGTGAACTTCACAACCTCGCAGAAACGAAAAGAAAATATGATAGGTTTTCTTCTATCATCGTGCAGTACACAAAGATGGAGACAGATAGCGCAAACGTGGGGGAACGTGTATGGCTTTGAACACAGGAACCTGTCCAGCTTGAGTGACCTATTTTGATCTTCTGACTTTAAGAGATGGCGGGCGTATAATAGGTGATATGGGATTGGCCTGTGATAGCAAAGGTAAGACAGACCGCACCAACTCTTTGGACTCTATAAATTGGGAAAAGTAGAAAGACACGCGTGAACAATCTAGCCAAGTTCGATGTCATTCGCCTCTATCTACGCCAACAGTTCCCCAAGCACCATATCGCTGATTTCGAGGAAGGTACCAACCGCGCGCATGTCTTTCGTATCGATGGTCCACATGGCCACCCTCTCCATTATGCTGTCATCGGCCTGGACTTTCTCCTTGACCAAACTGCCGAAGGCCTGCAGCAAACGCTTCTGGCATCCGGCCTGGGAGATAAGCTAAAAGACGCCGGAACCGTACCCGTGACGATGTCGAGAACAGGATTCAGCACCGAAGGCACGATAGCCGTTGCGTAATCGCAGCAGGGCCAGGCCACAGAACTCCTGACATTCCAAACACAATCTACGACGGATTTTCTCAATGGCCCCTCCAAGTTCGCAGACGTCTCTCTTTTTTCTTACCCGTGTAGGTCGAATGAAACGCTTTGCTGTCCTGTATTGAGTAGCACAAACCACCGAATGTTCGCCCTCCCTCGCACATACCCCACGAACGATATGTTGACAGCCGGAAATCCAATCCGTGAGAATGCACGCATGGCCTATCGTGTGGTGATTGAACGGTTGGAGTTTCAAGGGCGTTGTGGAGTCGCGCCGGCGGAGCGGCGACGACCACAGCCGTTAGCGATCGATCTGGAGTTGGACTGCGAAGGAACACCGTCCGAGACTGCCGACCACATCAATAAAACTGTCGACTATGCCCAGGTCACGGAGCGGATCGTGGAGTTGGGTGAAACTCATGACTGTGCGCTCCTGGAAACATTCACGGAGAAGATTCTCGAAATGTTGTTCACGGAGTTTCCTGTTGCCAAGGTCTCACTCTGGCTCAGAAAGCTGGCCCCACCTCTCTCGCAGATGACCGGATCGGTCGGTGTAAAGGTAGAACGAAACCGCATGGCGCATCAGCCACAACGAACTGATCCACCTCCATCGTTATTCTTAGCACAACAGCTCCATCGGCTGCCCAAAGGCCGCGTGCTGGATGTTGCGGCTGGGTCTGGACGTAACGCGCTCTATCTCGCCTCTCACGGTTTTCATGTTGATGCGATAGATCGTGATGAACAGGCCATGGTGCAGCTTGCCGCCACGGCGAAACAACGGAACCTCCCGAACCTCACTGTCCAGACGGTGGACCTCGAACGAAAGACAACGGAGCGGCCTGAATTTCCGACGCAGAAATATGACGTGATCATCGTGTTCTTCTACCTCCATCGCGCCCTGTTCGCCTCCCTCATCGATTCGCTAAAACCGAATGGGATCCTACTCTACGAGACCTTTACCATCGACAACTACTTACGTCATCACCACCCACGCCGATGGGAGTTTTGCCTCGCGCACAACGAGTTGCTCCGGCTCACTTCCACCCTCCGCGTGTTGGAGTACGACGAAAGTGAGCACGACGGCGGCTATGGACCGGGCTCCGTCTTTACCGCGCGACTCGCCGCTCAACAATCAGGCCCCAGCAGCTTACTCCACACGTGACATGAGCCGCATCGATCTCCATCTCCATACGACCCACTCCGATGGAAGTTTATCACCAGCTGAAGTGCTTGGACTTGCCCACAAGGCAGGGGTCACAGCGCTGGCCATTACAGATCACGACATTGTATCGGGTATTCCCGACGCCATCGCAACCGGAGCTGAACTGGGGATTGAAATCATTCCCGGCGTGGAAATCAGCTCATGCGTCGGCAAAAGTGAGCTTCATATTCTAGGCTATTGCATAGATTGGCAAAGCCCAGAACTGATTCGACGCCTGGCCGCCTTACGCGTGAGCCGGCATACTCGTAATCCACAGATCATCGAACGGTTGCGCGCATTGGGGCTGGAGGTAACCTATGAAGAGGTGCGGGCCTTAGCCGGCACGGATTCAGTCGGTAGGCCGCATATTGCGCGACTCTTGATAGAAAAGAAATATGTCTCGTCCGCCAAAGACGCCTTTGACCGATATCTCGCGGTGGGACGCCCGGCGTATGTGGCGCGTGAACTACCCCCACCAGCCGATGCCATCGCCTGGATCCGAGCCGCTGGCGGCGTGGCGGTGCTGGCCCATCCTACCTGGGCTAAGGTGCCCGGAGAAGGACTGAGCACGCTCTTGACAGCATTGAAAGCCGAAGGCCTCGGGGGCATCGAAGTCCACTACAGTACCCACACGAAGCGACAGACGACCGAGTACCTCGACCTGGCCAAGCGACTGGACCTCTTGATCACCGGTGGAAGTGATTTCCACGGTCTCACCAAGCCGGACATCGAAGTGGGGACAGGCCTGGGAAACTTGAAAGTGTCTGAGAAATTGCTCGTCCCCCTTAAGAATGCCGCCTCCCACGCTCATCATTCGTAGCGCAGATCTCATTCGCCCTACCACCTCGTACTCAGACTGTCATGCGGTCTGGGTTGCAAGATACGCCTCACACGTCACGCTTCACAGGTGTCGAGAACACCGTTGCTCATTTTTCCCTATTCGTTGACTCTCTCTTCCCATCCGCTACACTTTAGACATCCACGGACAACCTCAGCATTTGCTATGTCAAAATCCTGGACTTGGATCACTCCCTATATTTGTGGCATCTTGGCCCTGCTCCTCGCCGGCCCCTTGCTGAGCAACCTCGCAGTGACCCAATCAATTTCTATTCCGTATGTGCCGCTCAATGGCCCTCACGCCATTCGATTGATTGCCAACCTCCTCGCTCTCGCAATCCTTTGGACCCTCGCCTTTGCTGCCTCTCAGGAAGTCCCGGACAACGGTCGTGGATCAAGTTTTTTCCGCAGCCTCGTCCTTCCACTGACAACGCTCGTTGTCATGCTCTTCGCTCACAAAGCATTCACGACCGTGGGCCTCCCACTGATCGAGCAGCTGGGCCCGACTCGATTCGCGATGGGATATGCGATCAGTCTCGTCGGAATCGGCCTCTGGGTCACAGCCGCATCGATCCTGAATCAACACTCTCTACGTGAAGCCGTCGCGTCATCGACGCATGCACGACGCCAAGTGACGCAGGCGCTCTCTGACCATGACAACGCAAGGCAAGGCGAAGCAGCAGACCCGTCTGAGCCAATAACGACCATGGCTACCTCAGTGATCACTAGCTACACACCAAGCATGTTGGGGCGCTACAAAGTGTTGAAGGAACTCGGGCGCGGCGCAATGGGATTGGTCTACCTGGGAAAGGATCCAACGATTCAGCGCTTTGTGGCCATCAAGACCATGCGGCTCGATCAGATCGACACCGACGATAAACTGCAAGAGGTCAAGGCCCGGTTTTTCCGCGAAGCAGAATCCACAGGACGTCTCTCTCACCCCAACATCGTGACCATCTATGATGCAGGAGAAGAAGACGATTTAGGGTATATCGCCATGGAACTCATCGAGGGAACCCCCTTGAGTCAGTCGGCGCGAAAACCCAACTTGATGCCGGTTAACGAAGTCCTTCTGACTATTGCCACCGTCGCTGATGCCCTGGACTACGCCCATCAGCAAGGGGTCGTGCATCGCGACATCAAGCCGGCGAACATCATGCTCACCAAGGATCGCGTCGTGAAAGTCATGGATTTCGGTATTGCCAAGATGGCCTCGAGCAGCAAGACACAAACGAATATTGTCATGGGCACGCCGACGTATATGTCACCGGAGCAAATCGCGGGCAAGAAAGTGGATGGTCGGTCGGATATTTTTTCACTCGGCATCGTGCTGTTTGAACTCCTCACAGGGCAGCTGCCGTTTACGGCCGACAACCTGTCGGCCGTCCTCTTCAGCATCGCCCATCATCCACATCCCGCCATTCAACCATTGCGACCAGATCTTCCCCCAATGGTGCAGGAGATCGTCAACCGCGCGTTACAGAAAGAGTTGCCTCACCGCTATCGGCGCGCAGATGAATTCGCAAGCGAGCTTCGCGCCTGCCTGCAGAGTCTCGCGGCCTAAGGGAGGTATCGTCTGGCACTCGAACGATTGCATAGCGTCAAATCCGATACCGGCCTCAAACGGCCTCACAACGAGGATTGTTTTGTTGCGGATCCTCCACTTGGACTCTATGTCGTCTGTGACGGAATGGGCGGGGGCAACGCTGGCGAGATTGCCAGTGCCCTTGCGGTGGATGCCATTCAGGCACATCTGGCTGAAGCAGCCCGACAGGAAGACCTGCCGCTGATCGGCCCCTGCGATGCCACCGTGTCTGCACAGGCCAATCGTCTGGCCAGTGCAGTTCGCGTTGCAAACACAGTCGTGCATCGCGAGTCATGGAGCAGGTCGGACTATGCCGGAATGGGGACCACCGTCGTTGCCGCATTACTGTACGAGGACGTACTCGCGATTGCCCATGTCGGAGACAGCCGGCTCTATCTCATTCGAAACGGGGCCATTCACGCTCTCACCACAGACCATTCCTGGGTGGCTGAACAAATCCTCAAGGGGGTCCTCACAGAAGAAGAAGCGAGCCGTTCTCCCCGTAGACATATCGTCACCAAAGCCCTCGGTGTCGAGAGCACCGTCGACGTCGAACTGACTGAGACTCCAGTCAAGCATGGAGACATGCTCTTGCTCTGCTCAGATGGACTGACCCGAGCTGTCCTCCCGAACGATATCCTTCACCTCCTCAGTGGATCGGAGGACCTCCACACCATGGCCGATCGGCTCATCGTCATGGCCAATGAAGCGGGGGGCGACGACAACACGACCGTCGTCCTCGTAACCCTACGGAATGAGTTCCAAATAGGCCTATGGGAGCGGCTCAAAAAACGATTCGCCGCGTAAGCCTTCACAGGAGCTTGGTACAGGAGAGAGCAGCATGCAAAAAACTTTTCCACAATCGGCCACCCTACTGGTCAAACTCCAGGGGCAAGACTCACGATCGCTTGAACTGACGCATGAGACAATAACGATTGGCCGGAAAGCTGATAATAGCCTTGTGATTGAGGATCCCGCCGTCTCAGGACATCATGCGCGAATCGTAAAGATTCAAGCCGTCTTCTTTCTCGAAGACTTGATGAGCACCAACGGCACGGCCATTAATGGCCGCCCTATCACACGCCACCAACTTAATGACACAGACGTCATCACGATCGGTCGGCACCGACTGGTTTTCCAAGAGCTCACCGCACCCGGCACGGCACTTCAGGCTCCATTTGTTGATCTCAATCGAACTATGGTGCTCAAAAGAATGGACCCTAGCCCCAAGGAGCCGACTCTCATTGCGACAGTTTGTGTTATCGCTGGGAAAACAGACCGACCAGAATATTCACTCATGAAACAGGTCAATGTCATTGGATCACAAGATGGGTCGGCTATTCGGCTCACCGGCTGGTTTGCCCCAAAAACTGCAGCGACAATCACCCGACGAGGCCGCGACTATTCCATCAGCCATGCCCAGAGTACGAAACCTCTGCTCATTAACGGCATACAGATAGCGGGACAACACGACCTAAAGGATGGGGATCATATCGAGGTGGCGGGAGTGACACTGAGATTCTCTGTGTCGTCAGAAACCAACGGCACAACGCGCTAACGACGATAGAATTATTTGAAGAGCACTGTCCCCTTCGGAAGGCTCTGATAACATCGGTCGGAAACTTCCTGGCCATGTGATTGTAGACACTGGAGGATCTGCCCCCCTCCAGGTTTCACCGCTCGACAGAATCGTTTGACATCTTCGTTGCACGCCTCCATCACCCGACTTCGATCTTCCTTCCACTTCACGAACTGCTGCTGCAACTGGCTTTGGCACAGCGGCGGGAGTTGTGTTGCACGCTGTTGTAAGCAGCGGGTGCGCATAGACCCATCCGGAGAGTCGGGACATAATTGTTCGATGTCCGCTTCGCACTTTAGTCTTGCAGCCTGCAACCCACGAGAATCAAGCTGTGTCACAAATGGAGTTTCAATAATAGAGTCGCGCGACCGATCATCGCCAGGACTCGTCGGCACTGACTCTGAAGGTCGCGGCGGAGACGTGGGAATGGTGAGATCCAGCGTGGGCGGCACAGACAGTGAAGGCAACGGACGTACCACCTGGCGAGCCTCAGCAGGTGGCGCAGTCGGGAACAACTCTTCCTGCGACGGAAAATTGCCTGCGACAATTACCCATACGAGCCCAAGACCAACAATGGTGCTTGTGCCGGCGATCGTGCTGCTCGAAGATGTCTGCTGAGCCATGATGACTCCCTATCTAGTCAGACCGAGCATAGGATAAGACGTCGAAAAAATCACGAATTGTCGGATTTCTTCCAGGAGCCTGTACATGTTGCAATTCGCCATCACCGTGAACACTCGCACGGTAAGGCACGCACAGAGACTCACCAGGTGATGGGCAGGAAGAGCGAGCAGGCCAATGGCTAGTTGTCTGGAGCTTCGACGATGTGATTCTCGAACCTGGTACAGCCCTCAGCGAGCAGCCGGTTGGTTAACATTTCTCCAGGCCATTCGATGGGTAAGTCGGCCGTGAAGATCCACACATCCGGAGAGGTCCAGACAGGGCCGTGGTCTTCGGGAAGTTCGGGATCGAACAGGTCTGTCCAGACCGGCATGTAGACACCGTTCCCGCACTGTGTGTGGAGATGCACGATTGTGCGGCCACGGACGAGTGGGTCAAGGTCGCGCCAAACCGCCGCAGTTTCATCAGCCAAGCGATGGAGTCGCACGGCATTTTGTGCGTCGAACATGGCATAGGCGGCGTACACCGGTGCTTCGATCATATCCGGAGCCAACGCCAACTCTGGACATTGTGCCACCAGGCCTTCCAGAAGCGCCCGGCGATGCCGGTCTTCCAGTGAATCCGGTAACCCGGAATCCGGCACACCGATCAACTCAAAAAAGAGAAAAGCCGTGCTTTCAACAGGGGGATAGAGCCGAGCAGCAATTGACGTGGTCCGTTCGGAATCCACCACCGTGCTCAAATGGTCATTCAAACCCTGGAGACTGAGTGGCTCCAGGGTGGAGTCGGTCAACAGACGAGCCTCCACACGCACCACCGTCCCAGCAGAAAGCCGAAGATGTCGATGTAATAACTCAGCCGTTGAAACCGGATCGATTTTCAACTTGAGTGGGTGGGCCAGATTGGCTTGGAGCGGAAGTTCCAAGGCCGCCATAATGGCATAGGACAACTTTTCATCGGCCGGTCCATCGATGACTACGGAACAGGAGGCCTCCGCGAGAAGATCGAAGAGCCATTCCGCCATATCCTCGTCCAGCGCCGCCAACACGGTTAAGAGGTCGTATTCCCTCCCTTGATCCAAAAAGGCTTGCAACGTATCGATTGCCGCTTCGGTATCGCCATGGTCATGGCGCCGAGCGTTGATCATGTGTACAAGATCTCGTGTGAGGGGATCAGGGCGAGACCAACTCAACATATCGACATACTCCTGCTTCACCATCCAATATCGTGATCCATGTTGTCAAACTTTTCCTGTGGTAGCAAGCGCTCAAACATTTTATTCCCATAAAGCTTTGGCCACCGACTGGACAGCATACGGTTTACGATCCAATCACCTTCACCAAAACTCGTTTTCGCCTGTTTCCATCGAACTCGCCATAGAAAATTTGTTCCCATGGGCCGAAGTCCAAACGACCTTCGGTAATGGCGACCACAACTTCTCGCCCCATCAATTGACGCTTGATGTGAGCATCACCATTGTCTTCTCCCGTCTCGTTGTGCTGATACACCGCTCCTTGAGGTACGAGTCCTTCCAAGAACCGGTCATAGTCCTTGAGTAAGCCTGGCTCATCGTCGTTAATATAGACACTCGCCGTAATATGCATGGCATTGACCAGTACGAGCCCCTCTTGGACACCACTCTTCTTGATCGCCGCCTCTACTTGACGTGTGATATTGAGATACGCGCGCCGAGTCTGTGTCTCGAACCAGAGTTCTTCGCGATAGGATTTCATAGCCGTCGATCAGTGGGCGTCTATTCTGCCGAACCGGGCGGTCGAGATGCAAGCGCACTAGGTGTCTACCCCACGCCCTCAATGAAACTTGTTACCGTATGCTGCATGAAATTCGCGAAGAAGAATCAATCAGGCACCTTCCAGTATATAATGACACGATGTCGGGAAAGAAAACGACCGCGCGTCCAGACCCACCACAATATCCACGGCTTCGACTGTCAGCCCAAGCCAAAATCGTTCTTCGCGCACGCTATCTGGCCAAGAACATGACTGGGATGATCGTCGAGACGCCGAAGCAACTATTCTGGCGCGTCGCAACCGATGTCGCGCAGGCTGAACGACTCTATCCCCCTACTAGCCGGCTGCCCGATGCGGCTCAACGCTGGTATGAGTGCATGGCACGGCTCGACTTTCTCCCCAATTCGCCTACTCTGATGAATGCCGGGCGACGCCTCCAGCAACTATCCGCCTGCTTTGTCCTCCCAGTTGAAGACTCCCTGGTCTCCATTTACGACACCTTGAAGCATCAAGCCCTCATTCACCAATCGGGCGGCGGCACGGGATTCTCGTTTAGCCATGTACGCCCTCACGACGACCAGGTCGCGTCGTCAAATGGTGTAGCCTCCGGGCCCATTTCCTTCATGCGCCTTTTCAACCTCTCAACAGACGTCATCAAACAAGGTGGAACCAGGCGCGGCGCAAATATGGGCATCCTCCGTATCGACCACCCGGACATTCTCGACTTCATCGCACTCAAACAATCCCCGACCGAAATGACAAATTTCAATCTCTCTGTCGGCGTCACCGATTCGTTCATGCGGGCCCTCGCACGCCGTCGCACCTACACCTTGATCAATCCCCATACCGACAAACCAACGAGGCGGCTCCCTGCACAGCTCGTATTCAATCGGCTTGTCGAGGCCGCGTGGGCCAGCGGCGAGCCAGGTCTGGTCTTTCTCGATACCATCAATCGTGCCAATCCTACCCCTCGCCTTGGCACGATCGAATCGACCAATCCCTGCGGCGAACAACCGCTTTTGGCCTATGAATCCTGCACCCTCGGCTCCATCAATGTAGCCAATTTCATCACACAAACTGCGGTAGGCCCCGCCATTGACTTCGCCCGATTGGCTGGCGCTATTTCACTCGCCGTACGCTTTCTCGACAACGTGATCGATCGCAATCGCTTCCCACTTCCTCAGATCGACCAGATGACGAAACAGACGAGAAAGATCGGTCTGGGCATCATGGGCTTCGCCGACCTGCTCATTACCCTCAATATCCCCTACAACTCCGAAGCCGCGCTCCTCACGGCGACGACTCTCATGGAGTTCTTTCAATCTCGCGCCCACATGGCATCGGCCGAGCTCGCCTACGAACGGGGAACCTTTCCTGCCTATCGGGGCAGCCAACTCCAGCCGCTTCACCGACGACAACGAAATGCGACCGTCACCACGATTGCGCCGACCGGCAGTATCAGCCTGATCGCCGACTGCTCACCCGGCATCGAACCGTTATACGGCGTGCAGGAGGTCCGCCGCGTCATGAATGGCGTCGTGCTGACCTCGCTTCATCCAGCTTTTCTCCGACGCGCACGTGAACAGGGTCTCGACGTCGAAGCACTTCGTCCTGACCTTTCCGCTCACCCGTCCATTCAACATGTGACTCAGATCCCCAAAGACTTACGCCGACTATTCGTCACAGCGCACGATGTCTCGCCCACACACCATGTGCGTATGCAAGCGGTGTTTCAACGATATAGCGACAGCGGGGTCTCGAAAACCATCAATTTGCCTGCCACGGCAACCAAAGCCGACGTGGCTGAAGCCTTTCTTCTCGCACACCAACTCGAATGCAAAGGCCTCACCGTCTTTAGATCAGGCAGCAGAGAACAGCAAGTCATTTCCTGCAGCCCCACGCATCCCTGCTAACATGTGCCGGTATTCGCAGGATTCCTCGACAAAATTGACAGCACTCGACGATGATGATAGCTATTTCTACAGACTATTCTCAGTAGCGTTGAAGGCTCAATAGGGAGGTGCTCGATGGTTGCGCTTGTCGGGAACATGACATCAACGGGGAGTCCTGTTAACTGGACACGTCTCTTTGCCCGCCAACCGGAACCAGATCTGGAGTTCACAGAAGAAGAACTCGATCAAACGAACACCATGAAGGCACGAGGCCCAATGAGCCCTCAGAAGAAATCCGGGGGAGGAAGCCCGATCCTCTGGGTACTTGTCCTCGCGCTTGTCGGCGGCATCGCGTATCTTTCGATGGAACAGGGCATGGTGACTGAATGGCTGAGCCCGTACCTGGGTGAGAGCACTCCACCATCAGTGGCCATGAAACCGAAGCCGTCAGCCCCGGCACCGGTGCTCGCACCACCGCAAGCCGCTGGCACTCCGAGCAGCGACGCCTCAGCCCCCTTGGCCCCAGCCACTCCTCCCGCCGCTGCCGTCGCCCCTGCAGCTCCCGTAGTCGTCCCACCACCCCAAACAGCAGCAAAACCCGTTACCCCGGTTGTCTCTTCTACCGACCCGATGTTCAGTGAAGGACAGAAAGTAACCATCACCGGAGACAATGCGGCTCCCGACGGAAACATTTTGCTGTTTGCAGAATCATCGAGTAACAAGCCTGGGCCAATCGTTCGCCTAGGAGTCTTAATGACCGTCATGGACGGTGACTTACAACCCGGTGGCTGGGTGTATTTAGTGCGTACCGACGAAGGTGCCATCGGTTGGGTATCGGAGAAACGGCTTCGCTTGAAGTTCTAACCCTCCAACGTTCCCTCACACGGGCCGCCTACAGACCAGACATATTCTCGCCTATTCAGGCGAGATCCCTGTGCTATAATCCCCCCGGTTTATATCCCGCAACTAAACGCACACGATCGAAACGGTTCCATGGCGACACTCGCAGCAATGATCTTTGACTTTGACGGCGTGATTGCGGACACCGAGCCTCTTCATTTTTCCAGCTTCAGGCACACGCTCGCTGAAATCGGTATCGAGCTGACGGAAGCCGACTACTATGCCAATTACTTGGGATACGATGATCGGGGCTGCTTTATCGCGGCACTCACTGCGCACCAGCATCCCACAGACCCAACGATGCTCACCCAACTGATGCAACGAAAAGCCCATACCTATCTCGATTCAGTAAGAGACCATCAAGTCATTTTTCCAGGGGTCAGTGAGTTCGTGCGTGAATCCGCCACGACCTATCCCTTGGCAATCGCCTCCGGCGCCCTTCGCCATGAAATCGAGGTGATCCTCGAGCACGCGGGGCTCCGAAAAGAATTTCTTCACATCACCAGTGCAGAAGACGTGACCAGAGGAAAGCCCGACCCAGAACCCTTTCTCCATGCGCTCAACGCATTGAATCGACAACGCCCAGAGCACGCCATCACCGCCGGATCCTGCTTGGTCATCGAGGATTCGATCCCCGGTATCCGCGGTGCAAAAACCGCCGGAATGAAAGTCCTTGCCGTTGCCAACACACACAGGGTCCAAGATCTGCATGAGGCCCATGCGGTTGTCCAAAACCTCTCGCACATGTGCCTGAATGACCTTCATGAACAGTTATGGCCGCCCGCGTAAGAACCACATGATATGAGAATCTGTTCTTTGCTTCCCAGTGCGACCGAAGTGATTGCCTCCCTCGGCCTCAGCAATGAGTTGGT
>Ga0163144_10001762_pt1 | contig 50666 bp, 38 predicted proteins | sample OliLak19BULKMAT1_FD_123175 | JGI IMG/M metagenome (GOLD analysis project Ga0163144, IMG submission 123175) | Freshwater microbial mat bacterial communities from Lake Vanda, McMurdo Dry Valleys, Antarctica - Oligotrophic Lake LV.19.BULKMAT1 | ecosystem: Environmental > Aquatic > Freshwater >... | reverse complement strand
GCGGCACTCCCGAAGCTTGCGCGCGCTCCCAGAAGTCGAGCACGACATGCCGGAGGCCTCGATCAGCGCCTTCTGCCACCATGAACAACAAGAAGGTCGTGAGGAGCTCGGGAGAGAGCACACAGCCACGGATAAAAGAAAAGTCGCTGGGGCGCCGAATGGCATCAGGGATTTTGCTATACGCCGCTGTAATGATTTGATAAAATTCGCCTGCACCAGGGAGGTTGGCGCGATTTTTTGTCGCCGCCTGGAGCTAGACCTTGCGCACATTCGCGTTTTTCTTTTCGATCGCGAATCGCAGCGTCACTGTTTGATTGAGGCATGTGCGCATTATACCTGGGTGCATGTCTGCAGCCATGCGCGCGCACTGCAAAAGCGACACGCTTTGCGCTCGGCCCCGCAAGTCTTTGGTCCTAGCGACTGCGCCACCAAGGCTGCGGAAACCACGGCGAGGTCGCCAGGTCGCGCGCAACTCGACGCCAAGGAGCGCGCTCATACGAGGTCTGGGAGCTTGTCACCATTGGCGCACCCCCAGGGCACCCCCAGGGCACCCGCGTGGAGCTCGAAGGCGCCAGGGGGACGCCCGGCGTACGTGCAGGCGGGGGCCGGATCCCCGCGGATCAGCCGCGAGCGCGACAACGAGGGCGCGTCGTGGCGCAGCAACTGGCAACAAACCTCGACGACGGACGCTGCCGGAGAATTCGAATTCGCGGCCCTTTTTGCTGGCGGCGAATGCGAGCTTTCGTGCACCGCACCCGACGGCTCGCTGAAGCCCCTGTGCACGTGCCCGATGGGCAGCCGCGGCCTTGTCCTCCGTGCGCCGTAGGTCCGGGCGTGGCGCAGGGTGCCCGATCGACGACGCTTATCCCCCACCCCGGGCCGCGCGGCCGGACTTAGCGCCCGAGGTTGAACGCGGGGCCGAATTCGAGGCCGAGCTCGGCGTGAGTCCCGGCACGCTCTGCTGCGCCCAGGCCGCGGCATCGGCTGACGGCAACACGATGCGATAGCGTCCTTCGAGAAACGGCGCGGTGCGCCCCTCGCGCTCTAGCGCGCCGTCGCGCAGCTGCAAAGTGAGGCCCTGTTCGCAGCGCTCGATCGTCATCCGATCGGCGAACAGGCGGCGCGCGACGCCGCCCTCGGGCGTGGTCTCGACGAGCTGCACGTCGAAGAGGGTGTCCCCGACGACGGCGCCGAGCGCGCGCACGCGCCAGCCGGACTCGGCGACCGGGCTCGCGTGTCGAAGCAGCTCGTTCAGACGCGCACGCAGCGCGGGCACGTCCCAAAGTCCGTCATCGATCAGGCGCCGGAACGACGCGGCGTCGAAGAGCTCAGGCAAAGCCTCGATCCAGAGGTCCGGATCGACACCCTCGAGCACGATGCGGCGCACACCGCCGCGGTCGGCGGCGTCGCCCACAGGGGACGAAGCGCTCGCGTCGCCGGCTGCGGCCGGTGATGCGGAACCGGCTGGCGCAGCGGAACCGGCTGGCGCAGCGGGGCCCGACACTGCGCCCGCGAACGGCTCGCGCCAACGACCGTGGGCTTCGTAACCATTCTCGAGGACGAGGGTCAACGTGCGCGCGCTGTGGCTGGCCTCGAGCCTGAGCCGCTCGGCGGCGAGCGAGCCCACGAGGCGCCCGCGGGCGTCGACGAGGCGCCCGACGACTGGGCCGACACACCCTCGGCCCGCGTGCGTCATGGGCTCGCCGAGCTCCAGGAAATCGAGGGTGTCGACCGCGCTCGTGCGCAGCAGTCGATTGAGAGCTTCGCGCAGCTCCTCGCCACGCGCGCGGCGCGCCGCAGCGGCGCGGGTGGTCGCGTTGTCGATCGCGAGCGCCGCCGAGGTCTCGGCCGCGAGCTTCTCGGCGAGGAACGCGGGCGGTGGCATGGCCGTGGGCAGCTCGAGCGTCGCGAAGGCGCGCGTGAACTCGAGCCATTGGCTCTCGCGTTCGAGACGCTTCGCTTGTTCGCGCGCGAGCTCGATCTCGAGGGCCGAGACGCGGGCAGCCCAATCGGCTTCGCGCGCCCGCCACTCCCCCCGCTCGCGCTCGAGCTGGGCTGTGACGGCGCGCAGCTCCTCTGCCGCATCGCGCAACGCAGGGTCGGTCGCTCGGACCTCGGCTTGCGCTGGATCGCGCGGCGCTTGCGCTTGAGTCCCGGGTTCTTGCTCGAGCGGAGTCGCCGCGCGAGCGCCGGGCAGCGCAGCGCAAGCGATGGCGAGGAAACAGGCGCGGTAGGTCATCATCGAGGTCTCCGGATTCGGCTCGCGCGGCTGTCGCGCTCGCCTAGGAGCGTGCGCCACAGAAGCCAACTCGCAGCGTGGTGTCCACGTGCGTCCCAGCATGACGCAGCGAATACCCCATAGTTGGATGCTATTGGGCACCTCGCTGCAACGCAGCTGGGGCGTGCGTGGGCGCTGCGATGTGAGTTGGATTCTGTGGCGCTGGCTTCTAGGCCGCATGCAGGCGGCGACTGGCCCGAGGTCAGCGGGCGGTCGAAGGTGGTGTCGCGCTCTTGGTCCCCGGGCGCCGCTCTGATTCTTCGCGTTCGAGCGCCGCGACGTCGACCGTCGCGAGCGAGTCGCTCGTGCGTGGCGCATCGAGGGCGGTCGGCGTCAACGTCGTGAGCGATCGACCCGCGAGCGACAACGTGCAGGGTTCCTGGCGAGCGGCGCCGACCTCGCCAGCTCCGCGCTGCGAGTCGGAGCCCGCCGGCAACCAGAAGTAGAGGTCGACCGACTCGCGGGCCCCGAGGCCTCCCGCCGGCGCGGCGAACAACGACGCGATCGGGTCCAGGGCTGCAGCCTCGGCCAGCAGCTGGAAGCCGGAGACCGCGAGGCCGCGACACACGAGCTCGGGCCACGTCGCGGCGCGCTCGGCCTCGCCTGCTCCGGTGGACGTTCCGGGCGCGGCGAGCTCCGTGCTGCCGGCGCCCTCCACGGGCAGCGCCTCGGACGCCATTCCCCTCTGCGCCCCGCTGCGCAACGACAGACGCCATGGCGCGCCCTCAGGCAACTGGAAGCGCGCGGCGAGCGTCGTGGCCTCGAACCGTTGCCGCGCGCCGTCGGCATGGAGCGGCGTCAACTCGACGATCACCACAGCCGGCGGGTCGCCCCACGGGAATGTCCCGCGCCAGCCCTCGACCTCGGTGCGCCCGCTCTCGATCGGGGGCGCCGGCGCCTCGTCGTACGCCGCGCGCTCGCGAGCGCCATGTGTGCGGTGCCAGAGCGCAAAGGCGAGGAGCACGAGGACAGGCAGCAACAGGACGCTCGGGCCGAAGCCGCGCGCGGCCTCGGTGGTCCCGTCGCGTTCGCGCGACGGCGCCACGTCACCGCCCTGGGCGGCCCCCCCCGCATCGAGCGGAGCTCGCCCCGAGTCGGGCACAGACGGTCGCGCGGGTCGGGGAGGCATCGAAGGCAATAGGGACGACGCGGGCCGCCGGGCCTTCCCGCGGCGCGCCAGCAAAACGTTGGAGTCGGGGCGCGGACCGGGAGTGGACCGGGATCGAGCGGGAACCGTCTGCGGCCCCCAAGGAGCCTGCGCCACCGAAGCCAACTCGCAACGTGGTGTTCACGTGCGTCCTAGCACGAGGCAACACAACGCAGCGAGGCGCCGCAAGTTCCCCATAGCTGCACGCTATTTGGAACCTTGCTCCAACGCAGCTGGGGCATGCGTAGGCGCCGCGATGTGAGTTGGATTCTGTGACGCAGGCTTCTAGAGGTTGTCCCAGTCCTTGTGCTTGTTGTTGTTCCACCAAGCGCGCCACTCCGACGGCTCGGCGAAGTCCTGCTTCGAGAGCACCTGCAAGGCGCTGCGCATCGGCGCGCGCACGGCATCGTACCGCGCCCGCTCGATGTTGTTGTTCGGGTCCTGGTCGATCGCGCCCTTGATCGAGGTGACCTGATCGAGGACGTCCTTGAAGATCTCCTTGCGGTCATCGAGAGGCAAGTGTCCGAAGTTGCCGAGGGCCTCGGCCGTCGCCGCCTGCACGGCCGCCTGGTGGTGCACCAAGAGGTCGGTCAGCGGCTTGATCGCCTTCTTGTCCTTGGTCTTGCCCATCGACAGGATCAGCGCCCGCTGCAGCGCGAGGTCATCGCGGTGGTCTTTGTGGTTGATCCAGTCCCCGAGCACGTCCACGCTCTCGGGACCGAATTCGCCGAGCGCGTTGGCCGCGGCCAAGTAGAGCTTGTTGTCCGGCACACTCTCTTCGGATTCCTTGCGGCGCTCCTTCAGGCTCGCGCCGACCGTCTTGGCGATCGCCTCGCGATCCTTCGGGCCGCTCTGAGCGAACTCCAGCACGAGCTGGTCGATGACTTGGATCGCTAAGACGTCCTCCTTGCCGCGCTCCTTGCTGTGCGCTTTGAACTTCGCGCAGAGCTCCTTGACGACATCGCGCTTGTCGGGCTTCGGGTCGTCTTGCTGCGCCGCGTGACCGGCCTTCGGACCCGACTCCAGGACAGGCACCGGGGTCGCCGCGCCGGACGTCAGCGTCGCGGCGAGGCTGCACAAGAAAGGCGCGCCGAGGCGCAGGCCGAGCGGCCGGATGGGATGGTTCTGCATGGGTTCTCCTGGGACGAACTCGAGGCGGTATTGCACCAGCATCTTCGTCCGTGGAGCGTGGGATGCAAGCGGCGTGCCAGCTCAGGGGCCCCATCCTGGGTGATTCGACGGCAGATGGATCCCCAGAGTGTCCACTGCCTGCTCCATACCGGCCATGGCAGCGGACAGGGTCGCGCCTTTCACGCGGGTCTCATGTTCCTCCGCCGCGGGGTCCGAGCGCCAGGTGATCCCGCCCCCCACATGGAAGGAGACGCGGCCGACGGTGGCATCCGGCGCGTCGCCAGGGCCCGACCGGGCCGCGTCCGAGCGGGCCGCGTCCGAGCGGGCCGCGCCCGTGTGGTGCACGAGGGTGCGGATCAGGATGTTGAAGCGCGCCCGTCCGCGCACGTCGAGGCAGCCGAGGCTCCCGGTGAAGAAGCCGCGCCCTTCGCCCTCTTCGAGCGCGATCGTCGCGATGCTCGCGCGTTTGGGTGCGCCGGTGATCGAGCCGCCGGGAAAGAGCGATCCGAGCGCGTCGAAGGTGTCGCTCCCCGGCGCGAGCGTCGCCGTCACGTCGGCCACGAGGTGGTGCACGGTGCGGTAGGTCTCGAGGGTCGGGAAACCCTGGACTCGCACGCTGCCGGGCACCGCGACCCGCGCGAGGTCGTTGCGCTCGAGGTCGACGATCATCGCGAGCTCGGCGCGATCCTTCTGGCTCGCGAGAAGCGCCGCGCGCGCGGCGGTGTCCTCGGCTTCGTCACGGCCCCGCGGCGCCGTGCCCTTGATCGGGCGCGTGCGCGCGGTGAGCGCGCCGCGCGCGTCGTGGTCAACCTCGAGCAACAGCTCGGGCGACGCGGAGAGGACGGCGCCGTCGCGCCAACGGACGAGCCCCATGTAGGGCGCGGGGGCGAGCTGACAGAGGCGCAGGTAGAGCGCGACTGGGTGGCCGCTGACGGCGCGCTCGAAACGCTGCGCGAGGTTGACCTGGTAGACGTCGCCGCGGCCGATGCGCGCGCGGATGCTCTCCACACGACGCATGTGTTCGGCGGCGCTGACGGCGCGGAGCAAGGGGCCGTGGGTGCGCGGGCTGGCGAGGTCCGGCGCGCTGCCGGGCGCGTCGACGGCGGCGAGCTCGTGTTCGAGTGCGAGGCGGCGCGTCGCGAGGTCGGGCCGCGAGGCAGCTTCCGCGCGAGGCTGGGCGCCCTCTTGTTGCACGTCCTCGCCCTCGTGCACGTCCTCGCCGAGGACGAGCCACGCGCGGTCGCCCGTCGGACGATGCTCGATGTAGATGAAGTCGGTGTAGAGCCCGCCGATCACCGGTGGTTCGGGCACGGTGAGCGGCGGTAGTTGGACGCGCTGCTCGGCGCCTTCCAATGGGTCGTCGCCGACGATGGCGCGCGCGCCGACCTCGTACGCGATCGCGCCGACGAATCCGCCGACAAAAGGGCCTGCGCGGAGGGCTTCGGGCAGCTGTTCGATGCCGCGCAGTGTCAGCTGCGCGACGTATTCACGCAGCCCGGCGAGCGTCGTGGGCAAGGGCCCGACGACTGACTCGGGCAACGGATCGAACGCGATGAGGCTGAATGTGCGCGGCGCGCCGCCGGCGCTGTGCAGCACCGCGAGCCCGGGCCGCGCTGCGAGCGCGCGCAGGAGCTGCGGCACGTCGGGTGTGCCGGCGAGGGGTGAGCAATGGAGTTGTCGAATCGGCGCCGCGTACCTGGTACCGTACGCCGATTCGACAACCCACCTTCCGCGGTACCCCCCACCGACCGTCGCGGCGCGAGACCAGAGGTACCGAACCCGACCCAAAAAGTAAACGAGCATCGAGCGCGCTCCGCGCGCTCGATGCTCGCCTACTTTTTGGGTCGGGTTCGGTACCTCTGGTCTCGCGCCGCCAGTTTCCAACCGTGCTGGCCTCCAATCGGACGCCTCACCGCGTACAAGAGGCGCCGCATGAACGAGCCTCGTCCGGCCACCACAACCGAAACCAAGGCGCGCGAGCGCTCCGTGCTCGGCGTCGTCTTCCTCACCGTGTTCCTCGACATGGTGGGTTTCAGCATCATCTTCCCGCTGTTCCCGGCGATGCTCGACTGGTACCTCGAGCGCGAGGGGTCAGCGGGCGCGCTCGGTCGGTTGACGGCGACCCTCGAGAGCTTCGCGCCCAATCGCTTCGCCGTGATCGCGTTGTTCGGGGGTTTCCTCGGCGCGTTGTACTCGGCGCTGCAATTCATCACGGCGCCGCTCTGGGGGCGCGCCTCGGATCGCCGCGGCCGGCGCGGGGTCCTGCTCGTGACGCTGTGCGGAACCGCGCTCTCGTACGTGCTCTGGTTCTTCTCCGGCAGCTTCCTGTTGCTCGTCGCGGCGCGCCTCCTGGGCGGCGCGATGGCGGGCAATATCTCGATCGCCTCGGCGGCGGTGGCCGACGTGCTGAAAGGCAGCGAGCGCGCCAAGGGCATGGGTGTGCTCGGCGCAGGCATCGGGCTCGGGTTCGTCGTCGGGCCGGCCCTAGGCGGCGTCACAGCCAACCTCGACCTCACGCAGGTTCTCGGCGGCTCCGAGGCGCTCGGCGTCAACCGCTTCAGCGGCGCGGCGGCGCTCGCGTTCGCGCTGGCGGTCCTGAACGTGGTCTGGGCCTGGCGTGCGTTCCCCGAGACGAATCCGCCGGAGCGGCGCGCGCACACGGGCGGCCACGAAGGCCGCTCGCTGAATCCGTTCGGCAAGCTGAGCGAGCTCGCCTTCGCCGGCGTGCGCGGGCTCTTCCTCGGTCACTTCGTGTACTTGTGTGCGTTCGGCGCGATGGAATTCAGCCTCGTGTTCCTCGCGACCGAGCACCTCGGCTACAGCCCGCTCGACAACGCGGGGCTGTTCGTGTTCATCGGGCTCACGATCGCGCTCGTCCAGGGCGGCCTGGTCCGCCGCTTGGTGCCGAAGCTCGGTGAGCGAGTCGTCGCGGCGAGAGGCCTCATGATCACGTTGCTAGGGTTCCTGGCCCTGGGCGCTGTGCCCCTGAGCGCGCTGCCCTTCGAACGCGGCGGCCGCGCGGTGGCGCTCTGGTTTGGCGCGGGCCTCGTCGCGATCGGCACGTCGCTCGTGATGCCGAGCTTCTCGAGTCTCGCGAGCCGCTACGTCCCGGATGACCGCCAGGGCTTCGCGCTCGGGGTCTTCAGGAGCCTCGGGAGTCTCGCGCGGGTCGTCGGGCCGCTGGCCGGGGGGCTCGCCTACTACGCCCTCGGAGCGTGGTCGCCTTACCTCCTCGGGGCGGCGGTCCTGTGCGCCCCGATCTGGCTGGCGACCCGCCTCCCGGCGCCCCCGGCCGCGGACGGGGACTCGGCCCCTTCACCCCGGGCCGGATCCGACCGATAGGGCCTCTGCCATGCAGTTGAATTTTCCCCTCGCGTTCGCCGCCGCCGGCGTCCTCGTCGTAGGCCTTGGCCTCGGCCAAGCCCTGACTTCCGCAGCCCAGGCCCAAGAGCCGGTGCCGGCGCCCTCACCCGCGCCGCAGCCGGCCCCGGGTGACACCGCGCTCGCGCTCAAGGTCCATGAGCTCGAGGCCCGCCTCGGTGCCCTCGAGGCCTGGGTCGAGGCGCAAAAGGCGCAAGCCAAGTCCACCGTCGCCGCCCTGGCCGAGGCCGAGGCCGCCGGTTTCACGGCAGGCATCAACCCGCGTTCGCGCGAGATCCTGCTCGCCGCCTGGCGCGCGGAAGCGGCGAAGGCCCAGGAGAGCGGGTCGAGTCCGGCGTCGCGCATCCCGGATCGTCGGGAAACGCGGTGAAAGGCGCGGGGCCGTCGCCGGACGCGGGCCTCGACGCGGGCCTCGACGCGGGCCTCGACGCGGGCCTCGACGCGGGCCTCGACGCGGGCCTCGACGCGGGCCTCGACGCGGGCCTCGGCGCGGGCCTCGACGCGGGCCTCGACGCGGGCCTCGGCGCGGGCCTCGACGCGGGCCTCGACGCGGGCCTCGGCGCGGGCCGCGACGCGGGCCGCGACATTGGCCTCGACACACACGTCGACACCTACCTCGCGCGCCTCGCGGCGGTGCGTGGGGCCTCGCCTCACACCCTGCGCGCGTACGGCCGGGACCTGTCCGAGTTCGTGGCCTTCGTCGAGGTCCGCGGCGGCCGGGCTCCGGCGGACGTCGATGCGCGCACCTTGCGCGCGTACCTGGGCGCGCTCGAGGACCGCGGCCTCGCGAAGGCCTCCGTCTCGCGCAAGCTCAGCGCGGTGCGCTCGTTCTTGAAGGCCCTCGTCGCCGCGGGCCAGCTCGACGCGAGCCCCGCTGTCGGTTTGCGTCGACGCCGCACGACGCGGCGACTCCCGGGTGTGCTCTCCGAGGCCGAAGTGAGCGCGCTCCTCGACGCCCCGGACACGAGCACGCCGCGGGGCCTGCGCGATCGCGCGCTGCTCGAGGTCCTCTACAGCGCGGGCACACGCGCGGCGGAGACCGTCGGACTCGACAAGGCACACCTCGAGCTCGCGGCGGGTGTCGCGCGCGTGCTCGGCAAGGGCGGCAAGGAGCGCCTCGTCGCCCTCGGCAGCCACGCGCGCGCAGCGCTCGTCGCGTACCTCTCCGACCCCGCGCGCCCGCATCCCACTGCGCGCGCTGGCGGCGCAGTCTTCCTGAACGTGCGCGGCGGGCGCCTCACCACCCGCGGCCTCGAAAACATCGTTCACCAATGTGTGCTGCGCGCAGGCATCGTGCGGCGCGCGACGCCGCACACCCTGCGGCACTCGTTCGCGACGCACCTCCTGGACCGCGGCGCGGACCTCCGCTCGGTACAAGAGCTGCTCGGCCACGCGCACCTCACGACCACGCAGATCTACACCCACGTCTCGATCGAGCGCCTGCGCGAGGTCTACGAACGCGCGCACCCGCGGGCGACCTAAATTGAAGTACGGTGCCTGGGTCGTTCTTTCACATTTGCCGCTCGATCGCGCGCGCTCCGCGCGCGCGATCGAGCGGCAAATGTGAAAGAACGACCCAGGCACCGTACTTCAATTTAGGTCGCCCGCGGTCCCGGATCGAGGCGCTCGCGTCGCTCCGGTGAAGAGGGTGTGCCGACTCGGACCGGGCGGCGGATAGCATCGCCGGATCGAACCGCTCGACCCGATGTCTGATCCCACCCCCCCATCGGCGCCCGAGGCCGCAGCGGGCGTCCTGGTCGTGCGGCGCGTTCGCGGCCGGCGGCGCGTCGCGGTCCTCGTTCGGGGCCCGCGCTGGTCGTTGCCCAAAGCCTTGCTCGCTGGCGGGGAATCCTTCGAGGACGCCGCCAAGCGCGCCGCCGCCGGCTTCCTGCGCGGCCAAGTGACACTCGGCGAGTCGGTCGGGGTCGCGCTCGCGGACGCCGGCGACCGCAGCCTCGCGGTGTGGTTCTACCGCGCGCGCTGGCGCACGGACTCCAGCGGCACACATCCACACCCCAGCCCCCCCTCGCTCCCCCTCAACCCATCCGACCCGCTCCCAACCACCGAGGACTGGCGCCTCACCTGGGTCACCCCGACCCGCGCCACGCGCGAGCTCGCGCAGCGCGAAGAGCGGCTCCTCGTCGAGCGGGTCCTCGCCCACAGCCGCTTCGGACCCGCCGCCTGGATGCGGGCCATCGGCGAGCTGATACCGCGCCAACGACGCGAACGTTGGACCTTCCTAGCGCTCACCTGCTCCGCCCTCGCCGCTGCGCTCGCGGCGACGCTCGGCTGGCTCGCCCCAGTTCCCTGGAACATCACGCTCCTGCCGCGCGCGATCCTCGCCGCCGCCCTCGGCGGATTCACGAGCGCCGCGCTGCGCGGCGAGCGGCGCCATCCCCCGCTCCTCGGCGCCGCGGCAGGCGCTGTGACCGGGACCATCGCCGCAACCGTCCTCGGCGGAGGGCTCATCCCCGGGATCGCATTCAGCGCGAGCGCGACGCTCGCGCTCGCGTGGTTCGCGGGTTGGCTCGAGCGAGTCGTGCTCGTCCCGCGCTCACGCCGCAGCTGACTCGCGGCGCGAGAGCAAGCGCGTCACCCCGAAACCCGCGCCGAGCAGCACGAGCACCAAGCCGACTTGGCCGCCGCTCGGCTTGAAGCGCCGCAACACGAGGCTCGCGGTCTTCAGGTCCGATTTCGTTCTGCCGCTCCACGCCGCCCCATGCGCCGCGAGATCGACCTCGGGCGCGAGCCCAGACCGCGCGCGGGCGTCATCCACGCTCGCGCCCTCGAGCACGATCGCCTCGATCGCCTTGCGGGTAGGCTTGTGCACGAGCTCGGGGTGCACGGCCTGCTGAAAGGGCCACAACCCGAACACCGAGCCGATCAAGAGCCCTAGCAGCGCCGCATGCGTGACAGCGGCCCGGCGCGCCAGCAGTGCTTTCAAGAGGTTCGACAGCAACGCGATGCCGAGGACTGCGCCGATCCCGACCGGCACGATGATCCGCAGCGACCCTCCGAGCGACTCGCGCAATGCGCTGACGGACAACGCGCCGATGACGGTGTCATAGAGGCCGAGGATCAGCAGCACATACGAGCCGCTGATGCCCGGCAAGATCATGCTCATCGCCGCTACGACTCCCGCGCCGAACAAGATCGGCAGCGTGTCGGGGAGCTGCGTCCCGCCCATGAACCACGCAAACGCCGCCATCACCGCGAGGCCTGCGAGAAACGCCGTGAGCGTCGCGCCGCCGAAAGGCCGCGAGGCGCGCCACAGCTCCGGTGCGCCGCCGAGGGTCATGCCGATGAACAGCGCGTACATCGCGAAGCGGTGCTCGGTGACGAGTCGCACAGCCAGGCCGGAGAACGTCGTCAACGACAATCCGAGCCCCGCGCCGAGGAGCGCGAGGAAGACGAGCCCGTTGCGCGTCGGCCTCGCCCGCGAGACATCCGCGACCGCGCCGATGAAGCGGTCGTAGAGCCCGAGCGCCAGGATCATCGTCCCGCCGCTGATCCCGGGCACGAGGTTCGCGAGGCCCATGAACACGCCGCCGAGGACGGAGCGGACGATCGGGGGCTGTCCCGCATCAGGACCATTGGCATCAGAGGGCATCGCCCCATGATCGGATCCCCAGGCCGCTGGTACAGAGGCAATTCGGGCAGCGCTCACGGCCGCGGCGCGCCGCCACACTCGCCGCCCCGGTCGGTCGGCTCCGCGCGCAGTGAAATCCTGGGCCATACGGCGCAGAACACGATGAGTTCGTTCCGCCCTAACCGTGTCTTGACCTAAGGTGGTTGCGATAGGACTCCGACCGGCCCCCGGGTCCATCCCTACGCGGGGACCCAGGTCGGTTCCTCAGCCGCCATGGAATTCCTCGAGCGGCAAACTCTCCTCTCCAATCGCCCATGAAACTCCAACGCCTCCCCCTCCTCGCCGCCGGCCTGCTCTGGGCTGGTGCCGCACACGCGCAAGTGTCCTTGAACGAGCTCTACGTCAGCCAGGCTGGCGTGGACGACGATGAGTTCATCGAGTTGTTCGGCGCGCCGGGCACCTCGCTCGACGGGCTCCTGATCTGCGCGGTCGAGGGCGATCTGAACTCGGCCACCGGGAACCTCGATGACGTGTGGGACCTCACGGGGAACCAGTTCACCGCGTCGAGCCCCTACTTCGTCATGGGCACCACGTCGATCGGCGTGAACGCGAACCTCGTGGTCGGCGGCTCGAACCTGTTCGAGAACAGCTCGCAGACCATCTATCTGCTCTCGATCCCGGACCCGAACCTCCGCGCCACGGTCGTCAGCGTCTGGATCAACACGGACATCCGCACGGCGGTCGGCGCGACGACGACCATGTTCTCGACCACGCCCGGGATCACGATCCTCGACCACGTCGCGCTCCTCGACGCCGGGGTGGGCGACATCGCGTTCGACGGCGCGCTCGCGATCGGGCCGGACGGGACGTTCTTCCCCGCGGGCGCGTTCCGCACGGGTGATTGCCCGAACAACTGGTGCACGAACGAGTTCCTGGCCTTCGCCTGGGATCCGGACGGCAGCTCCAACGGCGGCATGATCGTGACGGGCCAGCCGAACGATCCGACGCCGGGCGCCATGAACTACGTGAGCCCGAGCTGCATGACCGCGGCGTCGTCGGGTACCTGCTCGGGCGGCGCGAGCATCGGATCGAGCTACTGCACACCCAACGCCAACAGCACCGGCGCGACGACGCTGCTCGCCGCGCGGGGGTCGGTCCTCGTCGCGAGCAACGACGTGACCTTGCGCTCCTCGCGCATGCCGCTCAACGTCTTCGGTTTCTTCCTCGCGAGCCGCGACGCGGGCTTCGTCGCGAACCCGGGCAACAGCCAGGGCAACCTGTGTCTCGCCGGCTCGATCGGGCGCTTCACCGCGCCGGGTCAGATCCAGATCTCGGGCACCACGGGAGCGATCGAGCTCATGTTGAACCTCAACTCGATCCCGCAGCCGAACATGTTCGTCGCCGTGATCGCGGGCGAGACGTGGCGCTTCCAGTGCTGGCACCGCGATGACGTGGGCGCGGGCCCGACGTCGAACTTCTCGAACGGCGTCGCGATCGCGTTCAACTGATATTCTCACGGGCCGGCGGCGCGGGTGTGAGGCCCGCGCCGTCGGCCCACTGGTTGGGCGATACGCATCCCGCACGAGCGTTCGTGCGTCGTCGAGCCCGGCTGCTGAAACCGTACGAGTCTCCGATGCGTCCAGCATTCAACGCGCTCTGCGCGCTCGCGCTGACCGTCTTCGTCGCGCTATCCCCCGCGCTGGCGCAGGGCACGTATTACGCGAACGTCGACACTTCGAGCGCGGCGACCTTGCGGGTGACGCTCCACACGCTCATCGACGATCACACGCGTTTTCCGTATACGGCCTCGTCGACGGACACCTGGAACGTCCTCGAGCTCGCGCAGCAAGACCCCGCGAACGCCGGGCGGATCCTCGACATCTACCGCAATCGCTCCTTCGTCAAGGTCGGCGGCGGCAACGCGTCCTACGAACGCGAGCACGTCTGGCCGAAGTCCTACGGCTTTCCCGACGACGACGGGCTGAACATGCCGTACACGGACTGCCACATGTTGTGGTTGTGTGACGGCGGCTACAACGGCGCGCGGAGCAACATCCCATTCGGCGCCTGCACCGCGAGCTGCGCTGAGTACGTCACCGACTCGAACAATGGCCAAGGCGGCGGCGCCGGGGTCTTCCCGGGGCAATCCAACTGGACGAGCGGCGCGAACACCAGCGGCCGCTACCAGGTGTGGAGCGGGCGCCAGGGGGACGCAGCGCGCGCGCTGTTCTACGCCGCGATCCGCTACGAGGGCGGCGTGCACGGCGTCACCGGCGTCATGGAGCCGGACCTCGAACTGACGGACAACCTCGGCCAGATCGCGGCCTGGAACACGGGCCAGAACGAGGCCTTCGGCTACATGGGCCGCCTCGACGTTCTGTTCGCGTGGCATCTGAGCGATCCGCCGGACGCCTTCGAGCGCCGGCGCAATGACGTCGTCGCGGGCTTCCAGGGCAACCGCAACCCGTTCATCGACCACCCCGAGTGGGTCGAGTGTGTATTCGTCGGCGTCTGCCCGCAGCCCCTCGGCGCGGTGTACTGCTCGCCCGCGGTCGCCAACTCGACCGGCGCGAGCGCCGACATCGAGGCCCGCGGTTCGGCGGTCGTGCTCGATGCCGATTTCAGGCTGCTCGCCTCGGAGATGCCCACCTCGGTCTCTGGCATGTTCCTTTGCAGCCGCACGACCGACATTGTGTTCCAGCCCGGCGGCAGCCAGGGCAACCTGTGTCTCGGCGGCGCGATCGGGCGCGCGGTCGGCGGGCAGATCCTGCAAGCGAGCGTCTTCGGCACGTTCAGCACGCAGGTGGACCTCGGGGCGCTCCCGCTGCCCACGGGATTTGTGCCTGCCCTCGCCGGCGAGACCTGGAACTTCCAGGCCTGGTTTCGTGACGTCGCGTTCGGCGCGCCGACCAGCAACTTCACGGATGCCTGGCAAGTGACGTTCCAGTAGACACGCCACTGGGCGCTACCCTGGGCGCCCTCATGGCCAGACTCTTCCTACTCGACGGCACCGCGCTCGCCTATCGCTCGCACTTCGCGCTCGCGCGCCAGGGTTTCACGACCCCGGATGGACGCCCGACGGGGGCGGTCTATGGTTTCACGGCGACGTTGCGCAGGATCCTGCGCGTAGAACGCCCGGACCTGATCGCGGTCGCGATGGACGCCAAGGGACCGACGTTTCGCCACGAGCGTTACGCGGACTACAAAGCGACGCGCGAAAAGGCGCCCGAGGAGATGGTGGCGCAGTTCGACGACATCCGCGAGGTCGTCGAAGCGCACGGCATCCTGCTCCTCGAGATCGCCGGGGTCGAGGCCGACGACGTGATCGGGACCCTCGCGAAGCGCGGAGAGGCGCTCGGGCACGAGGTCTCGATCGTCACCGGCGACAAGGACTTCATGCAGCTCGTCTCCGAGCATGTGCGCCTCTACAACGTGTTCAAGCCCAAAGTGGACCTGGTGTTGGAGGGCCCGGCCGAGGTCCAGGAGAAGTTCGGGGTCGGCCCCGAGCGTGTCATCGACGTGCTCGCGTTGATGGGCGACGCCTCGGACAACGTGCCCGGTGTGCGCGGGATCGGCGAGAAAGGCGCGCAGAAGCTGATTCAAGAGTTCGGCTCGGTGGCTGGCCTTCTCGAGCGCCTCGACGAGGTGAAAGGCAAGGTGCGCGAGAAGATCGAGGCCCACCGCGACGACCTCCTCATGTCGCGCGAGCTCGTGACCATCGACACGGAGGTCGACGTCGATTTCGAGCGTGTCGCTGCGCCCTGCCCCGACGTCGACCGCCTGGCGCGGCTCTTCACCCGCCTCGACTTCAAGAGCTTCCGCGAAGATGTGCTGCGCGCGGCGCAGCCCAGCGCGGAGGCCGACGTCGACCTCGAGTACATCACGGTGAAGGACGCCGCCGGGCTCCAGACCATGATCGCCGACTTACGGGGCGCGGGTACGTTCGCCTGGGACACCGAGACGACCGGCCTCGCGCCGCTCGCCGTCGACATCGTCGGCGCGTCGTTTTCGTGTCGACGCGGACAGGCGTACTACGTGCCATTCAACGCAGCGCCTCCGGTTTTGCCCGGCGGCCGGGAGGCCTTGCTCGAGGCCTTGCGCCCGCTGCTCGAGGACCCCGAGCTCGCGCGTGTCGGGCAGAACCACAAGTACGACGCGCTCGTGATGCAGGGCCACGGCGTCGAGGTCGCGCCGCCGGCGTTCGACACGATGGTCGCGAGCTTCACGATTCACGGCTCCGCGCGGCGCCACGGGCTCGACGAGCTCGCGTTGACGTATTTCGGGCTGCACAAGATCCCGACCTCGAAGCTGATCGGGACGGGTCGCAACCAGATCACGATGGCGGACGTGCCGCTCGCCGAGGTCGCCGAGTACGCGTGCGAGGACGCGGAAGTGACGTGGCGGCTCTACGAGTTGCTGCGCGAGGAGCTGCGCGAGACCGACAACGAGCGGCTCTTCTACGAGCTCGAGATGCCGCTCGTACCCGTGTTGACCGCGATGGAGCGGCGCGGCATACGCGTCGACACGGAGATCCTCGTACACCTCGGCAAGCAGCTCGACCGGGACGCGGGTGCGGCCGCCGACCGTGTCCGCGAGCTCGCGGGTGAACCCGGTTTGAACCTGAACAGCCCCAAAGCCCTCGGCGCCGTCTTGTTCGAGAAGCTGCGCATCCAGGAGGAGGCCGGGGTCAAGCGCCCCAAGGCCACGAAGACCGGCTACGCGACGGACCACGCGACATTGAGCGAGAACTACGGCGAGGTCGAGATCGTGCGTCACTTGCTCGAGTACCGCGAGGTGGCGAAGCTCAAGGGCACGTACGTCGAGCCGCTGCCGGGTTTTGTCAACAAACGCACAGGTCGCGTGCACCCCCACTTCAGCCAAGTCACCGCGTCGACCGGGCGCCTCGCGTGTTCCGACCCGAACTTGCAGAACATCCCGATCCGCACCGAGCGCGGGCGCGCGCTGCGGCGCGCGTTCGTCCCGCGCATCGCGGACGAACATGGCGAATGGGTGCTGCTCTCTGCGGACTACAGCCAGGTCGAGCTGCGCCTCCTGGCGCATCTGTCAGGGGACGAGGCGCTGACCCAAGCGTTCCGCGAAGGGCGCGACGTACACCGAGCGACGGCCTCGAAGGTCTTCGGCGTCGAAGAAGCCGAGGTCGACCGGGCGATGCGCAGCCGCGCGAAGGCGATCAACTTCGGCCTCATGTACGGGATGGGCGCGCAGCGCCTCGGTCGCGAGACTGGGCTCTCGATGACGGAGGCGAAGGAGTTCATCCAGCGTTACTTCGCGGCCTTCCCCAAGGTGCGCGACTGGCTCGACGCCACGCTCGAGCGCGCACGGAACGATGGTTATGTCGAGACGCTGCTCGGGCGACGGCGGTATCTGCCGGAGCTGAAGGCGACGGACGCGCGCACGCGGGTCGGCGCCGAGAACGCCGCGGTCAACACCCCCGTACAAGGCTCGGCGGCCGACATCATCAAGCGCGCGATGATCGACCTCGAGGCTGCTCTCGAGCGGCGCACGGAACTGCACGGCCAGCTTCTCCTCCAAGTCCACGACGAGTTGGTGCTCGAAGTGCCGGTCTCCGAGCTCGAGGCGACGACCACCCTCGTCCGTGAAGCGATGTCCGGCGCGCTCACCCTCGACGTGCCGCTGGACGTCGATGTCGGCTCGGGCAAGAACTGGCTCGAGGCGCACTGACCGCGGGGCGAACGGACGTCAGTCCCGATCAGGGCCATTCTGCGACCCCGGCGGCCCCTGAAGCGGCGCAGGCCTTGCGCCTTTCGCAGGCGGCTGCGAGGCTGGTCGCGCCTTTCTGCGGGGGAGCGCTTCGCGCTCGCGCCGTTGGGCCCCCCTCATCATGTTCACGCGCACGATCCTGACCGTCGTCGGCTTTCTCGGGGTGACTTCGTCGAGCGCAGCAGCGCAGCTCTCGGACATCGCGATCGTCGCGGCGGCGGCGAATGGGCTGAATGACTGCCGCTTCACCGACGTGCAGGCGAAGCTCCTCGTTTCGGGGCGCTTCAGCTCGGTGGATCTGATCAACGGCGCGGCTCGAACACCTACCCTGAGTGAACTCGCGCCCTACGCAGCGGTGCTGACTTGGAGCAACGTGAACTACCAGAGTGGCGCCGCGCTGGGCGACGTGTTGGCGGACTACGTCGACAGCGGCGGAGGCGTGGTGGTCGCGGTCTACGCAGTGAGCAGCAACAGCAGCGTCGATCGTCGGCTCGGAGGCCGCTGGATCGCAGGAGGCTACGGCATCATCGAGACCGGCTTGGGCACCGCTGGCGGCGCGAGCGCGCTCGGCAACGTGCTCGTCGCGGGGCATCCGCTCTTGAGCGGGGTCAGCTCCTTCTCGTCCGCGCAGGGCGCTCGCCCCGCATCGACGGCGCTGATCCAAGGACAAGTGATCGCGGAGTGGTCCGACGGCCGGATCCTCGTGGCATGCGGCGCCGACCCGAGGCGCGTCGACCTCGGTTTCTATCCGCCTTCGAGCGATTGTTCGGGCCCTTTCTGGGCCGCTTCGACCGACGGCGCGGTGCTGCTCGCGAACGCCCTCGAGTTCGTCGGCCAAAAAGCTGACCGGCCCTTGATCGGCTGGAGTTACTGCGCTCCGGCCGCGCTCAACACGACGGGCGGCGCAGCGCAGATCCAAGCGACGGGTTCGACCGAGGTTGTTCAGAACGACGTCACAATCACCGCGAGCCAGGTCCCGGCGCATCAGTTCGGCTTCTTCCTGACGAGCCAGACCCAGGGGCTCGTGACCAACCCCGCCGGGAGCCAAGGCGACCTCTGCCTCGCCGGCGCGATCGGCCGGTACGTGGCGCAGGGTCAGATCGTGAACGCCGGCGCTGGCGGGACGTTCGACCTCGCGCTCGATCTGAGTCGCACTCCTGAGGGCGGTATGTTCGTGGTCATCCGGACGGGCGAGACTTGGAACTTCCAAGCCTGGTACCGGGACGTGGACCCGGCGGGCCAGACCTCGTCGAACTTCACGGACGCGCGCTCGATCACGTTCCGCTAGGCAAGCCCGGGCTCTACCTCTCCTCGCCAAGGGCAAAGCCACCGGCAGTTACGGCAATCGTTGCGCTGTTGAAGAGTTCGTGAGACGCTGAAGGGACCAGCGTCGGCCGCTCTACGCCGACCTCAACCCTCACGATCCAAATCCATGCAACCTCGTTCACTCCTGCTCCTTCTCGCAGGCACTTCGCTCGGCGGAAACGCCTTCGCGTAGCTACCCGACATCGCGATCGTCGCTGCCGCGACCTCGCCGTTGACTGCTTGCAACTACACCGACGTGCAGTCGAAGCTGCTCGCTAGCGGATTCTTCAATAGTGTCGACATCGTCGATTGCATCTCACAGACGCCGACGCTGCAGCAGCTGCTCCCCTACGACGCGATCATCTCGTGGTCGAACGCGAGCTACCAGAGCGGCGCGCTGCTCGGCGACACCTTCGCGGACTACGTCGATGCCGGCGGCGGGGTCGTGCTCGCGGTCTACGCCACGTCGACCATGACGGCCAACCGCTCGCTCACGGGTCGCTGGAGCATGGGTTACGACGTCATCATGCCGCGCTCGGGCAACACGGGCGGCGCCGTAGTGCTCGGCAACGTGCTGCAACCGATGCACCCGGTGATGGCCGGGGTCAATGCGTTGTCGTCCACCCAAGGGGCGCGGCCCACGACCACCACGCTGCTCCAGGGCACGCTGCTCGCGGAGTGGAGTGATGGCAAGATCCTCGCCGCAGTGGGATCGAACCCGCGACGTGTCGATCTCGGTCTGTATCCGCCGTCGAGCGCATGCACCGCGAACTTCTGGGACGAGACGACCGACGGCGGACGCCTGATGGCGAACGCGCTGCTGTATGTCGCGACGGCGAGCGGTCCGACCCCGATCGGCGCGAGCTACTGCAACCCGTCGGTTCCGAACACGACCGGCAGCTCGGCGACGCTGATCGCGGGCGGGTCGGCCTCTGTCTCCGCCAACGATGTGACCTTGACCGCCGAGCAGCTGCCGGCGAACCAGTTCGGCTTCTTCCTCACCAGCCAGACCCAAGGACTCGTCGCGAACCCGGGTGGCAGCCAAGGCAACCTGTGCCTCGGTGGCACTATCGGTCGTTACGTCGCCCCGGGGCAGATCAAGAACTCGGGCGCGGGTGGCGCGTTCGACCTGGTGCTCAACCTGACCCAGACCCCGGCCGGCCCGGCCTTCGTGTCGATCAACGCGGGCGAGAGCTGGAACTTCCAGGCTTGGTTCCGCGATATCGGCCCGATGGGCCAGCCGTGGTCGAACTTCACGGACGGTCGGACCGTGACGTTCCAGTAACCGCTGATTCGCCCAGCGGGCGCAGGAACGGGGCCAGGCCTGCGAGCGCAGGCCTGGCCCCGTGAATTTGGTCTCTCCGCTCAGGCTCCGCGCTGAGTGTGTCGATACGGGCCGAGTCCCAGTATGCGACCGCCATGAAGACCCTCACCCTCGACCCCGTACTCGAACTGCGCGACGCCGTCTCCTTGATGATGAGCAGCGAGGAGCGCTCGGCGCTCCTCGACGAACATGGCCGGATCGCAGTGATCAACGCCGCCTGGCGTGAAGCCGCCCAGCGGAGCCACCTCTCGGCGGCGGTCTACGGCCGCGGAGCAGACTACCTCGCGCTGTGTGACCGGGCCGCGGCCGACGGGCAACTCGACGCCGGTGAGCTCGCCGCAGCCGTGCGCCGTGTCATGCGCCGCGAGCTGGACTACGTCCGGGTCGCGCTCGATGCAGGGTCCCTCCAGAGCGAGGCCGACACGTGTTTCGGCGCAGTGCGGCGCGTGCGCGGCCCGCTCGAGAACTGGTTCCAGGTCAGCTACTCGAACGCGCAGAAAGAAGTGAGCCAGCCGACGGCGTTGCCGGAGCTCGGGCGCACATTGCCCGCCGGTCGCACGCGAGCGGAGGTCGAGCGCGAGCTCGACACCGTCGCGAGCCACGCTGCGCTGCTCGACACCGCAGGCCGGATCGTCGCTGTAAACAAGGCGTGGCGAGAGTTTGCGCGCGCTCAGGGCGCGAGCACACGCGCCACCGGTCCGGGCGCGAATTACCTCGAAGTCTGCGAGCGCGCGCTCCGCGCCGGGGATCGCCGCGGCGCGCAATTCGCCGACGGCCTGCGCAGCGTCCTCGCCGGTCACCGGCACAGCTACTGGCTCGACGCACGCGTCCAGGTCGAGGACGAGACGCGCCTCTTCCGCGGCCGCGCGGCGCGGATCGACGCCGTGGACGGGCCGTTGTTCCTCGTGCTGCACACCGACATGTCACGGCCGAACGTGCTGGCGGCCGCGGCCTGAATAACCCGAAGTACTGAGCCAGGGTCGTTTGTTCACATTTAGCGAGTCCTCGCGCGGAGCGCGAGGACTCGCTAAATGTGAACAAACGACCCTGGCTCAGTACTTCGGGTTATTCACCATCCGCGCTCTCGCCATCGGACTCGAGACCGTCGGCGCGACGCGCGCGCGTCACTCCGAGAAGCGCCGCCGGGATGACCGCATCGCGCCCGAATCGACGGCGGAGCGAGTCGAGTGACGCCGTCACGCGCGCGAGCTTCTCGCGGTCGGGACTTGTCGCCGCGAAGGTCGCGCCGCGGGCGCCACCGTTACTGTCCGACGCACCACCCGCGCCGTCAGCGTGCAGCGAGAACAGCGTCGGTTGGGTCGGTTGCCGTACATCCTCGAGGCGCGACACCTGCACCCCGAGCAGGCGCAAGGGTCGCACCTCAATCGCCTCCAGGAGCTCGCGCGCAACGGCGTAGAGACGCGGGCCGAGGTTCGTCGGGAAGTCGAGTGTGCGACTGCGCGAGACCGTGCGGAAGTCGCTGAAGCGCGCCTTGAGTGTCACGGTGCGTCCACGCAACCCGCGATCTCGCAGGTGGAATCCGACCTCTTCGCAGAAGGACAACAACATCGTCCGCAGCTCGTCGCGGTCGGTGATGTCGCGGACGAACGTGCGCTCCATGCCGCGCGACTTCTCTTCGCGATCCGGATGGACGTGGCGCGGGTCGAGCCCCGACGCGAGATCGTGAATCCACTCCCCCGCCGCGCCGAGCTCGCGCACGAGAGTGGCCTTCGGTCGGCGCACGACGTCCCCGATCGTCCGCACGCCGAGGCGCCGCAGGCGCTCCTCCGTCGTCGGCCCGACCCCGAAGATCTTGGACACGGGCAGCGGGTCGAGAACGGCCCGCACCTCGTGCGGCTCGATGACTCGAAAGCCGTCGGGTTTGTCGAGCTCCGAGGCGAGCTTGGCGAGGAACTTCGTCGGCGCGACTCCGACGGAGGCGACGAGGGCTGTCTCGCGCAGGATGTCGGTCTTGATCCGTCGACCGATCGCGGCCGCGTCGCCAAAGAGGCGCCGCGAGGCGCACACATCGAGAAAGGCCTCGTCGAGGGACAGCGGCTCGACGAGCGGGGTGTAACGGCGAAAGATCGCCATCACCTCGCGGCTGACGGCCGTGTACTTGTCGAAGTTCGGCGGCAGCAGGACCAGCCGAGGGCAGAGCCGCAGGGCGGTCGCCGTCGCCATCGCGGAGCGCACGCCGTACTTGCGGGCCTCGTAGCTCGCCGCGGAGATCACACCTCGCCCCTCGGCAGCCCCGCCGACGCAGACGGGGAGACCCACGAGCCGCGGGTCGTCGCGCAGCTCGACGGACGCATAGAAGGCGTCCATGTCGACGTGCAGCACGCGCAGCGGCGCGGGTGAGGCGCTTTCGGACGTGGGCGGGGTCGGCATCGGGCTGCGAAGGAGGCGTTCCGGTCGCCGCGAGGGGGCGCTGCGTGTCCTCGGACCGCTCACGGGCCGAGGCCGAAGGACAAATAGCCCCCGAATCGTGTCTGCGGCGCGGGGCCGCGAAGCGAGTTTGATCGTACTCACACAGCCCCGCAACCGGAGTCCGAACGGGAAACGCCCGCGGCCCGCGCGCCACAAAAGCCGACGCCGCGAGTCGATCGGCGCACGGACGGTGGCCCAGCGGCCCCTGCGCCGCTACCGTTGTGCGCCCGCGCCCCGCCAATGTTGTACCGGTCCGTCCACCTCGCGTCGCTCAGCCACGCCCTGCCTGACGAGGTCGTCACTTCGCTGGCGCTCGAGGAACAGCTGATCCCGTTGTACGAGCGGCTCGGGCTCTCGGTCGGTCGGCTCGAGCTGATGAGCGGCATCCGGACCCGCCGCTTCTGGCCGAAGGGCACGCGCCCGAGCGCCGCCGCCACCCTCGCGGGGGAGGTCGCCCTGGACCGCGCGCGCGAGTCCATGGGCCTCGACCGCAGCGAGGTCGGGCTCTTGATCTTCGCGGGCGTGTGCCGCGATTTCATGGAGCCCGCGACCGCCTCGGTCGTGCACGCGAACCTGCGCCTGCCGCCGACGTGCCAGGCCTTCGACGTCTCCAACGCGTGCCTCGGTTTCTTGAACGGCATGGTCCTCGCCGCCGAGATGATCGAACGTGGTGTGCTCGAGGCGGCGCTGATCGTGTCGGGCGAGGACGCGCGTCCGCTCGTCGAGGAGACCTTGCGCGAGCTCACCGCCGGCGAGCACATCGGACGGCGTGAGGTGAAACTCGCGTACGCGTCGCTGACCGTCGGCTCGGGCGCGGCCGCAGTCGTGCTCACCCACACTCGGCGCGCGCCGGAGGCTCCGCGCCTCGCCGGAGGCACGCTCCTCGCCGCGACCGAGCACCACGAGCTCTGTTCGGGCGACCGCATCGAGAGCGGCGGTCCCTTGATGCAAACGGACTCCGAGGCGCTGCTTCTCGCTGGCAACGCGCTCGCTTCGCGCACTTGGTCAGGGTTCTTGCGCGAGCTCGATTGGCGCGCGGCGTCCGTCGAGCGTGTGGTGACCCATCAGGTGGGTGTGCAGCACAAGCGCCTCCTGTTCCAAACCCTCGGCCTGGACCACACACGCGACTATCCGACCGTCGCCGAGTTCGGCAACGTCGGGTCGGTGTCCTTGCCCCTCTCGCTGTCCCTTGCGCGCGACGCTGGTTTTGTCAGCGACGGCGAGCGGGTCGCGTTGATGGGGATTGGCAGTGGCTTGCATTGCATGATGCTCGGCCTCGAATGAGCCTGCGCGACCACGCTGCTCGGCCTCGAATGAGCCTCCCCCACGACCATGTCCGCACCTGACTCTCTACTCGAGTGCATCGTGATCGAGCCGCGCGGCCAGGCCGACGCGGCGGTGATCTGGCTGCACGGCCTCGGCGCGTCCTACCACGACTTTCCGCCGATCGTGCCAGAGCTGCGACTGCCGGTCGGCCACGGCGTGCGCTTCGTGTTCCCTCAAGCGCCATCGATCCCGGTCACCGTCAACGGCGGGATGGTGATGCCCGCGTGGTACGACATCCTCGCGATGGATTTCGATCGCAAGGTCGACGAGGCCGGGGTGCGACGCTCGGCGGCCGCCATCCGTGACCTCGTCGCGCGTGAGCGGGCGCGCGGCATCGCGAGCGAGCGCATCGTCCTCGCCGGCTTCAGCCAGGGCGGCGCCATCGCGCTGCACGAGGGGGTCCGCCACCCGGAACCCCTGGCCGGGATCCTGGCCCTCTCGACCTACCTCGCGTGTGACGGGAACCTCGATGTCGAGCGCAGCGCCGCCAATGCGTCGACGCCCATCTTGATGTGCCACGGGCATTCGGACCCGATGGTGGCGCTCGGGCTCGGGGTGAAGGCGCGCGAGCGCCTCGCGAAGCTCGGGTCGCCGGTCACTTGGCGCGAGTATCCGATGGCGCACGAGGTGTGCACGGAGGAGATCCAGGACGTGGGTGCCTGGCTCCAAGAGCTGCTTTCCTAGGCACGCGCGGCCTCGCTGGCGAGTCGCACAGGGTCGCGCAGGCGCGCCGAACCCGGCCTGAGGCCCTCCTGGGCGAGGTTAAGGCGCTTCGCGCTCGCATCGGATTTCAGGAAAACTTGAAATGTGAGGTGCCGCTCTCGCGCACAATCCTCGCCCCAAGCGCGGGCCGACGACGGACCGAAGGACACCCATGGCGAGCGAGCCCACCCACCAAGAGCACCCCCCGGAGGGCGGCGAGACGAGCGATACGACAGCCGGGCTGTCAGCTGTCGCCGGCCTCTCGCACGCCGAAACGCACTCGACGAGCCGCGCGCGCAGCGTGCAGGCGAGCGACGATGCGGACGAGTGTGACGTGGCTCACGCCGCGCTGGACCCGGAACTCCGCGAGCAGCTCGTGACCTTCGAGACGTTCTTCAAGACGTTCGGGTTCAAGCGCATCCAGGGCCGGGTCTGGGGCCTGCTCGTGTTGTCGGGCCAGCCGCTCGCCAGCAAGGAAGTCATGGCCGAGCTCGGGATCTCGCAGGGCGCGGCGAGCACGACGCTCAACGAGCTGCAGGAATGGGGCGCGGTGCGGTCGACCTTCGACAATGCTCGTCGCTGCCATTTGCACGAGGCTGTCGGGAGCACGCTCTCGATCGTCGCCACCGTGCTGCGGCGCCGCGAACAAGTGGCCTTTGAACAGTTCCGGGCCGGCGCCTCGAGCGCCCTCGAGTTCGTGATCGATCGTTATGGCGCGCGCGACCCGCGAGCCTTGACCTTGCGCTCGATCATCGCCACCTGCGACCTCGCGGACGCGATGATGAACCTCATCTTCTCCAGCGTGTCGAGCGCGCTCGGAGACCCCAAGAGCCTTCTGTCCAAGGCGCTGAGCGCAGCCCTCAAGGTCGGCGCAGGTCGCATGGTGAAGCTCGGCACACACACAGCGGAGCCGCGGCACGCGGGCGCTGACCTCCAGGAACGTATCGATGCTTGATCTGCCGCGAATCGTGATCACAGGGATCGGGCTCGCGAGTCCGAATGGCAATAACCTCGGGGAATACCGGCGCAATCTGCTCGCCGGTGTCTCGGGCGTCGAGCCCTACGAGATTCGCTATTTTGGCAAGACCGTCGCGGGCGTTTGCCATTTCGAAGCCACGCGCTATCAGAGCCGCAAGACGCTGCGGCGCGGCACACGCGCGGGCTCGGTCGCGATCTATTGCGCGAACGAGGCCGTCCTGGACTCGGGGATCGACCTGGAGAAGGTCGGGCGCCACCGCGTCGGTGTGTACGTCGGCACGACGGAGCACGGTAACGTCGAGACGGAAGAGCAGATCTACGAGGTCAGCCAGTACGGCTACGATCTGTCGTACTGGTCGCACCACCACAACCCGCGCACGGTCGCGAACAACCCGGCCGGCGAAGTGACGCTCAACATGGGCATCACGGGGCCGCACTACGCGGTCGGCGGCGCCTGCGCCGGCGGCAACCTGGGCATCATCCAGGGCGCGCAGATGCTGCAGCTCAGCGAGGTCGACATGGCCATCGGCGGCGGCGTCTCCGAGTCGATCCACACCTTCGGCATCTTCGCGAGCTTCAAGGCCGAGAACGCCCTCGGCGAGCGCGAGGACCCGACGCGTGTGTCGCGCCCCTTCGACAAGTCGCGCAACGGCATCGTCGTGAGCGAAGGCGGCTGCTTGTACACCCTCGAGCGCCTCGAGGACGCCCAGCGCCGCGGCGCGCGCATCTACGCCGAGCTCGCGGGTTGGCACGTGAACTCCGACGCCGCGGACTTCGTGTTGCCGCTGCCGGAGCGCCAGCGCCAATGCATGGAAGCCGCACTCAAACGCGCGGACATGGGACCCGAGGACATCCACATCGTCTCGACACACGCGACGTCGACACCTCTCGGTGACATCCAAGAGTGCGGCGCGGTTCGCGCCGTCTTCGGCGAATCGCGCACGACTCACATCAACAACACGAAGAGCTACATCGGCCACACGATGGGCGCCGCCGGCGCGATCGAGTTGGCAGGCAACCTGCCCTCCTTCGAGGACGGCGTGGTGCACCCGACGATCAACGTCGAAGAGCTCGACCCCGAGTGCGAAATACACGGCCTCGTGCTGAACGAGCCGAAGGCGACCAAGCGCGTCGACACGATCTTGAATCTCAGCTTCGGGATGTTGGGCATCAACTCGGCCCTCGTCGTGAAGCGACCCTGACCCCCCCGTTTTATTGGGGCCCATTCGGGCCTACGACACCTAATGGCCCCACGGGGCCGAGCCACGAAACAGACCATGACCAAAGACGAAGTGAAAGAAGCCGTTAAGGACATCATTGCCACGATCGCACCTGACGAGGACCTCGCGGCGCTCGACCACAGCAAGCTCCTGCGCGACCAGATCGAGCTCGATTCAATGGACTTCCTCGACATCGTGATGGAGCTGCGCAAGCGCTACGGCGTGCAGGTCCCCGAGGAGGAGTACAAAGAGCTCGGTTCGCTCGACTCCTGCGGCAGGTACCTGCACCCGAAGATGGCGGCGATGGAGCTCAAGCTCCTCAACGCCTGATTGAGCGGTCGGCAGTCCGCGCACTCGCGCCCTAATCCGTGAGCGAGCACCGCCCGTGAGCGAGCACCGCCCGTGAGCGAGCACCGCCCATGATTGAGCATTACGACACGATCGTCATCGGCGCCGGCATGAGCGGCCTCGCGGCCGGGATCCGGCTGGCGCAATTCGATCAGCGGGTGATCGTGCTCGACCGGCATTCCCTCTGGGGTGGACTCAACTCCTTCTACAAACAGAAGGGGCGCCGCTTCGACGTCGGGCTGCACGCCCTCACGAACTATGTGCCGAAGGGGACCAAGGGCAACCGCCCCCTTGCGCGCATCCTGCGTCAATTGCGGCTGCCGCACGAGGCGCTGAAACTCGGTCAACAGCGCGGGTCGCGGGTGAGTTTCCCGGGCGTGTCGCTGCGCTGGACGAATGAGTTCGAGGTCTTGCGCGCCGAGGTCGCGGACAAGTTCCCGCGCGAGATCGACGGCTTCGATCGCTTGGTGCGGGACATCGAGCCCTATCCCGAGCTCGCGCCGTCCGACGGTCCGCCAGTGATGGCGCGAGCGACGTTGGGCGGGTACCTCACGGACCCGCTGCTCGTCGACATGCTGCTGTTGCCGCTGTTGTATTACGGCAGCCCGACACCCGACGACGTCGAGTGGAATAGCTTCGTGATCCTCTTCAAGAGCCTCTACGAAGAGGGTTTCGCGCGGCCCGAGGGCGGCGTGCGAACGATTCTGGACCTGTTGCGTGGTCGCTACCAAGAGCTCGGCGGCGAGCTGCGCATGAACTCGGGAGTCGCGCGGATCCTGCACGGACCGCGCGGTCTCGAGGGGGTCCTCCTCGATGACGGCACCGAGCTGCGCGCGCGCACAGTGCTATCGAGCGCGGGTTACGTCGAGACCCTCCGGATGTGCTCAACCGACGTGGCCCAAACCGTCAGCGACGCCGACATCGGACCGCTGACGTTCGTCGAGTTCCTGAGCGTCCTCGACCGACCGCCGGCGCAGCTCGGGCACGAGGACACGATCGTGTTCTTCAACACCGAAGAGCGGCTCGTGTACGCGTCCCCCATCGAGGGCTCGGTCGACCTGCGCTCGGGTGTGCTGTGTTGCCCGGACAACTACGAGGCCGCGACGCCGCCCAAGGACCCGTTGTTCCGTTTGACATTGCTCGCGAACTACAGCGCATGGACGGGCTTCGACGAGGATGGGTACGTCGCCGAAAAGGCGCGTGTCCACGACCTCGCGCTCGATGTCGCCGCGCGCTTCGCGTTCGATCCGCGCCCGAACACGGTCTACGTCGACGGCTTCACGCCGCGGACGATCCAGAAATTCACTGGGCACCTCGGCGGCGCGGTGTACGGCTCGCCGAACAAACAGCTCTCCGGCCGCACGCCGGTCGAGGGCCTCTTCCTGTGCGGCACCGACCAGGGTTACCTCGGCATCGTCGGCGCGATGCTGTCGGGCATCGCGATGGCCAACCAACACGCGTTGCAGCCCGCCTGAGCTGACGGTTCGCGGGTGCCCGAGCGTTTTTGGGCCCCGCCAGCGGCCCTTCGCACTCCACGCTGCATCGCTCGCGACACGACTCCCTCCTCCCATGCAGAACGAGCGCAACAAACACTTCTTCGTCGGTCACCGCGACGGCAAACGACCGCTCAAGAGTGACCCGCTCAAGGGTGTCGCCGAGCGTTACGACGTGATCGTGATCGGATCGGGTCTCGGCGGCCTGACCGCAGCCAACATCCTCGCGCGCGCGGGTCGCAGCGTGCTCGTCCTCGAGCAGCACTACAACTACGGCGGCCTCGCCACGTGGTTCAAGCGCAAGGGCGGGCACGTCTTCGACATCTCGCTGCACGGCTTCCCGTTCGGGATGAAGAAGACGTGTCGCAAGTATTGGAGCCCGGCGATCGCCGACCGCGTGGTGCAGCTCGACGGCGTGCGTTTCGACAATCCGCAGTTCTCGTTCGACACCGAGTTCACACGCGAGGACTTCACCGAGAAGCTCGTGACGGAGCTCGGCCAGAACCGCGATCACGTCGAGGGGTTCTACGATGCGCTGCGGCGTATGAACTATTATGACCGCGACGAGCGCACGACCGGCGAGCTGTTCGAGGAGTATTTCCCGGGCCGCAACGACGTGCACCGCTTGTTGATGGAGCCGATCTCGTACGCCAACGGCTCGGGCCTCGATGACCCGGCGATCAGCTACGGCATCGTGTTCTCGAACTTCATGGCGAAGGGCGTCTACACCTTCGTCGACGGCACGGACGGCCTCATCGGCGAGATGAAGGACATCTTGCAAGCAAACGGCGTGACCCTCGTGAACCGCGCCCAGGTCGATCAGATCGTCGTCGAGAACGGCCGCGTGCGGGGCGTGCGCGTCGGCGACCGCCTGATCGGCACCGAGGCCGTGCTCTCGAACGCCAACTTGCGCGTCACCACCGAACAGCTCGTCGGCGCCGAACACTTCCGCCCCGAGTGGCTCGCAGGCATGCGCGCCGTGCGCCTCAACACCTCTTCGTGCCAGGTCTACATGGGCCTGCGCGAGGGCGAGACGTTGCCTTGGATCTCGGACCTCTTCTTCACGTCGACACGTCCGACCTTCGACAGCGCCGCGTTGTGCGACCTGCACGGCGAGAGCCGCACGTTCAGCTTCTACTACCCGAAGGGCCGCCCGAGCGACCACGCCGCCGGACGGCCGGACCGCTTCGCGATCGTGTCCTCGACAAACGCCCTATTCGAAGACTGGGCGCGCATGAGCGAGCCCGAGTACGAAGCGAACAAGCAGCGCATGATCGACGAGACCGTCGCCGACATCGAGCGCCGCGTCCCGGGCACCGCCGCGAAACTCGAGCACGTCGAGGCCTCCACCCCACGCACGTTCGAGTTCTACACCCAGCACGCCTCGGGCACCTCCTTCGGCACCAAGTTCGAAGGCCTGCCTTACTCGATGAACTTGAGCCAAGAGATCGAGGGCCTCTACCACGCCGGCTCGGTCGGCATCATCATGAGCGGCTGGCTCGGCGCCGCGAATTACGGCGCGATCACCGCCAACAAGGTCGACGCGCATTTGGCCCACCTCGCGAGCGCGGGGATCTGATACGGAGTCGCACCACTTCTACCCGTTCTCATCCGCTGCGAGCCCGTCGTGACGGGCTCGCAGCGGATGAGAACGGGTAGAAGTGGTGCGACTCCGTACCGGCGCTTGATTCTCGATCGGCACCTGTAGGGTCGCGGACTCTGAGCCTTGCTCCGACGTCTCCACGACGGAGCGAACCTTGATCCCGAGTCGTTCCAGCTCCGCCCAGATCGGCACGAGCGCCCGCTTCGGGTCGCGGTAGTAGTCACCTCCGCGGATCCGCGCGATCGTCCATCCCGCACGCTCGAGGTCCCGCTGACGGGCCATGTCGGCGTCGTATTGCGCTGGACCGTGCCATTTCTCGCCGTCGCATTCGATCGCGAGGCGCCCCTGCAAACCTTCGACGACGAGGTCGATGCGGTACTTGTGTTCGCCGCGATCACCGACGGCCACCTGTGTGAGTACACGAAAGCCACGCCCAACGATAGACCGATAGACGTCGCGCTCGAAGTCCGAGTCGAACCTCTGCGCTCCTTCTTCTGTCGCCTGGCGCTGCGGGTCGAGCATGTAATGAAGCAAGCGAGCGCGCATGCACTCAGGGTTCAATTCCTCAGGCTGGACCGAATGGAACAACCAAAGCTGATCTTGGGCGCGGCTGGCCGCGACGTTGTAGCGCTGTCGATCGGCTGGCTTCGTGAGGGCGGCCACACGCGTCACTCCTCGCGAGGCGACCATGCTCAAGAAAATGATGTTTCGCTCGTCCCCTTGAAACGTGTAGGCATCACCACAGACGAGGCGACGCTTCTCGATCACCTCGGGCTCGAGCTCGCGCAAGATGAGGCTCTCGATGTGTTGGGCCTGCCGTTGGCCCTGCAAACTGATGACGCCCAACGTGCGTCCCTCGTAGCGCGGATCGGCGAGGCAGCCCTTGATCGCAGCGACGATGGCGCTGGCCTCACCCGTGTTGATGGCGCTCCCGGACGCACCCTCGCGACGGCCGTCTGCGACGTATCGCAACATGATGGGCTCGAGTCGATCTGCGGGGTAGCTGCGCAGCGGATCGAGTGGAGTGCCGTTGCTCGCGTAACAGAGGTCGTTCGAGAACTGAATGATCTCCGGCATGCACCGGAAGTGCTCGCGTAGCACGATGTTCTGATCGAAGCGGATCTTTGCGTTTGCGTAGAGGCTGCTCTCGGGAGCGAGAGCGTGGTGGTGCGGTACACCGTCGAGGAAATGCTGCTGGAGACCCGCGACGTTTGCGGAGTCGATCCCCACGCCGGCCGGGCTGATCTGCTGGTCGTCGCCCACGACGATGATTTTCTTGGCGATGAAGAAGAGAAAGAGGCCGTCGACCCCGAGCTGACTCGCCTCATCGACGATGACGAGGTCGTAGAGTCCAGGCGTAGGATCGATCATTTCAGCCACGAGATAACGTGGCATGATCCAGACGGGTACGGCATCCCGGCACTTATCCATGTACGCGAGCGCTTGACGCTTCAAGCCCGCGAGCTTCGCCGACTTGCCAGTGCCCTTCCCCATTGCCAGCACGGCCGCTCGCCAACTCTTGAGCGCTTGGATCTCGAACGGCCGCAGGCGCGCAAAGAAGTGTCCCCAGGCCTTCAAGCCGGCGAGCTCAGCGATGACCTCGCCGATCGTCGCCTCCGCCTCGTGGCGCTGTAGCGACAACTCCTGCTGGTAGGCCGGGTCTCCCCGCCGCGCCAGCCACCGATCGACGATCGCCCAGCGCTGGGCAGCGCCGATGGCCGCGAGGCGCACGTCCCAACACGGATCCGCGTCGGTCTCTGCGACCATATGGGCCAAACCGGGCGAGATTTCTTCGAGGACACTCTCGACTTCGACACGCTGGATCTGGTCGCGGCGCACGAGCTCGATGCTCTTGACTCGTCCTACAGCGCGCCGATAACCCTCGACATCTCGAGATCGAACGACTCTCAATAGCTCGGGCACGACGGGATGCACCCCGTGCGGCGAGGTCAGCGACTCGAGGAGCTTCTGCAACTGACGAAGCACGTCGTTGGCGAGCTCTAAAGCGTGATCGTCGTCGGCCGCCTTCAGGACATCAAACCAGTCGCTCCCCTCACCCACCGCCCAGTTCGGCGGCGCGACGGGAGGCGAGCACCGCGCGAGCGCCTCGGCGATCGAGTCGGCCGAAGCCGCGTACTCGAGGACTCGCCCGAGCTGTCTCTGGCTCTCGCGTACGGACTCGGCCCGTGTGCGCCGGTCTTCGGACGCCTCCCGTACACCAACGTCTTCCCAGATCGTCTCGGCCTCGAGCAACGCCAACTCGAATTCGACAAAATCACGAACGAGCGCGAGCTGAACCAGGCTTTCGGGGCGATTGCCGTCCACGGTGAACTCGTGCCGCAGGTAGGTCTTGCCTTTGAGTTCCTTGGGTGCGATCGGCATCCAGGAGGCTCTCACCCACGAGCCACCACCTTCGAAGTGCGCGATCACCGCCTGCACGTCGGCGCGTACTTTGTGCAGGTTGTGGGCCGGCGGGACATCGACAACGTGCTTGGCGATGACCGCGCCCGTCGCCTCGAGAGTCGCGAACGCCTCTACGGTGCGGCTATGAAGCGACTGCCACTTACCTCGCCTGCCGCCGACGACCTCCTTCAAGGCGTTGACGGGCCAAGGCTCGTGCATGCGGCTCGCCTCGATGCGAACCTTCTCCATGTCCTCGACCGTGCGCCGTAGGACACCGCGCACATCATGTGCCAAGGAGCGCAACAAGGCATAGTCCCGATGCCCCTGGCCCTTGCCCGAGCGGGCACTGCGTTCCTGCGCCTCCGCTGCGATCCGTACGTGTTCCTGGAACGCATCGGCGGACGGAATGTCCGCGCTCCGCGGGCACTTCAGAAGCGCCTCCTGAACCTGCTCGGAAGAGTAGCGTCTCAACGTGGCGAGCCAGTCGAGCACGTCCTTGCCCGCGACCTCGACGGGAGTCTCGACGTCGGGCGCCAACGCGAGCCAATCGTACTGTTGGCGCTCGCTCGCGACACGCATGGCGATCGCAGACACTGAGCCGTGGTACGCGCCCTCACACAACGAATGGCGCGCCGTCTCCGCCTCCCGGAGGCTCCGCAATGCTGAGTCCAGACTGTCGCGCTGGCGACGCACGCGCGCGAGATCCACTTCGACATCAGCGATTTGCTCAGCTTGTTTCACTGCGCTGTACGAGACCTGCCTCGTCGTGATGCCCTGGACCGCAGTGTTCAGCTTCTCGAAGGCGCTGCCACCCTGCCCGAGCAAGCTGACGCACAGCGGCTGAATGTCGGCGGGGAGCTTGCCTCGCAGAACCTCCAGCGCCCTGCTCGTCTCGGCCGTGACGAGCACGCGCTTACCCGTCGCCAAGAGGTGGCAGACGAGGTTCGCGATCGTGTGGCTCTTGCCTGTTCCCGGGGGTCCTTGGACGAGCACGCCCTGATCGTGCTGGAGCGCCTCGACGATCCGCCGCTGTTCACGGTTGGTCGGGAGCGGGAAGTAGAGCTCGTCCGGTCGCGCAGAAGCGGAATCTGGCGCGGCGGAGTCGACCGACCGAAAGCCATCCTGTTCCGCACCGGGTTGCTCCCAATGTTCGTCCGTGAGGCGCTCCCAACCGACAGGGACTTGCACCCCCGGCGCCATGAGTTGCGCAGCGATACGTTCGTAGATCCGGACCATCGCGGCCTGCTTGCGCGGCCTCAGGATCAGCGCTGGGGCAAAAGAGACCGTGGGCTTCTTGCCCGCAAGAGGCGCGGGCTGCAAGGCGGCCGACCACACGGAGTCCGGGTCGAGCGACCGCGCCCATTCGACCAACGGCGCGCGCGCGAGCTCCTTGTCCCAGATCGCATCCCCGAGCTGATCGAGTTGCTCGCGGATCGCTTCATAGACGGCGCGTTCAGGGCGCTGCTCCGCCTCGAGCACCTCGTCCTCGAGCCGGAGTTTTGCGCTGTCACCGTGGGGCCCGACGCGGATGACGCCCGTCTTCGGGTCGAAGTGGATCTCGGCATTGCCAACCACAGCGTGGCGGCGAATCGCGGCCGAGGCAGCGCGCCATTCGACGAGCCCGAGGCCTATCACCAGCTCGAGCACTTCGCCCTGGCGTCGCAGTTTGGTGTAGACGCCGAACAAGGCTGCATAGACCGCCTGAATCGATTCGCGGCGCCGATGATCCGCGGACCAGGCCTCCCAATTCGGCGCATAGACGGCGTACAGCGCGTCGACCTCGGGCTCGTCGCTGCGCGACACTTCGACGATGGACTTCGTCGGGCCAGACTCTCCGAGCACTTCGACCTGACGCCGGATGGTCTCGAGGAGCGGTGGGCACGTCACGAGCGCTTTGCGAAGCACGCGGGCGTCGAGCCACTCAGCGAGCGGCGCCGAAGGCACGGGCGCCGACTTGAACTCCTGCTTGCGGAGCTCGAGCCAGGAATCGAGTTCGATGCTGCCGTCGTCCCAAGCGCCGCTCTGGCAGTCCTGCTCCTTGGGCATCTCCCAGAACCATAGGACGTCCTCGTACTTCTCGACGTCGCGGATCACCGTGCTCCGCAGGCCCACAAACTCCTTCAAGTACTGGGCGAGTCGCACCTCGCGACTCTCCTTGGGGCGGGACACTTCCGTCATGCGTTCACCAAAGGGGCGGAATCCTGGCTGGCCGCCGAACAAAATCTGGGAAGTTGAATCACTCAGGAGACGGGTGGTCGACGAGCGAGGAAGCGTAACCGGCGAGCCGGTGAGGTCGACGTCAGCAGGTCGATCGAGCGTGCCCGGTGCGGGTGTCTGTGGCCCTTTTCGGAGCAGCACTTGAGGCTCTCCTGCGTCGAGACTCCGCGGCGATTCGATCCGGTGCCGGTCGACGAACGGGCCCCGAGAAGCGAGAATGTCTCAGATGGAATCCCGAGCCCAACGCTTCCAGGACCAACACGTCATCATCACCGGCGGCACCCGTGGCATCGGGCGCGCGATCGCGCTCGCGTTCCTCGCCGAAGGGGCGCGGGTGCATGCCACGTATCAAGGCAACGACGCGGCGGCCGAGGCCTTGCGGGAGGCGGCGGGCGCGGCGGCAGAGCACGTGTCCCTCTCCAGGTTCGACGTCGGGGACCACGACGCCTGCAAGGGTTTTTGGGACGGCCTCGGCGAGACCAAGGTCAGCGTGCTGATCAACAACTCCGGCATCCGGCGCGACGGGATCCTCGCCACCATGGCGCCCGAGAACTGGGACAGCGTGCTGCGCACGAACCTCAGCGGCGGCGCGTTCATGTCGAAGTTCGCCGTCCAGAACATGATGCGCCAGCGTTACGGGCGCATCCTCTTCGTGACCTCCCCCGCTGGCAAGCAGGGGTTCGAGGGACAAGGCAACTACTGCGCCTCGAAGGCCGGCCAGGTCGGCCTCATGCGCGCCCTCTCGAAAGAGGTCGCGAAGCGCAAGATCACCGTCAACGCGGTCTCGCCGGGTTTCATCGGCACGGACCTGATCGACGACCTCACACCGGAGCAGGTCAAGGAGTACACCCAGAGCGTGCCGATGCGCCGCTTTGGCGAGCCGAGCGAGGTCGCGAGCGCGGTGCTCTACCTCTCGTCCGCAGAGGCCTCGTACATCACGGGCTCGACCCTGGAGGTGACCGGTGGGCTCTGAGATCGTCCTGATCGACCGCGCGGGCATCGAGGCGCTCTTGCCCCACCGCCCGCCGTTCCTGTTCGTCGACCGCGTTCTAAGCCACGACGGCGACACGCTGGTCGCCGAGTGGGACGTGCCGCACGACCTGCCGGCGTTCGAAGGCCACTTCCCCGGCGAGCCGGTGCTGCCGGGCGTCTTGATCTCCGAGTTCTGCTTCCAGGCCGGCGCGATCCTCATCTACGCGACGAGCGCGGACGACAAGGCCTCCGAGGGCATCCCGGTGCTGACACGCATCACGGACGCGCGCTTCAAACAGATCGTGCGCCCCGGCGAGACGCTGCGTGTCGAAGTACACCTCACCGAGCGCCTCGGCATGGCGCGCTACGTGACGGCCAAGGTCACGCGCGCGGGCAAGCAGGTCGCGCGCCTCGACTGTGTGCTCGCCGTCGCGAGCCCCAGCGCGAGTGGCGGGGGCGCGGACCAATGAACGGCGGCGGCGCGCCGGGCTCGGACTGGCTCGGCCTGGCCGGCAAACGGATCCTCGTCACCGGCGTCAAGAACAAGAAGAGCGTCGCCTGGCACATCGTGCGCGAGCTCGAGGCCGTCGGCGCGGCGCCCTTGCTCGTCGCGCGCAACGAGGCGCGCCGCGCCGAGCTCGCCAAGCTCGTCGGTGAGCGGCCGGTGTACCTGTGCGACGCACGCGACCAGGCGAGCATCGACGGCCTCGCCGCGGCCCTCGCGGCTGACGGCCAGCGCCTCGACGGGTTCGTGCACTCGATCGCCTTCGCCAATTACTCCGAGGGCATAAAGCCCTTCCACGAAACCGTGCGCCGAGACTTCCTCGAGGCCATCGACGTGTCGGCGTTCTCGCTCGTGGCGCTCGCGCGCGCGCTGAAGCCGCTGCTCGAGCCCGACGCGTCGGTCATCGCGATCTCGATCTCGACGACGACGATGGCGGCCGAGAACTACGGCTACATGGCGCCGGTCAAGGCGGCCCTCGACTCGGCGATCGTGTTCCTCGCGAAGTCGTTCAGCGCGACGTCGCGTGTGCGTTTCAACGGCGTGCGCGCGGGTCTGCTCAAGACGAGCGCGTCGGCGGGCATCCCGGGTTACGTCGACTCCTGGCTGCATGCCGAGAAGGCGACGCTGCGCAAACGCGGCCTCGACACTGCGGAGGTCGCGGCGACGGCCGTGTTCCTCCTCTCGCCGCGCTCGAGCGGCATCAACGCCCAAGGCCTAGTGGTCGACGCCGGTATGGCCTCGAACCTGTTCGACGACGAGCTTCTAGGGCGCGGCGAAGGCTGAGCGAGGCCGCCTCGTCCGAGGCGCCAGAGAAGGTTCCCAGAGAAGGTTCAACGGCGATGCAGTCAGAGGACCGACAAGCAGCCAAGCTGGCGACGTACCGCGACGTCGAATACGCCAAGCAGTACGACCGCCGTTGGAGCTCGGCGAAAGGTGCGCGGCGCGACCAACGCAAACGCGCTGCGTTACGGCGAGCGTGGGCGATCATGGTCCAGTACGCGGGTCGACCACTCCGCAACGCGCTCGACGTCCCCAGCGGAACGGGCCGCATCAGCGATGTCCTAGCCGAGCTCTGCTCAGGCGCCGTGTTGGGCGCGGACTTCTCGCACTCGATGCTGCTGGAGGCGCGCCAGAAGCACCCCGACGCGGCCTACTGCGTCGCCGATGGCGCGCGCTTGCCTTGTGTCGATAAGGCCTTCGACGTGGTCGTCTGCATTCGATTCTTTCACTTGGTCCGCGAGCCCGAACTGCGTGTCGCGTTCCTGAAAGAGTTCGCGCGCGTCGCCCGGATCGGGGTCATCGTCGACTACCGACATCGCCACACACTGCGCATCCTGGGTCGCCGCATTCGCCACCGGCTGGGGCTCCGCGAACGGGCTCCGTCCAATCCCTCGCGGTACCAGATCCGTGACGAAATCGAACGGGCAGGGCTGCACCTCGCCGCCATCGAGCCGGTGCGGTTCGTGCCGTTCCTGTCGGACAAGTGGCTGATCGTGGCGATCCCGAACGAAGGCGCGGGGCCCTCCCCGTCCGCCGAGTGATCCGCGTTGCCGGCGGCCTGACCGCGTGAACGCGGCGAGGGGCCAGGCCGCTGGGAGGGTCCGACAGGGACGGGAGGGCGTTCTGCAGAGGAATCGGGGCCGACTCGCCGGAAGTGCTCCAGCGTTGTGGCGATCGGTCCGATCCATGCAGCGGCAACACGCGCCCACATCGAACCCATGCAGTACCCCAACTCACTCCGCGCCCTCGGGCCCCTCCTGGCCACCCTCGCCCTCTCCTGCACCGCGACCAAAGAAGCGGTCTCGCCGCCGGCGGCGGCGCGCATCGCGCCGTTCGCGACCGCGGTCGGCCTCGGGATGGCGGACGTCAACAGCCGCGCGCACGACCTCGTCGATGCGGTGCAGGCGCTCGCGACCGCGGTCCAGAATCGCGATATCGACGGCGCCAAAAGAGCCTACGTTGTCGCGCGCGCGCCCTACGAGGAGATCGAGGTCCTCCGCGCCGACTTCCGGGACCTGCACCTCCGCATCGACGGGCGCCCGGCCGACTTTGCGCTCGGCGAGGTCGACCCGGAATTCCGTGGTTTCCACGCGGTGGAGCTCGCGCTCTTCGGCCGCGAGGATCTGAACGCCGCGACGCCGCTCGTGCGTAGTCTCGTCGCCGACACCCTCAAGCTCGCGGACATCCTGAATGCGCCGACCGAGCATGACGCGGCGACCATCTTCCGGACGATGATCGAGCGCACGGGTGAGGTCGCCTCGAAGTCGATCACGAGCGAAGAAGAGACCTGGAGCGACGCGACGCTGACCGTCATCCGCCACAACTGGATGGGCGTACACACGATGTATCGACACTTCGCCGGCGCGCTGCGCGCGAAGGATGGAATCGTCGCTGAGCAGCTCGATCGTTCCTACCGGCGCGCGCTCGAGGTCATCGCACGCGACTTCCCGGTCGGCGAGGTCCAAGGCACCCCCTTCGGGATCGTCGACCGCGCCAAGCGCCGCCGCATCGCCGACGCGAGCTTGACGTTCCAGGCCCGCTTGATCGAGGCTGCGCGCACCCTCGGCCTCGACACGATCGACGCCTGATCCACGACTCGCTGGGCAGAACGACTGATAACCGAAGGTACGGAGCCAGGGTCGTTTCTTCACTTTTGACGGATCGCTCGCTCGAAGCGCGAGCGATCCGTCAAAAGTGAAGAAACGACCCTGGCTCCGTACCCTCGGTTATCAGCTCTGCGTTTTCATGCTGCTGATGAACGCGTTCGCTTCGGCGATCGAGGCCTCCATACGCTGGACGAGCGTCTCGACGTCGCGGCCGATTTCGGCCGAGGTACTGCGGAGCGAACCGATGGCCTGGGCGTTCAGGCTGTGCTTCAAGAACAGCACGTGGTTGTTGAAGCGCTCGAGCACGGGCGCCATGGTCGCCTCGGCGCCGCGCATCGACGTGACCACCGTGTCGAGCTGCGACTTGGTATCGCGCAACATCGTGCGGCTGTCCTGCTGCATCGAGGGTTCCTTGATCTCCTCGATCTCGCCCTCCCATTCTTCGAACAACGCGCCCGCCACGCTCTCGACCGAGGCGATGCGCTTCGAGACCGCCTTCGACTCGTCAACGGCGTCGTCGTACTCGCTCTTGAGCTTCTTGTAGAGCTTCTCGAGGTCTCCTCCCTCGAAGCCCGCAAGGGCTTGGAAGGCCTCGTACGTCGACTGGAACTGCTGCTGGGCGTCGGCCTGGGCCTCGCGCGCGTCCTCGACCTTGTCGACGAGGATCGAGCGCTTGCCGATGCCGAACTGCTCCATCGTCGCGTAGTACGCGGACTGGCAGCCGGCGAGCGCGACGAGCGCGGGAAGGACGAATCTGATCGGAGTGGTGTGTCTGGTGGCGCAGGGCCCCTAGGCGCAGCGGCTGGCCGGCCGAGGGGACGAAGATCGAGGCCATAGAGTGTAGGGACCGCTCGCGTCCGGGGTTTACGATCCCGTCAGGTTGGCGATTGCTTCCGGCCGTTCTGTAACGATGCACACCTTCGCACTCCTCGCGATCTCAACGATCTCACCGCAGTCGAGCGGTGACACCGCGCCCGAATCACTCGAGCCGGCCCAACGCCCGAACATCGTGGTGATCTTGTCCGACGATCTCGGGGTCGGTGAGCTGGGCGCCTACGGCCAGAGCCTGATCCGCACGCCACACATCGATCGACTCGCGAGCGAGGGGCTGCGCTTCGACGCCGCGTACTCCGGCAGCCCGGTCTGCGCGCCGAGCCGCTGTGTGCTGCTGACAGGGCGCCATTCGGGGCGCGCGTACGTGCGCGACAATTGGGAGGCGGGCGGCTGGGGTCCCGAGCAGCCGGAGGGCCAGCTGCCGTTGGCGGCAGATGAGTTCACCCTCGCCGAGCTCCTGCGCGCCAACGGCTACGCCACGGCCGCAGGCGGCAAATGGGGGCTCGGCGGGCCGGGCACCGAAGGCGCGCCCAACGCCCAGGGGTTCGACCACTTCTTCGGGTATCTGTGCCAGCGTGTCGCGCACAACTACTACCCGACGCACCTCTGGCGCAACGATCAGCGTGTGCCGCTCGCGGGCAACCCCGAGTGGTTCAGCGCGCACCAGAAGCTCACGGCGCCGCTCGAGTCCGACGACGTGTATTACGCGCGCTTCGCGGGGGCCGATTACGCGCCGGCGCTCATCGCTGATGATCTATGCGGCTGGGTGCGCGAGCACGCCGAGCAGCCCTTCTTCCTGTATTACGCCTCGTTGATCCCGCACGTCGCCATTCAGGCGCCGCGCGCCGAAGTCGACGCGTATCCGGCGGGGTGGGACGAGGCCCCGTACCTCGGGCAGCAGTCGTATCTCCCCCACCCGAGCCCGCGCCGCGGATATGCGGCGATGATCACGCACCTCGATGCCGCGGTCGGTCGGCTCATGGCGCTGCTCGAAGAGCTCGGTATCGCCGACAACACCCTCGTTGTGTTCACGAGCGACAACGGCGCGACGTGGGTCGGCGGCGTCGACACGGATTTCTTCAACAGCCATGACGGGCGCAGAGGCCGCAAGGCGCAGCTCTACGAGGGCGGCATCCGCGTGCCGCTGATCGTGCGTTGGCCCGGGCACATTGCGCCGGGCGGCGTCTGCACGTCACCGGTGGCCTTTCCGGACCTCTTCCCGACGTTGGCCCGCGCGGCGCACGCGCCGCTTGACAACGAGGAGCTCGCGATGCGCCTCGACGGCCTCGACCTGACGCCGACGTTCGAGGATCCAGAGGTCGCGCCAGAGCGCGAGGGCCTCTATTTCGAGTTCCGCTCCTTCCGCGGCCGCGCGGCGCGGTGCGGCTACTGGAAGCTCATCCAACGCGCGGTGGGCAAGAGCGACACGCTCGAGCTCGAGCTGTACGACCTCGCGGCCGACCCGGCCGAGTCCGTCGACGTGGCTGAGAAGCACCCCGAGATCGTCGCGCGCCTCCTGGCGTACATGGAGCGCGAGCATCGCCCGTCGGAACACTTCCCCTTGCCGGGCATCGATCCGGCGCCGCCGAGGTAGTGGCCGACTCCGCGCACGATCCCGCGCACGACCGCGGTGCCTCCGAACGGCCAGGACCGCGAGGTTCGCACAAACCGCCCATGTCGCCTGCGCCAAGCGGCCCCTCCGCGCCGCGAGACGACGCGGCGCGGCCATTGCTCGTGATCGTCTCCACGCTCACGCCCGAGCAGCAGATCCTGCGCGGCGCCGAACGTGTTGCCTCGCAGCGCGCCGCTGCGCGCGTTGCACGGGACCACGCGGCCCTCGCCGCAGGCCATCCGCGCGCGGGCCAAGGCGCCGCAGCCTTCGTACAAGCGCCGGACGGACGGCCCCTCCCGACCGAGGGTTGGCACTGGTCGTACACCCACGGCGGCGGCCTCGTCGCCGCGGCCGTGCACCCCGCGCCCGTAGGCGTCGACGTCGAGCGCATCCACGAACGCCGCGCCGAAGTGATGGCGCGGGTCGTGCGCGAGAACGAGCGCGTGCACCTACCGGAAGAAGCCTGGTTCCCGCGGGCCTGGACCGCGAAGGAGGCGGTACTGAAGGCGACGACCCTCGGCATCTCGGGACTCGGCCGCTGCCACATCGTCAGTCGCTGGACTCCCGCGCCTCCCATGACCCCGCCCGAACACGCGTCATTCAACACCACTGCGCAGGCGTTCGACGAGGGCCTCGTCGTCGAGCTCGACGGCACACGCTGGTCCGTGCTCCAGCTGCAGCTCGAGAACCACGTCCTGGCCGTCACCGCCGCCGACGCGACAGCCACAGCGTGGTGCATCGACAGCTCGGCCCATTGACCCACATCCGCATTCGAATCCGATGCGCATCTATGGCCTGAGGTAAATCGTCTCCCGCCGCACAATGATCTAGGGCCCAATGATCTAGGGCCCAATGATCTAGGGCCCAATGATCTAGGGCCCAATGATCTAGGGCCCAATGATCTAGGGCCCAATGATCTAGGGCCCAATGATCAAGGGCCCAATGATCAAGGGCCCAATGATCAAGGGCAGCTAGGCCCGGATCGGTCGCGTTTGTCTGCGATCTGTTGGGCGAGGAGCTCGCACTCCTGAATGAGCTGAGGCTCCAACTCGGCAATGCGCCGAGGGAGGTCCATGCCAGCATGTCGGACGGCCAGGACGGAGATGCGATCGCCGATCACATCGCAGATCACAACATGCTCACGCACCAGATGGAATCGAAGCCGAAGTGAGAGCTCGGGGCGTTCTTGCCGCAGTTGATGGCTCTCGCCCAATCGCTCTGCGGCAACGTAGAGGGCCGAGAGATACTTGGCGGAGACTTGCTCACCACACCGCTCGATGGATTAGAGGTCGATCGCATCGATGTCGAACAGAGCCCGGCGGCTCAAGTGAACTTCGGCCATCACCGCCAACCACGCTCGTCCCGTCGCTTGGCTTCGGCGATCATCGACCGGAGATCACCCTCCAAGGGCAACGTACGACCGTTTCGAACGTCGTCGTAGCCCTCGATCACGGCCGCGCGAAGTGCAGCCGCGTCTTGGCGCTCCTTCCTCTCTCGGATCAGGGCCCGCACGAATTCGCTCGGTGTCGAGAACAGGGTTCCGTCGCCGGAGTTCTCGTCGAGGAATGCGCGGAGTTCGTCGGTGAGGGACAGGTTGATCGATCGTGCCATAGGCTCCTCCCAGTGGTTTCTCCCTTGTCATCGCGCATGTGGCGAATATTGTCAATTATCGACACAGGAGCAAGGCGACTGGAGCGCGTCATTCTGTGAGGCACGCTCCATTGGCGCTGAACGAGCAAGCGAAGTCCCGTGTCGGTGCAGCGCGGGACGTCCGCGAAGGCGGCCTCCAAGGCCCTTCGAGCTCTGGCGGCTGGCTCCGCCACAACGGACACGAGTTGCTTCCCCGCGGCCCTCAGCCGCCCCGCCCAGATCCGGCGCTAGCAGCCCACGCGTATCACCTCGCGATTGCCGCTCGCCGCCGGCCATCCACGCGCGGGCCAGGGCGCCGCGGCCTTCGAACGGGCGCCAGACGGGCGGCCCATCCCGACCGAGGGTTGGCACTGGTCGTACACCCACGGCGGCGGCCTCGTCGCTGCGGCTGTGCACCTGAATGCACTTTGCGGAATTCAGTCCCCGAAGCGCGCTGCGAACGCCGCGTGCGCGTCGAGCACCGGCTCGCCGTCCCCTTTGACCCGCGAGACGCCGACCAGCGCCTCGCGTTGCCGCGTGGCGAGCTCGACGGCGAGGCCGCGGGCAATCACTCGGGACGCCGCCGCGTCTGGCGCTGACGGGTCAGCGAGGAGGTCGCGGCGCTCGCTGAAGTCGTGCACGAGGTCGTACAACACCAGACGTCCGACACGCGGGTCGTAAGCGGGTGGCGTGCCCAAACCTGCACTCCCCGCGGCGACGTTCGAGTCGCCCGACTCGGTCGTCGTGGCCTCCGGCGCTGGTCCTCCGTCGTGGTAATGCACGAGCTTGTACCCGCCTCGTTCGAGGGCGCTGAACGGCTCGATGCCCGGCCCCTTCGGGCCCCACGCGTGCGGCATGTGCCACCAATGGACCTCGGCGCCGAGCGCCTCGGGAGTCGGCTCCGCGCCGCCCTGGAACAGCCCCCAACGCGAGATTCCGTCCACAGCGTGGCCTTTCGGCGCGACGCCTCCCGCCACCTCGAGCAGCGTCGGGAAGAGGTCGTGGGTCACCGGCGCGATCCGCGCGATTCGGCGGCCGGCGGGGACACCCGGGCCGCTCACGATCAGCGGGACGAGCAAGCCGCCTTGGAGCGCCGCGCCCTTGCCGCTCGACGCGGGCGCGTTGTGCGTGTGCGGTTCGCCCCCACGACCGACAGCCGAGAGGCCGCCGTTGTCGCTCGTGTACACGATCAGCGTGCGCTCGCGCGCGCCCGTGCGGTCGAGGACATCGAGCAGCGTGCCGAGCGCGTCGTCGACGCTGGCGACCATCGTCGCGTAGGCGCGCTCGCGCGGGTCGAGGCCCTCCGGCACACGGTCTGCGCACCGCTCGTTGGCCGTGATCGGCGCGTGTACGGCGTAGGGCGCGAACTGCAGGAATACAGGCCGCTCGCCGGCGAGCCCGGCCTCGAGCGCGCGCGCCGCCTCCGCCGCCAGCGCGTCCGTCAGGAACACGTCCTGGCCGTGGTACGCCGCGAGCCCGGGGATGTCCCAGACCGTGTCGCCGCCCGGTGTGCGCTTCGAGGCGCTGAAGTTTTCGGTGCCGAGGAAGCTCCCTGGTCCGCCGGCCGCGTGCCCGCCGATGTTCACGTCGAAACCGAGCGCTCGCGGGTCCGCGCCAGGTGTGCCCTTCGCGCCGTAATGCGCCTTGCCGACGTGGATCGTGTGGTAACCCGCCTCGCGCAGGAGCCCGGGCAGCGTCACATCACCCGGCTGCAGCGAATCCGAGCGCCACGGCGGCGGCGCGAGGCGCGGGTGCGCCGCCGACGTGTCGCGCCCGCCATACAGCGTCCAATACGTCACGCCGTGGCGCGCGGGGTGCTGGCCCGTCATCAAGCTCACCCGCGTCGGCGAACACACGGGCGCCGAGGCGTACGCGCGCTCGAAGAGGGTGCCCTCGCGCGCGAGCCGCTCGAGGTGCGGCGTCCGGAAGGGGCGCTCCGAGGGCGGGCCCGCGCCCTCGATCGCGAGCGAGTGATCGAGCCAGCCGAGGTCGTCCACCATCACGAGGACGATGTGAGGCGGCGCGTCGCGCGCAGGGGATGCGCCCTGCGTCTGGGCGCGCGCCGGGCTCGACCACAGCATCGAGAGCGCGATCCAAGCCAACGTCGCGAGGTACGCGGCGACACGCTTCTTCTCACGGTCCGAAGGTTGTCCCCGCTCCGCGCGAGCCGCCGTCCAAAAGTGAAGAAACGACCCTGGCTCAGTACTTTGAATTTGGGTCTCCATCAGCTGGTTCCGATCGGTCGTTGTGGCACCGCGAGGGCGCGCGCGCGGGTACCATCGTCGCCCGAGTATCGTCGCCCGAGTATCGTCACCGGGCGCGGTACGTGCGCCCTCTTATCGCCCAGATCACCCGTGGCCGAGCTTCCAGTGGCCGAGATTCCCGAGAGCGCGCTTCACCACCGTGACCGCGAGCGCGTGCGCCGCGTGTCGGCCGCGCTGGGCTCGCTCGCCCCCTTCACGCCCCACTTCCGCTCCGTGCCAGGCGGCACGCTGCACTACGTCGACGAGGGACCGCGCACGAGCTCGGCGGTCCTCGCGGTCCACGGCAACCCCACGTGGTCCTTCGCCTGGCGCGGCCTCGTGGCGGGTCTCCGCGAACGCCACCGTGTCATCGCGCTCGACCACCTCGGCATGGGCCTCTCGAGCCGTCCGCCGCGGCCCGTCTGCCTCGCCGAACACGTCGAGAACCTCGTGCGCCTCGTCGATGCGCTCGGTCTGACCGACGTCACGCTCGTGTGCCACGACTGGGGCGGCGCGATCGGCTTCGGCGCGGCCCTCGCGCGCCGCCAGGTCTTCACACGGTTCCTCGTGCTGAACACGGCCGCCTTCCCGAGCGCGTTCATACCGAAGCGCATCGCGCTCTGTCGCGGGCCGTTGCTCGGCCGGTTGCTCGTCCGAGGGCTCAATGGCTTCGCCTGGCCGGCGACGCGCATGGCGACGGTCCGCCCGCTGTCGGCGGAGGTCCGCGCCGGCTACCTCGCGCCCTATTCGAGCTGGGCCGAGCGCCGTCAAGTGCACGAGTTCGTGCGCGACATCCCGATGGCGGTGAAACACCCGTCTTGGCCCACTCTGTGCGCGATCGCCGACAAGCTGCCCGACCTGCGCGGGCTGCCGATGACGATCTTCTGGGGGAACCGCGACTGGTGTTTCGATCGTGTCTTCCGCGCGAGCTGGATGCAGCGTTTCCCCGACGCGCGGATCGTGGCGCTCGAGGACGCGGGCCACTACGTGTTCGAGGACCAGCCCGAGCGTTTGCTCGAAGAGGCGCGACTCTTGCTCGCGACGCCGCTCCATCGCCGCCCTGAACCGCTCGCTGCCGCGAGCATCGACACGCCGCAACCCGACGGATCCCAGCTGTGAACGAGAATGTCGCTGACCTCCTGACGCGGGCCGCCGGAGAGCGTCCGGACCAGACCGCGATCGTGCACATCGGACCGCGACGCACCGACTCGATCACGTTCGGCGCGCTCGAGGCGCGCGTGAACCAGCTCGCGCGCGGGCTCGCCGCGGCCGGAGTCGTGTGCGGGGACCGAGCCTGTGTATTCGTGCGGCCGGGGATCGACCTCATCGCTTTCACTTATGCGCTCTTCCGCTTGGGCGCCGTCCCGGTCCTCGCGGATCCGGGGATGGGCCGCGAGCGCTTGCTCGCCGCCGTCGAGCGCAGCGCGCCGAGGGTCTTGATCGGGATTCCGCTCGCGCAGGTCGTCCGGCGCGTGTTCCCGCGCGCTTTTCGGTCGGTGGTCATCAGCGTCGCGGTCGGCAGGACATACGGCCTCGGCGGGATCCCGCTGCGCGCCTTGCTCGCAGAGACGAGCGAGCCGCTCAGCTGCGCGGCCACCCTGCCGTCGGACCTCGCGGCGATCTTGTACACGTCGGGGAGCACGGGGCCGCCGAAAGGTGTGCTCTACACCCACGGTATGTTCCACGCGCAAGTCGAAGCGCTGCGCGAGTTGTACGGATTCCAGCCCGGCGAGGTCGATCTCGCGTGTTTTCCGTTGTTCGCGCTGTTCGACATCGCGCTCGGGATGACGAGTGTCTTCCCGGACATGGATGCGTCGCGGCCCGCGACCTGTGACCCGGCCAAGATCCTCGCAGCAACCCAGGCCCACGGCGTGACGACCGCTTTCGGTTCGCCCGCGATCTGGCGCCGCGTCGTGCCTCATTGCCGCGAGGTCGGCGTCAAGCTCGCGGGCCTGAAGCGCCTCTTGATGGCGGGCGCGCCCGTGCCGGCGTCCCTGATCCGCGAGTGCCACGCGGTGCTCGACCTCGACGCGGACGTGTACACACCTTACGGCGCGACCGAAGCCCTGCCGGTGACGAGCATCGCGGGGCGCGAGGTCGCGCCGGCCCTCGAGAGGCTCATCTATCAAGGCGCCGGGACGTGTGTCGGGCACCTCGCGCCCGGCATCGCGCTGCGACTGATCCAGATCACCGACGAGCCCATCGAGACCTTCGACGAAACGCTCGTCGTGCCCGAGGGGCACATGGGCGAGGTGTGTGTGCGCGGGCCCGTCGTCACCGAGGCCTACGCCGACGAACCCGAAGACACTCGACGCGCGAAGTTGCAGGACCCGGCGGGTGGCGTCTGGCACCGCATGGGCGACATCGGGCGGCTCGACGACGAGGGACGACTCTGGTTCCTCGGACGCAAAGCCCATCGCCTCGAGACCGAGCGCGGCGTCCGCATGAACGTCCCGGCCGAAAACATCTTCGACCAGCACCCGCGTGTGCGACGCACGGCGCTCGTCGGTGTCGGCGCGCGCGGCCGCGAGGTGCCGCTGCTCGTCGTCGAGCCACTGCCAGGCGAGCTGCCGAAGAGCGAGGTCATGACGCAGGCCTTCATCATGCAGCTGCGCGACATCGGACGCCACGCGGCGCGCACCGCCGACATCGAGCATTTTTTGTTCCATCCGGCCTTCCCGGTCGACGCGCGTCACAACGCGAAGATCGACAACGAGGCCCTCGCGCGCTGGGCCGCGGAGCAGCTGAGTTGACCGGCTCGGGTCCGGAGCGAGCGCTCGTGACGGGCGGCGGCGGGTTCCTCGGCCGCGCCGTGGTCGAGCGCCTCCTCGCGCGCGGTGTCGAGGTCACGTCGTTCGCGCGTGGCGCACACCCCGCGCTCGCGGCGCGTGGTGTGCGGATACTTCGTGGGGACCTCGGCGACGCGGAGGCCGTTTCTGAGGCGATCCGAGGGCAGGACATCGTATTCCACGTCGCCGCGAAGGCCGGGGTGTGGGGTCCACGTGCCGAATACGAGCGCGCCAACGTCGAGGGCACCGAGCACGTCATCGCAGGCGTGCTGCGCCACGGCGTGCGCGTCCTCGTGCACACGTCCTCGCCTAGCGTCGTGTTCGATGGCACGAGCCACCGGCAAGCCGGTCCAGACCTTGCCTACCCGACACGCCACCTCGCGGTGTATTCAGAGACAAAGGCGCGCGCCGAGCAGCTCGTACTCGCGGCGCACGGCAGTCCGCTCGAACGCCGCGCTCGTGGCGCGAATATGGCGACCGCGCCGCTTGCGACAGCGCCGCTAGCGACAGCTTCGCTTGCGACCGCGTCGTTAGCGACCGTGGCGCTGCGCCCGCACCTCGTGTTCGGCCCCGGCGACCCGCACCTCGTGCCGCGCCTCATCGAGCGCGCGGATCGCGGCCAGCTGCGCATCGTCGGCGACGGCGAGAACGAGGTCTCGTTGACCTACGTCGATAACGCGGCGGACGCGCACCTCGCGGCAGCGGACGCCCTGTGGTCAGGCGGCGCGAGCGCGGAACAAACGGGCGGACGCGCGTTCTTCGTCTCGAATCGCGAGCCGGTGCGCCTCTGGGACTGGGTCAACGGCCTGCTCACGGCGACGGGCCGCGCCCCGATCACGCGCCGCGTGCCGGCCTCGGTCGCCTATGGCGCCGGCGCGGTGCTCGAGTCCCTGCATCGTGTGCTGCGTCGGCCCGGCGAACCGCGGATGACTCGCTTCGTCGCGCGTCAACTGTCGACGAGCCACACGTACGACCTCGCGCCGTTCGAGGACGCGACGGGTTACCGCGAGACGGTGCCGATGCCCGAGGCCACGGCGCGCACGATCGCGTGGCTGACTGGGGCTTCTGAGTAGGACCGCACCGAGCCGCCGAATGCGCCTCGGTGCCGTCGGGTATGCAGCTCAGGGCAAGAACGTCAGCGTGCGACCGTCGGTGAAGTTCGACGTGACGCCCGGGTTCGAGTCGCGGTACCACGCCTGGAAGTTCCAGACCTCTCCGGCTACGACCTGGACGAAGGAAGACGGCGTCGGGACGAGACTGAGGTTGATCGGCAACGAGAAGGCGCCGCTCGGGTTCGAGAGCAGCACCTGCCCGGGACCCACGAAACGACCGATCGACCCCGAGAGGCAGAGATGGCCTTGGCTCGTGCCAGGTGAGCTGATGAACCCCTGGGTCGGACCCACGACAAAGAAACCGAACACGGACGCGGGCATCTGGTCCGCGCCGAGGGTGAGCATGTTCACGGCCACGCTGGCCGATCCGGTCAAGCTCATGCGAGCGGCGTTGCCCGTCGAGTTCAGGGCCGCCGGACCACAGTAGGACGCGCCGAGTTGGGCCGGAGACGAGGCGCAGAAGCGGCCGTTCCAGACCCGCGGCGAGATCACCGCGCCCATGAACGGCACCGCGGTGACGGAGCCGGCCGCGAGCAACAAACGTCCGTCGGGGCTCATGAAATTCTGGTTCGTGCCGTTGCCGATCGAGTAACGCTGTGTCGATCCGACCGGCACCACCGCGACCCCATACGTGCCCGCCGCGAGGTTGAGCGGCGTCATGAACGTAATCGCGGTCGGTAGCCCTTCGTCGGCGCTCACAGCGGCGCCGTTGTCGGAAGCGACGAGGGTCCACGCGTTGACGTTCAGCTCATTGCCGGCGTAGGTCCCGGGCGCCGTGTACACGAGCACACCGACCGGCGACCCGATGGCGGCGTTGTAGTTCTGCTGGATGCCCGAGAGGGTGACCGCTTGCGTCGCCGTCAGATCGAAGAAACACGCGTTGCCGGCCGAGATCCCCGAGCCGCCGTTGAACGGGGTCGCGAGGCACTGCGGCGGCGGCGGCGGCGGCGGCGCGAACGAGCCCACGAGCGAGAGGACCGTGCCGTTCGAGACCGCGCCGGACGTGTTGAAGCTGTGCTGGATGTCGGCGCCGTAGCCGCCGCTCTGATAGCCGATCGTCGCGCTCCCGCCGCCGTCGGCGCGCGTGAGCTCGACATTCGAATAGACGAAACGCGCGTGGACCGCGCCCGTCGACGGCACCTGGATCTGGAAGGTCGTCGACTCGATCGGCAACTGGCCGAAGAATCCGACGTCCTTCCATTCGATGATCAGGACGCCGTTGACCTCTTCCCAATAGATCTGTCCCATGGTCCCGCCGGCCGAATTGATGTCATCCCAGAACGGCAGTAAGGACTGGCTCTCGAACGAGAAGGCGCCGAACGCGGGGAGCGGCGCATTGAGCAGCGCGAGGTTCGTCCCGGTCCCACGGAAGCGCACGCCACCGTTGCTGCCGATGCGAACGTCTCCAGCCGGCAAGAGAGCGTTGCCGACGGTCGTGAAGATCGTGACTTCACCATCGTCGGCGAGGTTGAGCGGCGTCCCCGTCGCGGCGATGTCGATGAAGGCACCGGGTTGATTGGAGACGAGGCTCAATTGCGCCGACGCTGTGAGGGTCAGGGCTGGGACGGCGAAGAGCGTGATGATGGTGCGCGACATGGCAAGAGCTGGATCAGAGTGAAGTGGCGGATTGCGAGGGAGCTTCGCGACGGACCTTGCTCGAAAAGATTCTCGATCCAGAGTATCCACTTGGCCCAGGGCTGCCATGGGATTTGGATCGTGCCGGTTTACGTATCGAAATGGCGAATCG